>Ga0183260_10000886_pt1 | contig 25490 bp, 25 predicted proteins | sample AntDrymUQ4972206_2_FD_129768 | JGI IMG/M metagenome (GOLD analysis project Ga0183260, IMG submission 129768) | Polar desert sand microbial communities from Dry Valleys, Antarctica - metaG UQ497 (22.06) (version 2) (version 2) | ecosystem: Environmental > Terrestrial > Soil > Desert | place... | reverse complement strand
CGAGTGCGTGGCGGAACGCGTCCTCGGCGCGCATTTCGCCCTCCGGGGCCGGTTCGACATACTTGCCGATCACCCTGTGGCAGCGCCCCAGACGTGCCCACGCGGGAGCGAACCCCGGATCCAGCTCGAGACATCGCTGATACAGGTCTCTCGCGCGGGGCAGTCCGTCGTATGTGCGGGCGAGCTCGTTCGCACGAAGATAGAACTCGTACGCCCGCGGGTGCTGGGGCACGTCCGGCGTGGGTGAGGTCATGCCGCCTGAGAGCGGAACCAACAGCGCCTCCGAGACGCGCCGCGCGATGTCGTCCTGAAGGTGGAACAGGTCGCCCATCGACGACTGGACCGTGTGCGACGTGACAAGCGTTCCGCTCGGCACCTCGATGAGCTGCGCCGCGGCGCGGAGCCCGTCACCGGCACGCAGAAGCGTTCCCATGACCACGCGATCGACGTCGGCTTCGGCTGCCAGCCGGCTCAGGTCCGGAGCCTCCGCCCCGAACCGCGCCCCGACCACACTGGAGCGAACGATGAGCGAAGGGTTGCCGGACAGAGAGGTTGCGATGGCATCTGCAAGGCTGAACGCGAGAAAGTCTGTTTCGGCGTCCGGCCGCAGAATTCTGAACGGCAACACGACGAGGCGAGTGAGCGCGCGCGCCAGGGCCGGCGTGGCGCCGCTCGGCGAGGCGCTGATGGCCCGCAGCTCCTCAGCCATGATATCTGCGGATGCGGGGCGATCCGAGGGTCTCTTGGCCATGGCCCTGCGGATCACGCGGTCCACCGCCGCGATCGCCGGTGTGCCGGTGAGCGCTGGTGGTTGCTCGTACTGCGTCGCGTGCAGGACCTCGAGCACTGTGCGTCCGCCGAAGGCCGGGCGTCCGGCCAGCATCTCGAAGAGGATCGCACCCGCGGCAAAGATGTCGCTGCGCACGTCAAAGGCGTCGCCGGTCACCCTCTCGGGCGCCATGTACTGCGGTGTGCCCATCAGGATTCCGGTGCGGGTGACCCCGGGTGCGGCTCTGTCCAGCTGCGGACGCGCCAGCCCGAAGTCCAGCAGCTTCACACCGTGAGAGGTCAGAAAGACGTTGGACGGCTTCAGATCGCGGTGCACGATCCCGCGCGCGTGCAGCGCGGAGAGCGCGGCCAGGATGCCCAAGCCGATCGGCACCGCCTCTGAGACGCTCAACGGTCCCCGCTGCAATTGCTCGCCGAGCGCTTCCCCTTCGAGGAGCTCCATCGCGATGAACATCCGGCCCTCGTCTTCGCCGATTTCGTAGATCTGGCAGACGTTGGGATGGTTCACGCTTGCCGCCGCGCGCGCCTCGCGCAGCAGGCGGCGTCCGGATGGATCATCACCTGTGCGTGCTGTAAGCGTTTTCAGGGCGATGGTGCGTTCGAGACGATCGTCCCGGGCAGCGTAGACGACCCCCATGCCCCCTTCTCCCAGCTTGCGCTCGATCGCGTAGCGACCGATCCGGGCGGGCAGCAGCTCGTCAGGACGAGCGGTGGAGGAATTCCCGGAGGCGAGCGGCACCGTCGGGCCGGTCAGCCACTCGTAAAGGGCGCGGATGCCTCCCCGAGGCATGTTGCCGGGCTGCTTCTCTGCCACTGCGACCCTCGATCATACAGTGGGTGACGGGCCAATTCCCCTGCAGGTCCGTCTGTCACGCACATCCACTCGGATCGCCTGTCCGCCTTACGAATCTCTGGGGCCGGCAATCGATCGGTCGATCTGCCGGATTGCGCCGAGATGATAGGCCGGGTGCGCAAGGCTGCCGATCACGCCGTTCAGCTCCACGGGGGACATTTCCCGCGGCCTCTCCAGGACCGCTCGCCAGCGCCGCGTGGCATCTCGAAGTCGGTCCCGCAGGGCAGCCCACTCGCTGTCGGTCACCGTGATGCGGCGCCAGCTTGCCGTCCAGTCCGCGCCACTCCAGGGGTTGGTCTCGCCGTCTCCCCAGCGATTCATGAGGTCGAGACCGAAGCAGAGATGGTCCACATGCGCGGCGATGGAGGGGGAGCCCGGCGCTGCCGGCTTCGATGCTGCTGTGGCAGACAGCCCGTCGAGCGATCGCAGCAGCCCCGGATCCCCGCTGTTCAGCATGTATGCCTCGCCAGAGGCCGGGCCGTCAGTCAGCTCCGCAAAGAGCTGGGCGAGAGATGAGTTCAGCGCTGCCATCGTGTCTCCTTCAGGTTGCCCACGTGCCGCTCTCGTGCGGCGGGAATTGGTGGCGCGACGAGCCATAGATCCTTCTGGCGCAGCCGGTCTACCGCACGCAGCTCGCGCTGGATCCTGCGGGGTGCTCGAATTCTACCCGTCGCGGACTGTGGCCCGTCTGGCGTGGCACCACTGCGATACGCCACCGAGCCAGGCGCCGCTGTGCCGCGACAGCCGGACCGGAGTTTTTCATCACGCGGTGGAGTCGGGCTCGGATTCTCGCGCCGGCGCGGTTCGCATGCCGTTCCGCAGGCTCCGGGGCTACAATGCGCCTGTGGACAAGGACTCCGGCCGGAGGCCTGTCGCAGGTGCGGTCGCTGCAACCCCATTGCAAAGAGGAGACCTGAACGGAGACATGACTGGCCACATGAACCGTCGTGAGCTGCTGGCCGGTCTGGCGGCGCTCGGTCTGACGGCAATCCCTCTGAAGACGGCCGCCGGCGGAGCCTCTGTCAACATCCTGTGGCGCAACGGCTGGGCCATCCTCAACATCGGCGATATCGGGCACGTCCCCGGCGCGCTGGCGCTGCTGCGGCACTACATTCCGGAGGCAGCCATCACCCTCTGGGCGCAGCACGATCTCGTCTTCCGAGGGAACAGCGCTGAGAGGGCGCGCTTTCCCGATGGCGTCATCGATGCGGGCAGCGTGAGCCGTAAGGTCTACCCGGAGCTCCGAGTGGTCAGGGGCACGGTGGACGAGGCCGGGAGGGGCGACAATCCGGAGCTCGATGCGGCCATTGCCTCCGCCGATATCATGGTCATCGGGTCAGGAGCTGGCGTCCTGCAGCCGCTCGATTTGCTGCGTTTTCAAGGGCGAACGAAGAAGCCCGTCGGCCTTTTCGGCGTAACGACCGACTCGTTCAACTTCACAAGCTTCAGGGAAGGGGAGGCATCGAACGACGTCAGGGCGCTCCGTGCCGCGAGCTTCGTGTTCACCCGGGAACGGACCTCGCTTCGGCTTCTCGATGGGGAGGACGTCGACGGCCCGGGCGGGGACCTGGTCGACAATCCCAGAACCACCGTGAACGAGGCCATCAACCGGGTGCCGATCGGTCTGGACTTCGGCGGAGTGAACAAGGCGTTCGTGCCGGACACTACCTTTGCGTTCACCGCGAGGGACGAAGCCGCGGCGGATCGTTTCATGGGGGCACACGCCCTCGAGGAGGGGAAGTTCGTCTGCTTCGTGCCGCGCCATCGCTGGACGCCCACCGGCACACCGACCCGCCAGGGTGATTCTCGCGACGTATACAACGCGTACTACCTCGAGGAGGACCACGACAAGCTGAAGGTGGCCATCACGACCTACATTCGCAAGACGGGTCATAAGGTGGCGCTGGTGCCGGAGACCGTCTATATGACGGGGAAACTGGGCCCGTTGATGAGGGACGGCCTGCCTGCCGACGTGGCCGGCAGGGTCGCCGTGATGGAGGGGTACTGGATGCCCGATGCGGCGCAGTCCGTGTACGCCAGGGCTCAGGCGGTGGTGAGCATCGAGAACCATTCCCCGATTCTTGCCGCCGCCGCCGGGACGCCGTTCGTGATGGTGCACCAGCCGGAGGACTCGTTCAAAGGGGACATGTTCATCGACATCGGACTCGGCGACTGGTACATCCGCGACATCAACACGGCCTCAGGCGAGGACATTGCACGGGTGCTGATCGGGATCGTGGACGACATGCCCGCGGCCAGGGCAAAGCTCGGCAAGGCCATGGAGTTCGTGCGCGAACGACATCGCGTCGGGATGCTGGAGGTACGTCGCACGCTGGGGCTCGCCCCCCCCGCGGCGGCCGGCTATCCGGAACGCATCTACAGGTAGCGGCGTCGAAGCGCCAGCGCCTGTCCTGAGAGAAAGCCTGTCGGATGCCGATAGTCGAGCACACACCACTGCCGTCATTCCGGGACCTGCGTCGCGAGGGGCAGACGGTCCTCACGCTGGCAGAGGCGCAGCGGCAGGACATTCGCGCCCTGCACATCGGGCTCCTCAACATGATGCCGGATGCCGCCTTCGGGGTGACCGAGCAGCAGTTCATGCGCCTCATCGGAGGCTCGAATCAGATTGCCCAGTTCTACGTGCATCCCTTCACGGTGGAGGGGCTGCCACGCAGCGAGGCGACAAGGGCCTACATCGCCCGGAACTACGAGGACATCGCGACGATCCATGCCGAGGGGCTCGACGCGCTGATCATCACCGGCGCGAACGTGGCGAACCCGCGCCTGGAGCTCGAGCCGTTCTACAAGCCCCTGACGGAGATCATCGGCTGGGCGCGCGAGCACGTGACGTCGGTCCTCTGCTCCTGCCTGGCGACGCACGCGCTGATGAAATTCCTGCACGGGATAGACCGCACGCCGCTGCCGCGGAAGCAGTGGGGTGTGTACAGCCACCGGGTGGTCGCGCCCGGCCATCCGCTGCTGCGCGGCGTCAACACGCGCTTCGACGTGCCACACTCGCGCTACAACGCGATCACGCGCGAGCAGTTCGAGGCGGCAGGGCTCACCATCCTGATCGAGAGCGCCGAAGCGGGGGTCCACGCCGCCGTGAGCGAGGACGGGTTCCGCCGCATCTATTTCCAAGGGCACCCTGAATACGATGCCAACAGCCTGCTCAAGGAGTACAAGAGGGAGGTCCTGCGCTACTACAATGGCGAACGGGACATACCCCCGTTTCCGGAGCACTACGTGTCCGAACGGGCGGCGGCAGTGATTGCGCGCTACCTCCAGGCGGCGCACGACGCCAGGGACGCCGGCGCGCCCCTGCCGGATTTTCCGGAAGCGGATGTCGTGCCTTTCCTGGACAATACCTGGGCGGATACGGCCAGGGCGATGTTCGACAACTGGCTCGGGCTGGTCTATCAGTTGACGAACATGGACCGCCGGCTGCCGTTCATGGACGGCGTCGACCCGCGCAGGCCGCTCGACGGTCTGACGTCGGGATGAGGGCAATCTGGATCTTCAACGCGGACGAGGGAGACGAATGAAGGACGAAACGCTGGCAGTGCACGCGGGTTATACCACCGATCCCACGACGAAATCGGTGGCTGTTCCCATTTACCAGACAGTGGCCTATGAGTTCGACAACGCGCAGCACGGGGCCGATCTCTTCAACCTGGTGGTGCCGGGGAACATCTACACGCGGATCATGAACCCGACGAACGACGTGCTCGAGCAGCGCGTCGCGGCGCTGGAAGGGGGCATCGCCGGGCTCGCGCTCAGCGCAGGGAGCGCTGCCGTCAACTACTCGATCCTCACCATCGCCCAGGCCGGCAACAACGTCGTCTCGGTTCCCCTCCTGTACGGCGGCACGTATACGCTTTTTGCCCACGCGCTTCCCGCTCTCGGCATCGAGGTCCGCTTCGCGAGTGACGACAGCGCCGCCGCCCTCGAGGCCCTCATCGACGACAAGACGGCGGCGGTCTTCTGCGAGACGATTGGGAACCCCGCCGGCAACATCCCCGACCTCGAGGCGATCACGGCCATGGCGCACAGCCACGGTGTTCCCGTCATCGTGGACAACACCGTCCCCACGCCGGTGCTGATGAAGCCAATCGAATTCGGCGCCGACATCGTGGTGCACTCGCTGACCAAGTACATGGGGGGCCACGGCAACTCGATCGGCGGGCTCATCGTGGACTCCGGCAAGTTTCCATGGGCAGAGCACAAGGCGCGCTTCCCCATGCTGAGCAACCCCGAACCTGCGTATCACGGCGTCGTCTACACGGAGGCGCTCGGCCCGGCCGCCTACATCGGCCGTGCGCGGACCGTGCCGCTTCGGAACACCGGCTCGGCCCTGAGTCCCTTCAACGCGTTTCTGTTCCTGCAGGGGATCGAGACACTGGCGCTGAGGATGGAGCGTCACGTGTCGAACGCCATGGCCGTCGCCCACCACCTGGAAGCGCACCCCTTGGTCGCCTGGGTGAACTATCCCGGCCTGAAATCCTCGCCCTATTACGAGCTGGCTCAGAAGTACACGAAGGGGCGTCCGTCCGCCCTGTTGACCTTCGGGATCAAGGGGGGCTTTGACGCGGGCGTGAAGTTCTACGATGCCCTGAAGCTATTCAAGCGGCTCGTGAACATCGGTGACGCGAAATCCCTGGCGGCGCATCCCGCCTCGACAACACACCGTCAGCTGACGGAGCAGGAGCTGAAAGGGGCGGGCGTCACACCGGACATGATTCGCCTCTGCGTGGGAATCGAGGCCCTCGACGACATCCTTGCTGACATCGATCAGGGGCTCGCTGCCGCGGGAGCATGAGGAAAGAGGACCGGGCGTGTGGGGCGCCCGGTCACCTCATCGGCAGGGTCTCCTTTCAGCGCGCCGCGGCGTTCTCAATCAGGAACAGCCCCGTCTTCCCGCTGGCCAGGAGGTCCAGGTCGCCGTCGGCATCCATGTCAGCCACGCGGATCTGCAGGCCCCCGCCCACGTCCCCTCCCTCGTGGATCACGTGCCGGATCCACTCCACGTCAGGGGAGCCGGCAGTGCCGCGTGCAGCCACGGCACGTGACTCATACCAGTAGAGCACCAGCGGCTCTTTTTCGCTTCCCTCCGGCCCACGCGCCTGCGCCCGCTTGCCTGTAATCAGGTCCGGCCGGCCGTCGCCATTGAGATCCGCCAGCGCGGACGCATGCGCCAGCGCCCAGTGGGAGATCGCTGAAGTTGTCGATGTAGCCGGACGCACGTGGAATGTCCCCGACCTTGTGCCGCGTCCAGTCCGGTGCCGCGTACCAGTACTCGCAGGCAAGGATGTCAGGTCGGCGATCGTTGTTCACGTCCACGACAGCCGCCGTTTCGCACAGGCTGGTATCAAGGGGGTGGACGCGAAACGGGATCGTTCCGGGGGCAGGAGCCGGGCCGGCCACCTGGGCGGCCAGCACGAGCGGCAGCATTGCGTGACGAAGCATGGCCGGCCTGCCTTCCTCTTGAACCGGAGTGACGGAGACGAGACATCGCGCCTGCGGACGCAGAGGAAGCGGCAGGCGCAAGTTCCAATTCCCAAGTTCCAATTCCCAATTCCCAAGCTCCAATTCCCAAGCTCCAATTCCCATTTGGCCGTCCGGCCTTGGGAGTTGGGGGTTGGGGGTTGGGCGTTGGGAGCGCCGGGGCCGCGGATCAGCGCCGCGAGAGGTACGTCAGCGCGCCGGCGGCGGACTCGGTGGCGATGCGGCGGGACAGGTCCTCGATCTCGCTCGCGGCTGCATCGAACTCACCCACCCAGATCTTTCGATCCAGCTCCCCGTTCACCAGCCGGGTGACTACCCGGAGCCGGCCTCCATCCCTGGTGATGGTGGACTCCATGATGAAGTCAGCGTCGAGGTCCCTGGCTATCTCCCGCGCCGGGCGCAAGTCACCTGCATATCGCGAGAGGGTCGTCCGCGAGACGACCGACAGGGTTCCGAGGCGTGCCAGTGCTGTCGTCACGCTGTCGGTCAGCCTGGCGGCCGTCATCGCATCCGCGGCATCGGTGGAGTAGTGCTCGAACGGGAGCACCGCGATGGACGCCGCTGGCGAGGCCTCGGCAGCGGGCGTCCCCGCACGCCGCGATACTGCCGCGGCCAGGAGCATTGCCGTCAAGACCACCGCGACCAATGCCAGCACCGCTGGCGATCGGAGGGAACGTGCTGGCGGACCAGGTTCTGGCGCCGCCGGTGGGGCAGGTGCCTCAGGTGTCGAATCACCGCGCGGCACTGCTGGGGCGGGTGAAAACACGGGTGCGTAGGCCCCCCGCGGGATCGTGATGACCACCGGGTCCGCGGCACCCGGCCCCCTGTAGTACTCGTCGAGCCTGGCACGGAGCCGGCGAGCCTCGACCCTCACGATCGAGTCGAGCCGCGGGTCGTAGCTCTCCCCACGGTCGAACACGTCGGTGCCGAGGACGTACTCCTTCAACTGCGGTCCGTCCCCATCCATCGTCCGCTCGACGACGTAGCGAAGGAGCCGGCTCATGCGTCCGGCGTTCGTGAAAATTTCACTGGCCAGCATTCGCTCGAGCTGCCCCCGGACGTCGTCAGGGGACACGACCTGGGGCTCTGGGCTGTTCTCCACGTGAGTGCATTGTATTCAGCATCTCCAGGTGAAAGGGGGGATTTCAGAGGGATGTCACCGTGACATTCACCCCGACTTACGCCAGGACGGGTTGGAAAGGGAGGACCATCGGCGTGCATGACCGTCGAAAGGACCAGGAGGTTAGTTCATGAAGACACTACGAATCGCACGAGTCCTCGCGCTCCCCTTGCTGCTCGCCGCACCGACCCTGTCGGAAGCCGGGTCCCCCCTGATCTGCTTCGCTTTCCAGACCGGATCCGCCGAGGTTCTCCCCTGGGCAAAGGGGTCCGGCTGGAAGACTCCTGACCCGAATTACGACGTCGGGAAACTGACGACGGACATGCTCCGGCTCCTGTCGCCGGACGCCCCCGTCCTGGCGCGGATGGAGAACATGCGCCGCGCGGCCATCTATGCGTCGGGAACACCTGGGCTGGCCGAGGAACTGCTGTCGAAGCTGCTTGCGCGGACTGAGAGCCCTGCTCCCGACGCGCTCGCGTTGTTCGACGCCGGCTACTTCATCGAGACGCTCCGCAACGGGTCGCACATGCGCATGCACGCGGCGCCGGGGCGGAACGGCTACGCTCTGGTAGCGCGGGCAATCAGCCTAGCCGGGGCGGCCCCCGAGATGGAGTTTGCCGCGTCGTTGATGACCTCCGGCTCGCGTGCCGGCGACCATCGCCGGCGCGCGGAGGCGGGCGCCCGGGGCAACCGGCTCCTGGCGCAGACCATGAGCGGGTTCGGCGTATAGCGATGGGGATGGCCCTGGTGCGCTGGCAGTTCGCAGCGCACCGGGGTCACCCAGAGAGCCTGTCCCGCAACTGGAAACTGGCAACCGGAAACTGGCAACCCGCAACGGCAACTGGAAACCGGGAAACTGGCTGCGTGCCAAAAGGCTGGTCCGCGATCAGGAGGGTAAGACTTCCTCCGCCGGGATTACCAGGAGCACCCGGGTTCCTTCCTCAGTCCACAGCTCGGGGTGGAGGGTACCGGCGTCAGCGTGCAGGAAATCGCCGGGACGGAGACGCCGGCCCAGCGTCTGGACAGACCCGGAGAGGACAAAACACTCTTCGTCCCCCGTATGGTAGTGGGCCGGAAACCGCACGCCGGGATCGACCTCCAGCAGCAGCGTGGCGTAACCCCTGCGCTCATTGAGGGCGAGGATCTTCATGCGTATGCCGGGGATGGGATAGGGCAGCCAGGTTTCGTCCGCAGCAAGCTCGAACCTGAATCCCGCAGGACTGGCCGATGTCTCCGACACACGGGCCAGCAGCAGCGCTTTGAGCTCAGGGCGTGGAACTGGCCCTAGCGCACTCTCCGTCAGGGCGCGCGCGACAAGCTCATCGAACTCCACACGGTCCTCGGGCTGTTCGTCCGTCATTGTTCCATCGCCCGGCCGTCAAGAAGGGCGCGCAGGGCCTGGAGCCCGTTGCGGATCCGCGTCTTCACGGTCCCGAGTGGCAAATCGAGCTGCGCAGCCATCTCGGACTGTGTCGAGCCCCGAAAATAGGCACGCTCGATCAACTCACGCTGATCCGCGGGAAGGGCGTCCAGTGCACGGTGGACGTTCTGCTGCCGTTCCGTGAGCGAGGCGAGCAGTTCCGGCGTGGGCACGGGAGGAGGCGACAGCGTCCCTTCGACAGCCCGCTGCCGGCATCCCCTGGTCCGGAGGCGATCGATGGCGCGGTTCCGTGCTATCCCCAGGAGCCAGCCCGCGGCAGAGCCGAGGGCACCATCGTATGTGTGCGCGTGCGTCCACGCCTGGATGAACACTTCCTGCAGGACTTCCTCTGCCTCACCCTCGTCGTTGAGGCTCCGGACGATAACCCCGAATAGCAGGCGGTTATGGCGATCGTAGAGATCACCAAGCGCGCGGTGATCGCCAGCCGCAAGTCGATTCAGGAGGAGGGTGTCGTCCGACCCTTCGTGGGCACTGTGCATCGCGAGCGCGATGGGATTGTACCTCACCAGCTTCGAAGCGCCCGTGATGGGGGGGCATAGACGGCTGCTTTCTGTCCGGCAGCTGCCGGAGGCTGGTCCCCGCGCCGTCAGCGCAGGCGCCAGCCTCCGGCCACGCATGCGTTCTTCCTACGCCAGCGTACCGTTGAGCCGCTCCGGGAAGAATCCGAAGTTGGCGGCGGCACCGCCCAGATACACGATGTTCAGCACTTCCTGGACGGTCCGGCTGTAGACGATCGCGTTTGCATCGGTCGGGACGATGTTTGCCATGCCGTTGAGCAGGAGCCCCTGGTCCTTGTCCCCCGGCCCATCAGCCGTATCGCGGAGGTCGGAAATCTTCTGCGCGGCATCGAATGCACCACGCTGGAACAGCAGGGTCCGGATGGTGCCGGCGTGGTACGCCTCGACTGCCAGAATGCCGGCAGCCGCCTCGAGCACGGTCTTGTTGCTTAACAGGGGTGCTCCTCCTTTGTATGCCGTGACGCCCACATCTTCGAAAATGAACGCCCCGAGCAGGAAGTTCAGCTCGCTGGCAAATGGATCGAAGGTCTGCGGTTGAACCGCGCCGATTGCGCCCGGGTGATCGTTCGGCACCCAGCCAAGGCAGTCTGCGCTCGGCACGAAGAACGCGGCCGGCCGTGGCGTTGCGGGACGTCCTGGCGGGCAGGCAGGTCCCCCTCCGACCATCCCGCCGATACCGCCGGGAGGAAAGAGACCTGCGGCGACGGCTGCGGCGGCAAAGCTCCCCTGCAGATTGATTGCGGGGCGGGCCACCGGCATCCCGCCGAAGGCTGCGATGGCGGTGCGGAGGAAACGGACGTGCGCCAGCTCATCCATCGCAATCTCGGTGGCCATCTGCCGAACCCCATCGTTCTGCCAGGGAACCACGGTGGACCCCGGTTTCGTCGTCACCGGGCCAAATCCGACCCCGATGTCGGCAGCTCCCAGGCCGGAACCGAACACCGCTCGCAGGTAATACTCAGCCTCGAGATACTCGAGGTTCAGCGCAAAATTGAGGACGTCGAAGTCCGTCACATCCTGAGCGGACACCCGCCCCGGCAGGGTCGCCGCACCTACGAGCCCGACAGTGGCAAGCCCCGCCTGGCTCAGGAAGCGCCGACGGTTGCTGACCACGTGCGTCGCCTTTTCCTCGTTCTGATTAGTTGACATCCCACACTCCCGTCCAGCCCACGTTCAAGAGACCGGCGCGCCGGGCAGGGGGCGCGCGGGACTGTGAGTGATACGGAGGGGAAGCGGTTTTGGATTTCGGGCGGCGTGCAGGATCCTCACTGTCTTCCGGCATACCGACAGGCTCCCAACGATCAGCTAGTGTGGGCGGATGAGGCACACGACAGAGCGCAAACTCAGCTCAGCGATGAAATCCTCCGAGGAACTGATGGACCTGGTGCATTCGGGAAACCGGGCCACCGCAGAGATTCCTCCCATCGTCCTTGTTGTCGATGATCACGAGGATACGCTCGAGCTGTACGACATCTGTCTGAGTGCCGAAGGGTACTGGGTGGCCCGGGCGGCGAGCGGGCTCGAAGCACTGGAGTGCGCGCAGGACCTCCGTCCGGACGCCATCATCACCGACATGGGATTGGGAGATGAGATGGACGGTGCGGATCTGCTGCGTGAGCTGCGCGCGGACGCGGCGTTGCGGGAGATCCCTGTTCTGGTGGTCACGGGGCGCGGACCACAGGACCTGCCATCGCTTGCCGGGCTCGAGCTGGCCGGCCTGCTCCTCAAGCCGGTCGCCCCGGAGACATTGGTCTCCCGGGTTGCCACCGTGCTGAGGACGTCTCCATCGCTCAGTGAACGCGGGCCGCTCGGCTCTCACACCGGGATTGCGCCGGCAGCACAGCCGGACGGGGCGACAATCAAGAAAGCTGTCGGGCCCAGAGGCGACAAGAAGCGTCGGGACTGCCCCCACTGCGGTACCCGGCTGTCCTGGGTGGAGACCCAGCGGTGGGACGGGGTCGTATGTGACTACTACCGCGCCTGCAGTCAGGGATGCGGGTTGGTCTTCTTCAATCGGGCGCGTCAGGAATGGGAAACGCTGGTGAGCGGCGATTCCTCGTTTTCGTAAACAGTGAAGCGTCGCATGGGTTGGAATAGCTCCTTCGAACGATCCCGTGGTCGTGCCGGTGATGGATTCGAAGAGTCGCCGGACGGGAAAGCTCCCCGTGACGCCGGCGAGTCGCGACCGCTGTTTCACTGCACGACGACCACACCGCGCAGCATGTTCATCCCGCATGCGAACGAGAGGTCTCCCGTTTCGCCAGGGATGAACTCGATCGTAACTGGCTCGTTCAGCGGCAGGGCACGCTTGATATCCAGGGTTGGGAACACCACCTCTGTTGCGCAGGTCTTGTCGGTCGTGCGGACAAAGGTGATCCGCGCCGGCCTTCGAGCACGCACTGTGACTCTGGCGGGCTCGAAGCCCTGTTCGGTCACCATGACCTTGGCGGTCTGAACAGCGTCGCGTCCCTCGCGCCCTGCGGAGCGCGCTGCGCTGTTGCCAGCCCCAGCGCTTGCCCCACCGACAGGTCTGAGACCGAGACGCTCGCGCTCGGCCCTGACGAAGAAGCTGCCATCCGTCACCACCAGATCGCCAGGCCGGACGCCGAGGAGGACTTCAACACGCTCTCCGGAGGCCTGGCCGAGTCGGACCTCCCGTTCCACGAACTTCCCTGGTTCCCCTGGGCTGGACAGGTAGACGACGGTGCGATTGCCCACGTTCTGCACGGCGCCACGTGGAATCGCAGGGATCTCTTCGCCGCCAGTACCCGTCAACACGACGTCAGCGTACATGCCGAGCCGCAGGTCGCCGCGCGGGTTCGGCACCTCGACGCGCACTTTGGCGGTGCGGGTCTCAAGGCTCACTTGTGGATCTATGTAGGCCACCCGGCCGCGAAGGCTCAGCTCCGGATACGCTGAGGTCGTGACCGTGGCCTGATTTCCAACGCGAACCCGGGAGAAGTCCCTTTCGTAGAGGTCAGCGACGACCCACACCGTCGACAGATCCACGACGGTGAACAGCTTCGTTGCAGGGTCCACGTTGAGACCGACATTGGCTGTGCGCTCTGTAACGACGCCGTCAATTGGTGCGGGCACGTTGATCGTTGCGCTCACATTGCTGCCCGAGGTCAAGGCCTCGAGCGCCGACGACGGCATGCCCAGCAATTCGAGCTCCGAGCGGACGCTCTGCACGGCGGCCGTTTGCGCAGCGTGCTCGGCGTGGAGGCGCTCGAGCTCCTGCCGGCTGGCTGCACCGATGTCGACGAGTTTCTGGGTCCGCTGCAGTTCACGATCGTGCGCGTCCAGCATTGCCCGTGCCGAGACATACCGCGTCTGCGCCGCCGCGAGATCGGGGCTGTAGATCTCCGCCATGGCCTGGCCGCGCCGAACGCGATCCCCGAGCTCCGCTGAGACGCGGGTGAGGCGGCCACCGACCAGCGGCGTCACGGCGACCTGCCGATAGGCATTTGGCTCGATCATGGCCGGCAGGCGGAATTCACCGGCCCTGGATGCGGTCGTGACAGGCGCCACCACGATCCCGGCGCGTTCCACCGCTTCGGGCGAGAGAGTGACGACCACGTCTGGGAGGGGCGCGGCACTCTGCCCGGAGGCAGGGGTTCCGGCGTCTGTGCCGCCGGTCGTGGGCGCGGGCGCGCCCTTGCTCCCCGGAATGTCGAGCATCCCGCTACCCCCGGCTGCATCTGTTCGCATCAGCAGATAGGCGGCGCCGGCGCCGGTCAGTAGCAGGAAGATGCCGACAAGTACCGCCATGCCGCGATGCAATGTCAAGCGTGATTCACCAGTCATCGCACATCTCCGACCGCCCGGGTCAGGGCAGTACGTGCTTCGTAGGCTTCCCACAGCGCGACGGTGTAAGCTCGTTCCACATCGAGGAACCGCCGTTGTTCCGCCAGCACGTCGAACACGGTGACCCGGCCGAGTTCGTGGCTTTGGCGAACGACGGTCAGATTCTGGCGCGCCAAGTCGTGAATCCCTCCGCTATACAGTTGCAAAGCCTGGCGGGCACGCTCTTCCCGCACGCGCGCGGCGGCCACTTCCGTCTCCGCGGTGAGCCGCGCTGCGTCGTAGGCGGCGGCGGCACCGGTCCGTTCCGCACGCGCAGCGGCCACGTCTCCCTGATTGCGATTGAACACCGGGACCGTGACCATCGCGCCGGCTGACAGGTAGTGAAACAGCCCACGCACGCGCGCAGGGCTCCCGTCCGGCGCGAAACCACTCTGAGGAAAGCCGGCGTCCATACGCATGTAGCTGGCGAAGAGGCCCACATCGAAGCGGCCCTCGGCGTGCGATCGCTCGATCTTCGCATCCGCGATATCGACCCGGGACGACGCCTCGCGCACATCCGATCGCTGTTCGATCACTGTCGGGTCGAGAACAGGTGCCGCCGCAGATATCTCCCGCTGCACCAGCCCTTCCAGCGTGTCCCGCAGCGCCAGTTCCGCGTCCACAGGCATTCCGAGCACCCGCTTCAACTCGAGCACCGCAGCGTCCGTGCGTCCTGCTTGCAGCAGGCGGTCAGACTCCAACCGCCGCAGCTCCACCTCGAGCAGGTCGCGCTCGAGCGGCGGGGTCGCCCCCTCATCGACCCGGGATCGCAACAAGCCCTGTTGCCCGCGTGCGATCGAAACGAGCTCGTCAAGGATGTCGAAGTCGCGGATGGCGGTGAGCACCTCCCCATAGCGCGTCCGCACCTCGGCCGCGAGTAGCCGCTCCCGATCAGCGATGGCCAGTCGAGCCGCCGCCACTTCCCAATCAGCCACGGCAACGCGCCCACTCCTCCTGAAGAGGTCCAGCGGCCATTCCATCGCCACCATGGTTTGATTGTCCGTGCCACCAGGCTCCTCCCGCCGTTCGAACGAGAGAGACGGATTCGGCCTGAGCGATGCCTGCAGCCGGATGCCTTGCGCCACATCCACCTGGCTGCGAGCCCCCCGTAGCGAGGGCTCCTGCTCGAGAGCCCGCGCGATCGCCTGCTCCAGAGAGAGACCGTTGGCCCGATCGACATATGCCGCCGCGAGGGGGGGAGTCGAGGCCGGCCGCTGAGCCCCTGCCGGAGGACCGGGCAGAAGCGACACGAGGAGCACGCCGAGTACGATCCGCGCCGTCATTGCACGCCTCCTTCGAAGTTCACTGAGCCTTGACCTGCCGGCCCATCCCATTCGATCGCTACCTGCCAGGCACCCGCCATCCCGAACTCGGCCGTCGCAGCATACCGGCCCGGTACACCGGTCGGGGTGACCTGAAGTCCGGCGGACATGACCATTCCAGGCATCAGCATGTTGGCGCTGGCACGCACGGTGCCCACGTCTACCAGGGTGGTCTTCCCCGCTGGTCTGAACTCGATGGTGAAGGTGTTGCGCCCCTGTCGCAGAGCGCCGGTCGGGGACAACAGCACGATGTCGAGATCGCCGGCACGAACCGTCTGCAACACACCGGCGCCCGCCGGTTCGCTGACCTCGCCGCCGTCCGGACCCGCAAGCCTCCACACCGCCACGGACGCCAGCAGCATGAACGCGACCACGGCAAGACCGATCGCCATTCCGCGTTGATGCACGGGAGTGCGCCGAGGGTGCGGGAGCGGTTCCTGCTGGAGTCCGAGGCGACGCTCTCGAATCCAGAAGAAGATCACGGGCGTGACGATGAGCACGTGCACCAGCGAGGACACCATGCCGCCGAGCACCGGTGTCGCCAGCGGTTTCATCACCTCCGCGCCGACACGGGTGCTCCACATGATGGGCAGAAGGCCGGCGATGACCGTGGAGACGGTCATCACCTTCGGGCGGAGTCGCAGCAGCGCACCTTCCATGACGGCATCCCGGAGTGCCGCTCGTGTCAGCATGCCCCCCAGCTCCCGCCGCTTCCGCTCGACCGCTTCTTCCAGGTAGATGACCATGACGACGCCCGTCTGCACGGCGGTGCCGAAGAGCGCAATGAAGCCGACCCACACGGCGACCGAGAAGTTGTAGCCGAGCAGCCACAGGAGGTACACGCCGCCCGACAACGCGAATGGCACCGCCAGCAGCACATGGGCGGCCTCGACCGCCGAGTGGTACGTGAAGTACAGAAGGACGAAGATCACCAGCAGTACGAGGGGGAGCACGAGTTGCAGCCTGGCGCGCGCGCGCTCCTGATTTTCCCAGCGTCCGCTCCACCCGACGTAGTAGCCCGCCGGCAGTGCCACCTCCCGGGCGACGGCCGCGCGAGCGTCCTCGACGAAGCCTCCGACATCCCGCCCATGCACGTTGAGGAGCACCGTCGCGAGCAGCAGCCCGTTTTCCGAGGAGATCATCGCCGGACCTCGTGCATGCTCGATGCGGGCGAGTTGGGCGAGCGGAATCTGTGCGCCGTCTGGAGCGGCCACCAGCACGCCGGCCAGAGCCTGCGGGTCGGTTCGATACCGGGGTGCATAGCGCACCCGGACCGGAAAGCGCTGCCGCCCCTCGATCGTCGTGGTGAGTGTTGTCTCGCCCACGGCCGTCTCGATCACCTGCTGGATGTCTCCGACGCCGATGCCGTATCGCGCGGCCGCGGCACGATCTAGCTTGATGTTGAGGTACTGCCCCGACGTGATCTGCTCGGGATAGACGTCGCCCGCACCTGGCACGCCGCGCACGGCATCAGCGACTTTCCGCGCCAGATCCTCGAGAACAGCGAGGTCCGTCCCGAAGATCTTCACCCCCACTTCAGAGCGGATACCTGTGGTCAGCATGTCGATGCGGTTGATGATCGGCATCGTCCAGATGTTCGAGACCCCGGGCAGCTGCACGGCGCGACCCATCTCGCCCCGCAGACGGTCGAGCGTCATGCCGTCGCGCCACTGATCTCTCGGCTTCAGGTGCACGATCGTCTCGGTCATGTTGAGCGGCGCCGGGTCGGTCGACGTCTCAGCCCTTGCGACCTTCGCGACAACGTATTCGACCTCCGGGAATGTCATGAGGGCCGCGTTCTGCCGTGCGGCAATCCCGGTGTTCTCCTCGAGCGAGATGCTGGGATCGGCAATCGGCATGAACATCAGATCGCCTTCGTTCAGGGCCGGCATGAACTCGCTCCCGATGCCGCGGGCGAGCACGACGGCGCCAGCGAAGAGCCCTGCGGCGACGATGACGGTCAGGGCCCGATGCGTGAGCGCTCCCTCGAGGACCGGCCGGTAAATCCGGCGGAGCAGGCGCATCACCGGGTTTGCCTCCTCGGCGTGAAACCTGCCACCGAGCAGCAGCGTGCAGAGAACCGGAACGAGTGTCACGGCAATCACCGTGGCCCCCAGCACCGCGAACGTCTTGGTGAACGCCAGGGGGTGGAACAGCTTGCCTTCCTGACCGGTCAGCGCGAACACCGGGATGAAGGCGAGCAGGATGATCGCCATCGAGAAGAAGACGGGGCGCCCGACCAGCCGCGTCGACTCTCGAACCGCTTCCTGGACGAGCCGTCGATCGCGCGGGTCGATCCCGCGCTCTTGGACGTAGCGGAACGCGTTCTCCGTGACGACGATCCCCGCATCGACGAGCACGCCGATCGCGATTGCGATGCCCGCGAGGCTCATGATGTTGGACGAGATGCCGGCGTAGTACATCCCGAGGAAGGACAGGAGCACGGCCAGCGGGAGGGGAATCGTGACGATCAGGATGGAACGGAAGTGCATCAGGAACACCACATGTGCGAGCGTGACGAGTGCAATTTCCTCGATCAGCGCGATGCGCAGCGTGTCCACCGCCTGCTCGATGAGGGCGGAGCGGTCGTAGAAGGGCACGATCGTGACGCCCGGCGGAAGTCCCGGTGCGATTTGCGCGATGCGCGCCTTCACGGCGTCGATGACCTCCTTCGTGTTGGCGCCGCTGCGGGCGACGACGACGCCGCCGACAGCTTCCTCCGTGCCTTTGACCAGCGAGGCCACTCGAAACGCGTTGCCGATCTGAACGTCCGCGAGCTGATCGACGTACACCGGAACACCCTTGGACGAGCCGACGACGATTCGCTTCACGTCGTCAACCGACTCGATCAGCCCCACGCCGCGCACGATCAGCCAGGCGCCGTTCGATTCGAGGACATTGCCCCCGACGTTCAGATTGCTCCCTCGGACGGCCGACACGACGGCGCTGAGCGGCAGGTTGTAGCTGCGGAGGCGGTTCGGGTCGACGTCAATCTGGTACTGCTGGACGTGACCGCCGACCGATGCGACTTCCGCCACGCCAGGCACGGCATTGAGCTGGTACCGGATGAACCAGTCCTGCAGCGTGCGCAGCTCCCGCAGGGAGTGCGTGGGGCTCTCGACCGTGTACCAGAAGACATGACCCACACCCGTGGCGTCGGGGCCGAGCGTCGGGACGACACCGTCCGGCAGGCTCTTCGCGAGCAGATTCATGCGCTCCAGCACGCGGGTGCGCGCGAAGTACAGGTCCACGTCGTCTTCGAAGACGACGTAGACCATCGAGAACCCGAAGGCGGACTGCGACCGGACGACGCGGACGCCCGCCAGCCCCTGGAGGTTCGTCGTGAGCGGGTAGGTGACCTGGTCCTCGACCTCCTGCGGACCCTGTCCAGGCCAGTCGGTGAACACGATCACCTGGTTGTCGGAGAGATCCGGGATCGCGTCGATGGGCGTGGCCCTCAGTGCCCACCAGCCCCATCCGGCCAGGCCGACATAGAGCGAGACAACGATGAACCGGTTCCGCAGCGCTAGGTCGATAAGTCGGTTGATCATGCTCTCCTCGCTGAAGCCCGCGCCGCCTCCAGTAGGAGAGGCAGCAGCAAGACACTCGTCCCGGAATACGGGAACGCACGTCCGCCCTCAGTGCCCGGACGGGATGCCCGAGCGGACACACGACGACAGTCCTGGCGCTAAACGAGGAAGACGGAGAGCAGGAGGTGTTTCGGGACGTGCGTGCCACGTATGGGCACGAGCGTCCGCCACGTGTGACGATCCCTGGATATTTCCGTAAATGAGAACGGAACAGGTGCAGGGCCGGGCCCGATGGAGAGAGTGAACCCCGATGTGGAAGGTGCCGCATCGCGCTCGGCGGAGGAGGCGCAGCAGCGATCCGCCTGGGCTTGCGTCAGGGCGATCGAATGGTCCGAATCCGACGGGTGCATCGGACATCCGGCCCCTTCGGAGCAGCACGCCATCCTCGCCTCAGGCGTAGCCATCCAACCGGCGCAGACGGAGGCAGGCCCGGCCGCGAAGCCGAGCACCAGCACGAGGAGGATGGCCGAGAAGCGCCTGCTGACGTCCACTTCCATAAGAATGCGGGAGCGGCGTGGAACTGTCAACGGCCGACGCACGACCGCGTCCGACCGGGTCGGACCCCGGCTCTTTGCCTCACTGCTGCTTGCAGGTGCAGTTCGTGCAACCGTGCTCAGCACACGTCCCGCACGATTCGGTCACCCGCCGCTTGAGCGCTTCACGCGCACGAAACACGCGCACAGCGGCATTGCCTGCTGACAAGCCTTTCCGTTCGGCGAACGCCTTCACCGGTGTGCCTCCGATTTCAATCGCATCGAGAGCCTCCGCGTACTCCGGTTTCAGCGTCGCCGCCAGGCGCGACACGCACGCGCAGATCTCAGCCTCCATCTCGACCGACGGGCTCTCGCGGCTCTCGAGTTCGCGCGCGAACGACTCGTGCACGCGCTCCGCCGCCCCGCGGCGCCGGAAATGGTCGACGGCGGCATTGCGCAGGGTCCTGTAGAACCATGGAACGATCGCGTCGTCGTCGGGCGCCTGGTCAGGGCGTGCAACGACCTTCGCGAACGCGTCCTGAAGGATGTCCTCCGCGAGGGCACGATCCCCCACGCGACGTTCCAGGTACCTCAGAAACGCACGGTGGTTCTCGAGGAGCGTTGCTACAGGAGCGGTCGTCTCAGCCGTGTCCATATCCAGATTGTACTGGTGAGGTTCGGCGACAGGGCGGTCTTTCGGGGCGGCGCACAGCACCGGCACGGATAAGCTCGGTCGACGCACAGCACCGGCGGCGACAAGCTCGGCCGATCTGACGAGTGTAATGCTGCGATGGCTCCTGCGTTGCACCTGTAGAGGGACAACGGAAGGAGAACTCACATGGAAAAAGACGTGGTTTGCGGAATGCAGGTCGATCCGGCGACAGCGGCCGGGACGAGCCAGCACAACGGACAGACGTACTACTTCTGCTCGAAGGGCTGCAAGACGAAATTTGACGCCAATCCGGCGCAGTACACGAAGTAAGGGTCCGTCAGAGCTCCAGGGCTGGCTGTAATGGAATAGCGGCGCCTGCGTTACAGAGGCGGAGGCCAGGGAATGTCACGCCACACACACAGCCATGCCGCATTCGCCCCTGCCGAAGTGCTCGACCCCGTCTGCGGGATGACCATCTCTCCAGAGGATGCCGTGGGAGAGGTCGAGCACAAGGGACAGACGTACTACTTCTGCAGCCAGAGCTGTCTCGACCGGTTCCGCGCAACCCCGGAGGCGTTTCTGGTCGACGAGTGAGGATCGTGCAGCCGCGTTTCCAGAGCTGAACGGGCACCACACCGTGCACGGCAACGCGGTGCACTACTATGTGCTCTTCGATCAGCTCGAGTGGCAGGCGGGCGCCGACATCAGAGCGGGAGGCTGGGAGAACCGCGGCTGGATCGGCCGCGACATCAATCGGTTCTGGTTCAGAACAGAAGGCGATGCGCAGGATGGTAACCTCGAAGAGGCGCAGGCCCATGCCCTGTTCGGTCGAGCGATTCACCGCTGGTGGGATGTGGTCGCTGGCGTGCGTCAGGACTTCAGGCCCGGTCCGTCGCGGACGTGGGCGGCGGTCGGGATTCAGGGCCTGGCGCCCTACTGGTTCGAGGTGGAAGCCACGGCGTACGTGGGGGGAGTCCGGGAGGACCACTTCCGGGTCGAGACCGAGTACGAGCTGCTGTTCACGAACAGGCTGGTTCTGCAGCCGCTCGTGGAGTTGGAGATCTACGGGAAGTCTGACCCCGAGCGCGGCATTGGGGCCGGGCTGAGTTCCGGCGAGGCGGGTCTTCGCCTGCGATACGAGTTCCGGCGCGAGTTTGCGCCCGACGTGGGAGTCACGTGGACTCGGAAGTACTTCGGCACGGCTGACCTTGCAGAGGCGGCTGGCGAACACACCAGCGGAGCGGGATTCGTAATGGGATTACGCCTGTGGTTCTGAGGAAGTCGCAGCAGGAGCTGCCCGGAACGGGGCACGGCAGCTCTCGGCGTCAGTTCGTCCCCACCTGTGAGGAACACATCATGGTCCGTTGCTTGACGATGGCGCTCATCGCGCTGTTCACGTGCAGTCTGGCGTCCGGCTCCGTCGTGCGCGCGCATGAGGGGCACGATCACAAGATCATGGGCACGGTCACAATGGCTGCCGCCGATCATGTGATGCTCGAGGACAGGGAGGGCAAGGACGTCACGGTCAAGGTCACGAAGGACACGAAGGTCAAGTCGAAGCCGGTTCTGAAGGTCGAAGAGATCAAACCCGGTACTCGCATCGTCATCACCGCTACTCAGGAGAAGGACAAGTCGTTCACGGCGAAGGTGATCGAGGTAGGGGCCGCGCCGGACCCGAGGCGCTGAGTTTCTAACCTCTCTGCGCTTGTCTCGTCGACCGCTGCCCGCTTCCTGCTTCCTGCTGCCCGCTCCCGCTTGCAACGCGCCCAACCCGCGACGCCTGAGACCTGACGTCCAATCCCACGGCCCCCCAGCGACGGCGCGACAGAAAAGTTGTCCTGGCCGGAACCCGGCCTGTCGATCTGGGCGGAGGCCGTTCGTATAGAGGGTAGAAGCCGGCATGGGCCGGTGGCATGAAGGAGGACGACCGATGAAACTCTATCTGCTCAGCGTGTACCAGCCCGACGGTGATCCGCCGCCCCCCGAGTTCCTGAGCCGATCATGCGGGAGGTCCATGCGCTGCAGGAAGAGCTGAAGGCCGCCGGCGCATGGGTGTTCTCGGGAGGGCTGCACGCACCCGGCACCGCGACGGTGCTGCGTGTGAAGGACGGTGACGTGGTCACCACGGACGGTCCGTACATAGAAGGCAAGGAACACATCGGCGGGTTCACGGAGATCGCCGGTGCCGAGGAGGCGCTCGCCATCGTCGATCGTCTGGATCTGGATGGTTATTACCTGTTCCACGCGATAAGAGCCGACCTGCTGAAGCGTCTGGGCCGTTATCCGGAAGCGGCAGCCGCGTATGACGCGGCCATTGCGCGCACCGCCAACGCGGCAGAGCGCGCGTTCCTGCAGCGCGGGCGCGACGCGCTCAGGACGGTCCACTAGCCTGGAGAGGGACCTCGCCAGGTCGCCATACGGCGCAGAGTCCGTATCGCGACTCACACGACGACGACGCTGAGGTTCTTGTCGGCGGGCGGCGCCTGGAGGCCGACCAGGAGCCCGATTGCCGCACAGAGCACATGAAGCATGCGCCCGAGTAAAGTCTGCGGACCGCCACGTCATGCGGGTGCCAAGTGCCTTCGGTGTCGCCCCTGAGGGGCTGAAAACAGGCCCTATCCGAAATGGCGACTGGCTTCGAGCCTCCACTCGGGGAAGACCTTGGAGCGGACCGGCTCATCTCCGCCGAACGTGACCCGGCGCACCGGCGGCGGGCTGCACGTCACCACGTCAATGGATTGGGACCCGGGATCCAGGAGCCAGCACTCACGCACGCCGTACTGCTGATACAGGTCAACCTTCGTCCGCCTGTCGTACTCGCGCGTGGACGGCGACAGCACCTCGACCACCAGGTCCGGCGCGCCCCAGATCCGGTCGCGGATGATCCCCGCACGCTCGCTCGAGACAAAGACGATGTCGGGCTGCAGGATCAGATCCCGCTCCGCATCCAGGATGACGTCCAGCGGCGATACACACACGTGCCCGAGGCGGTGGCGCTCCACGTGGGTGTGGAACAGCGCGACAAGGCGCGTGACGACAGCCTGATGGCCGTACGTGGGCGCGGGAGGCTCTCGCAACTCGCCGTGGACAAGCTCCCGCCGTCGACTGGTCTCGTCCGTCTCGAGATACTCCGCCACCGTGAAGTGCTGCGCCATTTCTCCCCTTCGCGACGACGATGCCATCGTCCGTCCCGCGGTGTCAATGCCGTGGATCGTGCTTGTAGTTCTCGACCGGATCGGTCCGGCCGTACGCGCGACATGACCTTGCAGATGTGGTCGCTGGCGTGCGTCAGGACTTCAGGCCGGTCCGTTCCAGTTTTGACCTCTCTCCGCTCCTCCCGTAGACTCATCGTTGTGCACCGCTCTCTGGCGTTGCTTCTCATCGCTGCGGTGCTCGCGACGTCGGGAGTCTCCTCCTCGCTGCACACGCATGCCTACGATGGGCACGATCACCCAGAGCACCACCACGGGCTGGCGGCCCACCAGCACCAGGTGGCCCACAGTCACACCGGGGAGGGAACGACTCGCCTTGAGCATTGCGATCCGGGAGCGCATGTGGTGCCTTTCGTGTACCTGTGCGCGCCGCCGCCTCAGGTGCAAGTCGAGGATGCGGGGCTCATGCTTCCCGACTTGCCGGTTCCGCAACCCCGGATTGAGCGCACCGTTCGGCACGCGGACCTCCGTGCTCATGGTCCGCCTCCTCGCACGCACGCCTCCCCGCGCGCCCCGCCACTGATCGCTCTCGCCTGATCACCTGACCGCGCCGACGCCGCCCGCGGCACTGGCCGGTCTCCGTCAGTTCGAACAATCAAGGACCGTGTATGTCGATTCGTGCCCGGGTGTGTGCCTGGATTGCGGTGGTTGGCCTCGCCGTGCCATCCGTTGCCGATGCCCAGGACCTGACAGAGCGCAAGATCGTTGACCTCATCGTGGGCGAGGGGCCTCAAGCCCAGGCCATCAGGGCCGAAGCAGAAGTCGTTCGCCGCGAGGCGCTGGCAAGGCTGGCGTATCCGAATCCCGCGGTGACCTACAGCCGCGAAGGCGCCGGCTTCACCGAGTTTCTGCAGGCCGAGCAGTCCCTGCCGGTGTTCGGCACCCGCGGGGCGCTCTCACGTGCGGGTGTCGCGGCAACTGCTGCGGCGGAGGCGGAACGCGATGCGCGATTGTGGGACCTGCGCGCGCATGCCGCCGCTGCGGTCGCGACGCTGACGACGGCGCAGGCGCGTCTGGACGCCGCGCAAGCGCACACGCAGGAGGTCGAGCGGCTGATCGGGATTCTCCTGGCGCGCGAGCGCGAAGGCGAGGGGTCACGTTTCGACCGGTTGCGGGCGGAGCAGGAGCTCCGCGAGGCCCGGGGGCTCGCAACATCGGCAGCCGTCGAGCTCGCCGAAGCACGAGCGGGCCTCGTGGCCATGCTGCCGCGGGACGTTTCAGTAGGGCGAGTTCCTGCGCGGACCGATCTCGACGAGCCGCCGGTGCTGCCAGATGCCTTGATGACACGTGCCGTGGCGGCGCGAGCCGAACTCCGCGCGCTCCAGCGTTCAGCGGAGCGAGCGGATTTCGAAGCCGAGGCTGCGCGCCGCTCGCGCCTTCCCGCACCGAGTGTGTTCGGCGGTCTCAAACGGGCGGATGACGGCGCCGGTCGCGTGCGAGGCGGGGTGTTCGGCCTGAGCGTATCCGTACCGCTGTTCGACTCCGGTAGCCGCGAGGCCGCCCGCTGGGGGGCGGAACGCGCACGTGTCGAGGCCGAACGTGCGTCAATCGAGCATCAGATTCGCGTCGAGATCACCCTTACCTCCGAGTCGCTTGCGCTTCGGCAGTCCGCTCTGGCGGATGACGCCCCCGCGGCGGCGGACGGGCTCATCCAGATCGCGGAGGTCGCCTATCGCGAAGGTGAAATGGGCGTCCTCGAGCTGCTGGACGCCTTCCGGACGGCGGCACGGGCACGAGCTCGAAGCCTCGAGCTGCAGCGGGACGCGCGTCTGGCTCAGATCGCGCTCGAACGCGCAGTAGGAGACGTTCTGTGGCCGTGAACCACCTCTGGATCCTCGCCGTCGTGTGTTTCCTCGCATCCGGGTGTAACCGGTCCGCACCGCCGCCGGCTGCAGTCGAGGAAGAACCGGAAGCGCTGAGCGTCACCCGCTGGACGGATCGAACCGAGCTCTTTGCCGAGTACCCGCCACTGACGCTCGGCGCGAGCTCGCGGTTTGCCATCCACCTGACACGGCTCGACACGTTCAAGCCTTTGACTGAAGGGCGGGTCGAAGTGCACCTCCGCGGCGGGTCGAGCCCACCGGAAGTGTTCGGGGTGGATGGGCCATCCCGCCCCGGGATCTTCGGGGTGGACGTGACGCCTGGCCACGCCGGCAGGCGCGAGCTCGT
>Ga0183260_10000885_pt1 | contig 25516 bp, 25 predicted proteins | sample AntDrymUQ4972206_2_FD_129768 | JGI IMG/M metagenome (GOLD analysis project Ga0183260, IMG submission 129768) | Polar desert sand microbial communities from Dry Valleys, Antarctica - metaG UQ497 (22.06) (version 2) (version 2) | ecosystem: Environmental > Terrestrial > Soil > Desert | place... | reverse complement strand
TTTTAAAATTAAAAGATATAGTTAGTCGCAGTGTCAATGAGGACGACAAAAACAAGGCTCAAATCGGTTCTGTTTTGTTAAAAAGATATTCCCCCTTTTTTCGATCAACTAATCTTTTTCAACTGACATAAATAATCTTATTAAAAACTCATATCGTCAGCACTCGGCCCATAAGTACCAGGAATAGGAATATTTAATAACCGGAGAAACACACCGAGCTGTGCACGGTGGTGAATGGTTTGTGCAAATGAATGACGTTCACTTCATACTTGGTCATGGTGCTGTATATCTGTTCTCCATTGCGCAATACCCACGATGGCCATAGGTCATCTTCCTGTGCAGTCTCCAATGCCTCTTTTCCTTCCTGCAAAGACTTTTCAAAAATTCTGATCAGGTCGGCAGAATCATTTGCTTCAGTGGGTTCATAAGGCATGGTCGCAAAATCAAGCTCGGATGTGGTAAGCGCCATTTTTATCCACGAAGGCAGTTCGGCAATATGCACCGTCAGGGTTTTCATATCCATACTTTTCTCGTGAGGTTTCCAATTCATTTTATCAGAAGGTACACGTTCCAGCATTTTTCTGGTGATAGCTGATTCTACATCTAATTCTTTGGAAAGTAATGCAATGATAGTCATGATTAAACGTTTTTGTTGGTGCAAAATAAGCAGAGCAAACCATATTTTTTTATGCTGCTGTTTTAAAATAATTAATAGTTATCAGGTTAAAATACCTTTATTCCAAGTCCGTTTTATTCATTGTTGCATCTTAGAAAGTTAAACGGTAACTTTCTATAACCTAATCTGATTTTAAAAAAAGTTATACTATGAAAAAAATACTTATTCTTTGCGCTTTGTTGCCGGGTTTCATCGGTTGCAATACAGAAAACAAAAAAAATTTATTGACCGGTAAATGGCAGATTATCCACATACAGGATGATAATGTGAGTAAGGAAGACCTTTTTGATCTGAACTACAGGTATGATCCTGCTAAGGATACTACTAAGGCACATTTGAATTTTGTTAATGACACCACTTATGTCATCAGTAATCTTTTATCAGATGAAGATGAAATCAATTACTATGAATGGAATGGGGATACACTTTTTACGAACCGCGAAAGGGAAGGCTATCTTATAAAAGGACCTGAAAATAAGGATACTATGGTCCTATACAACAGGGAAGAAGAATTAAGCCTTACGCTGGTGAAGAACTGATCAGTTCTAATTCACTTTCGGGCATCCATATTTACCTTTTCTTCCGCCGCCATCACTCCCCAGGCGATAGGAGAATGTGAAGCCGGTGAAGTAATACCAGTCATTTGTAATACTGGTGCCCCTGGCTGTACCAGCGGCTGGATAAGGTGTACCACTCTTTACCTCATAGCCTCTAAAGGCGAGGTCAACGGCTTGTTGCGATCTGTTGGTCAATAACAAATTTTCATCTACATAGGTTCCACTCACATCATCAAGGAAATCAGTAAAAGTTTTTCTAATGCCCACCTCAACACCCATTCGGATATTTTCAGTAAGGGACATCTTCACTCCACCACCAAAAGGAATGGAAAATTGTGAAAGTTTGTAAACTTCCCTGCCTGCAACAAAACCCTGACCCTCTGTACTCAATGGCTGTAAATACACTTTTTGATTGGATGTATCGTAGGTGTATGGATTGAAGTGAAAGAAAGCAATTCCAGCAAATACATACGGAGTCAGCAGGTATTCATTGAGATTGAAAAAATAATAGCCCCCACCCAACATGACATCTGTGATAGGAGATGTAAAGTTTAAATTTCTTGCTACCTGGTCCGGGTAACCTTTTTTATCATCTGCGTTTATTTTACCTAAGGTAAACCCACCCCGTAAAAAAAGTTTGTCAGTGATCTCATATTCTGCTCCAATGCCTACAGCAGGCCTTGGCTGTCGTAGCGTAAACTGTTTACCGCTGCTCGAATTATATTGGAGGTCACCTTTATAATTAGCAACTCCTGCAAAGAGATTTAAATGAAGGTTTTGAGAATAAGAGCTGATACTTATTGATATTAAAATAAAAAGGCAATAAATTTTTTTTGTATAATACAGTTTCATACTGGGCAGACTATTATTCATAAACGATAGAAAGGAGCTGATATTGGACAAAACTATCTTTAATTTCCGCAAGGTCTCCTGGAAGCGCATTACTCTTGAATTAGTTCAAGACAGTTTTTATTAGTCCATTGTTTTAGTGAAAGGAACACGAAGTACACTTCTGCCATTTTCTATATTCAAATAGTAATGGCCCTCCGCCAAAGCATGAACTTTGATTTCAAAAGTATTTAAGCCCTTATGTACAGATCTTGAAATTCTATTGACTAAAATACCTGCACTATTGTAAATGGAAATAATGGCCTGAGAAGAAGCTTCAGCATTGTAGTTCACATTTAATTTATGGTATGCAGGAACAGGAAATACTTTTAGTGCAACACTCTCTTTTGTATATCTTATTGTTTTCGTAGTGGAGTATTTACAAAAAGCCTGCACATCACAAAATTTGATCCTGTAATGGAATATACTTTTTTCCGGAACATTCTCGTCGGTGTATTTATAAGATTTTTGATTTACATCTGTGATTGCAACAGAACCAATCGTTGTAAAGTTATTTCCATCTTCAGACCGCTGGATTTCAAGAATTCCTTCCTTCTCATCCGATTCAACACTCCATGTAAGATCCACTTTATTGTTTCTTTCTTTTACTTCAAAAGCAGTAAAAGTTAAAGGTAAAGCAGCATTATTAACGCCTAAAAACTCAGCCCTTGCGATTACCAATGTCGTATGTGTATTAAAAACTACACTGGATCCCGCTGCATCTGTTTGTGCTGAAGTATTGGAGCTGTTAGGGTGTTGGATAGATAAGAATAAATATTTAAAATCAGGACTAAAAGTAATTCCTGTAGGCTCGCTGCCCGCCGGTGTGGTAGCGAACAACCGGACATTGGGCGTGGCTGAAGTATGCGATGGACCTACTACCCAAATATGGCTTCTATTTCCATCTTGCAGAACCCATAAATTTCCTTCACCATCAAAAGCTAAATTGTCGGCACCGGAGCCCATGGATTCAGGTGGAAAAGGTCCTGCGCCATCCACATCATAGCTTGTTGTTGCTTCTACAAATACTTCTAACTGATCAACACTAGCTCCTAGATCCCTGAATCGTAAAATATTTCCGGTTGTAGTGGTGGCAAAATATATCTTACTATCAGGTCCGATTTCCACATCCTCAATTCTATTAAAATTATATGCACCTGCTGTATTGCTTAAGGCGATGGTATTATTTCTATCTGCTTGTGCAGTATTGTTCAACAATTGCCATGTGCCTGTACCCAAAGAAGAAGTAGTTTGAAGTACATATAATAATCCATCAGAAAAATTACCCGGCACTGAAGGAACGAATTTATACATAAAGCCATTTACAGCGTTATCACCACCCCAGTAAGCAACAGTCTGGTCGCTTTTTATCACAACATTTTCATGTACCTGCCTTCCCATTGCCCATAATTTATCTACTCCCCCAATAGCATCCTGATTGATAACCTTTCGTGTTGCAGGATCAATTTCTATGATCCACCCGAGATCTTCGTAACCATCATTATTTCCATCAATACCTGCGGTTGCTTCTTCACAAATCATCACTGTATTCTTCGGAGTCACTGTGCCTGAACAAAATGCAGCCACACTACCAATATCACTAAATGGAAAATCTACTTTGCCTCCACTGTTTACATTCCACAATTTGGAAGTATTATTAAATGCTATTGAAAGAATAGCGCATTCAGCTGGTGCGGTTTCACTGTTAATGGATAAGAAACCATCTGTACTGCTTGATGCAATAGGCACATATCCGGTAAAATCAAGTTGATTACCGAGTGTGCCTCCGGATGAAAGGGCATCTCCTGACCTGATAATTCGTTGAAATGTATGTGAAGAAGGTAAGCGAAGGTTTTGTGTTTGCGCTGAGGGCTGCACGGAATTGAATGTTCCTATAGTTTGAGCATTACCGATATGGCTTAAAAATAAAAAAACTGCAATCGCCCCGATTTTAGAATATGTATTTTTCATGTTGTACAAAAAAATATAAACCTAAATCTATTAAAAGCGAATTTAAAATACAATTATTTCTAAGTATTTGCAGCTTGTCTGGACTTCTGTTAATGACTATTGATATGATTTTACAGCAATAGGATTTATCCAGATGAAACACAGTACTTATTTATATCTGATAATAGAATCCGGAATTAAAGTGTATTAAAAGCTAAAAAGAATTGTTGCTGTACAAGTGTGCGACGCAAGGGACGGTGATAGCAGTGCTTCAGTTTAGTAAAAAAATTTACTTAAACATCAGTTCCTGTACTTTTTCCTTGTCTTCTTTTTCTTTATTGAGATCGAACATAGTCCCAAAGACATGATCCCAAAGCGTAGTGCTGACACCAAAACCTTTGCCCTCATCTTTGTAATGATGCAAGTGATGATTGCGCCAAAGCGGCTTCATCCATTTGAAGGGGGGATTAAATGCATGAATGGCGTAATGCATGGTTCCATACATCAAATAACCAAGCATGAAGCCCGGAAAAAAAACAAAAACAAAATCGCCCATTACCAGGTACATCAACCCGAAAATGACCGAAGCTAAAATTAAGCTCGGTACAGGCGGCATGAACAGCCGTTCCCTGTCCCGGGGATAGTGATGGTGTGTGCCATGCATAACGTACACGAAATGCCTTCCACGTTCACTTTCCGCTACGATATGAAACACCCAACGGTGCATGATATATTCAAAAAGAGTCCAGAAGAGTCCGCCTGCAATGAATAACACACCAATTCTAATAGCAGATACATTGAATGTATGCGCTGCAAAAAGAGGAAAGCCGATTACTACAGGTAAATACATGCCCCAAATCACCAGGGGATGCGTTTTGGTAAGCATCTCCAATACCGGATTTTTGAATAATTGCGCCTGCCCTTTATTATGAATTTTTTCAAACTTCATATATCCATCATTTGCTCATGTAAAAATACAACGAGAATTGAAAATAGAAATATATGCCGGGTTATGCTTTGTTAATCTTGCCTTTTGACTTATAATAATTCATTTATTCTCACTGGTTTGTAACCTTTTATTCTCAGCCATTGCAATAAAGCCGGAAGCTGATGAAAAAATTTATCCCGCCTGCCCGGGCCCGCACCTATGTGCATTAGTAAAATAAAACCATTCAAATGAGATGATGATTTTTGTTCATATTCAATAATAGAATTCCATATAACTGCGGAAGATCGGTAGTTCCTGGCCCTTGCCTCTGTATAATCTGTATGGCTCAATGTGCCCGGCGTAAAATTGATCAGATGCAATCCAAGTTTTCGTGACCATGATACAATGGAATCATTATAGCATTCGTAAGAAGGCAAAAAAAGCGAAGCTGATGATCTGCTTATTCCGAAGTTTTTCATTACGCTATAATTGTTGTCCAGATCTTTTTTGAATTCTTCTTCTGAAACCAATAAGCTGTCACGCTTACTCCAATCGGCATACAACAAATGCTGGTCGCTGTGCGCACCTAAGTAATGACCTTCTTTTTTCAATAAAGAAATAATGGATTGAAAGCCTGTGTTTCGATAAAACCTCCCGGTGAAAAAAAACGACGCTTTTACTTTTTGAACACGAAGGGCCTCCGCAATGAATGCACCACCTTCACCGTATTCATCTCCTGTAAACACAATGGCAATTTCTTTTTTAGTGGTATCGCCACGAACAATGGCTCCATACTTATCCTTTATTAAAGTTTTTTTTTAACAGGTACCGCGGTAGTTGCTTTCTTAGTTTGAGGGTGCATAGACTTGGCTTCCGATTCTTTTGCAGCAAGCAGATAGATCAGGGATGCAGTTCCATCCAAGGTTGGTTCATTGGTGCTGTAATCTCCATAGTCGTCATGATATACAGCAAGTTCACTCTGGAAAGATGCATATTCATCGGGTTGGTAAAGTTTGATGCCGATCAAATTTTTATAAATACTCCCATACACAGGACCATCTATTAATCCTCCATCTATAGGATAGTTTTTTAAATGCGTGAATGCAGAATGCGGATCTTCAGGGGTATCGCCCCATGAGGGCAAACCATAAACCATTGAAGTGCCCCAGGGGTTGAGTCCGAAAAGCCAGTCAAAATTGGCGGCTTCGAGTTCTTCAAAGCTTTTATCACCCGTTAATTCCCTGTACCAATAACATTGAATAGCGAATGAAGTAGTGAGGTTGTTGCTGCACCAGATGTAAGGAACGCCGCGATAAAATGCATTTTGCTTTGCTTTGTTCCAAACCAGTTGAATGCCTTTTTTGTAAAAAGAAATAATGGTATCTCTCCTTTTATCTTTTAATGTTTTTGCCAATTCATAATGACCAATGTTTATGAAGGGATACCATTGGTAGTGCTTTGCTGTGTCTGCTCCAAACCAGGGTGTGATTGGTTCTTTTTGTGCATACGAGTAAGCTGTGTTAAGATAAAAAATACCAATCGGATCTTCCTCTACGGGAATCTTCTTCTGTTTTAGCATCACATCCACAGACAAAGCACTTGTAGCATGCGCCAGTTCCATATCATCTACCCAATTATCCTCTGCATAGATATAAGGTGATTTAACAGAAGCGGTTTGGGTAACACCTGTTTTCTTTTCCGCAAAACTTAAGGCAGATAAGGTTTTTGGCCAAATAGTATTAGCATAAGAATGATCAATCATATCAAAAATTTGGCGCCCTAACGCAAAAGCACTTGCAAACTTTGCTGCAGTTGATGATGTGCCTGTTGTATTATTCATGAACTTACCACGTTGCTGTGGTTCGCCTGTTACAAAATAAACCGGTCGCTCGTAGCCTTTTCCATAAAAGCTGTCTTGTTTAGGTATTCGCATCCCCTGATGGTCCCTGTCATCTGCAATCTGGTTGTACATTGCATCAGGTTGCGGATGCATTTTTAATAGCCAGTCCAGCCCCCATTTTGCTTCATCTAAAACATCTGCTCTGCCATTGCTTCCCTCAACCCCATTTGCATTATGCTTATCTGTAAACACTTTTTTAAAGTCCCTATAAGCCATCAGCAAATGATAAGTGGCATTGGCTGAAGTAGTAGAGTATTGTAAATAATCTGAAGCATCATGCCAGCCACCAACTACATCAAGATGAGTGCTGTCTTTTATACCGGCTTCTTCACCATACAATGTATATCCATCATGTGTATGGCAACTGTCTTTCAAAAAAGGATTAAAGCCGCTTCGCTGCTGTCGCAGATAGCGCAAACAAAAATCAGCCGCTCCTTTATATACAGCGCTTTCTATTTTGAAATAAGGAGACCTGGCAGTGCCTGCGACAAGATAGTAAGTTCCAGTTTTATTGTAAGTGGAGAAATCAAGCCGTTGACTTTGTGCAAAAGGTCCATAAGCGCCAAAAGCTTTTGATGCTTTTGCTGAATAAACTGCTTTATTGATTGCCGAATCAATCAGTTTGAAAACAGTAATTGGCGTTTCTTCTTTACTGCACCAAACAGCAATTTTTTTCGCATACGGTGGATAGCCCAATTGATTGATGCGCACCCAGGCATTTTGTGCATTTGCGAAAATGCATATAAAATTTATGATGAGCAAAATGGAAAACCTCATGAGGATCAATTTACATTAAACTCATGATGTTCCCTCTCAAATGTTTGCGGATTTGCCGGGAAACGAATGATGAGGAAAAGTAATAATGCTGTCGAAACCTCTAAGAGCTCTGCTCGCTTGCCATGAGGCATTGCTTCCGTAACTGCAAATGCGAGTACAAAAAAAGCTATGTGTAACCACTTAGGGAGTGGAATACCCCAGTTACGTACCAGGTTTTGCATCCATTTTTTTGTTCGGTACAAAAAAGGTATGAGCAAAATATAAATAGCCAGAACTGCAGTCAGGAGAAATGAGAAAATCCACATATTCACTTTGATACCTCCTAATACAAGGTTATGAAAATTGGTTTCACCCTGCGTATTTTTTTCTTTGAAATAGTCCGGAGATTCTATACCAAGAATACGCTGGCCCCAGGAAATTTCTTCTCCTGCACCGAAGAAAAAAATTATTCCTAATAGAAGGCTTACCAGTAAAAAAGTCCAGTGACGGTTTTTTCGTAAACTGATTGCCCGGTTGAAACATGTGTACGAAACAAGCAACAGCGCCACAACAGTGAGCCATTCCATTTCACCGTCTTCACGAGTATATTGCCCGAATGAAGTAATATCATGAAAGCTCAAAATAATACCCGTTACAAGTATTATGACTATGAGCATAAAAACAATGAACTCTGTTGCAGAAATTTTATTATTTAATCTATGTTCATTTTTTGAGCTCATGCAGTGCAGGCAAACATGCTTCTTTTTTGCAAAAACATCAAAAATATTATTGGCTAACTTCGCCGCCTTCAACCTTTAATCATAGCTATGAAACTGGTAAGTTATTTAAAAGATGAACAGGATAATCTCGCAGTATTGGTAGATGGGCATTTGTACGACATGGAATCCCTGCATCCTGATCTGCCCACATCCATGAGTTTGTTTCTTGCATATTGGGAAGATGTATTTCCCGTGGCTGAAGAAGGTGTACGAATGATAGAAGAAGGTCGTATTGCAGAAAACAAAGGAGTGCCCATTGAGTCCGTACACTTGCTTGCGCCAATACCGTTTCCCACTTCTTGCAGGGATGGATATGCATTTCGCCAGCATGTGGCTGCTGCACGAAAGAACCGCAAAGTAGATATGATCACAGAGTTTGATCAATACCCAATATTTTATTTTACTAATCACCACAGCATACTTGGGCCCGGAGATGTAGTGTGCATGCCTGATCATTTTGAAAAACTGGATTTTGAACTGGAAGCTGCAATTGTGATCTGCAAAGGGGGAAGAAATATAAAAGCGGAGGATGCGCATGAATACATCGGGGGTCTACTGATCATGAATGACCTGAGCGCACGGCGGTTGCAGATGGAAGAAATGGTGCTGAACCTGGGTCCCGCAAAAGGAAAAGACTTTGCTACTACTATAGGTCCCTGGCTGGTAACACTTGATGAATTGACTGAATATGAAATAGAACCAAAAGAAGGGCATAGAGGAAAAAACTGGAATCTGAAAATGACATGCACAGTAAATGGTGTGCCTGTAAGTGAAGGCAATCTTGGTGATATGGACTGGACCTTTGCCGAGATTATTGAACGTGCATCTTATGGTGTTGATCTGCATCCAGGTGATGTCATCGGCAGTGGCACCGTAGGTACAGGCTGCTTCCTCGAACTGAATGGCACAGGTAAATTAGAAAACCCTGAATATGCAGAACAGTGGTTGCAAAATGGTGATGTGGTAGAAATGGAAATTGATGGATTGGGAATGCTTGCTAACAGGATAGTGGCAGAAGATACTGAGTGGAGTATTTTGAAGCGAAAGAAGAATGTTTGATTGACTTTTGTATAAGACTGATCAGTTAAAAACAAAATAATAAAACATAATCAACTTTTAGTTAGCACGGGTTGAAAGTATCACGTGATATACAAACATCGTTTAGCTTTCCTTTATTATGATATTCAAGCTTGATGAATTAAAGCCCTCGGAAAAGCAATATTATTTGCAACATGTGATTGCGCCACGGCCTATCTGCTTTGCTTCTACGATCAATAAAGAAGGGATTGCGAATTTAAGCCCCTTTAGTTTTTTTAATATTTTTTCTTCCAATCCACCTATTGTTATTTTTTCTGCTGCACGTCGGGGCAGAGACAATACCACCAAGCATACATTGCAAAACGTATTGGACGTACCTGAAGTCGTGATCAATATTGTTACCTACGATATGGTGCAACAGACCTCGCTTACCAGTTGCGAATATCCTGAAGGAGTAGATGAATTTATAAAAGCAGGATTTGAAAAAGAAAAGGCTACTATGGTGCGCCCACCCATGGTGAAAGAGGCAAAAGCCAAACTGGAATGTAAAGTAACAGAAGTAAAATCATTGGGAGAGATTGGCGGTGCGGGGCAATTGGTGATCTGCGAAGTAGTTTGTTTACATATAGCAGGCAGCCTGCTGGATGAACATAAAAAATTTGACCAGCAAAAATTAGAGCTTGTTGCACGGCTTGGCGGCGAGTGGTATAGCAGGGTTACTCCCGATGTAATGTTCAAAGTGCAAAAGCCAAATACGCTTTTAGGGATTGGTATGGACATACTTCCTGCAAGCATCAGGCAAAGCAAAATTCTTACAGGCAATCACTTAGGCCAATTGGCTAATGTACACGAAATGCCTGTTGTACTTCCTTCCTTTGATGATGAGCATTTAAAAAATATCGTGCAGTATTATTCCATCAATCCTGATGATTTTGAAAAAGAGATTCATCTCTATGCTGTTAAGCTGCTTGATGAAGGGAAGGTGGATGAAGCATGGCAGGTATTGCTGGCGGTGGAGAATGTGTGATTAAATTTATTCCATTCGTTGTCGTTGGTCGCCAACAACAACCGGTGGCAAACAACATGTGAAAGCTTTCAATCTATCAGCGATACTAAGGTTCCAAAGTTGGATACTGCTGAGAATCTTGCGATATTTATGAGTTGTGCAATTATTTGGCAACACCACAACACATAACCACGGAAACGACATCAACTTTGCCAACTGCATACAAAGAAAGAGCAACCATTGTTGATGTGATAAGAGGGTTTTCCTTAATAGGTGTATTAATTGCCAACTTCACTTCATACGTTAATCAACAAACCCCTGAACATGTTCTCAATTCAATTTCATCTTCATTAGATGTATCGTTGATCAATATCAATGCGCTTTTTTTTGAATGGAAATTCTTTACATTGTTTTCGATACTTTTTGGTTATGGATTCGGGCTTATTCTGGGAAGCCTTGAGAAAAGGAATATAAACCCAAATTCTTTTTTTATCAGACGTATGTTCTGGCTGTTTGTTATTGGCTGTATTCATACCCTGTTTTGGTGGGCAGATGTTTTACACTTGTATGCTATAAGTGGAATTATCCTCTTATTATTCAGAAAGAAATCCAATAGTTCAATTTTGATCTTTTCTGTTTTATTCATGTTTATAATTCCGGTGCTAATTTCTTATGCATTGCGCAATCTGCCGGAAACATTTACTGATGCTGATATACAATCATTATACAATCAATATAAACAGGGGAATATCCTTGATGTGTTTAAGATGAATATCAGTTTCTACTACAGAATGTTTATTATTTCAGGAAGTGATTTACGCGACATCATTGAAATACTTGGTAGGTTTCTTTTTGGTTATTTTTTATTGCGCATAAAACTGTTTCATTCAGTTGAAACAAAAAAAGTCCTGTTTAAAAAAGTTGCATTGTTTTCCGCTCCATTGATGGTAGCCTATTTTATTATTCAATGGTTATTATTGAAAGAGATTTTTCACACAAATAAATTTATCTTTAAACCCGTTTTATCGCTTGGTATCCTCTCCACTACATGTTTTTATGTGAGTGTGCTCGTAATAGGATACTTAACATTTGGAATGAATAGATTTTTTACAGCATTGCAGGCATTGGGCAGAATGACACTTACAAATTATTTACTGGTTTCAGCATTCCTTGTCATTTTGTTATACGGATTTGGTTTTGGCAAATTAGGCGAATTGCCAATACGTATTATCTGGTTATATGCCTCAGTATGGCTTATAATGGAAATTCTTTTCAGCACCTATTGGTTAAAACATTTCCGTTATGGACCGGCAGAATGGTTATGGCGACAACTTACTTATGGTAAGCGACTTCAATTGCGCAAATGAGCGAATATGTTTTTGTAACTGTTTTTGTTGGTCGCCAGTTGTTGACCAGGCCTTGAACCACAAAAAAATATAAAATTCTTTCTAACTTCAAACAAAATTTAGTTATGACACTAATAGGATTTTTGGTTCTCTTAATAATAGCTGCAATATGCGGTTCAGTAGGTCAGTCATTAGCAGGTTACGACCTGGGTGGATGCCTTGTATCAATAGTTGTTGGTTTTATTGGGGCATATCTTGGTTTATGGATTGCCGGTAAAATGGGATTGCCGGAAATTTGGGCCATATCTATTGAAGGCAAACCTTTTCCTGTAGTATGGGCAGTAATCGGCTCAGCATTGTTTACGATTATTGTGGCGTTAATTCGAAGAGCAACGCTGGGGCGAAGAAGGATGTAGTGAGGAAAACATTATTCCTGATTTTGGCTACTACCCTGGTTTTATGCCTCTCGATCCTCACATCCATTTTTTATTCTTATGCTCTATTTGGTATAAACTGTAATTCATGATTTGCTGCGCTGCTGCAATGTCAATATATGGAATTTTGACTGGCCCTGCGGCAGTATCCAATACTATGGTTGCAAGATTTTTACTTCGCTGGTGGAGCGACTGATTCATAGAAACATTTTGAATTTTATACCATTTCAACAATAGCTTTCCTATGCCCCATACACTATCATTAATCAATAATGCTTCATGGCTGGTGGACAGTTGGAATTTCTTTTTATATAAAGAGGCTGAAACTCCAATATAAAATGAAAACACCAGGAAGAATAATGAATACAAACCCCACCACTGCCATGTGATGGCCATTGCTATTACAGCAGGCATCAACCCTGCAAATAGAAAACGTCTCACCACATAAGATGGATGAATAGACACAGTACTTACTTCCATTTGTGATGATGCCGGGTAGTAATGTTCCATCAGTAAAGGGATGTTTTCACTATCGGTGATGGGCACATGCACACGCATTTTAGCCTTCATTTCTTCAGTGCCCGCAACAGCATATTCCATCATAAACAGGCCCAATTTTTTCCTGATCCAGTTTGCCTTCCAGTTGATGAATTGAATTTTTTCGAAACCAACCATACGTTCCTTTACGTTCGTTAAACCTGAGCGTATAAAATAATCCGTTGCCCTGTGTGCAAGGGTAAAATCGTAATACTTAAATATGATTCGTGCTGAGGAAATGATAATGGTAATGAACAAAACAGATACGGTCAAAAAAGCAAAAACCGGTAAAGATTTCGATGCAAGAATAGTGGCTTCATCGGGCAGAAAAGGAAGATTGATGTCTTTAATATTATCGTACATGCCGATAACGAATGACAGCAGTATAAAAAACGCTTCTATATGATTTGCCGAAAGACTAAGCTTCAATAAATCCTTCCCCGAAAGCTTAATGATCGGAGTGAATGCAGGTGTATTAATCTGATCTGCATTTATTACAACTTCTTTATTTTCAAAAAGCTGTGCTTTCAATGCTTCAGCCATTGGCTTGGTCAGTGCATCAATACTTGCTTCCGTTATTCCCGATCCCGCTGTATCAATTCCCACTTTTACTATGCCTAATGCTGAATGCAGAAAACTCTCTTCAATATTTACCGTTTGAATCCGGTGCAATGGTATTGTGTGGGTTTCTTTTTTTAACCATCCTTTTTTAATAATCAACTCACCATTAAGAATATAAAATCTGAAATAAATAAATTGGATAATGCTTCCAACAATCGCAAAAATAGACAGGGCTGCTGCTATAAGAGCATATCTTTCAGACCTCCCGGGCTTTGCATTAAAGATCATCAGCAGTACGAAAGGCCAGACTGTTTTTAATACCTGCCAAAGTGTTTTTACAAACACGATAATTAACCCTTTTATAGGTTGACGCTGAGGCCTTTCCCAATCAATGAAGTTCAATTGCTCCATTGATCTTATTTAATATAAATTGACGTAGTTGTTCTGCTTCTTTCTGCAGCAAGCCGGGAATGCGCATATCAGCGCCTGTTGAGCCTGCAGTATATAAAATCAGCGATGCCAGTTTCCGGCTTCGTTCCAGTGGACCGGAACTGATCGTACAGTTTTGTATCCTGTTGAAAGGACAAATTTTTAAAGTACGCACCAGCCAGCCTTTTTGATAAATGACATCATGTTCTCTGACGGCATAAGCTTTGTATGGAAATGATTTTTCCTGCATCAGTCCATAAGGTATAACGACAGCTAAGGCAGCCAAAACAATAATCCACCACCAATGGGTTTCGAAAATAAAAGGCACAAATACAAGCAATAAAACAGCAACGATAATTAAGAAACAAGATGCAATCGCCCATTCTATTCGCAAAAGCACCAGAAAAGAATGATGGATGGGTTTTAAAATAACTTCTTCTGCTGCAGGAAGAGCTGAGAGGTCAACAGCAGTATTAATAAAGGGCATGCCTTAAAAGTAATTAATTGCAAAAGAAAAGGCATACAAAATGTACACCTTCACTGGAAAAAAGAAAATATATTTTAAAATCTTGAACCTGCTGCCCAACCAAAAACTCTTCTCAATATTTCTGTTGTACGTGCTGCAGGGTTTTCACGAATGTTGGCTTCTTCTTTTCCGATCTGGTCAAACAGGGCATCAACGGATTTGCCAACTACATATGAAGTAAGATCAGGATTAATTTTATTTAATGTAGTAGGGAAACCATTATAGGTATTCACTACGTCGCCATAGTATTTAGTAGCGCTGAACTTTTCGAGAGAACTTTTAATAGTGGGTGTAAAGGCCGCTATTAACCTGTCAGTTGTTTTTTGCCTGAAATACTGTGTGGCTGCATCTTTTGGGCCTTTGATAATGTTGATTGCATCTGTAATGGTCATTTCGCGGATGGCATCTACGAAAATAGGACGGGCATAGCTCACGGCATCTTCAGCAGACCTGTTTATTTGCAGTATGGCCTTGTCCACCATTCCGCTCATACCTATTTGGCGCAAAGTATTTTCTATTTTCTCTGCACCTGGGGGCAAAAGCAGTTTATAAAATTGATTTCCATAAAAACCATCCTGCTTGTTGAGCAGGCTGATGCCTCTGCCAACACCCTGATCTAAAGCTTGTCGCATAGCTTCGGAAGCTTCGCTTTCAGTAACAATACCCGGGATGGTGCCACCGTAATTAGGAAGTTTTGAAATAACATCACAGGATAGCAGGCTTATGCAAAGAAAAAAAGCAAGTATATAAGTCTTCATTTGGTAAATATATTTAGCAGTAGTTTTCAAATAAAGGGCCAGAAATGCCAGTCAAAGAGTTAACGTGAAGCTGCCTCTCTGTATGATGCAGAGTATGTTTACTTTTGCGCTTTTTAAGTCATATTATGCAAACCACGCATTTATCAGAACAAGAGATCGTCAGGAGAAAAAAACTGGCAGAGCTACAAAGATTAGGCGTTGATCCCTATCCTGCAGCACTTTATCCGGTTAATAATTATTCAGCATCTATTAAAAATCTTTTTAAAGATGACGATAAAGATGAACTCGCAGACGTATGCCTGGCGGGTCGCATAATGAGTATTCGGGATATGGGCAAAGCCTGTTTTGCAGAATTACAGGATTCACAGGGTCGCATACAGATATATGTGCGAAAGGATGATCTCACAAAAGACGGCGACTCTTCTCAATACGATGCTCTATGGAAAAAGCTGATGGACATTGGTGATTTTGTAGGTGTAAAAGGATTTGTATTTCGTACAAAGCTTGGTGAAATATCTGTGCATGTAAAGGAGCTCACCTTTTTAGCAAAATCACTTCGTCCCTTACCCATAGTAAAAGAAGCCAACGGACAAACATTCGATGCTGTCACTGATCCTGAATTCAAATATCGTCAGCGCTATGCAGACCTGGTGATCAATCCGGCCTTGAAAGAAACATTTGTAAAACGCACAAAACTTATCAATTCTATACGCGATTTTTTAAATGAGCATGGCGCATTGGAAGTGGATACACCGGTATTACAAACAATCCCGGGAGGTGCTGCTGCAAGGCCTTTCATCACGCATCACAATGCATTGGATGTTCCTTTTTATTTGCGCATAGCCAATGAATTGTATTTAAAGCGTTTAATCGTAGGTGGTTTTGACTGGGTATATGAATTCAGCCGCAACTTCCGCAATGAAGGAATGGATCGTACACACAATCCTGAGTTTACCATACTTGAATTTTACACGGCCTATAAAGATTATCTCTGGATGATGAATGTCACTGAACGCTTGCTTGAAAAAGCAGCTATTGAAGTTACGGGTACATCGGAAGTGCCGGTAGGTGATCTTTCGACTTCGAAGACAATTTCTTTTGAAGCACCTTATAAAAGAATTTCCATTTACGATGCTATTCAGGAACATACCAGATTCGATGTAAGTGCACTGGATGAAGCAGCCCTGCGTGATGTGTGCAAACAAATAAATCTTGATGTAGATCCGAATGTCGGAAAGGGAAAATTGATAGATGAAATTTTTGGCAATCGCTGTGAGGCACATTATATACAACCCACGTTCATCATTGACTATCCAGTGGAGATGAGTCCGCTTACGAAAAAGCACCGCAGCAAACCCGGACTAGTAGAGCGATTTGAATTGATCATTAATGGAAAAGAAATTGCCAATGCGTACACAGAGCTAAACGATCCTATAGACCAAAGGGAACGCTTTGAAGAACAGATAGCCTTGATGGATCGTGGTGATTTAGAAGCCATGTTTATTGATCACGATTTTTTACGTGCACTTGAATATGGAATGCCACCCACTTCAGGTATTGGTATCGGCATAGACAGATTGTGCATGCTGCTCACCAATCAATCATCTATACAGGATGTGTTGCTCTTTCCGCAAATGCGGCCTGAAAAATTTGATTCTGATCTTTTAGTAGATAATTGAAAAATGAAGGTCACAGGGTTCACATTCATCAAAAATGCTGTCCTGTATCAATATCCTATAGTGGAGGCGATACAATCCATTCTTCCCTTATGTGATGAAGTAGTGGTATCAGTAGGTGATAGTAATGACGGCACGAAAGAGCTTGTGCAAACAATTCATCCCGATAAAATAAAAATCATTGATACTCTTTGGGATGATCAATTGTTGAAAGGTGGTGAGGTGCTTGCAGCAGAGACCAATAAAGCTTTCCGGGCAATAGGAGATGAAAGCGACTGGTGCATTTACATCCAGGGCGATGAAGTAATGCACGAAGATGGATATGATGAAGTGCGCTATGCAATGGGAAAGTGGAAAGGGGATGAAAAAGTGGATGGGCTTTTATTCAACTACCGCCATTTTTATGGGTCTTATGATTACGTTGGCGTTGCTTCTCATTGGTACAGAAATGAAATCCGGGTGATTAAGAACAATAAAAAAATTTATTCTTACAAAGATGCCCAGGGTTTTCGCAAAGGACAAAATGAAAAGCTGAATGTAAAAAAATTGGATGGATATATTCATCACTATGGCTGGGTACGTGAGCCGCATGCGATGCAAAATAAGTTGAACAATTTTGGTGGGTTGTATCATGGAAAAGAATGGACAGAGAAAAGAATGACTACTTTTTCAGGGGACTTTGATTATTCAAAAATAGATGCGTTAGAGAAATTTACCGGACGACATCCGGCAGTAATGCAGCAGCGTATTCAAAAAATGAATTGGACCTTTGATCATGATCTTTCCTACAATAAAATAAAATGGAAAGACCGCTTCAAAAACGGGTGGGAGAAACTGACTGGTAAGCGTCCGTTCGATCACAATAATTTCCGGATCATTTAATCTAAAAACAAATCTGTTTGTAAAGGCTGTTGTGCATTGATAGCATAGCTGCTAAAATCCTTTACTCCTTCTTTACTCAACACTTCTTCATCAATAAAAAACTGACCAGTAACCTGAGCTGATGATTGGCTTAGAATGACAAAGGCAGCATCAGCCACTATTTCAGGTTTACGGCTTCGTTGAATTAAGTAATCACCGCCCAAAAGGTTTTGTACTGCTGCCGTGGCAATGGTAGTCCGGGGCCACAAGGCATTTACAGCAATTTTATGCTTTTTTAATTCTTCAGCCAGACCGAGTACGATCATGCTCATACCATATTTACTCATGGTATAGGCAAGGTGTGGTCCAAACCATTTGGGGTTTAAATTTAATGGTGGAGATAAATTCAGAATATGTGCATTGGATGAATTCTTTAAATAAGGAATACAAGCCTTACACATTAGAAATGTTCCTCTTACCTGTATGCCATGCATCAGGTCGAATCGTTTGGCTTCTGTTTGTTCCGTAGGGGTTAAGCTGATTGCACTTGCATTATTTATTAAAACATCAATTCCACCAAAGGTTTCTGCCGTTGCCTCTACAGCAGCCTGTATTTGCTCTTCATAGCGGATATCACATTGCAAGGGCAGGCACCTTACTCCCAAAGCTTCAATTTCTTTAGCAGCAGTAAAGATGGTTCCCTCCAGCTTCGGATGAGGCTCAGTAGTTTTTGCTGCAATGGCAATATGATAACCCTCTCTTGCAAGGCGCAGTGCAATTGCTTTTCCAATGCCGCGGCTGCCGCCTGTGATGAGAACAGCCCCCTGTCCCCCGGTGCCCGCCCGCCCGCCCGTGCCGGTACGGACGGGGATGACCTGGTCGGACGGGGGAGAACTTAGGTTAATGTTATTTTCTTTTTTTTGCATTTTGCTTCAATATTAAATATGTCTCCAGACTTATCTTTTAAAAAGTAAAAAAGCATTACCTAATTATTCCATTACCAACTACTGACCCGGCATCCCATTCCGCATGATCATGGTACCTGTGGGGTTCCTGATAACGACGTTATCCAGGTCCTGGCTGGCCACCATACCCTTGCCTCCACGCACATTATTGTCCTTTGTGATGATCTTTACAACCGAGTCTGTAAAAAATTGTTGCTGTGCCTGGTCCCACCACAGTTCAGCAGTGTATAATGTATCACCTCCAATAGTGATCACTTTTACACTATCCCTGAGAAATACCCGGTTCAATGATTCAAAGTATTTACCGTATTTAGCATCAAGCCAGCTTTCTCTTTTGGCTAAAGAATCGTAAAAATCAACATGCAATTTTTTTGGAAATTCCACATAGTTTGTATCTGTTTGATAGCGCAACATGAGCGGTGATTTCAGTATTGCTTTTAAATTTCCTCTTTGGCTGAACAGTGTAGTGACTTCCCTTACTTCATCTACCATCACTTTTTTTTCTGTCCATGCATTGAGGGTGCGTTCATCGTTTTCACAACCTAAAATGAAGAAGCAGCTACAAAATATAGCTGCCTTCAGGTAAATTGAAAAAAGAAAACGATTAATCATACTTGCGCTTGGTGAACCATAGATCGCTCAGGTTTAAACCAATGGAAACCCTGAACATATTTTCTTTTAATAAATTTTCATCATTGCCTCTTTTATCATATTCCAGTGCAAGATTGATGATGGTATATTGATTTAAACTTAAGCGATTGTAATTGGCAATTGGTAATCCAAGTCCGAATGAAGCTCCCCATTGCGGCAGTTCTCCACCCGCTGTGATATAATCTTTACCGGTATAAAAGCCTGCCCTATAAGATACATTACTAAAATAATTAAGTTTGGATTGCGGCCTGTATTGCCCACCGAATCTTAACTGCCAGTTATTTTGCACTGCATCTCCTTTACCAAAAAAACGGTATTCATCCCATTGCGTGGTAACGAAATCGGCACCTAAAGTCCAGCCTTGTCCTTTCTCTTTTGCATGTTCTGCAACAAAACCAAATGTATAGGATGCGGGGTATATCACTTCTCCTTTACTATCTGTTGTTTTAAATACACTATCAATAGTAATATCGCTGCCATCTACATCGCGACGAAAAGTTTCTGCTGAAAAGTCTTCTTTCCCTTTTAAATTTTGTTTGAGATTGCCTGACACACCCAATCGCAATTTAGTAGCCTTGGAAAGATCAATTGTATATTGGGCACCTGCATTAAAAAAAAGATCACCAAAAGAACTTAGCGTAGTTTGTCTTGAATCGGCATATAAAACTGAGTCATTGCTTAAAGCCCTTCTTCTTACAGCTTCTCTTTTTCCAAAAAGATAACCAAAATTTACACCCACACTCAGGTTTTTAATGCGAAAGCCAGTGCCAATGCTTGGAAGATAACTACCTCCGTCGCCTGCATATTCTGTAAAAGCGCTGTCTATTTTATCTCCTGTAGTGGGATCAGTCAAAAGCTGACTTTGCTGAATTTTATAGCTTATGCGGCTAATAGGTTTTATTCCAAAACTCAATCCCCAGTTTTTTTTAAGCGGAACCCCTACCTGTAAGTAAGAAAATAGTGCATTAGAAGAAGTGAATTTTTCAAGCTGGTTCGGACTTCTTAAAGTCCGACTTTCAAAGTTCATTCCTACATCAAGTAAGACCCGGCCTGAAACAGATTTATTTGTGCGGGGCTCTACCAATGTTTGAAATCCTGAATACGATGCAGGATTATTAAAATTGATTGATAAAAAATCACTGTAACCTGCACTGATACCACCCATAGCACGATTCACAATATTGGTATTGGGAACAAGGTCACCCAACCCATAGCGGGAGTAAGGAGAATTGTCCTGTGCAAAAAGTTGCAAACCTGAAAGCATTGTAAAGAGAAAAAAGAAAAATGTTATTGAATTTAATTTAGTTCTCGTAATCATGATTGATAACACTAATAGCATACAGACCTTTAAATATTAATTCGGGGTCTGCAAATATCTCCCTTTTTAAATGAGGTATTACCAGGGGTAGATCGCCACCGGTTAAAACCGCGTTAAAGTTGGCAAACTTTTTTTCGTACATTTTAATGATTCCTTCTAATTCTGAAACAATACCTAATACTACACCTGATTGAATATTCGTAGTAGTATCAAAGCCTATAAGTGGTACATTCCAGTCTCCTTTTACAAGTGGTAATCTTGCAGTATAGTGTTGCAGGGCTTTGAAGCGCATCTCCATACCAGGAGAAATAGAACCACCTATTAACTGATGTTGGGCATTGATAAAATTATAAGTGATACAGGACCCCAACGCAATCATTAAATTATTTTGGTAAGGATATAACTGTACAGCTGCTGCGGCAATTGCCAGGCGATCAGTTCCTACTGTTTCAGGTTTACCAACAGGTATGGTAAAAGGAAGAGTAGAAAGATGATTGAGCTTATGAAACTTCGTTTTATTTTTTAATAAAATTTCAAATGCTTCATCGTGATCTATAACAGATGAAAGAATTGAAAAATGAGGATTGTATTTACTTAAAATTTCCGCTGAATGGGCCACTGCATCATCTTTCAATTCAAACGTTTTGATTAATTCATCTTCTTCAAATACGGCGGCCTTCAACCGTGTATTTCCAAAATCAAAACAAATAGTAGTGTTCATTGCGCAAGGGTGTCAGTCTCCGAAATTAAAGCTTGAAAGGTTTTTAAAATGCCCATTCAATTTTATTTTCTGTTTTAAACTTTCCATTTCTCCAAGCAGCGGGAGCACTTTCAGCAAATGCCTTCTGATAAATTCCTGGCGCTGCATTTCAGTCATGAGATTTAATAATTCATATTCTTCCTGCAGCGAAAGCCCGAGATGATGCGCCACATCATAAGTCTTTATTACTTCGTCGTTGTTTCCAAAGTCTTTACTGACTTTCAAAAACTGATGCAGTTCACGAACACTGCTCATGATTCTTCGCATTACTTCGGGATTCCCTGATTCATTGTTATGCGGATAATTTACAATGGCGCCGCTATACATTTTATCAGGAATATCTTTTACCACTTCTAAAATGCGAAACACTTTTTCACCCTTTGTTTTTACATCCATTTCTCCATTGTCATGCAGCTTTGTTATCTCCACCACTTTTACGAGTGTTCCATAATCCTGTAATCTTTTGTCCACTATGGACGGTATGCCAAATGGTTTGCCGGGCGTAAAACTTTCATTGATCAATTGAATATACCGGGGTTCAAAGATGTGCAGGTTCAGATCTTCTCCAGGGTACACCACTATACCTAATGGGAATATGGGAATGAAATTCGTCATGGGTTTTATACAATACAAATATGGTGCATAATAGGTTTCATTTATCATTGGAATTTGCCTGATGTTACTGGTATGCACAGTTACAAATAAACCGGCAACTACTGGAAATAATAAAAACGGTGTATATCGGGAATGCTATTTTTGTAGCACAGGGCATTCGATGAAAAAAATATTCGACCCATTCAATAATCCCATTTTCATGTGGCTTTCACTACTTCAGCAAATACAAGATGGAAATATAAAGGCCATCGCCCGAAGTATATCTATGGTTGAAAATGAATGCGAAGGTTATGAAGAATTTCTCGCATCTCTTAAGTTCAACAATTCTGCAAAGCTCATTGGCATAACCGGTGCACCCGGTGCAGGGAAAAGCACGATCACAGATGGATTAATCAAATTACTTGTTGAAAAAAACATGAAAGTAGCTGTGTTGTGTATTGATCCATCTTCTCCTTTTCATTCAGGTGCTGTATTAGGCGACAGAATACGAATGCAGGAATGGTACCTTCATCCCCAGGTCTTCATACGCTCCCTGGCTACACGTGGTGCACTTGGAGGTTTGCATCCAAAAATTATTGAGATATCCGAAATATTAGAAGCTGCAGAATTTCAATATATAATTATTGAAACCGTAGGTGTAGGTCAAAGCGAAATAGAAATAGCAGGATTAGCCGATACAACTGTTGTAGTAATGGTGCCCGAAAGCGGCGATGAGATACAAACAATGAAAGCCGGTCTCATGGAAATTGCAGACATATTCGTGGTAAATAAAACCGACAGGCCAGGCGCCGATACATTTGTAAAAAACCTAAGGCTTATGCTGGCTCCGGCTTTTAGCAGACATACAGAAGAAATACCAATTTTAAAAACAGTAGCAACAAACCAAACGGGGCTAAGTGAACTTCTGCAAAAAATAGAAGAACGTAAAGAGGTAATTAATAATAATGAAAAACGTAGCTGGCTGATAGCGGAACGGGCCTACTACCTGATACAACAAAAAAGAATGAAAGATGTTGATAAGAAGCAACTTAAAAATTCAATAGGTAAGCAAATAGAAAATAAGGAATTCAATTTATATTCTTTCGTGAAAGGATTCTTTACCGATCAGATTATATAATTTCATTGTGATTCAAATGCCTATACTTGCCGTCTATCTCACCCCATAAGATCATGCTGGATTGCGAACGGATGAAACACCCGCATACCGGCTTGTATCACTATTGTTACCACCTGGGTAAAAACCTGCTTGATCTCAAAACACAGGAAAAGTTTTGTTTTTACCTTCCAAAAAAAGAAAGCAAAGTATTCGGCTCTGATGCCTGCTTTGTGGAGCAAAAGACAATTCATAAATTAGTTTTCCCTCGCATCAGGGATACTGGTTTGTGGCATACAACCTACCAGGGTACTAATTATTTTCCATCGGGTCGTAATACAAAGATTTTACTCACAGTTCACGATCTCAATTTTATGTATGAGACAAAAAAACCGGAGAAACAGAAAAAGTATTTACAAAAACTAAAACAAAAAATTAAAAGGGCCAATCATATTGTAGTCATTTCAGAATTTGTAAAAAACGAAATTCAAAAATATTTTGAACCTTTTGAGAATAAAAAGATCGAAGTAATATATAATGGCTGCAATATCAGGTCAGACATAAAAGCGATAAGACATCCTGAAGTAAACTTTCCTTTTCTTTTGAGCATAGGTACTATCGCTGCTAAAAAAAATTTCCATGTTCTTCCGGGTTGTCTCCTAAACAATGATCTTCATCTGGTGTTAGCAGGTATTGAACAAGACACAAAATATTTAGAAAAAATTTTCCAGGAAGCAAAAAGGCTGGGTGTACAGAAAAGGCTACATTACCTGGGCCCTGTTACGGAAGGTGAAAAGTATTGGCTGTTGCAAAATTGTGCGTTATTTATTTTCCCATCTCTTGCCGAGGGTTTTGGTTTGCCGGTAATAGAAGCAATGCATTTTGGTAAACCTGTTCTTTTATCTAAGGCTACCTCTTTGCCGGAAGTGGGAGGTACTCACGCATCTTATCTTGATCATTTTGATCCCCGGTATATGTCACAGCAAACAGCAATTGCAACAAATAATCATACTATGGAAAAAAGCATTGCAATAAAAAAATGGGCTGACCGGTTTAGTTGGGAACAAACTGCCAAACAATACTTGGAAGTATATAAAAGCCTGTTATATGGAGGCTCATAAAAAAATTGCGATAATTGTGCAACGCTTTGGTAAAGAAGTAAATGGCGGTGCCGAAGTACATGCCCGATTACTTGCCCAAAAGCTTTCTGAAGAGTACGAAGTAACTATCCTTACCAGCCTTGCAAGGGATTACACCAACTGGAGACCATACTTTGCACCGGGGCCACAGACAGAAGGCAACCTGAAGATCATACGTTTTACAAATGCACAAAGGGCATCGCGAAAACGACAATCTCACTTTGCATGGAAAATGAGGTTGACCAATTTTGCACAGAAATCACTTCATTTATTTGGGGTAAGGGGTAAAAAGTTCAATTTCATTTTGAATGGGAAATTAATAGAAACCACAGGCTTAAAATGGTTAGAAGCACAAGGCCCGGCTATGCCAGACCTGATCCATTATTTGAAAAATAATCAGGCCTGTTATGATGCATTTATCATTTTTACTGCCCTCTATTATCCCGGTGCTCTTTCGGCATTGACTGTGCCTGAGAAAGCCATCCTTATCCCAACATTACACGACGAAAAGCCATCTTATTTCCCTGTATATAAAAAAGTAATTGAGCTTCCTGAATGGCTTTTTTTTAATACCGATGCCGAACAAAAACTGGCAGAGAGGATATTTTCTTTGCGTCTTAAAAAAAAGAAAGTCGTAGGATTAGGAATTGATCTTGTAAAAGATAAACTTATTCCTGAGCCTGATATACCATTACAATATGACATTAAAAATGATTATATTATTTATGTAGGCCGGATAAATAAACTGAAAGGATGCGGGGTGCTTTTAAAATATTTTAAACGATTTCAAAAAGAAACAAAGTTTGATTTACAACTTGTGCTTGTAGGTGAAAATTTCATGAAGCCTGCTAGTGAGCAAAACATAGTTTTTACAGGCTTTGTTGATGAACCTGTGAAGCAACAATTAATGCTTCAGGCTAAAGCGCTCATAATCCCTTCTTTTAATGAAAGCTTTTCATTGGCGATGCTTGAAAGTTTCGCAATGGGAGTGCCGGTAATTGCTAATGGCAACACGGAAGTGCTGCGCAATCATATTGATGAGGGCAATGGTGGATGGTGCTATTACAATTATTTAGATTTTAAGAACGCCATGATCCAATTGTTGACCAATCCGGAATTGGTGAGTGCTAAACGAAAAAGTGGTTATCAATATGTCAGCGAAAAGTATTCCTGGGATCGGGTAATGAACTGTTATAAAGAGGCGATTGATAATATCAGTTCCAAATCTAAAGGTTAAGTTTCTTTATTCTTCTTCCACCATTTAAAACCAATGATACCAACAAGAGCCAATGGTGCAAATGCTAAATAAAGGATGCCTGCATTCAAGCCCTTAGCTGGCCGTTCACCCAGTTGCTGTGCTGTTTTGGTG
>Ga0183260_10000884_pt1 | contig 25524 bp, 24 predicted proteins | sample AntDrymUQ4972206_2_FD_129768 | JGI IMG/M metagenome (GOLD analysis project Ga0183260, IMG submission 129768) | Polar desert sand microbial communities from Dry Valleys, Antarctica - metaG UQ497 (22.06) (version 2) (version 2) | ecosystem: Environmental > Terrestrial > Soil > Desert | place... | reverse complement strand
GCCGATCTCCTCGTAGGCCGTCTCGCCGTAGAACGGGACCTCGGCGCAGGCGAGAGCGAAGACCTCTTCGGGGGTGCCGACCCCAAGGTCGTCGCCGAGTGCCGCAAGAAGCTCGCTGAGGATCCACCATCCCGGCCGGGTGCCGTCGGGCAGGGGGACGTTGGGCCGCACCCGCTGCAGGCGGCCGTCGGGATGGGTGACGGTGCCCTCCTTCTCGGCGTAGGACTCGGCCGGCAGGACGACGTCCGCGTGCTTGGTGGACTGGTCGTCGAACATCGAGATCGCCGCGACGAAGGTGCCAGCCAGCGCCTTGCTCCATCCCGCGCCGTCGGGATGGGTGCGGACCGGGTCGCTGTTGACGAGCAGCAGCGCGTCGAGCTCATGGTTCGCGAGCTGCTCCTTGATCTCGGTGGCCGTCGCGCTCGCGGGGGCCTCGGAGAATCCGGGGCCCGCGCCTGGCAGGACGCCCACCTCGCGCAGCCCGCGGGCGTTCGCCTCCTCGGGCACCTCGAGCAGCCCGGGCCCGATGCGCTGGTGCATGGCGAGCCCGCGCGCTATGTCGCGCAGGGCCTCGACGGCGCCGGGGCTGCGCCACAGGCGCTCGCCCCAGACGATGACCGGGTCCTGAACCGACTTCAGCGTTTCGGCGACCGACTTGGCGTCGTCGGCGTGCTCGCCCTCGGCGCTCTGCCCGGCGAGCGCCGATCGCAGCGTGCCCAGGAATCCGGCGGCGCCGCCCGGCGCGTAGCGAATCGCCTCGAGGGCGCCGCCGTCGAGCGCGGTCGGCCGCTCGGACGCGACGATCAGCTTGGCGCCGTTGCGTCGCACGGCCTTGCGGATGCGAAGGTCCAGGATGGGCATCTCGTGCAGCGGGTCGGCGCCCACGACGATGATTGCGCCGGCGTGGTCGAGGTCGCCCATCCGGCTGCTCATCTCGGGACGCGAGAGCTCGGCGAGCAGCGCCGGGTCGGCCACCGTCGGCGAGGAGGCGACGGCTGAGCCGCCGAGCGCCTTGCGCACGATCCGCTGGGCGAGCCAGCCCTCCTCGTTGGAGGTGCCCCCGCCGGCGAGGGCAGCCACGTTCTCTCCCGCATCCACCAGCTTCGAAGAAATGCGGGAGATCGCGGCCTCCCAGGAGATCGGGCTCAGGCTTCCATCCCCGGCGCGGGCCATCGGCTCGGTGATCCGGTCCTCTGAGCCGAACATCTGGAAGGCGAAGCGGCCCTTGTCGCACAGCCAGCCGTCGTCGACGGCGTGGTTGTCGCGGGCCAGCACGCGGAGGACGCGCTCGTCGCGGACCGTGAACTTGACGTTGCACTGAGATGGGCAGAGCGTGCAGACCGAGCCCGCGTCCTCGATGTCCCAGGGCCGCGCGCGGAAGCGGTAGGTGTAGGAGGTCAGCGCGCCGACGGGACAGAGCTCGATGATGTTGCCGTGGAACGGCGCCACGTAGGGGCGCTCGTCGAAGGTCCCGACGAAGCTGCGGTCCCCCCTTTCGAGCAGCTGGAGTTGCTCGTCTTCGGCGACCTCCTGGCTGAAGCGCACGCAGCGGTAACAGAGGATGCAGCGCTCGCGGTCGATCGCCACGAGCGGCGAGAGCTCGAGCGGCTTCTCGAAGTGGCGCTTGGGGTCGGTCATCCGGCTCTTGCCCGGTCCCCAGCCCATGGAGATGTCCTGCAGCGGGCACTCGCCGCCCTTGTCGCAGACCGGGCAGTCGAGCGGGTGGTTGACCAGCAGGAACTCGACGACCGCGTTCTGGGCCTCCACCACCTGATCCGTTTTCGTGTAGACGACCATCCCGTCGCGGACGGGGGTGGAGCAGGCGGTCTGAAGCTTCGGGATCCCCTCGATCTCGACCAGGCACATCCGGCAGGCGCCGACGGGCTCGCCCAGCTTCGGCTCGTAACAGAAGACCGGGATCTCGACGTCGCCCTTCTTCGCCGCGTCGACGAGCATCGTGCCCTCGGGAGCGACGACCTCGCGCACGTCGACGACGAGGGTCACGGCGTTGCGGATCTGCTGGGACATCAGCTGCCTCTCGCTGTGGACATGTAATCGGCCTCGCGGCGGGTGGATTCGCCGATCTCCTCCGCGTGGCCGGCGCGGTGCCCGTTCCCCGAGTAGGACGGCACGCCCCTCTCGAGGGCCTCGTCGAACTCCTCGCGGAACTTCTCGACCATCGAGCCGATGGGAGCGGCCATCGAGTCGCCGAGGACGCAGAGGCAGTTGCCGATGATGTTCTTCTGCACCGCCGCGGTGGTTTCGAGGTCGATCGGGGTCGCCTCGCCCGGATCATCCGCTCGAGCATCTTCACGGTCCAGTTGGTGCCCTCGCGGCACGGCGTGCACTTTCCGCACGATTCGTGGTGGTAGAACTTCGCCGTCCTCAGGGCGAGCTCGACGACGCTGGTGGTGTCGTCGAAGACGATGATCGACCCCGACCCGAGCATCGAGCCGGCCTCCTGCATCGCCTCGAAGCTGTAGGGGAGGTCGAGACCCTCTTCGGCCTTCAGGACGGGCGCTGACGATCCTCCGGGAAAGAAGCCCTTCAGCCGGCGGCCGTCCTTGACGCCTCCGGCGAGGCCCTCGATCAGGTCGCGGGTCTTGACCCCCAGCTCGACCTCGTAGTTGCCCGGCCGCTGCACGTCGCCCGAGATCGAGACGACCTTGGTGCCGGGCGACTGCTCCGTGCCGAAGCCCTTGAACCACTCGGCGCCCTCCCGGACGATGTGCGGCACGTTCGAGAGCGTCTCGACGTTGTTGATCAGGGTCGGACCGCCGTAGAGGCCCTGGACGGCGGGGAAGGGAGGCTTCAGGCGCGGGTTGCCCCGCTTGCCTTCCAGCGAGTCCAGCAGGGCCGTCTCCTCGCCGCAGATGTAGGCGCCGGCGCCGCGGTGGACGACCAGCTCGACCTGCTCGCCGGTGCCGAGCACGTCCGGACCGAGGAAGCCGGCCTCGTAGGCCTCCTCGACCGCCGCGTCGAGAATGTCGCCCTGGAGGTCGTACTCGCCCCGGATGAAGATGAAGCAGCGGTTCGCGCCGGCGGCGCGCGCCGCGATCGCGATCCCCTCGATCAGCTGGTGGGGGTTCTTCTGCATCAGCTCGCGGTCCTTGAAGGCGCCCGGCTCGGACTCGTCGGCGTTGCAGCACAGGTACTTGTCCATGTCGCCGCGCGGCAGGAAGCCCGCCTTCTTGCCCATCGAGAAGCCCGCCCCGCCGCGCCCGCGAAGCCCCGAGTCCTCGAGCTCCTTCAGCAGGCCCTCGGGTTGCAGGTCGTTGAACGCCACCGCCAGCGATTTGTAACCACCGTGCCTGCGATAGGTGTCGATCGTGTTCAGCCCCGGCTCGTCGACGTTCTTGAACAGCATTCGGGTTTCGCTGACGGTCGTCACGAGGCCGTCCCCTGATCGGCGGCCCCGGCCGCCTTCCGGTCGGCGAGCCGCTTGGCCGGGAGGACGTCCTCGCCCGAGGTGAGCTGGCTCGCGATCGTCGCGGCGTCCCCGGGCCCCAGCGGGCCGAAGTAGCGCTCGTCGACCGAGGCCATCGGCGCGATGTCGCAGGCCCCCAGGCACTCGAACCCACTGACCGAGATCAAATCCGGGGGCTGCTCGGCTTCGCCTGCGCTGCCTCCGGGCGTGCCTTCGGTGCGCGTTGAACGTATGGAGTCAGAAGCGTCGAGGAACTCGCCGAGGATGTCGTCGGCGCCCCGCAGCCAGCAGGAGATGTTGGTGCAGACAAGGATCTCGTGGCTGCCGCGCGGCTCCAGGTGGAAGAGGTCGTAGAAGCTCGCCACCGACTGCAGGTAGCCGGGCGTCACCTCCATCACGGCCGCGGCCTGGCTGATCCCCTCCGGCGTGCAGTACCCGTACATCCGCTGCACGGCCCACAGCGCCGGGATCGAGGCCGAGCGGACCTGCGGGTACTTGGCCATCGAGGCGCGGATCTGATCCTCGAGCTCGGCGGGCACGTCGAGCTCGTTGATGTCGGGAACAGGTGCCGGGTTCTGCGGCTCGGGCGCGAGGGCTGCTGAGGCTCCGCCCGGCGATTCCGACGCGCCTTTTCCCGGAGCGCTCACATCGCCGGGGCCCGGGTCGTCCCGCTTGCGGGGCTTGGGGATGAGGGGTGTCACCGGTCGATGCCTCCCAGGATCGGGTCGAGCATCGCCAGGTTCTGGATCAGGTCGGCGACCCAGCCGCCGACGCTCATCTCGCGCAGCGCCTGCAGGTTGACGAACGAGGGGTCGCGGAAGTGGACGCGCGCCGGCTTCGCGGAGCCGTCGGCGACGATGAAGCAGCCGAGCTCGCCCCGCGGCCCCTCGATCGGGTGGTAGAGCTCACCGGGCGGCACTCGGAAGCCCTCGGTGACGAGCTTGAAGTGGTGGATCAGGGCCTCCATCGAGGTTCCGAGCTCGTCGCGGGGAGGGAGCACGATCTTGCGGTCGTCGGCGATGTGGGGCCCCTCGGGCAGGCCGTCCAGGCACTGCTCGAGGATGCGAATCGACTCCCGCATCTCGGCGACCCGGCAGCGGTAGCGGTCGTATCCGTCGCCGACGGTCCCGACCGGGATCTTGAAGTCGACCTCGTCGTAGGCCAGGAACGGGTCTGCCTTGCGAAGGTCCCACGGCTCTCCGGCGGCGCGCAGCAGGGGCCCCGTCACCCCGAGCTCGAGCAGGCGCTCGCGCGAGACGATCCCGATGTTCTTGGTCCGCTGCAGGAAGATCTCGTTCTGGTCCAGCAGCGCTTCGAACTGGTCGATGCGCGAGGGCATGATCGAGATGAAGTCGCGCAGCTTGCGCTCGAAGCCGAGTGGGATGTCCTCGAAGACGCCGCCGACCTGGAAGTAGCGCGTGTGCATCCGCTGGCCGGCCGACATCTCGAACATGTCGAGCACGGCGTCGCGCTCGCGGAAGCAGTACCAGAACATGGAGATCGCTCCCAGGTCGAGCGCCGATGTGCCGAGCCAGACCAGGTGCGAGTGGATCCGGTTCAGCTCCATGTGGATCATGCGCAGGTACTCGGCGCGGGGCGGGATCTCCAACTCCAGCAGCTCCTCGACGCAGCCGCAGTAGGCCTGCATGTTGAAGAAGTACGCGAGGTAGTCCATCCGCTCGACGAAGGGGATGGCCTTCCAGTAGCTCTTCTGCTCGCAGGACTTCTCGATGCCCGTGTGGACGTACCCGACGACCGGCTTCAGGTCCAGCACCTGCTCGCCCTGCAGCGTCACGATCAGGCGCAGCACCCCGTGGGTCGCGGGATGGTGCGGGCCCATGTTGATCGTCATCAGCTCCTGCTCGGGCTCGAGGTCACCCTCGATGTCGGGCGGGCCGCCCGGCTCGATCGTGACGCCGGCGGCGACCAGCGGCGCGAACGGGTCCTCGATCTCCGGCGCGACGCCGCTCTGGGTGATGAAGACCTCTTCGTCGCGAAGCGCCTCTGGCTCGTTGACCTTCGCCATCACTCGTACCAGCGGGGAGAGGAGATCTCGTTGTGCGTGAAGAGGACCGGGTCTCCGCCCACCGGGAAGTCGCGGCGCTGGGGCCAGCCGACGTAGTCCTCGGGCATCAGGATCCGGCGCAGGTCGGGATGGCCCTTGAAGACGATCCCGAAGAAGTCGTACGCCTCCCGCTCCTGGAAGTCGGCGGTGGGGAACAGCTCGACGCAAGAGTCGATCTCGGGAAGGACATCACCGCCCACCTCCTCGGCTTCGCCTGCGGGGGTATGCGGTTGCGACGCCGGCCCGAGGGATGCTGAGTCTCCGCTCGCAGGGTCCGGCAAGAGGGCCTTCACGTGGATCCGCTCGACTCGCGGCATGTTCAGGAGCTCGTAGTGGACGGCGAAGCGCGGGGTGGCCGGCAGGTAGTCGGCCGCGTGGACGCTCGACAGGAACCTGTAGGCCTGGGCCGGGGTATCGCGCAGGTAGGTGAGGGCGGCGAGCACCTTGTCGGGATCGACGATCAGGCTCGCGCGGCGGTGCTCGAGCGCGGTCTCGATCACGCACCCGGGGGTCACATCGTTGATCTCCTGGGCGATCAGCTCCAAGCCTGGCGCGTCAGGCATCTGCGCCTTTCGCATCCGTATCCCCCACGGCTCGGGCGGCTGCCTCCACCGCCTCGCGGCTGGGCTTGCCGGGCTCCAGTCGTGCCCACTCCTCGGTGCCGACCGCGTTGTAGCGCTGGCGCCAGCCGAGCTTGGGGTCCCCCTGGATCTTGTCCTGGAGCTTGATGAAGCCGTTCAGCAGCGCCTCCGGGCGCGGCGGGCAGCCCGGCACGTGGATGTCCACGGGCATGAATTTGTCAGCGCCCTGGACGACGGCGTAGTTGGCGAACATCCCGCCCGACGAGGAACAGGCCCCCATCGAGATCACCCACTTCGGCTCCAGCATCTGGTCATAGAGGCGACGGACGACCGGGGCCATCTTGATCGAGACCCGGCCCGAGAGGATCAGCAGGTCGGCCTGCCGAGGAGAGGCGCGGAGGGCCTCGGCGCCGAACCGCGCCAGGTCGGGGCGGGCGCTGATCATCCCCATGAACTCGATCGCGCAGCAGGCGAGGCCGAAGGTCGCCGGGAAGCACGAGTTGGCCCGCGCCCAGTTCAGCCCCTTCTCGAGGGTGGTGGCGAAGATGCTCTGCTCGACGTACTCATCGAGGTCGCGGCCCTCGAGGTCTCCCCGCAGCAGGTCGCGCGCGCGAATCTGCTTGGCGCGGAACTCCTCAGGCGACTTCGGCTGCTCGAGCGGGCCGGGGACCCGGAGCTTGGTGCGCTCTATCTCCAATCGAGTGCTCCCCGCGCCCAGACGAAGACGAGGGCCACCACCAGGAGCGCGACGAACACCAGGACCTCGGCCAGTACGAAGACGCTGTCGGCCGACTGCATGATCACGGCGACCGGGTAGAGGAACACGACCTCGATGTCGAAGAGGATGAAGAGCATCGCGATCATGTAGAAGCTCACCCCGAACTTGAAACTGCGGGTGATGTGGGAAGGGAGCCCGCACTCGTAGGGCTGTCCCTTGATCGGGTTGGTCCGGCGAGGGCCGATCACCCCGTTCAGCAGCGTGAACACGCTCCCGACGAAGATTCCGAGGCCGGCGAACACGAGGACGGGGAGGTAGCTCTGAAGCACTCTGATCCGAAATCTAACACTGAGCTTGTATCAACCTGTTACATAGTGGCTTTCCGCATCAGAATGGGAAATCAGCCGTGACCGAGCTGCACATCGCCGGCGGGGTCGCGCTCGTCCTCGCCAACGCAACGGCCGGGATCTGGGGCGGCGTCGCGTGGCTGCGCGACACCCCGAGCGTCGGCTTCTGGTACGCGCTCCGGGTCGCCCAGGTCACGGTCGTGATCCAGCTGATGCTCGGCCTGATCCTGGTCTTCACCGGCCGCGTGGCCGTCGACCTCCACTACCTCTACGGGGCGCTGCCGCTCCTGATCTCGTTCCTCGCCGAGCTGACCCGCGCCGGCGCCGCCCAGATGGAGCTGGGGGCCCTCGACTTCCGCTCACTGTCCGAGGAGCGCCAGCGGGCGGTCGCCAACGCGATCGTCCGGCGCGAGACGGGGATCATGGCCGTCGCCTGCCTGGTGATCCTCTTCCTGGCGCTGCGAGCGGCGGGGACGACGCCGCTGATCTAGCCGACCGATCTGGCGTCCGCCCGGTCAACGACACTCCGGCCGGATGAGTGAACCCGCCTCGAGGGAGCGCCTGTACCTCGCCTGCGCGGCGCTGGGCTTCCTGGTCACCACGAGCCTGGTGCTCGTCTTCTTCGCCGACAGCGGCTTCGACATCGCGAAGATGTTCGAGGACGCCGTCGACAACACCATCGCGCTCGCGATCCTCTGCGACCTCACCATCTCGTGTCTGGTCTTCTGGTCGTGGGCCGCCGAGGAAGGCCCGCGCCTCGACATCGACCGCTGGTGGCTCGTGTTCCCGGTGACCCTCGTCTTCGGCCTCTGCGTCGGCCTGCCTCTCTTCATGTACTGGCGCGAGCGGGCGCTTCACGGCGCCGGCTCCGCGGCGCCGGCCTAGCCGGCCGACCTTCCTGCCCCAGACAGGGGAGAGCGGGCCCCGTTTGCTTCTCAGGTCGTTGGTGCCGACGATCAGCCATTTCTATGGGATCACGATCGCGATGTTCTTCGATGATCACGGTCAGCCTCACTTCCATGCTCGACATGCGGGTGATCAGGTGAAGATCAGAATCGACGACCTCAGGGTGATCGAAGGCAGACTGGGACGGTCCCAGCTACGGCTTGTGCTGGCCTGGGCTGAGCTGCATCAATCAGAGTTGATGTTGAACTGGCAGCGTGCCCGGGCTCATGCGAAACTTCAGCCGATCGAACCTCTGAGGTGAGCCAGATGAGCCCGGACATCACAGCCGTAGCGGTGCCCCGGCACGGGGTGCTGGACCTGACCTTCGCTGACGGTCTGCGTGGCGAGGTCGACGTGCTCGACCGCATGTGGGGACCTGTCTTCGAGGGCGCGCGAACGCCAGCGGGATTCGCGAAGGTCGAGATCGACCCCGAGCTCGGCACGGTGGTGTGGCCGGGTGGCGCCGACTTGGCGCCGGACACTCTTTACGAGCGGGTTCGGACCGGCTGCTGGCCTGAGCCCGCCCGCACGAGCTGACTCAGCTCTCGGCCAGCAGGTCCCGGTAGTCGCCGCGGTGGAACAGGAGCGGGTCCCCCTCGCACGCCTCGGCCTCGATCGCGTCCCCCGTCAGGATCACGTGGTCGCCCCCCTCGATCACCTCGCGCAGCTCGCAGGCCACCCAGACGAGGGTGTCGTCCAGGCGAGGGGATCCCGCGCTTTCGGAGTGGGAGTGGCCGGCCCACTTCTCCGCCTCGTCGCCCTTGCCGGCGAAGCGGCGCGCCAGGTCCCGTTGGCCTGCGGCGAGGGCGTTGACCCCGAAGCGGCCGGACTCGCGGACGGTGGCGAGGGTGCGCGAGCCGCGGTCCAGGCAGGCCAGCATCATCGGCGGGTCCAGCGAGAGCGAGGTGACCGCGTTCGCGGTGGCGCCCGAAAGGCGGCCGTCCTGACCGGACGCGGTGACCACCGTGACTCCGGTGGGGTAGGCGGACAGGGCGTCGCGAAAGCCCGATGGGGAGAGGCCGGCCACGGCCGCCGAGGCTACGGGGTCATCGCGGCGGGGTGCGTCTTGAATATGATCCCGCCGCGTGCGTGGGCTCACCGTGATCATCGCCGTCGTCGCTGCGGCCTCCCTTGCTGCCTGCGGGCAGGAGGGCGTCGACGTGCCCGGCGCCGACGACGAGGTCAGGCAGGGGGCGGAGCTCTTCGCGGAGCGTTGCTCGGGATGCCACACCCTGAAGGCGGCCGGGACCCAGGGCACCGCGAACCGCAGCCAGCGCGCGCAGGGCCCGAACCTCGATCAGCGCACTGAGAGCTACGAGGATGCGATCTACGCGATTCGCAACGGCGGCTTCTCAGGCGCGATCATGCCCCAGAACATCGTCGTCGGCGACGACGCGGAGGCGGTCGCCCGCTTCCTCGAGGAGTACTCGGGCTCGGACGCCGACGACCCGTCCGACCCCGGCTCGTAGCGACGCCCTGCTCGATCTGCGGAAGATCCGGCGCGATCCTGAGCCCGCCCGGGCTGCGCTCGCGCGTCGCGGGGCCGACGGCCCGCTCGATGACCTGCTGGCGCTCGACGAGCGCCGCCGCGAGCTGATCCCGCAGATCGAGGATCGCCAGGCCGAGCAGAACAAGGCATCCGAGAAGATCGCCGAGGCGAAACGGGGCGGCGGTGACGCGGACGAGACGATCGCCGCCATGCGGGAGGTCTCGGCCGAGGTCAAGGCGCTGAACGGCGAGCTGACCGAGGTCGAGGGCAAGATCGAAGAGCTGGCGGGAACGCTTCCGAACCTGCCCGATCCCGAGGCCCCCGACGGGATGACCGAGGAGGACTCATCCGAACTGCGGGTCGTGGGAGACCCACCGGAGTTCTCGTTCGATCCGGTGGACCACCTGGAGCTGGGCGAGCGCCACGGCTGGATCGAGATGGAGGCGGCCGCCGAGGTTTCGGGCTCGCGCTTCGCCTATCTGCTCGGCGACCTGGTGATGGTCGAGATGGCCCTGGTCCGCTTCGCGCTCGAGACCCTGCGGGCCGAGGGGTTCACCCCCGCGGCCCCGCCCGTCCTGGTCCGCGAGCAGGCTCTCTACGGCACGGGGTTCTTCCCGGGCGAGCGGGAGATGATCTACGAGGTCCCGAAGGACGAGCTCTTCCTGGTGGGCACATCAGAGGTCTCGCTGGCCTCGCTGAAGGCCGGAGCGACCATGGATGCCGCCGAGCTGCCGCTGCGCTATGCGGGCTTCTCCACCTGCTTTCGCCGCGAGGCCGGGGCCGCCGGGCGCGATACGCGCGGGATCTTCCGCGTCCATCAGTTCGACAAGGTCGAGATGTTCAGCTTCGTCGAGCCGTCCGCCTCCGGCTCCGAGCACGAGAGGATCCTCGCCCTCCAGGAGCAGATCCTCTCTGCCCTGGAGATCCCCTACCGGGTGGTCGACATCGCGGTCGGCGACCTCGGCGCATCGGCTTCGCGCAAGTTCGACTGCGAGGGGTGGATCCCGAGCCAGCAGCGCTACCGCGAGCTGACCTCATGCTCCAACACCACCGACTACCAGGCGCGCAGGCTGAGGGCCCGTTACCGGCCGTCCGACGGTGCCCCGCCCGAAGAGGTGCACACCCTGAACGGCACGGCGGTGGCCGTTGGACGTAGTCTTATCGCGATCCTCGAGAACAACCAACGGGAGGACGGGTCGGTCCGCATGCCAGGGGTCTTGCAGGAATTCGGGGTTCCAGGGAGCATTCCCAACCTATGAACACGGGCGCTCCGAAGCGCGTCGTCCTCTGCGACGACCACGAGATCGTTCGCGAGGCGGTCAAGGCGCGCATGGCCGAGGTCGCCGGGGTCGAGATCGTCGGCGAGGCCGAGACCGGTGAGGACGTCGTCGGGGTCGTCCAGGAGCTCGAGCCCGACGTCGCGATCATCGATGTCGAGCTGCCCGGCCAGGACGGGATAGAGGCGACCAAGGCGGTCCTGAAGGCCCGCCCGGAGACCCGCGTCATCATCCTCACCGCCCACGCCCAGCCCGACCTTCTCACGCTTGCGTTGCGCGCCGGAGCCTCGGGCTACGTCTTGAAGTCGGCGCCCAGCGAGGACATCGCCCGCGCGATCGAGGTCGTCGCAGGCGGCGGGACCTTCGTCGGCACCGAGCAGGGCCAGGGCGCCGGCGAGGTCGAGAAGGTGCTGGCGCTCACCCCTCGCGAGCGCGAGATCCTGGAGCTGCTCGCCGAGGGCCTGCGCGTCAAGCAGATCGGCGATCGCCTCAGCCTCAGCCCCGCCACCGTCCACACGCACGTTCGCAACGCGATCGCGCGCATGGAGGTGGACACCAGGACCGAAGCGGTGGCTCTCGCCGTCCGCTTCAGCTACCTGGGCGCCGGCGGGAAGGTCTGACGGCAGGCGTCAGCCGCAGTTCGGGGCAGGATCTGGGCGCTTGGCTACTCCTCGTCGAACTTCAGGGCGCAGCCGTTGATGCAGAAGCGCTTGCCCGTGGTGTCAGCCGGGCCGTCGTCGAAGACGTGGCCCAGGTGGGCGTCGCATCGCGAGCACAGGACCTCGGTGCGCTTCATGAAGAGGCTGCGATCGCTCTCCGTCTCGACCACCTCGTCGTCCATCGGCGCATCGAAGCTCGGCCATCCGGTGCCGGAGTCGAACTTCTGCTCTGAGCTGAACAGCGGCTGGCCGCAGGCGACGCACTTGAATGTGCCCTCGGACTTCTCGTCGTTGAGCTCGGACGTGAAGGGCGCCTCGGTGCCCTTCTCGCGGACGATCTTGTACTGCTCGGGAGTGAGCTCTGTCTTCCACTCCTGCTCGGTCTTCTTCAACTTCTCCACGTGGCCTCCGTTCGGGGGGACTTGGCCGGGTTGGTGAAAGACAGGCTACGCGCCGTGCCTTAGCCGGACCTAACCGCTCGGGCGAGCGCCGCGCGCGAGCGGCTGGCACTTAGTGTCATCCTCAGCACCGATCGGAGCGGTGGCAGAGCCTGGCTGAATGCGGCTGCCTTGAAAGCAGCTGGTCCCGTAAGGGTCCCGGGGGTTCGAATCCCTCCCGCTCCGCTACTGATCTCAGGGACCGCGGCATCGTCGCATAGGCTCAACCGATGGCGAAGGAGTGGACGAACTGGGCCGGCGACCAGCGCTGCGTGCCCGCCCGGATCGAGGTCCCGAGCGGCCGCGGCGACCTGATGGAGAGCGTCAAGCGGGCCGTAGACGACGGGCTGCCGGTCCGCGCCGCGGGCGCCGGGCACTCGTTCACGGACGCCGCCTGCACCGGCGGGTTGATGCTGGATCTCAGCCGGCTGAATCGTGTTCTCGACGTCGACCAGGGTGCGGGCCTGGTCCGTGTCGAAGGAGGCATCGGCCTGAGGGAGCTCAACGAGACGATCTGGGGGTACGGGCTCGCACTCGAGAACCTCGGCGACATCGACCGCCAGAGCGTGGCGGGAGCGGTCTCGACCGCCACCCACGGCACCGGCTCGCGGTTCCGCAACCTCTCCTCGCTGATCGAGGCGGTCGAGCTGGTGCTGCCCGACGGGACCATGGTCGAGTTCAGCCAGGCCTCCGATCCGGACGAGCTGCGCGCCGCGCGGGTCTCGCTCGGCGCCCTGGGGGTGATCGCGACGATGACCCTCCGCACGGTCCCGGCGTTCACGATCCGGCGCGTCGACTCGCAGATTGCCCTGGAAGAGGCGATTGATCGGATCGACGACCTGGCTGACGGATCCGATCACTTCGAGTTCTACGTCTTCCCCCACACCGACCGGGCGCTGCTCCGCCAGAGCGAGCGCACTGACGACGAGCCGAAGCCGCGCAACAGGGCCATCGAATACGGCACGGAGGTGATGATCGAGAACTGGGTCTTCGGGGCGGTCTCACGCATGGGCCGGCGCTCGCCTTCGCGGGTCCCCGCGCTGTCGCGGTTCGTCTCGTCCAAGATCGGCAACTCGACCAAGCAGGACCGCAGCTACAAGGTCTACGCGAGCCAGCGCCGGGTCAGGTTCACCGAGATGGAGTACGCGATCCCGCGCCGCAACGCGGCCGAGGCCGTCCAGCGCATTCTCGACGCCGCCGAGCGCTCCGACCCGCCGGTCGGCTTCCCGATCGAGGTCAGGTTCGTCGCCGGCGACGACGCGATGCTGAGCCCAGCCCACGAGCGGGACACGTGCTACGTCGCCGTCCATCAGTACGAGGGCGTCCCGTGGGAGGGGTACTTCCGCTCGGTGGAGGGCGTCATGGAGGACTACGGCGGCCGGCCGCACTGGGGGAAGCGCCACTTCCAGACCGCCGCGACCCTCGCCGAGCGCTATCCGCGCTGGGGCGACTTCGCGGCTCTTCGGGCTCGCCTCGATCCCGAGGGGAGCTTCCGCAACGCATACACCGACCGGGTCCTGGGCCCGGTCGGGGCGCCCTGAGAGATCAGAGGAACGACTTGCCCTCGCCGCGATACGTCGGGACCTCGTCGCGGATGGTGTTCCCCGTGACCAGGTAGAGGCTGTTGAAGCGCTCGCACATCTCGCCCGCCTTGACGTGGCGGAAGTAGGCGCGGTCGCCGATCTCCAGGCCCTCCGCCGCGGCTCCCTTGAGCGGGGTCTGCACCTCGCCCGTTCCCTCCAGCGAGTCGAGCCGCAGGCCGGAGGGGAGGTGCGGGACCGGCATCCGGTCCTTGGCGCCGAGGCCGGAGGCCAGATAGCCGCCGCCGAGCGCGGTGGCGATCCGCGGGCTCGGCTTGCGGACCACCGGCAGCGCGAACATCGCCGCCGGGTTCAGCCTGAACGAGCGGTAGTGGTCGAACAGGATCGGGGCATAGAAGCCCGACCCCGCCGCGATCTCGGTCACTGCGCCCTCCGAGGTGGTCAGCTCGATCGATCCAGTGCCGCCCCCGTTGACGAAGGCGAGCTCGGTCACGGTCGACACGGCGGTCACGACCTCGGCCCGCCGCTCCCGCACGTCCTTCAGGGAGGCCGCCTGCATCCGGCGGATCGCCAGGTTCTTGATCGACTTGCCGGGCACGTTGTCGCCGACCCCGGCGATCTGGCCCTCGTAGGCCATCAACCCGACGAGCTTGACCCGCTCGCGCCGGTCGATCTCGCGGGCGAAAGCGGCTGCCTGCTCGCCCGTCCGGATCGGGGAGCGCTTCGGCCCGACCTTCATGAGCCCGCCGAGCGGCCACCACGAGGTGTCGATGTCCATCGCGACGCGGATGGGGGCGACGAACGAGCCTGCCGCCGATTCGATCATGTCCAGGTGCTCCGGGCAGTCGACCATCACGACCGGCGCCTCGTCGGGGTGCTCGGCGGTCAGCCGCGCGAGGCGGGTCAGGCAGCCGGTGTCGGCCGTCGGGTAGGCGAGCACCAGGTTGCGCTCGCCCTGGTCCCAGAGCCAGATGGTCTCGGGCAGGGTGAAGGTGAGGAGGCCCTGAAAGCCGCGGTCCAGGTCGAGGAGGCGGCTGATGAACGGCCGGCTGCGCACCGACTTGCTGGCGATCCGGATCGGCTTGCCCGCCGCGCGCTTGAGCATGTCGGCCGCGTTCGACCACACGGCGTCCAGGTCGACGAAGGCGAACGGGGCCTGGACCCCCTGGAAGACCTGCTCGTAGCGCTCGTAAGCCTCGGTCGGACTCGGGATCGGCAGGGGCGTCGGGGTGTCGACCGACGTGGGGGCAGGCTGCTTTTCGGTGACGTTCATCGCTCCAGGCCAGCCTACAATCGGCCCGTTGCTCCCGGAGAGGTGGCCGAGTGGCTTAAGGCACTCGCCTGCTAAGCGAGTAGGGGGCTCACGCTCCCTCGAGGGTTCGAATCCCTCCCTCTCCGCTCATGGCACGGATGGCGGCGATCATAATGGCCTGCGGGTTTGTCGCGATGGCGGGATGCGGCGGGGAGGGACGGGCCCCTGAAGAGGGTCCCGGCGAGACCGGCCTGCTCGAGGCCCTGCTCCAGCGGGTGTCGCGGATCGGCGCCGAGCGGCTCGCCGAGGCGATCGCCGGGCCTCCACTCGCGGCCGAAGAGAGGGTGCCCGGCCCGAGCTACGAGATCGCGCGGATGGTTCCGGGGGCCGAGGTCGAAGTGAGCCGGCGGCCCGGGGGCCCCGTTGCGTTCACGCTGACCGACCAGACCGAATTCGGGTCGCAGCGGAATTTCTGGGTCGCGAAGCGGCAGGGGGGCTGGCTCGGCGTCCCGCTCGCGGACCTGGCGAACGGAGAGCTCGGGTGGATCCGCTACGAGGCCGAGGCGCTCCAACTGCTGCAGACCCCCTACGCCATCCGGGCCGATATCTCGGAGCAGCGGCTGCGACTGCGCTATGGCAAGAGGATCCTCGAGGACTTCGGAGTAGGCACGGGCGGCCCCGGCTCGCCGACCCCTCCGGGCGCGTATGCCGTCACCGACGGGATCGCCGGCAGCGCGACCCGGCGCTACTACGGCTGCTGTGTCCTCGCCCTCACCGGGCACCAGCCCAACCTGCCGCCGGACTGGATCGGCGGCGACAGGATGGCGATCCACGGCACGCCCGACGGGGCGGGCGGCGGCACCTCGGCCGGATGCCTGCGCGCGAGCGACCGCGAGATGGTCTCGCTGTTCGCCAGGATCCCGCTCGGGGCCCCCGTGTTCATCACCCCTTGAGAGGCGACCTCCCGAGGGGGTCATGACCGCGGCTTTCGGTGGCGCACGTGAGCCCGGCTCAGCTCGGCCGGCGAGGCGCAACCGAGCAGCGCCAGGGCCAGCCGCAGCTCGTCGCGGAGCATCCCGAGCGCGAGCTCGACGCCCGCCTGGCCGTCCACGGCGAGCCCCCACAGGCAGGCCCTTCCCGCGAGCACGGCATCGGCGCCGAGCGCGAGCGCCACCGCGACGTCCGTGCCGCGCCTGATCCCACCGTCCATCAGGACCGGGATGCGACCCTCGATCGCGTCCACGACCTCGGGCAGCGCGTCGATCGTCGCGGAGGCCGCATCGAGCTGGCGGCCACCGTGGTTGGAGACGACGACCCCGCCTGCGCCGTGCTCGACGGCGAGTGCCGCGTCCTCAGAGGTGACGAGGCCCTTGACCAGGACGGGAAGTTCGCACTCGGAGGCGAGCTGCTCCAGGTCGTCCCAGCCCAGGGCGGGGTCGACCAGCCCGAACACCTCGGCCACGGTCAGGTCGGTGCGCCCCACCGCCGCCTCGATCGCCGGGGTCCTGACGTCAGCGGGGACTTCGAAGCCGGTGCGGAAGTCGCGCTCGCGCCGGCCGGCGAAGGGGGCGTCGACCGTGAGCAGGATCGCCTCGTAGCCCGCCGCGACCGCCTCGTCCAGGAGGGCCCGCGTGACCCCTCGGTCGCGGAAGCAGTAGAGCTGCATCCACCGGGTCCCACCGGGCGCCGCCTCGGCGACCTCGGTCGGCGTTGCGGTGGCGAGGGTCGAAAGACTCATGGCGGTACCCGCCGCGGCCGCCCCCCGGGCTGTCGCCGGCTCGCCGTCGGGATGCGCCAGGCGCTGGAAGGCGACCGGGGCGACGGCGACCGGCATCGACAACCGTGCGCCCAGCACCTCGGCCTCGGTGCTCACCTCGGAGACGTCGACCAGCACCCGCGGGCGCAGCTCCCACTCCCCGAAGGCCTCGCAATTGCGGCGGAGCGTCCGCTCGTCGCCCGCCCCGCCCGCGAAGTAGCCGTGGGCCCCCGGCTCGAGCTTCTCGGAGGCGAGGCGCTCGAGGTCGTCGATGTTGACCGGCTCGGTGACGCGGCGAGGCTATCGGTAGCGTCCCGCGCCGATGGAGCCCGAACCCCAGGTCCCGGAACCCTTCACCAGGACCTACCGCCTCGCGATGGCCGTCTGCAGGCCGGTCGCCTGGTGGGGCCACCTGACCGTTGAGGGCGAGGAGTTCGTCCCGCGCGCCGGGCCGATGCTGATCGTCGGCAACCACGACTCGCAGATGGATCCCATCGTGATCGGCATGGCCGGCATCCGCCGTCGCCAGATCCGTGCCCTGGCCAAGTCGAGCCTGTGGGACAACCCGTTGCTGGCCCGGGTCCTGAACGGCATGCGCCAGATCCCGATCGAGCGGGCGATGGGGGACGCGGGAGCGCTGGTCAACGCGATCGACGCTTTGCGCGCCGGCGCGTGCATCGGGATCTTCCCCGAGGGGACGATCTCGGTCGGCCGCGAGCTGCGCGCGCGCAGCGGGGTCGGGCGCCTCGCGCTCGAGGTTCCCGAGACCAGGATCGTCTGCGCAGCCGTCACGGGCGCACCGGACATCGCCCGCTTCCCGAAGCGCCCGAACCTGAACGTCAGGTTCTTCGAACCGGCCTCTGGACAGACCGACCCGTCGGAGACTCCGGCCCAGATCGCGGAAAGATTGGTCGCGGAGATCCGTGACATCGCTCCACCCGTCGACGCCGGGCGCGACCCCCAGAAGACGCTGGAAACGTACGAGAGGAAGGCCGTCGAGCGCGAGCAGTTGGCCCGCGAGCGCCGCGAGGCTGCCCCGCCCGGAGACACGAAGTAGCAAAGCGCAACTTTTCGGGATGGCTATGGTTTCCGCCTTCGTGGATCATCTGAGGACAAGCCAGGGGCGCACCAGCGCCCGACACGGGGGCATTCGCGTGCTGCTCGCGATCGCCACCGCGGTGGCCGTCGCCGCCGCCGGGCTGGTCGGGGGCTCGAGCGCCGCCGGCAAGCCGGCCGGCAAGCCCGTCGCCAAGAAGGCCGCCGCGCAGACCCCCAAGAAGTCCATGTGGGGCCCGGTCACGGCCGAGTTCGGCAAGCCGCTGTTCCCGATCTTCAAGCAGCTCGGTGTCGGCCTCTACTCGAACACGGTCCGCTGGGACTGGGTCGCTCCCACCAAGAGGCCGACCAATCCCACCGACCCGAACGACCCCGCCTACACCTGGCCCTCCTACCTGACCGAGTCGCTCGACGCGGCCGAAGCGAACGGGATGCAGACCCAGGTGCTCGTGATCGGCACGCCGCCCTGGGCCAACGGCAACAAGGCCTTCAACTTCGTGCCCGACAACTTCAAGGACTTCGGCGACTTCTCCCAGGCGATCTCGAAGCGCTACCCGAGCGTCGACCACTGGATGGTCTGGGGCGAGCCCAACCGCGCGCCGAACTTCCAGCCATTCACCCCGGCCACCAACCCGACCACCAAGAAGCTCACCGCCGCCCAGCAGGTCGCTCCGCGCAACTACGCGCAGATCCTGGACGCCGCGTACACCGGCTTCAAGGCGGCCGACCCGGGCGACACGGTGATCGGCGGCAACACCTACACGTCCGCCGGCAAGGACGACATCAACCCCTACCAGTGGATCCGCTACCTGAGGCTGCCGAACGGGAGCCGCCCGCGCATGGACATGTGGGGCCACAACCCCTACGGCTTCGACCTTCCCGAGCTGACGCCGCTGAGCGGCAAGCCGGCGCCGCGGGGCACGGTCCCGTTCTCCGACCTCCGCTTCCTCGTACGCGAGCTCGACAGGAACTTCCCGGGCAAGCGCTTCAAGCTCTTCCTGTCCGAGTGGGGCGTCCCCGTCGGCTTCAAGGACAAGGATCTCCTCTACTCGCTTCCGCCCAAGGAAGCGAAGGAGTGGGTCAAGGCCGGCTACAAGATCGCCAGGACCTACAAGCGCATCTTCACGCTCGGTTGGATCCACCCCGTGGACACCGATCGCGCCTCGCAGGGCCTGCTCGACCGCACCGGCAAGCAGAAGCCCACCTTCAAGACCTTCAAGGCCTCCTAGACCCGCCGCCGCGGCTTGCCGCCGCAGGCGCCTATCTAGACTCGTCCCCGCCTTGACGCCGCCAGATTCAACTCCGCCCGGCGTTCTCAGCCGGGGCCACGTCCTCGCGCGCCGCACCGGTTTCGCGGTCTTGCTGGTCGCGATCGCTGGGGCGTCGTTCGCGTTCGGGGCCCGCCACGCGACGGACGGCGAGGACGACGGGCCCCCCGAGGGCCCCGCGCCTCAGACGGTCAAGAAGATGATGTGGGGGCCGACCGTGCTCGAATCGGACGGCACCACCCCGCTGTTCCCCGTGTACCGCGACCTCGGCGTCGGCCTCTACTCCAACGCGGTCCGCTGGGACTGGATAGCGCCGACCCGGCCCAAGGACCCGACCGACCCGAACGACCCGGCCTATACCTGGCCCTCGTACTTCACCCAGTCGCTGAAGCTGGCGCAGAAGAACGGGATGGAGGTGAACGCCCTCGTCCTCGGCACGCCGATGTGGGCGAACGGCGGAAAGGACTGGCCGTGGGCGCCGAACGACCCGAGCGACTACGGCGACTTCCTGGAGGCGATGTCGAAGCGCTATCCCGGTGTCAACGACTGGATGATCTGGGGAGAGCCCAACAGGGGCCCGAACTTCAAGCCATCGACGCCGGTCAAGGAGGGGAACGAGACCGGGCCGCTCAACAAGGCCGAGAGGGTCGCGCCGCAGAACTACGCCGAGCTGCTCGACGCCGCCTACGAGTCCATCAAGGGCGTCGACCCCAAGGACAAGGTCATCGGCGGCAACACCTACACGTCCGCCGGCGTCGACGACATCAACCCCTACCAGTGGATCCGCTACATGAAGCTGCCCGACGGGAGCCGTCCGCGGCTCGACATGTGGGGGCACAACCCGTTCGGGTTCGCCAAGCCTGACCTGGACGATGAGCCCTCACGCAAGGGTGTGGTCGCCTTCGGCGACCTGGAGCGCCTCGCAGCCGAGCTCGACGATACCTTCGAGGGCCCACCCCTCCAGCTCTTCCTCGCGGAGTGGGGGGTGCCGGAGGGGTTCAAGGACAAGGACCTCGGTTACGTCCGCTCTCCCGAAGAGGCCGACGAGTGGATCAGCGCCGGATTCGACATCGCCCAGGAGTGGGACCGCATCTACTCACTCGGCTGGATCCACCCGGTCGACACCGACCGCAGCTCCATGGGCCTGCTGAAGACGAACGGCAAGAAGAAGCCGACCTACAACTCCTACAAGGCTGCCCTCTCCGGAAACTAGGCAGCCCGCGGGAACGAAGCGGCCTCGGCGATGCGCGCCTCGGGGATGTAGCGCAGGCGGCCGGGAAGGATCGGCAGCAGGGCCCGCTTGACGTACTCCGCGCCGCCCGCGACGAGCGCCTTGCGCACGAAGGCCGGGGGAATCGGCGAGAAGCCGTACTGCGCCCGGACCTTGTCTGGCAGCAGCGCGATCGTGATGAAGTTGGCGGTCTCGAGCAGGGGCCGCACGTACAGCGGGACCGGGGGGTCGAGCACGATCTTGCGCGCCTGCTCGCGCGCCCAGTCGGTGACATAGAGGCGGTCGCCGTCCAGCATCTCGCGCCGGTAGTCGTCCAGGTCGTCGAGCGTGCCGGGCATCTGCGAGCGCTCGAGGCCGAACAGCTCCCCGATGACCTTGTAGTCCTCCCAGTAGGCCGCTTCGTCGGCGCGTGACATTTCGCCGATGTACTTGCGATAGACCACGAGCGCCGAGTCGATCAGGGTGAACAGCACCCACAGGAGCAGCTCGGGGTCGTCGGCGCGATAGGGCGTGCCGGCCTTGTAGGGGCCGACGTCCTTCGCCAGCTCCCCGCTCACGCGTGAGTGCATCGCGCGCACCCGCCTGCACATCCTGTCCGCGGCCTCCCTCTCGCCGAACCCGATCTCGCTCAGCAGCTGCGCCACCCGCTCGAGCCGCTCGTACGGCTCACCCAGCGAGTCCGTGTGCGCCAGGAGCCCCTCGACCGCCAGCGGATGCGCAGCCTGCATCAGGAGCGCCCGCGGCCCCGAGATCGCGAGCACCCGCTCGCGGTTGACCCGCCGCAGCATCGACTCGTCGGTGAAGTAGCCCGCCTGCTCGGTGCTCACGCGGGAAAGGCTACGGAACGCTCCACCTCGGCAGCGTCCATTCCCCACCCGTCCCCTCTACCCTGTGCGACCGCACGCGCCCGTAGCTCAGCTGGATAGAGCGTCGGTCTACGAAACCGAAGGTCACTGGTTCGAATCCAGTCGGGCGCGCTTCACGACATTGCCGAACCTCCTGCACAACCGCACTATCTAGGGAGTGTCGGCCCGTACAGCCAACACTCGATTAAGCCGCGATCTCAGGCTCAGGCGACGAAAAACCATCGCGCAGACCATCGCACGGGCAGGCACGGATTTGGGAGCTCAACTATCGCGCGGGCGCCTAGGGGCGCCCCTTTGCAATGGAAAGCAGTAGTGCCCAGCCTTCCAGGAGTACCACCCTCTATCCATCACCGGGTAACAGTTCCCCCGCTGCGCGTCGCGGCCTGAACCCCCGCTGCATGGAAATTGAGTCTCACCCCCTCGATAGCGCCAACACGCGGGCGCCGGCGGGCGTCAGCTCGACGAGGTGGCGGCGGCCGGTCGCGCGCAACGTCTCGATCGAGTAGAAACTGGCGCATGGTCCGGGGCCGACGGATGCACACGAGATCGATCGCGCTCGCACTCGCCGGGATGGCGCTCGCTGCCGTGCCCTCCTCCGCCGAGGCGCAGCTCGGCGGTGGCGACTGCCTCACGGCGGACGCGCCCCCGATCGACGCCCCCGCGCATCCGCTGCGCTTCGGGATCACCCCGTTGCCGGCGGGCAGCGCCGGCGGTGCCCAGGGAACGCCGGCGCCAGAGGACCCGGATGCCGCCGTCGCGGCCGCGCAGCGCCTCCGCCCCGGCCGGCGCCAGCTCGTGATGCGGATGAACCGGATGTTCATGTCCGATGGCGAGGCCGGGGTGCAGCGCTACGCCGCGATCGTCGATCGCTATGCCGGCGCGGGGCTCGACTCCGAGCTCCAGGTCCGCTACCACCCGGCCCCCGGCCAGGAGGGGGACATGGTGGCGTGGGAGCGCTACGTCAGGACAGCGGTTTCGATCCTCGGCAAGCGCCCGAGCGTGAAGGCGTTCTCCATCACCAACGAGGCGAACTTCTCGGTCTCCCCGAACACCTCGGACGGCAGCTACGCAGGAGTCCGCCGCGCGATCGTCGTCGGGACGCTGGCCGCGCGCGACGAGCTCGACGGGATGGGCCGCCCGGATGTGGAGCTCGGATTCTCGTTCGCCTGGCGTTTCGTCCCCAGCTCCGATGCCGCCTTCTGGCAGGAGCTCGGGACCCTCGGGAACGACGAGTTCCGCAGCGCGGTCGACTACGTCGGGCTCCAGGTCTATCCGCACCTCGTCTGGCCGCCTGCACCGCTGCCCGGGCGATCCGCCGGGGACGAGACGATCGAGGCGTTGACCCTGCTCCGCAATTGCTACATGCCGAAGGCGGGGCTCGGCGACGAGGTCGATGTCTGGGTCAGCGAGAACGGATACGCGACCAACCTCGGGCGCTCCGAAGCCTCGCAGGCCGACTCTCTCCTCTCGACGGTCGAGGCCGTCCACCGCTACTCCGGGACGCTCGGGGTGACCGACTACCGCTGGTTCAACCTGCGCGACAACCGCTCGCAGGGAGTCGACCTCTTCGACGCGGTCGGGCTGCTGAGGGACGATTATTCCGAGAAGCCGTCCTTCGCCCTGCTTCGCGGGCTGCTCGACCGCTTGGGCGCCGACCGTCCAGAGGAAACTGGGCCGGCCGCGAACGCACCACTGCCGGCGAGCGCCCGCTGCCGCGGCCGGGTTGCGTCTCTCATCGGCACCCCGGGCAGCGACCGGCTCGTCGGCAGTGCCGGGCCCGACGTGATCGCTGCCGGCAGAGGGGCCGACCGCGTGAAGGGACGAGCCGGTAACGACCTGATCTGCGCGGGCGCGGGCGCCGACGTGCTCCGCGGCGGCCCGGGCCGCGACCTCCTGCGGGGCGGCCCGGGCAAGGACCGATGCCCCGGCTCAGGGCGCCGTGACTTCGTGCGCAGCTGCTGACTCGAGGAAGGCGGCGATACCGCGATCTTCCTCGAAAAGTTGGTACGTGGGGCTAAACCAGGACCCTGGTCGAACCCCGCGCGATACTGGTCAACGATGAGTTCCCAGACCCCTCCCGCAGTTGCCTCACCAGCCGCGATTCAGACGGCGGCCTGGCTGTTTCGCCCGACCAGTTTCCTTGATCGGTGCCGGCGCCGGTACGGCGACACCTTCAGCGTCATGTTCATCGGGTTCAAGACGCCGATGGTGATGATCTCCGACCCGGAATCGATCCAGGCGCTCTACAAGGGGCGCGAGAACGGTTTGCCCCCGGGTCGCACCGTCGCCCTCGAGCCGGTTATGGGTGCGCGCTCGGTGCTCCTGTTGGAGGGATCAGAGCATCTGTCGCGGCGCAAGCTGATGCTGCCCGCCTTCCACGGCGAGCGCATGCGGGCCTACGAGGACGTGATCTCCGAAGTGGCCAGCTCGGAGATCGACTCGTGGCGCGTCGGCTCGACCTTTCCGATCCATTCCCGGATGCAGGCGGTGACGCTAGAGGTGATCCTGCGCGCCGTATTCGGAGTCAGCGATGCGGCGCGTCTGGAGCAACTCGGCCGGCTGCTCGGAGGGATGCTCGCCGACATGGCTTCGCCGCGCCTGCAGCTCCGGGTCATGATGGCGCAGCGCTTTGACCGCGAGGACCCGATGCAGGAGCTGCGGCGAACGAGCAAGCCCGTTGACGATCTGCTCCAGGCCGAGGTCGCCGAGCGGCGCGCCGACCCCGGGCTCGCCGAGCGCACCGACATCCTCTCGATGCTCGTCGCCGCGCGCTTCGAGGACGGCGAGCCGATGAGCGACGAGGAGCTGCGCGACCAGCTGATCACCCTCCTGCTCGCGGGGCACGAGACAACGGCTACCGCCCTTGCATGGACGTTCGACCTCCTGCTGCGCAACCCGCAACAGCTGAGTCGCCTTCAAGCCGAGCTTGCCGAGGGCGGTGAGGATTTCCTGCGTGCTGTGATCTCGGAATCCCTGCGCCTTCGGCCCGTCGTTCCTCTCGCCGGGAGACGGTTGCATTCCGCGCTTCGCGTGGACGGCTACGAACTGCCGGAGGGCACCGATGTCACTCCGGCGATCTGGCTGGCCCACACCCGTGCGGACATCTACCCCGAGCCACTGACGTTCCGTCCCGAGCGATTTCTCGAAGGCTCACCCGAGCCGTACGCGTGGGTCCCCTTCGGCGGCGGCGTTCGCCGCTGCCTGGGCGCTGCGTTTGCCGAGTTCGAGATGCGGATCGTCCTGCGCGAGGTGCTCGGCCGCTGCGAGCTGCGAAGCGCGCGATCGTCTCCGGAGCGCATCTCACGCCGCAACATCACCTTCTCGCCACGCCATGGAACGCCGGTGGTACTGGCTTCACGGCGAGCCGAGCGGCGTGAAGTGCGGATGGCGCCGGTTTAGGTGTTGGGTGTGTTTGTTTTGGTGGCCGCAAATTCGCTGTAGCGTCGTAGCGAGTGACGAATCGGGCCCCCGATTCGAACCTGCGACGGGCGGCCACCGGTTGACGAGACCGACGGTCAATCTACGAAACCGAAGGTCACAGGTTCGAATCCTGTCGGGCGCGCTCCTCAGGTCACGCTTATCCCCTGCAAGCTGGCAGTTTCAGGGACCGCGCCCCGACTAATGGCTTGCGCTTCGATTAGCAAGATTGTCACGCCCAGGCGACATTGCGACCATCGCGCAGACCATCGCACGGCCAGGCACGGTGTTTCGACTGAGACCATCGCGCGGCGACCATGATCGTCGAAGTCGCTGGGAAATCTGCGACATCGGCGCACCCGGCTGGAATCAGCAACGCCGCCCCTATCGCCCCGCCGGAGCGGTGAGGCAACCTGCGCGAGAGAATAAGAGCTCCCGCCCCCTTTGGAGGTGGGAGCTCTTCGCGTGGATGTAGTGAACCCGTCAAGTTCGGTGGCAGCGGACCTCCCACCCCTCATATGCTGTACTTCGTATATGAGCTTGGTTGCTGACGCACCATTTCGCATCGCGGACGCTCCAACTCCGGCCGAGCTGGTTGCAAAATATTTCCGCGCGCTTGGCGATCCGACCCGCCTGCGGCTGGTCACGGAACTCGAAGGCGGCGAAGCTTCAGTCGGTGAGCTGGTGCAGAAGCTCGCTCTCCCGCAGCCCCAGGTGTCGAAGCACCTGGCCTGCCTTCGCTGGTGCGGCTTTGTCGTCTCACGCCGCGAGCATCGGACTGTCTATTACCGAGTGGCAGATGACCGCGTCTCCGAGGTGTTGGCGCTCGTTCGCGCGCTGCTCGCAGACAACGTTGAGCACGTCGCCGCGTGTCAAACCGTCGATGGGGAAGGCTGCTGATGCGCGAGGGTTGGATGATTGTGGGCGCAGGAGCTGCGGCTGCGGCCTGCTGTGCACTGCTCCCGGTAATGCTCGCGCCCGCTGGTGGACTGGCTCTCGGCACTCTCCTCGGCTCGGGCGCGGTCCTGCTGGCGACGGCCGCCGTTGTGGCCGTCTTGGTGGTCCGTCATAAACGAGCACCGAGTCCGCAAGGGGACCAGGGCTCGTGAGCCCTATATGCCCCACCTGCGGCTGTTCGTTGGTTCGTCTCGGTATCAACCCTGACGAGGCTGCCAGCTACGAGTACGAGGGC
>Ga0183260_10000883_pt1 | contig 25555 bp, 25 predicted proteins | sample AntDrymUQ4972206_2_FD_129768 | JGI IMG/M metagenome (GOLD analysis project Ga0183260, IMG submission 129768) | Polar desert sand microbial communities from Dry Valleys, Antarctica - metaG UQ497 (22.06) (version 2) (version 2) | ecosystem: Environmental > Terrestrial > Soil > Desert | place... | reverse complement strand
GTCGCCCTACTTCTTGCATGCACGGCCGGGATCCTTCTCTTGCTCTCATTCGTGACTTTCCTGGCGGGCTCCGCCATACGCGAGACAACGGGAAGCGATTCGGGGTGGAGTGACACGGCTCTGACGATATGGGAGGTGGCACGCTGGCCACTCGCCGTAGCGTTCATCGTTGGGGCGATGGCGATGCTGTTTCGGTATGCGCCCCGCAGACCTCAGCCGAAGGCCTCGTGGCTACTGGTTGGATCGAGCATCGCTGTGCTGCTATGGGTCCTCTTGACCGCGCTGCTCGCGCTCTACCTCGATGAGAGTCGCGAGTTCGGAAGAACATACGGACCGCTGGCGGGGATGATCGGCATGCTCCTGTGGTCGTTGTTGTCTTCCTGGTCGCTTCTGTTCGGGGTCGCGGTCGCCGCACAGCTCGAGGCGGTTCGGGCGGGCGTGCCCACCCCCACGACCAATGAAGACCCGTGAGTCGGGGGACATTTCGGGCGTAACCGGGAAGGGGGTCCAACGTTCTGTAGGATTCGGCCACATCGAGATGCATCCATTCAACAACGGAGGCGATCATGAACCCGACCACCGGAGTTCTCAGCGATGCCTGGGACGCCTACACGAAACACTGGAAGCACCTGCTCCCCATCGCCTTCATCGCCTATGTAGTCGTGGGACTCGTATCCGCTCTCCTCGCCTCTACCCTGGGCCTCATCGGTGTACTGCTCGCCATCGTCATATCGATCGTTGGTCTCTACCTGGTGCAGGGTGCGTTAACCGAGGCCGTGGCCGATATCCGTGACGGGCGCGCCGATCTATCTATCGGTGACACCTATCGCCGCGTGACCCCGAAGCTGGGGGCCATCATCGGGGCGGGTCTTCTGGCGGGTCTCGGTATCGCGATCGGCCTGGTGCTTCTGATCGTGCCAGGCCTGATCCTTCTGACTCTGTGGGCGGTCATCATCCCGGTGATCGTTCTCGAGAACAAAGGCGTCTTCGACTCGTTCGGGCGCAGTCAGCAGCTCGTGCGCGGGCACGGCTTCTCGGTCTTCGGGATCATCGTCTTGACCTTCTTGCTCCTTATCGCCTTCGGCTGGGTCCTGAGTTTGCTCCTCTCCCCCCTTCCCGATGGCGTCACGAGGTTCTTCTCGGACGTGATAAGCGGGACCCTCACGGCTCCGTTCATCGCCCTGACCTGGACGATGTTGTATTACCGGCTCGTCGGCGTCGAGGGTGGCGCCCAGGTGCCGCAGAGCCAGACGCCGCTTACGGCGGGGAACCAGCCACCCACGGCGCAGGACCAGCAGCCACCGAATTCACAACAGCCCCCGAGTTCAACCTGAGCCTGGGCGGCCCTCCGGGTCGGATCCCACTTCGAGGTCTTCGTACCGACCGTCGATGACGACGCCGGGCTCCTCGTCGCCGGTCACGAGTGGAAAGCCCTGACTCACCCACAGCTCGAGTCCGCCCTCGAGGTTGTGGGCATCGATCCCGCGCACGCGGAGGAACTCGGTCGCCAGCCCGCTGCGCTGCCCGACCTGGCAGGTGACGATCACGGGGCGGTCGCCGGGTAGCTCTTTGTAACGGAGGGGAATCTCCTGAAGGCTGATGTGGGCCGCCCCGGCGACGTGTCCCGCGGCGTACTCGTGGTCCCTCCGCACGTCCAGGAACTCTGCGCCTCCTAGAAGGGCAAAAGCCTCATCAACGTCCATCGACGCAGACTAGACGAACCCCTGGAAGGAATGAGCCCTGTTTCACCGCTTGACAGGAACTGGCTGAACGAAGAGCCTTCTGTCAGATCAGTGCAGCGGTGGGGTTTCATTGAGGCTCGTCGCAACCGGGCACCCGGCGAGCGCAAGTCTACGGGGGAGGTTCGGGTGAGCAAGCGCAACGAGAAGTTCGAAGTTCTCGAACACAGTAGCGGCGTCACCTATCGCAAGGCCGGCGACGACTACTTCCAGAAACGGCAACTGAAGCGCGTCGCCAGCGTTCTCTCTCTGTGGGCACTGGGCGTCGGTGCCGTGATCTCCGGGGACTTCTTCGGATGGAACTTCGGACTCACTTCCGGGGGCTTCGGCGGACTCCTAGTTGCGACGATCGTCATCACGATCATGTACATCGGTCTCTGCTACTCGATAGCCGAGATGTCTCCGGCCCTCCCCCACACCGGGGGCGCCTACTCGTTCGGCCGTTCTGCGATGGGACCGTGGGGCGGGTTCATCACCGGCCTCGGCGAGAACATGGAGTACATCCTCACGCCGGCGGTGATCGTCGTTGGCATCGGTGGCTACATGGGATCGATCCTCAACGACCTCTTCAGCTGGACGATCCCTCAGCCGTTGTGGTGGCTGATCTTCTACGCGATCTTCATCGGTCTGAACATCATCGGGGCCGAAGCCAGTTTTCGCTTCACCGTCGCCATCACCTTCATCGCTCTCGCGATCCTTCTCGTCTTCTGGATCGGCGCGATACCCCATTTCGACCTCGATCTGGCGCTGAACATCGCGCCGGAAGGCGGCAACTCGAAATGGTTCCCGAAGGGGATCGGAGGGATCTTCGCGGCCCTTCCATTCGCGATCTGGTTCTACCTGGCGATCGAAGAGCTCCCGCTGGCGGCCGAAGAGTCCCACGACCCCAAACGGGATATGCCGAAGGGCATCATGCTGGGCTTGCTGACGCTTGGGATCGCTGCGTTCCTCACGCTGTTCCTGAACTCCGGAATCGAGCCGGGCGCGGCTGAGGTCGGTGAATCGCTCGAACCCCTGTTCCTGGGCTTCCAAACGATCTTCGGGGATGGAATCGGCGCCTCGTTGCTCGCGCTCGTCGCGGTTGCAGGTCTGGTCGCGAGCTTCCACACGATCATCTACGCATACGGCCGCAACATCTACTCGCTGTCACGTGCCGGCTACTTCCCACACTGGTTGTCGCCGACACTCCGCACGCGTCAGACGCCTCACATCGCATTGATCGTAGGTGGAGTGATCGGCTTCACAGCCGCCTGGATCCTGTACGAGTTCGGCACTGATGCCAGCGGCGAGCAGACCCCCGTTGGGGCCGCGCTACTGACGATGGCGGTCTTTGGAGCGGTCATCTCCTACTTCATGCAGATGGTCTCATTCGTGTTGCTGAGAAGAGATCTCCCCAACATCGAGCGACCGTATCGAAGCCCCGTTGGGGTAGCGGGGGCGATCGTTGCGGCGGTTATCGCCCTGATCTCGCTCGTCTCGCTGTTCCTCGACAAGGGTTACCGACCCGGTGTCGTGGGAGCCCTGCTGTGGTTCGCGGCAGGCTTGCTCTACTTCGCACTCGGCGGTCGTAATCGACTTGTCTTCTCCCCCGAGGAAGAGTTCGCGGTCAACATGCGCGCGCAGCACGGCAAGGGGGCACACTCGGCCGGAAGCGCATCGGCTCCCGGTACTCAAGCCCCCACCTCGCCTAGTTCTAGCTAGGGTGAAGCGAACGGACGAGAGCGGGGGTTAGCGGGTGGCCGGAAACCTCGAGCTGAAACAGCTCGGAACGATGGTCGATGGGAACGAGATCGACACGGTCCTCGTTGTCTTCGTCGACCTTCAGGGACGTTTCATGGGCAAGCGAGTCACCGGTCATTTCTTCATGGAGGAGATGACAGGCGACGAAGGCATGCACGGCTGCAACTATCTCTTGACGGTCGATGTCGACATGGAGCCCTTGCCCGGATACAGGTACGCCAACTGGGACCTGGGTTACGGAGACTTCCACTGCGTCCCGGACATGTCGACTCTGCGCGTGATCCCCTGGCTCGAGAAGACCGCGCTCGTGATCTGCGATGTCTTCACCGAGGAGGGAGATGTCGTCGATGTGTCCCCCCGACAGATCCTCAAACGCCAGATCGAGCGCGCGAAGGATGCCGGGTATGCCTTCATGTGCGGGTCCGAGCTCGAGTTTTTCCTCTTCAAGGATTCGTTCGAGGAGGCCGGGAACAAAGGATACAAGAACCTGGTGCCGCACAGCGCCCACATCGAGGACTACCACATACTTCAGACGACCCGCGATGAATACCTGATCCGGCAGATCCGCAATGGCATGGATGGAGCAGCAGTGCCCGTCGAGTTCTCGAAGGGTGAATTCGGCCGCGGACAACAGGAGATCAACCTTCGCTTCGCGGATGTGCTGGAGATGGCCGACAGACACACGATCTACAAGAACGGGGTCAAGGAGATCGCGGATCTGAACGGGCGCGCGGTCACGTTCATGGCCAAGCACTCGATGGAGGAAGCCGGCTCCTCCTTCCACCTGCACGCGAGCATCTGGGATAGCGAGGGCAAGGACACGCTGATGTGGGATGGAGACGCGCCGGGCAACATGTCGAAGACCTTCCGGCATTTCCTCGGAGGATGGATCGCAACCGGGAGAGAGCTGGCGTGGATGTACGCGCCGTACGTGAACTCATACAAGCGCTATCAGCCGGAGTCCTGGGCCCCCACCGCACTTGCATGGGGGACCGACAACCGGACCTGCGGCTACCGGTTGGTGGGTCACGGCAAGTCCTTCCGCGTCGAATCGCGCATCCCTGGGGCTGATGCGAACCCCTACCTCGCCTTCGCTGCAACTATCGCGGCGGGGCTACACGGGATCCAGAACGAGATCGAGCCACCCGACCCCTACGAGGGCAACGCATACGAGGCGGAGGATGTCGCCCGCGTGCCTTGGAACATCGTCGAAGCCATGACCGAGCTCGAGAACTCGAAAGTAGCGCCGGAAGCGTTCGGTGAAGAGGTTCACTATCATCTCGTTAACACCGCAAAGCAGGAGTGGGCTCGGTCCAATCAGACGATCACCGACTGGGAACTGCAGCGGAACTTCGAGCGGATCTGACGCTGGGGTGAAGCGGCCGGTCGTCGGGATCACCTGCTATGTCGAGCAGGCTCGGTTCGGCGTGTGGGACGTTCCCGCGGCTCTGGCTCCCCTGACCTACATACGCGCGGTCGAGGCTGCCGGAGGCAGACCTCTGCTCGTACCCCCAAGCGTCGAAGGGGTCGATGAGACCCTCGATGCTCTCGATGCGATCGTCTTCGGGGGGGGCGCCGACCTCCAGCCCTCGCTCTATGGCGCAGAAGCAGACGAAAACATGACGCAGTTCCGACCGGATCGAGATGCCGGCGAGACCTTGCTGCTGGAGGGCGCCATGACTCGTCATCTGCCGGTGCTGGCGGTGTGCCGCGGCATGCAGCTCCTCAACGTCGTGCGCGGGGGTGACCTGATCCCGCACCTCGATGACGTCACCGACGGCGCCGAACACAAAGCCGCGCCGGGCCGGTTCGCCACCCACGTGGTTGCGGTCTCACCCAAGAGCAAGCTCGCGAGCATCGTCGGAACCAACGCGACGATCGCCTCTCATCATCATCAAGCCCCCGGTCGTCTAGGAACGGGACTAGAGCCCGTTGCGTGGGCTTCTGACGGTATCGTCGAAGGCATCGAGGACCCCTCCGGCCCCTTCACGATCGGAGTGCTGGGGCATCCCGAGGAGGGAGAAGATAGAGCTCTGTTCGAGGCGCTCGTCGCCGCCGCCCGGAATGGAGAGAGCTGATGAAAGGAATCATCAATCCCGCGACCGAAGAGGAACTGACGCAAGTCCACGAAGCGAGCGTCGAGGATCTGGATGCAGCGGTTAGCCGGGCCTCCAAGGCATTCGACTCGTGGAGGAAGGTCACTCCCGCCGATCGTGCTCGCCTACTGCGACGAGTCGCCGGGCTCGTGGAGGAGCGCGGCGAGGAGCTGGCGCGGCTCGAGACGCAGAACGTCGGCAAACCGATCTCCGATTCACGCGGCGAGGTCGGCATGGTGGCTGAGGTCTTCTACTACTACGCCGGGGCGATAGACAAGCACCTGGGAGAAAACATCCCGGTAGAAGGCGGCGTAGACATCACGTTCCACGAACCCCTCGGTGTGGTCGGATCGATCACCCCATGGAACTTCCCCCTGAATATCGCCTCGTGGAAGCTGGCGCCGGCGCTCGCTTGCGGAAACACCTGCGTGCTCAAGCCTGCCGAGATCACTCCCCTCACTTCCCTGCGGCTGGGCGAGCTCGTCCTCGAGGCCGGCGTGCCCGAAGGTGTGGTCAACGTGGTGACCGGGTCCGGCAGCCTGGTGGGCCAGCGGCTCGTGGAACATCCCGATGTTGCCAAGGTGGCGTTCACCGGCTCGACGCAGGTCGGGGCCGGGATCATGAAGGGCGCCGCCGACACCATCAAGAGAGTGACGCTCGAGCTGGGCGGCAAGTCGGCCAACATCGTCTTCGCGGACGCGGATCTCGACTCCGCCGCGACCTCCGCCGGTCCCGCCGTGTTCGGGAACGCGGGGCAGGACTGCTGTGCGCGGAGCCGCATCCTCGTTCAACGAAAGGCTTTCGATCGCTTCGCCTCCCTATTCGTCGAGGCCACGGCCAAGATGAAGGTAGGTGATCCGGAGGACAATGCGACTGAGATGGGACCGCTGGTCTCGGCCGACCAGAGAGACAATGTTGCGTCCTACGTTGACATGGACGTCATGTTCGCCGGCGATGTCCCGGAAGGAGCGGGCTATTGGTATCCCCCCACGATCCTTGGTCCGATAAGCAACGGATCCAAGCAGGCGCGCGAGGAGATCTTTGGCCCGGTTGCGTGTCTGATCCCGTTCGATGACGAAGATGAAGCGATACGCATCGCGAACGACACCCCTTACGGGTTGTCGGGCTCGATCTGGACACGCGATGTGGGACGAGCACTCCGGGTCGCCCGAGGCGTGAACTCGGGGGTTCTCTCGATCAACTCGAACACCTCGGTCCGCCCCTCGACGCCGTTCGGAGGCATGAAGCAGTCCGGCTTCGGCCGCGAACTTGGGATGCACGCGTTGGCCGGATATTCGGACATCAAGAACGTATTCATCTCAACGGAGGAGTAAGTGCCATGGGACGACTCGATGGAAAGGTTTGCGTCATCACCGGTGCCGCGGGGGGCATGGGTCGCGAAGCGGCACTGTTGTTCTCGAGCGAGGGCGCCAAGATCTGCATCGGTGACGTGGACGCAGAAGCCGGCGAGAAGACGGCTTCGGACTGCACGGACGGGATGTTCGTCGAAGTCGACGTATCGGATGCGAACAGTGTCGAGGGCATGTATCGAGCGGCGACGGAACGATTCGGGGGCGTCGACGTCCTCTACAACAATGCCGGGATCATGCCCGCCGACGATGCGTCGATCCTGGACACCGAGGTGGAGGCGTGGCAGCGGGTCCAGGACGTGAACACCACCGGTGTCTTCTTGTCTTGCAAGTACGGGATCCCACATCTGCTCGATCGGGGCGGAGGATCCGTCATCAACGTCGCTTCGTTCGTCGCGCTGATGGGAGCTGCAACGTCGCAAGTCTCCTATACGGCATCGAAGGGCGCGGTTCTGTCGATGACGCGCGAGCTGGCGGTCGAGTTTGCACGTCGCGGGGTCCGCGTGAACGCTCTCTGTCCCGGCCCGGTCGAGACCCCCCTCCTTATGCGCCTGTTCGACGATTCCCCCGGAGCCCTTGAACGGAGGACGGTGCACCTTCCTATGGGGCGCTTCGCGCAAGCGAAGGAGATCGCGTACGGGGCGCTGTTCCTCGCAAGCGACGAATCCTCGTACGTCAACGGCTCCACTTTCCTCGTCGACGGAGGGCTGACCGCGGCCTACGTCACGCCCGAATGAGATCCGCGCTGTTGAACGCCTCAGGGATCGCCTCTTCGCCCCGCTCTCTTCCGGAGGTCGTTGCCGAGGTCGGTGAACGCCTCGCCGGTGGCTTTGATCAGCGCCTCCGCCGCCGTTCGTGCGTCCGCCCGCACGTCGGGGTCCCTCAGGGCATTGCCCGTTGCGGTGGCCACGCGATTCGCCGCTGCGGTCAACTCGTCGACGGCCTCCTTGACCTCCTTCTTAGTCGCCTGGTCCGCTCCGGAGCTGACGTCCTTGAAATGCTTCTTGAGGTTCTCGCCCAGCGCTCTGAACTGCTCGCTCACCTGGTCCCAGTTGCCTTCGGAGTCGGGCATGTTGGGCCTCCTCGTCGATCGGCTGTGTCCCGAGACTCTCACTTCTCACGGCGAAGTGTAAGGCGGTGTTCTCGGTTATCCGCAGGCGCGACAATCCGGCAAGCAACTCACTGCCAACACAAGCAAGGAAAGATGGACGGACTCGCTCGCCGGCATGAGCGAAAGTCCTTCCGGCAACGCGGTGGCTGCGGCCCTCAACCGTTTGTTCGACGCGCTTCCCTAGTCGGACACCTGGCTGCGTGAGCGTCGATCTCAGCATCGCCGACGGCCGTGCCGACCTGACGCTGCAACGTCCCGACGTTCTCAATGCGATGAACTGGGACGTCTTCGACGGTCTGACGAGCGCGATCGGATCCATCGCAGATGATCCGGATGTCCGCGTCGTGGTCGTGGCCGGCGAGGGCAGGTCATTCTCGAGTGGCATCGACACGACCACCTTTGGCGAGGTGCAAGAGAACCCCTCCGAGATGATCCGTAGAGCTCAAGCCCCCTTCAGGGCCCTGGCGGATCTTGTCGTCCCGACGATCGCCTCCGTTCGAGTGCACGCGCTGGGAGCCGGGATGCAACTCGCGCTTGCTTGCGATGTCCGCGTAGTTGCGCGCGACGCTCAGCTGGGGTTGCTCGAAGGGAAGTTCGCGCTCATCCCGGACCTCGGGGGGCCCGCGGGCTCACCTCCCTGGTGGGCCCGGGGCGCGCCAAGAAGATGATCTGGCTCGCCGAGCGCGTCGACGGCGCCGAGGCGGAACGGCTCGGCATCGCTGAGGTGGCGGTCGATCCCGAGCGACTGGAACAGACGGTCGGGGACCTCGCCGCGCGCCTAGCGGCCGCCTCTCCCGTTGCGGTGCGAGAAGCTCGGCGGTTCGGGGGGTACGGCGGCTGGTGATTCGCCCGCAGGAGGTGACGGAGGTGACGGAGGTCACGGAGGTCACGGAGGTGGTGGTGGTGGCGGCGCCGGTTGAGTCGCGGTCGGGATCTTCGAGGTTCTCGACAGCAACCCCATCCTCGAGGCGATCGCCTATTCAGGAGGCACCGCGGGGTCGGGAGGAGCGGGAGGAGCCAGCGCCCCGAGTGCCCCGGTCGCAGAGCGAGATGGCAACGACGGCATCTCCGGAGACGCCGGCAGCGTGTCTGTGGTGCTGGACTGCAACTCTCTTTCGACCTGCCCCTGAAAGCCCGTTCCGGTTAGAAGTGGAAGGGCAGGGATTCGAAGCAATTGGGCCACGCGCCCGGGCCCTGGATCGCAAGCACCCGCTCCGCTATGGCGATCTGCTCGATCTTCGACGCCTGATGTGCGTAACGACCGAACTCGGCGCCGCCGAATCCCAACCAGGTAAGCGGATGGAACTGCAAACCGCCGTCGAACTGAGAATCGATGTGCCAGTCGCCCGATGACTCGCACATGGCGACCGCCTCCCAGTCCGCGCTGTAGGTGACGAGCGATCCATTGATGGTGAGAGCCGGCGCTCCCCTCTTCGACCGGATGCGCTCCTCGACGACTTCCTCGAGCTCGGCGATTTGATCCTCGCGTTGAGCCACCAGGTCTTGCTCCAGCGCGTCGAGCTCGACGATCCTCGTCTCTGCCCCTGCCCTTTCCTCGCGCGCGAGGTTCAAGCGAAAAGAAACCGCGACGAGGTCGAACGAGAGCCCGAAGCCGGGGGTGTCCGCACTGCTCAGCTCCTGGGTCTCGGCTGCGATCCGAGCGTCGAGGTCGGCGAGACCGGCTCGCAACCGGCTGAGCTCCTTCGAAACATCGTCGTGGTCGAATTCGATCCGCACTAGCGCCTTCTTGATCCTCTTCGCCTCCCGTTTGAAGCCTGGGAGGCGGGCACCCGCGGGCGAACCCGAGAGCACGACTGCAAGGACCGTCGTTGTGGCCAGGATGAACCTGACATCCGTCTTCATCCTGAAGATGCTAGCGGCGAGAAAGACGATCCCGGGGATGGCTCTCATCACCCGTCCTCCTCGACCAGGTCCTCGACGGTTCTCCCGCTCAAGACCGACTCCGGCTGGGTGCCCACGGGATTACGTCGCGCGTCGGCCGCCTCGTCCTTCATCTTGACCACGAGCCATCGTTCATCCTTACCGGTCGCAACGCGCGTGATCGCATAGCCACCCGTGAGCTTCCGTCCCTCGAGCCACACCGTGGCATGCCCGGCATCGAGTGCTTGAGCGAGATCGATCGCCGTGCCCTTACGAGTGGTCGTGTTCTCGAACGTCCCGTTGTCCCACACGATCACCGGGCCGCCGCCGTACTGTCCCTTCGGGATCACGCCCTCGAAATCGATGTAGTCCATGGGGTGATCCTCCGTCGGCATCGCCAGACGCTTGTCCCTCGGGTCGGTGGACAGGCCTTTGGGCACAGCCCAGGAGCGCAGAACCCCGCCGACCTCCAACCGGAAGTCGTAGTGCAGCGAGGAGGCGTCATGCTTCTGGATCACGAAGCGACGGCCCGCCCGCTGCCTCGATGCTCCTGGTGGCTCAGCTGTCCGTGCGAAATCGCGCTTGTCCCTGTACCGGCGCAGCCTGTCTTCACCCACGCACCGAGCTTAGGGCAGGCGAAGGGGGTCGAGGCGCCTAGGCATGCGCTCATCCCCGAAGGCAGCCCGAGCGGCGTATGGTTCGGTCTCCGATTGAAGCGGAGGAGAAACGTTGGCCAGCGTCATGGGCTTCTGCCCGTTGTGTCAGAGGACGGTTCACATGGGCGAGCAGGACGACCGCGTTTGTCCCGTGTGCTCTACCCCTCTGATGGTGACCGAGCTGAGCGAGCAACGCGTCGAGCGCCTCGGCAGAAACGAAGACCGCTTCCGCGTGGCGAATGAGGCCGTCGAACGCGCCGCCCAGGTCGAGGCGCGGCCTCAAGAGAAGATCGATTACGTGTGCGAGTGCGGGGCCGCGACGTGCTCTGCCCTCGTCCAGCTAAGCACGGAGGAGTACGAGGCGGTGCGCCACCATGCGGCGCGATTCATCCAGCTTCCGGGCCACGATATCCCCGAGGCCGAACGGATCGTCCACGAAGGCGACGGCTACATCGTCGTGGAGAAGATCGGCGCAGGTCGCAAGGTCGCAGAAGCCCTCGACCCCCGCTCCTCAGACTGACGGACCTTCTACAGGACCGATTCCAGGTTGGGGATAGATAGTCCGTTTGGGCTATATCAGCGCTGCTGACCCCGTTTGTAGCATTCCATTCCAGGACGAATCTGGTGTTCCCCCTCTTCCCTTGGAGGCTCCATGCGATGGGACGTTCGGCGACGCTGGCGCGCGCTGGCAGCCGCTACGCTTGTCGTTTCGACCGCGACTCCTCTCTTACCCAGCGCCGCCTATGCCGGCACCAATCGCTGGACGAGCGCGGGCCAATCACAAAGGATCTTCAACTCGATCGCCGTGCATCCAGTTCGCTCCAACATCGTGTACGCCGCGACCGACTGGGGACTCGTGAAGAGTGTCAACGGCGGGGACAGCTGGACCGCGATTAACTCCGGCCTGTTCGATGGAGACGTGATGTCCATGTCGATCATCGCCATCTCCCCCGTCACTCCGGGAACCCTGTACGCGGTCGACGGCACACGGGTACCAGAGATGCGACTGATCCCCGAGGGCGGCAACGTGTTCAAGTCGGTCGACGCAGGTGAAACTTGGACGAAGGTATTGGCGTCGAGTGACTACAACGCAACCGTTCACGCTCTAGCGCTCGATCCACTTGATGGCGATGTCGCATATGTCGGCACTGATGGTGCAGGTGTCCTCAAGACGGTCGACGGTGGTGAACTCTGGGAGCCCGCCAGCACCGGCCTGGTGCCCGCCGTGGTGTACGCGCTGGCGATCGACCCCAACGCCCCAGCGACGCTCTACGCTTCCCTACCGCAGGGTTCGGAGCCGGACACGCGCATCATGACGACCGCCGACGGCGGCGACAACTGGGTCTTTCACTCCAACGTCACCGCTCATCTGGAGGGCTATACGTCGGCCCTGGTCGTCCACCCGGAGACCTCTGGTCCATGGGGGATCGTGTACGGGCACGCCGCCGAGTACAGGCCCGCGGGTTGGGCTGAGGGCGTCTCGGAAGACTTTGATGTTGGCCACACGGTTCTGGGGATAACTCCCGACGCAACGAACGGCCGACTCATCTACGCGGCCATCGAGGGCAGCGGCATCTGGAGGGTCGAAGCGCCTGCGGAGCTAGGGCTGCTCGAGGGAGCGCGCTTGAACAAGGGCCTGACGGATCTCGACGCGCGCAGCGTGACCACAGCCCCCTCCAGTCCGAACGAGATATGGGCCGGGACCGACTCGGGAATCTTCCGCTTTACCAGGAAGCTACCTACAGCCCTTTCGCTCCAGGTGACCAAGACCAGGTCAAGAGTAGTGGCGGGAGGAGAACTGAGTCCGCCTCATCCCGACTCGATGGTGGCGGTAGCCATGTACTCGAAACGAGACGGGCCGTGGAAGCGTGTGGCATCCAAGCGCGCCGCGTTGAGTATCGACGGTCACTACCACACTTCATTCGCCCGGGTCCCCGGTAGTTCGTGCAAGGTAGTGGTGCGTTTCGCCGAGGATGCGGATCACCTCGGCGCCAGTCGAAGCAAGACCTTCGCCTGTTAACGATCCCGCCGAGCGTGCCGAAGCCCGCTCCGTTTGATGAGCTCAGCCAGAGTCCCCGTCGTCGAGATTGATGTAGATGTGCTTGACCTCGAGGTAATCCTCCAGGCCCCAGGGACCTAGTTCCCGGCCGACGCCGGACTGCTTGTACCCACCCCAGGGAGCCTCTGTGGGGGCCGGCTGCGAATCGTTGATCCACACGATCCCTGCCTTCAGAGCCTTTGCGGTGTTCAAGGCCTTCTTGATGTCACGCGACCAGACGGCGGCCGCCAGCCCGTAATCGCTGTCATTCGCGAGTCGCAGAACATCGTCCACCGTGTCGAAGGGGAGCACCGACATCACCGGGCCGAATATCTCCTCGCGCGCGATGGTCATGTCGTTGCTGACGTCATAGAAGATCGTCGGTGGAACGAAGTAACCGCCCCTCAAAGCCGGATCGTCAGGTGGATCGCCGGCCAGCGCGACCTTGGCCTCCTTGCGCCCGTGGCTGATGTAGCTCAACACTTTCTCTTGCTGGTCCTTGCTCACGAGTGGGCCCATCGTCGTGGCCGGGTCGAGGCCGCTCCCGACCTTAACGTTCCTGCCATGGTCGACCATGGCTTGCAGGGCGTCGTCGTAGATCGATCGCTCCACGAACACGCGGCTGCCGGCCGAGCAGATCTCGCCCTGGTTCCAGAAGATCCCGTTGCAGGTTCCCTCTACCGCTTCGTCGAACGATGCGTCGGCGAAGAAGATGTTGGGTGACTTCCCGCCCAGTTCCAGCGTCACGCGCTTGAGCGTGTCCGCGCCCTCGCGCATCACCACCTTGCCGACCTCGAGCGAGCCGGTGAATCCGATCTTGTCGACCTTCGGGTGCTTGACGAGAGGGGCTCCGGCGGACGCCCCGAACCCCGTGACCACGTTGAAGGCGCCTGGAGGCAGTCCGGCTTCTTCGAGGATCGGCGCCAGTTCGAGAGCGGTAACCGGCGTTTGCTCGGCGGGCTTGAGCACAACGGTGCATCCTGTGGCCAGCGCTGGCGCGACCTTTTGTACCGCCATGAGCAATGGATAGTTCCACGGAACGATGAGGCCGGCGACGCCGATGGGTTCCTTGATAACGAGACTCATCGCGTCCGGGCCCACAGGAGGGATCGCACCCATGACCTTGGTGGTCCATCCCGCGTAGTACTCGAACATGAAGGCTGCCTCGTCGATGTCTTCCTCGGCCTCGCCCATCGGCTTGCCGCTATCTCTGACCTCGAGCTCGGCCAGACGGTCCCGTTCGCGCCGGATGATGTCCGAGACCTTGTGCAGGACGCGCGCCCTGTCGCGTTCGGAAGCCCGGGGCCAGGCCCCGTCGTCGAACGCACGACGCGCGGCATCCACCGCGCGGTCCACGTCCTCGGGCTGGGCGTCTGGCACGGAGGCGAACGCCTCCCCTGTGGCGGGATCGACGACATCGAAAGTGCCTTCCTTTGCGGCCTGGATCCAGCGCCCGTCGACGTACATGGCGTATGCGCGCATCCTCGAACACCTCTCTCAATCTCGTGACCATCGCCGTGCCTAGTCTCTACTTTGCCGTGTGACAAGAAGTCACGCCTGGGGCGTGACGGAGCGCAAGCTCACGGCCGTTGCGCCAGAATGTAGCGGCACAGAAAATGGCCCCCGTCACCGGGGGCCATTTTTCGGATCGTGGGTTCTCTGCTTAGATCGCCCGCACGTTTGAGGCCTGCTTGCCCTTCGGGCCTTGCGTGACCTCGAACTCCACGGCCTGTCCCTCATCGAGGGACTTGTATCCCTCCATGGTGATGGCCGAGAAGTGGACGAAAACGTCCTCGCCGTCGGGCTGCGAGATGAAACCGAAGCCCTTCTCGTTGTTGAACCACTTCACTGTTCCTTCAGCCACTGCCAACATCCTTTCCTTCAGCGGGAGCAGCAAGCAGCATTCCTTGCTTTGGGGACCCCCGCCTCGCAACGGCCAAAACGGTAGCACAAACGGCCCACACCGACGAGGCCGAGCGAGCAGGAAAGCAGGCGGCGACGCCATCATTCGGGCGAACACGCGTCACAGAGGCCGAACACCTGGATGTCATGAGTCACATCCTCGAAGCCGTGCTTTTCAGCCGTTCGTTGGGTCCATCGCTCGACCGCCTCGTTCTCTATCTCGACGGTGTACCCACAGGAGCGGCAGACCAGGTGATGGTGGTGGATCTGAGTGTCACAACGCCGGTAGATGGTCTCGCCATCCTCCCTTCGCATGGCATCGACCGCTCCGCTCTCGCTAAGAGCCTGGAGGGTCCGGTAAACGGTGGTCAATCCGACCTTGTGGTCAGCCGCTCTCAACTCATCGTGCAGCTCTTGCGCACTGCGGAAACCGGGAGCAGTCGCAAGCGCTTGCGCGATCGCAGCACGCTGGCGGGTGGCCTTGGGACGAGGAGATGAGCTTCCCTCTTGGTGGGTCGTCAACGGATCGTCTTCCGATCGCGAAAGAGTGAGGCGAGACCGAAAGCCATGATGCTCGAGAGCACGATGGTCGCCGCGGGAGCAACGTCGACGTAGTAGGCCACGATGAGGCCCAAGGCGCTCAGGGTCGCGCCCAGGATAAGCCCGGAGACCACGGTCGACCGAAAGCTGCGAGTCACTTGTTGCACCGCGGCTACCGGAAGGACGAGCAAGGATGACACCAGCAACACGCCGACCACGCGCGCCGATATCGCGATCGCGATGGCAGAGGTCAACGCGATCGCGAGGTTGAGGGTGCGTACCGGCAATCCGGAAACACGCGCAACTTCCTCGTCATAAGCCACTGCAAACAGTTGCTTTCGGAGGGCGAAGGTAAATGCGATCACGAGAACCGCGACGCCCGCGACCAGCCATACGTCGGATCCGCTTACAGTCACAACGGATCCAAACAGATAGCTATTGAGATTGACGGTCGAGATGTCCCCAAGCGAGAGCAGAAACACGGCCCCGGCGATGCCGCCATAGAAGATGACAGCAAGAGCGACGTCGCTCGCGGCGCGACCACGTTCTCTCAGCACCTCGATCACCGCAGCGCCGCCCAGGGCGAAGAGCAGCGCGGTGGCGATCGGCGAGACCCCAACGACGAGGCCGGCCGCCACCCCCGTGAAAGCCACGTGACCGATGCCGTCGCCCAGCAGAGAGAGACGACGCTGCACGATGTAGACCCCGATCGCCGGCGCAGCCAGCCCGACGAAGACCCCTGCGATCAACGCCCGCTGCATGAACTCGTACTGGAGGAAGCTCACGACCGTCCCCGCGGTGACCGCTCCTGGGCTCGCTCGGCCTCTGGGTGATGGTGATGATGAACCTGCATCTCGAGGCTCCCCTCCCCTGCCGGGGGTCCATCGTGCACCACGTGTCCGCCCTGAAGCACGACGGCGCGTCCGGCCAGCGGTTCCATAGCACCCAGGGCGTGCGCAACCAGCAGGATGGAAGTGCCCCGGCGATTAAGGTCGCGGACCGTCGCGGCGAACGTTTCCTGATGCGCGAGGTCTACGCTCGCCACTGGTTCGTCGAGCACCAGGACGCGAGGTTCCACGGCCAACGCTCGTGCGATCAATACCCGCTGCTGTTGTCCCCCCGATAGTTGTGCGACCGGCGAGCCGCTCAACTCGACGAGATCCACCGCTTCGAGCGCGTTCATCGCGGCCTTCCGATCGTTGCGACCGTAGGGCCGGATCCATCCCGAACGACGCGCTCGAGCGGAGACCACAACCTCCATCACCGTGGCGGGAACCCCCGAAGCGGCCGTCAGACGTTGCGGCACGTAACCGATCAACTCGCGACGTTTGAACATCTCAAGAGGTTCACCGAACAGTTCGACACGGCCACGAGCCAGCGGGACGAGGCCCAACAGAGCCTTGACGAGGGTCGTTTTCCCCGATCCATTGTTGCCCAGAAGGACGACAAACTCTCCGGCGGCGATCGAAAAATCTACGTCGTGGAGCACCAGCTGCCGGCCCAGCAGGACGTCGGCTCCGGTCATGCGGAATGGAGCAGATGTCTCACTCACAGTCCAACGCCTCTCCGAGAACTTTCATGTTCCGTCTCATCGCAGTGAAATAGTCACCGCTTTCGGGAGCCGACTCGAGTGGCGACAAGACCTCGGTCCGAACCCCGAGTTCGGACGCGAGAGCTTCCGCAGTCGCCGGCGACACGAGCTCCTCGTAGAAGATCACCTCGAGATCCAGACCTTGCGCGGCGCGCACAACCTCCGCCAGCCGACCCGGAGATGGCTCGGCCTCCGGATCGAAGCCCGAGAGAGAGATCTGGGTTAGGTCGTATCGCGCCGCCAGATAGCCGAAGGCTTCGTGTGCGGTGACGAACTCATCACGCGCGCATCCGCTCAACCCGCGCGCCAGCTCGTTGTCGAGCCCGAGGAGGTCCCGTCTCAGGACGACGAAGTTGGTTCGGTACTCATCCGCCCGCTCCGGATCCGTGTCGACGAGCCGGTCGACCACCTCTTTCGCGATGCGCGACAGGCGCAGGGGGTCGAGCCACACATGCGGATCGATCTCGCCCTCGTCGCGGACCTCGAGACCATCGAGGACGTCGACGGCGTTCTCGCCAAGATCCTGGATCGCATCCTCGACCGCTGGTTGGAAGCCGCCGCCCACGTAAAACACGAGGTCGGCCTCAGCGAGGATGCGCACCTGCCCGGGAGCCAGCTCGAGATCGTGCGGCTCCGCACCGCTGGGAACGAGGTCGGTAGCTCGAACCCCCTCCCCGCCGATCCGGTCCACCACGAAGGACAACGGGTAGACGGTGGTGACCACGGAAGGAGGTCCCCCGGCCCGCCCGGCGTCAGAGCAGGCGAGGGGGAGGAGCGTCAGGGCAACGACTAGCGCAGCAAGGGGCCGAGGCATGGCTCGACCCTAGGCGAAATGAAAATGATTGTCGAATTCGATTAGACCAGGGCCGCCGCGGTGGAGCGCCGGGGGTCGCAGGCGGCATCGACGTCGCCCGCGGCGGTCACGGATGCGGCCTGGACCGCTCCGAAGAACATGTGGAGGTCGTCGTAGGGCCGAGGCGTGTAGCCGAGCTCCTCCCCCGGGAGTCCCGGCTCGAAGCACATCAGGGGGCCGTCGGGCTTCTGCGCCAGGTGCGCACGGGGGGCGGAAACCGCGTCCAGCAGAGACTTCCGATCGACCGCTATCCCAATGAAGGTCTGGGCGATCGCGCCCACGATCCTTTCGGCCCCCGGCGACCCCAGGCCGACGACGATCGACGAGTCGGGCCCGCACGCAACCGTCGGAGCCTGGTTCGAGTGGCAGCGTGAGCCGGGCGGAAGGCGGTGCACGCCGAGTGGATTCAACTCCTCCTCGCCGAGCGTGTTGTTGAACAGCATCCCGTGGATCACCAGGCCGGCGCCGTACCCGTTCGATTCCGTTATCGCGCAAACGTATCCGTCGGCATCCGCGGCCGAGGCATGCGTGGTGTCCGGGGACCTGGTCCTTCGCCGAGCGCGTGACAGCGCTTCCTCGTGGCTCCCGGCGATCTCGCCGGGCTCCTGATAGTGGTCCGCGTGGTAGCCGATGGCAGCGCGTTCCGCCTCGACTATCGACCGCAGACGATCGAGCGGCTCATCGAGCTTGGCGGTCTGGAGCAAAGACAGCATGTGAGTCAGGACAACACCGCCGACGGCAGGCGGAGGGTTCGATTCGATGCGCCACCCAAACACGTCCGTGACGATCGGAGCCCGTATCTCTGCTCGGTACCGGTCGAGGTCATCGACTGTCATGAACCCGTCGTCGGCGGCGATCGCGTCGGTGATCTCCGTGGCGAGCTCACCCCGGTAGAAAGTATCGGGGCCCTCCTGGGCCACTTGCTCGAGTGCATCCGCGAGATCACCCTGCATCAGCGTCTCGCCCTCGCGCAATGGTTCGTCGACACCGAACAAAGCTTGGGCTTCCGGGTACCTGCCCCAGATCCGAGTCCACGTCTCGGACAGGTAATAATCGGACGAACGCGGGAATGGGATCCCGTTCCTGGCTGCCCTGATAGACGGCTCGAACAGGGCCGCCCACTCGATCGCCCCATGCTGCTCCCACGCCTTGTGGGCGGCGGCGAGGATCCCGGGCACCGCGACGGACCCTCCACCGATGCCGGTGTACATCCCGTTCGAATACTCGAGGAAGACGCGTTTCATCCCTTGCCCCGGTTGACCGGGCGCCGTATAGGGCATGGAGTTGTTGCCGTCATACACCTTCACGGCGCCATCCGGAGCTCGCACCGTGATGAAGCCCGATCCCCCAATCGATGCGAAGAAGGGTTCGGCGACCCAACCCATGATGGCCGCGGCCAGACATGCGTCGACGGCGTTCCCACCGGCGGAGGCAACCTCGACGGCCGCGTCCGCACCCAGCTTGTTCCCGGCGGCTATCCCGAGGCGTGGTTTCTTCACTTGGGTGAGGGTAGCGCGAACAGTCTCCGCCTACGCCTCGATATTGCTCATCACGTGCTTGACGCGGGTGTAGTCCTCGAAGCCGTACATCGACAGATCCTTGCCGTGCCCAGAGTTCTTGAACCCGCCGTGGGGCATCTCCGCTACCAGCGGGATGTGGCAATTGATCCAAACGCAGCCGAAATCCAGGCCCTTCGACATGCGCATAGCCCGCCCATGGTCCCTCGTCCACACGCTGGAGGCGAGGCCGTACTCGACGTCGTTAGCCCATCCCAGCGCCTTCTCTTCATCGTCGAATCGCTGAACGGTTATCACCGGTCCGAATATCTCGTTCTGAACCATCTCGTCATCCTGTTCGAGACCCGCAACGACGGTCGGTTCATGGAAGAACCCGTCACGCTCGACTTGGTTCCCTCCGAAGACGACCTCTGCGTGTCCCGGCTTGCGCTCGAGGAACTCGCGCACGCGATCCAGTTGGTTGGCGTTGTTGAGGGGTCCGAAGAAGACATCCTCTTCGTCAGGTGCGCCGGTGCTGAGCCCTTTGGCCTGGCCCACGAGCTGATCGACGAAACTGTCGTGAACCTTCGGACCGGCGAGCACCCTCGTTGCTGCGGTGCAGTCCTGACCGGCGTTGAAATAGCCGGCCACGGCGATCGCCTCAGCGGCCGCATCCAGATCGGCGTCGTCGAAAACGATGACGGGGGCCTTACCGCCGAGTTCGAGGTGTACGCGCTTGAGGTCACGACCGGCCGATTCCGCGACGGCCCGGCCCGCGCGGACACTGCCCGTGATCGAGGCCATGTCGGGGATCTTGTGAGACACGAGGCCCGCTCCGGTGTCTCGGTCGCCGCAGATCACGTTGAAGACCCCCGGGGGAAGGAACTCGGCCATCAGCTCCGCCATCTTCACCGTGGTTACCGGAGTCGTGTCGGACGGCTTCAGAACGACGGTGTTGCCCGCTGCGATCGCCGGCGCCCACTTCCACACCGCCATCATCATCGGGTAGTTCCAGGGGGTTACCTGGGCGCAGACGCCGATCGGTTCGCGCCGGACGAACGATGTGAAACCGGCCATGTACTCACCCGCGGAACGGCCCTCCAGCATCCGGGCCGCCCCGGCAAAGAACCGGATCTGATCGACCATCGGAGGGATCTCTTCCTCGAGCGTGAGCTGGATCGGCTTGCCCGTGTTCTGAGACTCGAGCTTTACCAACTCCTCCGCCCGATCCTCGATCGCATCGGCGATCTTGAGCAAAGAACGACTCCGCTCCGCCGGGATCGTGTCTCGCCACGTTTCGTCGAACGCCCGCCTTGCCGCACGGCATGCGACCTCGATGTCCTCCTGCCCCGACACGGGAGCCTCGGCGAAATCCTTACCGGTTGAGGGGTCGACGAGCGTGGACGTCTTCCCCCCGGATGCATCCGAGTACGAACCATCGATGAAGTTTTGGAGCTTCGTGAGAGCCATGTTCCCTCCTGACCCGATTACAGATATTCCAGACGGTAGCAGGCGGCCTCCCAGTACGGGCACCGACCTATCACCTCGGTTCCGGCAGGGCGCCGGAACGGGTCGGGCTCTCCGATATCGTTCGGCGATGCCTTCCACCCGCCCACCCCCTGCCGTCTGGAGGTTGGTTGCTGCCCTCACCGCAGCCGCTTGCATCCTTCTGGCCTGTGACGGCGACACGCCTTCACGTTCCGGGCCGGCTCGGAGTGAAGCCGCTCGGGCGGCCCGCCTGGCGAAACGAGATCGAACGTTCGCCTCCACCGATGTTCTCGAACGCGCCTGCAGACTGCCCATCGAACAACTCATCCGGATCCGGCGCGGGTACTACCGGCCGCGATCCGAGGACGTCTTGATCGTGCCCCAATATCCCAACTACGCGGGGTCGTTCGATGTGCCGAATCACTCCGGCCCGTGGCGCTACCTGCAGGAGGTGCCCCTCGTTCTATACGGACCGAAACAGATCGCGCGGTCCGGGCGGATCGAGACTCCGGCGACGCTTGCCGACGTCTACCCAACCATGGGCGAGTTGATGGAAGTGAACCTTCCCCCACGCGCTGGGAAACCTCTTTCCGAGGCCCTCCTGCCACACCGGTCGGTGCCGAAGCTGGTGGTCACGATCGTGTGGGACGGGGTGGGGCGGAACGTCCTTAGGCTGTGGCCTGACGAGTGGCCGAACCTCGCTCGCATCGAGCGCAGGGGCACATCGTACGTGAAGGCAACCGTCGGTTCTTCGCCCTCGATAACTCCGGCTACGCATTCCACTCTGGGGTCGGGCGCGTGGCCGAGCAGGCATCACGTGACGGGCATCCGGATGAGGCGTGGCGATGCGTTGGTAGAAGCGTTCGATGAAACCGAGCCGAGCGACCTCGAGCGGACCACTTTCGCGGACGAGATCGACCGGGCCTTGGATAACGCTCCCAAGGTCGGATTCATCGGTTGGAGCAACTGGCATCTGGGGATGCTGGGTCACGGACTCGCAGAACCTGGCGGGGATGCAGATTCCGCAGCCGTCATCCTGCTCGACTCACGGGTGGGCTCCAACGCTTCCTATTACTCCTTGCCCGGATACGTTGATGGTTTCCCCACCCTCCCAGATCGGGCGGACGCGCTCGACCGCAAGGACGGCGAGGCGGACGGTCGGTGGATGGGTCATGACATCCTGGCAGAGACGCGCAGCCCGGCGTGGGTCCAGTTCGAGAATGACATCGTCAAGGCGACGCTCGCCCGTGAGGGTTACGGCCGTGACGCGGTCCCGGACATGCTCTTCATCAACTACAAGATGTCCGACTATGCAGGTCACTGGTACCTGATCAACTCACCCGAGATGAGAGACATCCTGCGCGCCCAGGACCGCGCCCTGGGTGAGCTTCTGCATCTTCTGGACAACCGAGTGGGTGATTACGTAGTTGCGTTGACCGCCGACCACGGCCACACGCTTCCCCCGACCGAGACGGGAGGCTGGCCGGTCAGGCAGGGAGAGGTCCGGGCCGACGTCGATCGACACTTCGAGACGTCTGAGGGCCGAACGTTGGTGCTCGACACGACGGCGACAGGATTGTTCCTCGATCGAGGCTTGATGCGGGAGATGTCGGTGTCCGATCACGACGTCGCGCAGTTCCTGAACGGTCTGACCTTGAAGGACAACTGGACCGACGCGACTCTGCCTCGGGGTTATCGCGACAGAGGGGATGAGAACCTCCTCTCGGCGGCATTCCCGGGCGCCATGCTGCATGACGTCCTGGAGTGCCGTCGCGATCCGTCGTGAGACCGGAGCCTACGAGTGGACCCCCGGCTTCCCTAGAGACGAGTCCGAGCCGCGAGCGGGGGCCCGGGCTCTACGACCTCGAGACGCACGCGGGCGTCGACGACGATTGACCCCTCCGGAAGCACTTTCACCGGGTTGCAATCCATCTCAGCGATCTCCGGGTGATTCTCCACCATCGTGCTCACCCGTAGCAGCAGGTTCTCGAGCGCTCCGACATCGGCCGCCGCCGACCCCCTGTAACCCTCCAGCAAGGGGTAGGTGGCCAACGACCTGACCATCTCTTTGGCATCCTCGTCCGTGAGGGGAGTGATCCGGACCTCGACATCCTTGAGGAGCTCGACCGCTGCCCCACCGGATCCGCATGCCACGACGGGCCCGAAGCTCGGATCGTGAACCACGCCCACCAGCATCTCGACGCCGCCTGGGACCATCTCCTGAATGACGAAACCGTCGACATCGTGACCCATGCGCCCGACCCGCTCCTCCATCTCGCGCGCAGCCGTGGTGACCGCTTCGCGGCCCGAGAGCTGAAGCCGGACGGCTCCGACTTCGGTCTTGTGAACGAGGTTTGGGGAAACAGCCTTTAGGGCGATCGGCCCCATGGATTCGGCGAACTCTCCGGCCTCCTCCGGCGTGCCGGCGAGCCTCCATCTGGCAAAGGGGAGCCCGTAGCAATCGAAGAGGCGCGCCACCTGCTCCGGCGCCAGCCAGCTTTGGTCCTCCGCGAAGGCTTGGGCGATCAGTCCAGCCGCCTCATCTGCGCGCACTTCGAAGTTCGGGACGGTGCCCTTCGGCGCGTCGCGCCAGATCCCATAGTCGACGACGCGGGCCAGCGCCCGAGCGGCATCCTCGGGAAATGAGTATGAGGGGATGCGAACCACGCCGCGCAGCGCATCCGGCACCCCGTGGGCCGCCATGAACACAGTGAGAAGGGGCACTTCCTTCGGAAGGTTGCTGACCGCTTCGCGGATGGCGCGCGCCACGTCCTCTGCTTCCGTGACAAGAGGTGGGATGAAGATGACGACGATGGCATCGATCCCATCGCTCGCAGCGAGTGCAAGGATCGCGCTTCGATAGTCGTCGGCCGAGGCGCTGGCGATCATGTCGACGGGATTCGCCGTTGACGCCTCGGCCGGCAAGAAGGAAGCCAGTTGCGTTCTTACCTCTTCGGACAGCTCAGCGACCTCGAGCCCATTCGCCCCGCACGCGTCGGCACAGAGGATGCCCGGCCCCCCTGCGTTCGTGATGATGCCGACCCGCCGACCCTTTGGCGGAGGCTGGTTCGCCAGCAGCGAGGCGACATCGAACAACTCCGACAGAACGTCAGTCCGGATCACACCGGTCTGTTTGAACAGGGCATCAACGGTCACGTCCGAAGCCGCGATCAACGCCCCGGTGTGTGAGCCAGTCGCCCGCGCTCCCGCCGCCGACCGACCACTCTTCACCGCGATGATCGGCTTTGTCTTGGCAACCTGCCTGGCGATGCGGGCGAACTTGCGAGGGTTGCCGAAGGATTCGAGGTACAACAAGATCAGATCGGTCTCGTCGTCGTCGGCCCAGTACTGGATCAGGTCGTTGCCCGAGATATCCGCCTTGTTTCCTACGGACACGAACGAGGACAACCCAAGACCGAGTTGACTTGCGTAGTCGATCACCGCCAGACCCAGAGCGCCGCTCTGCGACAGGAACCCGACGCGGCCGTTCGGAGGGAACAGAGGAGCGAACGTGGCGTTCAACATGACCGCCGGAGACGTGTTGATGATGCCCATGCAGTTCGGGCCGATGAGTCTCATCCCGCCGCTGCGGCACACCGAAAGCAGGCGCCGTTGTCGCCGAAGACCGTCGGTCCCAGTCTCCGAGAAGCCGGCCGAGATAACCACAAGGGAACGGACCCCCTTACGGGCACAATCCTCGGCCACATCCACAACGGCCCCGGCCGGGACCGCGATCACTGCCATGTCCACCGGTCCCGGAACGTCGTTGATGGAATGGTACGCGGCGACCGACTGCACTACCTCGGCCTTGGGGTTGACGGGGTAGACCGGTCCGTTGAAGCCGGCCACCAGCAGATTGTGGAAGACCTCGCCGCCGATCGTTCCGCGCGAACGAGACGCACCGATGACGGCTACCGAGGTCGGAAAGAGGAACGCCTTGAGGGCCGCACCGGCGGCCGTCCGTTCACGTCCTTCGAAACGCTCGAGCGCCTCAGATGAGAGTGAGGCAGGGAACTCCACACAGATCGTGCCGGGCTTGGAGGAAAGGCGTACAGGAAAGCCACTCTCGCGGAAAACCTCGACCATCTTGTGATTCTCGGGGAGGACCTCAGCCTCGAATGTTCTGATTCCGTTGCTCTCGGCAACCTCCGCAAGGTGACCGAGGAGGATCGTTCCGAGTCCCTTCCCCTGCATCTCATCCGCCACAGCGAAAGCTATCTCTGCGCGGGCATCATCGGTACGCTGGTAAGCACCGTGACCGACGATCCGGTCTCCCGTCGTGGCGACGAGTCCATATCGATCCCGATAGTCGACTTCGACGATCCAGGCGGCAGCTCGTTCGACGTTCGCCGCACCGGAGAAGAATCTCAGCCACAATGACTCGACGGACAACCCGCCCAGGAAAGCCAGAACGGCATCACGATCCTCCGGCCGCACCGGGCGGACGCGGATCGTAGATCCGTCACGTAATGCTACATCCGCTTCACGATGGGACGGATAAGTGGAGGTCATGCGGGTCATCCTAGGCCCGGAGGTCCCGGCTGCGTTCGTAACCGAATTATTGGAAGCTATGAGAGATGGACGACAAAACCTTCTTCTATGCGATCGTCTGCGCCCCACTTTACCTCGGGGCCCTTCTTGGCCTGTGGCTGATCGTCGCCCCGGGCGCCGCCCTGAAATGGCGCGCCAAGAGCCTCAAGGACAAACAACGAGGACGCGTCGGGACGCGGGTCGAACGATGGCTCAGGGCCGGGGGCCCCGAGCCGTGGGAGAACCAGAGCGCGATCACTCGCATGAAGCTCGTCGGCCTCGGCATCTTGCTGCAGTACGCCGCGGTTGCCTACGTTCTGGTGGCGATACTTCGCCCCCGCTTCTGACTCAGCCGGACCGGAGCGACTGCGAGGGAAGCTGCCGCGACCGGGCTTAGCGACGACATATCGGGTATGACTGGTGAATGACACTCCTTTTCAGGCTCCTCCGACTACGAGCCCTCTACAGCCTCGGCCGCCGCCTCTACTACGCCTGGCGCCGCCGCTAACGCGTGCCCGGGGTGG
>Ga0183260_10000882_pt1 | contig 25558 bp, 24 predicted proteins | sample AntDrymUQ4972206_2_FD_129768 | JGI IMG/M metagenome (GOLD analysis project Ga0183260, IMG submission 129768) | Polar desert sand microbial communities from Dry Valleys, Antarctica - metaG UQ497 (22.06) (version 2) (version 2) | ecosystem: Environmental > Terrestrial > Soil > Desert | place... | reverse complement strand
GCGGACCAACCCTACGGTCCGCTGGCGCGTATCGGGACGCTACGCACGGGCACTTTCGACATCCGCACTTACTACTGGAAGGCTGCAATTCGAACTTTCCAGGATCACCCCGTTGCCGGCGACGGCTTGGAACTTTACTACTCCAATTACACGAAATACAGACTCCCCGAAGACGGGGCTCAGTTGGGACTCGAGATCACCGACAAACCACACAACATTTATCTTGAATACGCGGCCAACGCGGGAGCTCTTGGCCTCGGCGCCTATGTCGCGCTGATGGCTCTGGGGCTCTGGTACGGATTCAGATACGCCAGACGGCTCGACGATCCGCACAGGTTCTTGCTCGTCGCCTTTCTTAGCGTGCTGATGGGATACCTTGCGCAAGGAGTTTTTTCAATCGACGTTCCACCGCTTGCCGTGATGGGATGGATCGGTCTTGGGGGGATCGCCGCGATCGCAGATCCACGCGTCGTGGCCGCGCGCGAAGCCCTCGCCACGGCCGCCGCGGAGCGGCGGCCGCAAGGCAAGAAAGCACGACGCAACTCGGCACAAAACCGACGCGAGCGCATGCCAAAGAAAGGTCCGGCCCGTTGGGCGATTCACGTCCCGGTGACGATCGCCGGCATGGTCTTGGTGGCAATGGGGTTACGACCGCTGCTTGCCGACGTGCAAGCCAGGACCGGCCTCAATGAGCAGAAGCTGCAGGGAGCGGAGGAGACCGTCGCGCCCAGATATGAGCGAGCGATCAAGCTTCACCCCCTCGAGGCCGCCTATAGATCGCAGGCTGGCGCCTGGGCCGAAACTCGGGGGTCCGCGACCAAAGACCTCCCTCAAAAGAGGCTGAACTTCGAGCAGGCCTTGGTGTACTACCACAAGGCTCTTGCTCTTCAGTCCAACAACGTCTTCTATCTCATGAACATTGCCAGAGTGCACACCCAACGGGCCGAGCAACTCGATCCAAAAAAGTTCTCGGAGGCCGACAGGTGGTGGCGGAAGGTCGTCGACTCCGACCCAACCGACTGGGTTGTCCACGAGCGCTACGCTGTGATGCTCAATTCGTACGCCAACTCCGCCGGGAACGCGGATATTAGACGCAGGGGCGCCGAACAGCTCGAGGAATTGGTCCGCATCAGACCGGACCAATTGAACGCTTGGATCAATCTTGGAAAGACCTACCGGGCGCTCGGCGAGCCCGACAAGGCGAAGCGGGCGCTTCGAGAGGCGCTCAAGCTTCAACCGTCCAACGAAGAGGCGCAGAACCTGCTCGCGTCGCTTTAGTCGACTGGAACCTTCAACAGCAGATAGGTTGCGAAGGCGCCCGTTGCAACCACCCAGCCCATCAACATGTAAGCCGTAAGGGGCTCAGCGTACGCGATGACCACGCCGATCCACCCGGCTGCGGCGGCGGCAAAGTAGATCAGGCCAACCGCCCCCGTTGGCGGCAGCCCGATGCTCGCAAGGCGATGGGAAATGTGATCGCGCCCTGGTTGGATTGGCGAGAGGCCGCGCTTTACTCGAGAGATCGACACCATCAAAGCGTCGAGAATGGGAATCGCGAGAACCGCGATGGGAACAAAGAACGTCACGCGGGCGATGTTGTCGAACCTAAGCTCCAGTCCAAGCCCCGCGAGAAGAAATCCAAAAAAGAGGCTGCCGGCGTCGCCCATGAATATCTTCGCCGGAGGACGGTTGTGCCAAAGGAAACCGACCGCGCATCCGGCAAGGGCCGCCGACAGGGCGGCGACCAAAAACTGTCCCGACAATCCAGCGAGCGCAAGAAAGAAGACCGAGGCAATGGCCACAACTCCGGAGGTCAGGCCGTCCATGTTGTCGAGATAATTGATCGCGTTTGTGATTCCAATGACCCACCCGATCGTGAGGATCAAATCGGCAGGCCAGAAGTCAAATAACTGGGCCCTTGAGCCCGACGCAAAGAGAATCACGCCAAGTGCGATTTCAACCGGCACCTTGATCCACCCAGGGACCACTTTGAGGTCATCCCAAAGGCCCATGGCCGCGAGCACCAGTCCGCCCCCAAGGATTGCGGCCATTTGCGTATAGGAACCTCCGACACCTCGCGCGACGGCGCCGACAAGGACTGTCAACGAAAAGGCGACGACGATGGCCACACCTCCCAGATACGGCACAGGGGTTGTGTGGATCTTTCGGGTTTCGGGTTTGTCTACGATTCCAAACCGGTTGGCAACCCTCGCGGCTATTGGAGTCGCGATAAAGGTCGAAGCCAGAGCCACTGCAAATGCCGCGACGTAAGTCGCCGTCACTTCCGCTGGGCGTCCGCGATCATGAACTCGATGATTTCCTGCAGGCTTGTTCGCGGCTCAAAGCCGATCAACTTGGCCGCGCGCGCGATGTCGGGGACTCTTCTGGGCATGTCCTCGAATCCCGACTCATACACATCCCGGTACGGCACCAGCTTCACTTCAGAAGTTGATCCGGTCAGCTCAACAATCAGCTCTGCGAGGCGCAGAATCGTGACTTCTTCGGTTGATCCGATGTTGACCGCCTGACCCTCCGCTTCGCGACATTCCATTAGATCGATCAAGGCCGGGATCACATCTCCTATGTAACCAAAACACCTAGTCTGAGTTCCGTCGCCGAAAACGGAAAGGGCCTGGCCGGCCAGCGCCTGTTGAATGAGTCGTGGAACCACCATCCCGTATTCAGATGACTGGCGCTCTCCTACGGTGTTGAACAGACGGACGATGACTGCCGGTAACCCTTTGGCCTTCCAGTAAGCGTGAGCAAGGATCTCGTCGACGGCCTTGGATGTTGAATAACTCCAGCGCCCAATCAGCGGGGATCCGAGCAGACGGTCGCCGTCCTCTTGAAGCGGAATGTTGGGGCTCTTCCCATAAATCTCCGATGTGGAAGTGATCAGCACCTTGCGCCCGTGTTTGTGCGCCTTTTCAAAAAGTATCTCCGAGCCACGGACGTTCGTAACGAGCGACTCGAGAGGCTGCTCGACTATCAGTTTCACTCCAACGGCGGCTGCGAGATGGAAGACTGCATCCGAGCGCGCCACCAAGTCATCGACGAGGTCGGCGTTCAAGACCGACCCGAGCACAAACTCAAACTTTGGGTCCGCCAAGTGGTGTCGAATATTGTCGTGACGGCCGGTCGAGAGATTGTCGAGCGCGATTACCGAGTCTCCCCGTTTCAAAATCGCATCGACAAGATGAGAACCGATGAACCCGGCGCCGCCGGTAACTAGAGCACGCACGATCTAACTATACCGACCAACACTAAGCACATCGCGGTAAAGCTCCGACAGAGAATCAAGCATCGACGACTTAGCGAATTGCTCGCGGACACGTTGAGCCGCGGCGTGACCCATCGCCTCTCGGCGCCCAGGATCGCCCAGCATGGCCTCGATTGCTCCGGCGAGCATGGCCGAATCCCCAGGCGGAACAACCATCCCTGTGATGTTGTTCTGGTTGAGCCAGGAGGTCCCTGTTCCCAGCTCCGTCGAAATGGCAGGTGTACCGCACGCCATCGCTTCGAGCATCACGATTCCAAATGACTCTGCCCTGGAGGTCGAGGGAAGGACGAAGATGTCGGCGGCGTGGTAATAGGCTGCCCGGTCGTCATCCGATACGTCTCCCACAAATATCACCTTGTGGCGGAGACGCCACTCACTGACAAGCGCCTCGCAATCCGACCTCAGCGGTCCCTCTCCCACTATGAGGCAGGTCGCCTCTACCGACCTCATGGCGTCTATCAAGACTTCGATCCCCTTGTAATAGGCGAGCCGGCCCAGAAAGACGATGAGCGGTCCCGGATGGTTTTCTCGGATTTTATCGGCTTTGTCAGGACGTTTGACCCAGTCCGCGGCGTCGACTCCGTAGGGGATGATCCTGCACCGTTCAACGTGCTTCTCAAGGGCCGCGGAGGTTTCCAGCAGCCGCGGATTTCCCACGACGATTGCCGCGGCCCTTTTTAGAAACAGTTGCTGAAAAGGTTTGAAGAGCGGCAAAACGGCGCCCCTACCGACGATATCGGCATGATAGCTCGCGATCATCGGCCCTTGGGCCCGGGAAGCGAGATAGGACATCTCTCCAAAGGGGTTTGGCATGTGGAAGTGAAAAGCGTCCGCCCCCGACTCGCGCAGGACTTTGCTCCACGAGGGCGTTATCGGAGTCGATGCCGGCCTGAACCGTTCGGGCGTACGAATCACTTGCACACCGTCGTCGTTGGATACGATGCGTGCCTTCGACCGCGAGGACGTGAGGACTGCAAACTGAATGCCCTCGATTCCGTGAGTCACATCGTGGATGTGCTGCTCGACGCCGCCGTGCGTCGGCGGGAAGTAATCCTTGAAAACATGAAGGACTCTCATTGCAGTCGGCGGGCCTCCAAGAGAAGTACGATCGTCGTCAAGATGAGCAACGTTACTGAACCCGGGAAAATACCGGATGGCAGGATCAATTCGTCCATGCCGACAACCTATCGCAGACAGGGTGCAAACCCTCTCGTCTCAATAGTGATTCCATCAGTCGACGGCGGCGAGATGCTGCTGAGATGTGTGGAATCGATCGCGAATCAGACCTATTCGGATATAGAAGTGATCCTTGTCGACAACGGCTCCAGCGACGGCTCCGCGGAACGCGCAGGGGACATTCTCCCAAAGCTTAGAGTGATCCGAAACGAGAGCAACCAAGGCTTTGCTCCTGCTTGCAACCAGGGGGCTCGTGAAGCAAGAGGCGACTACTTGTTATTCCTCAACAGCGATGCGGTGGCAGAGCCCAACAGTGTCGAAGAGCTGGTTAGAATCGCATCCGACAACTCAATCCCAGTGCTCCAGCCCCTTCTTGTCACCGGGGACGGGTCGGTGGACTCGGCCGGTGATCTGTTCACCTGGTCGGGATTCTTCTGGCATCTGCAGGAGAAACCCGGAAAAAACCATCTGCAATCGATTTTCGCCACCAAAGGGGCATGCATGCTGGTAAAGCGCAGCGTCTTTGCGGAGTTGGATGGTTTTATCGACTCTTACTTCGCATACTTCGAAGAGGCCGATCTTTGCTGGCGCGCCAGACTGCGCGGATATGAGGTCGCTCTCGCTCCAAGCGTGGTTGTTCTCCATATCGGAGGACAGACGACCAGCCGGATCCTGGAGCCACATCAGATCTACCACCTGTCCTTCCGGAACCGGCTGAGGAGCCTCATCTGCAATCCTTCGAGGCTCTCGATGATTCGCATCCTCATCGGCCACCTGCCCGCCTGCGCGGCAACCGCGCTCGTCTTTCTGGCGCGCGGAAGAATCCGTGTCGCCTTTGCCATCCTGCAAGCTCTCGTCTGGCCGGTGCTCAACACGGGGTCCATCCGAACTCAACGCAGGAAAGTTCAGGGCTCACGGAAAGTGGGCGATGCAGAAGTCTTCCGGACCGACCTTAGGGTGCCGCTCTCTCCGGAGCGAGCAGGCAGGCTCCTGACTAAGACTCTTGGAAGATGGGCGACAACAAAGGACCACGGCTGATGCCGCGCGTCTCCGTCATCATCCCAGCTTTCAACGTGGATTCCTTCGTGGGCGACGCGGTCAATTCTGCTATTGGGCAGACCTACACAGATCGCGAGGTGATAGTCGTCAATGATGGATCGACCGACGCTACGAACGAAGTGCTGCAGGCCATCGAGGGGATCACGTATCTGCAACAAGATCATCGTGGAGTATCAGCAGCTCGCAATCACGCTATATCGAAGGCCGATAGTGAACTTGTGGCGCTTCTAGATGCCGACGACCTTTGGAGGCCCGACTGGCTCGCCAAAATGGTTGCAAAGATAGACGAGCTTGCCACCACCACCGTCGTGTCCAGCAACGCGGTAATGCTTCGAGGCTTTACCAAATCGGGCACCTACTACGATTCCCGTCCAAAACGGCTTCGGTTTAGAAACAATGACCAGGGATACTGGATCACGCAGTACAATTTCGTGTTCGGTTTCGCCCTCACCCGGCGCGCGGCGATCGAATCCGTCGGACTCTTCGACGAAGATCTGCGTACATTTGAAGACTGGGATCTGTGGCTGAGGTTGCTTACTCGAGGAGGAACCGCGGTGCTGATGGGCGAAGCGCTGGGCACGTACAGGCTCCACGGTGGCAACCTAACTGCCGATCCTTTGCAGATGCTCTCCGACGAAGTGAGGCTTCTAGAAAAGGCGAATGTGGATCCACTCACGTCAGAGATTCGGGGAATAAGAGGACGCCTTGCGTTCGCCCAAGGCAAGCTATCACTGGCTCAGGGATCTCGGGAGGAGTCGGTCACACACTTCAATGAGGCAGCGATGGACAGCGGGCTTCAATCGGAGTTGAGACGCCGAGCGCGTTTTGCGGCTCTCGCCCCCGCGCTAGCATTTCGACTCTATGCAGGGCGTCGCATATGAAGCAACAGCCGCTTGTTTCGATAGTTACGGCCGCGTACAATCCGGGGCCCCGATTGGCCGCTTGCCTGGAGAGCGTGAAGGGCCAGACTTATCCAAACGTGGAGCACATCGTCATCGACGGAGGCTCGACGGACGGAACGCTGAAGCTACTACAATCCTCTGCACTCAAATGGGTTTCCGAACCCGACGACGGCCAGACCGGCGCTCTCATCAGAGGTTTCAAGATGGCAAGTGGGTGGATACTGACATGGCTGAATGCGGACGATACTCTCCAGCCAGACGCCGTTGAGGTAGTTGTTAAAACTTCACATCGGCATCAGGAAACCGAGTGGTGGTTTGGCAAACTGATTGTTTTGGAAGGAAAGAAGTCACACACTGTGAGTCCACCTCGCAGGCTGACGGAGGCGGCATTTGGTTTTGGCAACCCGATTCTGCAACCGGGAACCTTCTTCACCAAAGACGCGTTCGACCGCGTCGGAGGACTTGACCGCACATTCAACCTGGCTATGGATTTCGATCTCTGGCTTCGCTTCTTCCGAGCGGGCTGTCGTTCAGTATTTATCGACCGGGTCCTGGCCACCTTCGAGATACACGAGATGTCTAAGTCTGGGAACCGGCCGTGGGCAGACTTCGTTCTCGACGAGATGAAGGCTTATCAAAAACAAGACATGGTTCGGGGAACGGCTATGGCCCTAGGAAGAGCCGCAGCGCATCAATCTCAAAGGGGAGGGCGAGTTCGCAAGGATGCGCTTCATGAGGAACTTCAGCGGTTATTGGAGTCCCATCACTTGCCCCACGACTCGGCCTCCGCGGCCCGGGCCGCAGCATCTATAGAAGCCGCCCTCATCGAGCTGCAAACATCGCTCGTTGGGTTGCGGCATCTGAGGAGCCCGCTCAACTGGCGGTTCCGGGAAACGCGCTGGCGAACGAGAAGAGCCCTTGCGCGGGCCATCATCCGCGGCTGATTTGCTACGCTTTCCTCTTGGGGAATCGCGAAACGACTTCTTCGTAGAGGTCGACCCATTGGTCAACGATGTGGCCAAGAAGGTGCCTGGGAACGACCTGCTCGACGGCGTTTTTGGCCAGGACGGCTGATTCGACAGGGGCTTCAATCACGGTCCTGATCGCTCGAGCCAGTCCTCGATGGTCTCCCGGCTGGACCAAGCGCCCCGTCTGTCTGTCCTTAACCATTTCCCGGATTCCTCCCACGTCGGTTCCGACGACGGGCACACCGCATGCAAATGACTCTAGGACAGTCAAAGGATATGTGTCTGCGAGAGAACTGAGCACGGTCACGTCGGCGGCGTGATAGTACCCGGCCACTTCCGCTTCATCATGCGTACGCGGCAGCACGCGCACTTCCTTCGGAGCGGGCTCATTGCCTTCGAAGGCAAGCGATAAGAGATCCAGATCGCGAAGCTCTGCGACAGCCTCGAGAAATATCTTGCGGCCTTTGTAAGGATTGTTGGCGTCGAGGTTCGCCGGGAGGAGAACGACGTGGCGATCTTGGCGGATACCCATTCGCTCGCGCACGCCTTCTCGGTCTCCAGGTTTGAAATACTGCGGGTCCACAGGGTTGGAAATCCGCCGCCGGGGATGGACGGATAGGTAGGTTTCCTTCACGACCTCCTCAAGCCATCGCGCCGTGGGGACAACCCAATAGCGGCCACCGTCAAGGATCCTCTTCTTGCGCGCGAGGTTGTGACGCGCGGCATCCCGGCGAATCTGCGGATACAGGCTCAACTCGCAACAAGATCCGCATCCTCGAAGCCAGCCATCCGACCCGAGAGGATGAGCGCAGTGCCCCGTCAGGAGCCACATGTCGTGAAGGGTGAGAATCACGGGAGCCAGGGACTGCAGCCGAGACAAGGCTGAAACGTCGAAATAGCTCCCATGTAGATTGTGGGTCTGGATGACGTCCCAATTGGATCCGACAAGATCGGGGATGTGATGGCTTGCCGGGTAATGCTCATATTGATAGCCGAGAAGATGATCGACAACGATTTTCGCATACCCGAGCCCCCGGTAACGTATCGCCGTGGGAAGCTCGACCACGGTTGGATCGCTCGAGAGCTTTTTCCCAACCAGTAGGAGGCTTTCGTGCCCTCGATCAACTAATTCCCTATGAATCTTCCAGGCGATCTTCTCCGCCCCACCGCCTAAATCTTGTGTGCTGATCTGCAGGATTTTCAGGGGATCACCCCCGCCCACTGGCGTATCCGGCCTAGAAACTCATCTCCCGTCCAATTGCGAACTAGAAATCGATTAAGTCGAAACTGACTGGATCTCTCTCGGACGGATCCTGGGATGTTGGCGCAGGCAAGCTCATATCCGGATCTGCGAGCAACCGACATCGAAAATCTTGAAAACGCATCCCTGGATCCATAGGGGTACGAGAAGGATCGCACCGGCATTCTCGTCATCGTTTCCAACATGTTCTTGCTTGAACTGATCTCACGTTCTTGCTCACTCTTGGCCAGGATCGAAAGGCGCGGATGGCTAACGGAATGGGCCCCTATATCGATGACGGGCGATGCCGCCAGTTTCTGGAGTTCCTCGACACTGAGCGGAAGGTGACTGGATCTTGCTTCAGCGTAGATACCTACCTTACGTTCAAGTTGAGCAAGAACTCTCTCGATACGATTCGGGTGTCGTTGGATCATGAAGTCGTTCACTCGCCAAAAGGACGCGATCCTTGAGTCTTCCCCACGAAGATCGATGAATGGATATTCTTCGGTTTCATCGACTCTCGCATCGACAGCCCCTTGGAAACACAACCGCTCCAGGCGGTCCCACCAAAACTCTCTGCCGCTTCCGACTGCTCCCGACACAACGAAGATCGTTGCTGGGCTGGCGTGCGCACGCAGGAGAGGTTCTGCAGACGTCAGATTGTCCGCGTAACCGTCGTCGAACGTGATCGCGACGCGAACCTCGACTGTCGGTTCGAGGATTTCATGAAGCCTTGCGACCTGAAAACGGCCCAAGACACGAAGGTGCTCCTCGAAGTTCGCAGGAGACACAGCAAGCGACAAGGGATCACTATCGAGGCTGACGATTCGGTGATATAGGAGTATCAACCGCTTGCCTGGACGCGCAGGGCGCAAACGGCCTTCCTTCCGGAACCTAACCACCGCTCGCCTGAGAGGCAGAGGGACTAGAGCCTTCAATCCCACCGTCTTGCGTAAACGAGTAGCACGAAACGGGTTTTCGAATCCATGCGGAACGGCGGCTTTGTCGCGGCCACCGACTGCTCGTCGAAATCGTGAATCAGATACCGGAACCCGGACTGATCCAACAAAGCAAGGAGCTCGTGCAAGTCCTGCGGGCGCTCCGCCTCCCCGTGGTATTCGATCACCATCTGGTTGATCTGGCGAAGTCTGGATGCGGAATCGCGGATCACGTCGGTTTCCATTCCCTCTATGTTCATTTTCAGGAAGTCCACTGGCTCCTTGAGGAAGGGATCTAGCCTCATCCCCCTGACCGTTATCTCACCCTCGCCCGGCTGAACAACTCTGCCTGCGTCGCGGACATCGGGTGCGAATGAAACATCGCCCTCTTTTGAAAAAAGGGCAGCGTTGACCACCTCGACGTCGCGTATGTCATTTCTTTCTAGGTTGGCAGCCAATATCGCGCAAATCTGCGGGTCGGGTTCGAAGGCTGTGATGCTCGACTGCGGATAGGCGTGCTTGAAGTAGAGAACCGACATCCCGATGTGACTCCCGCAATCCAGGATTCGCGGAGAACCGGTGTCGGACTCGAAATGGTAGATGCGATGCTTCCAAATGTCCTTGAGCTCCATATAAAAAACAAGAGGATCCGGGTAGCCAACTTCCAGACCGTCAAAGCGGGCTACGCCCGGTCCCTTCGTGGAGGAGACCGTGGCACCGATCGACTCGATCTTTCTTCTCAGATCCAAACTCCCGAAGACGCGCCTGCGAACACCGCGGTAGATGCGCCGGGGAGTAAGCATCGTCACGGCTTCCTAAACAGATAGGTCAAGAATCTTTCAGCACGAGCCCGCTCCGTGTAGTGAGTTACGGCCAGTTCGTGAGCAGACCTCGCCATTTGGCTCCTGACCTCGTCGTTTTCGAGAAGATAGTCGATCCGGTCTAACATCTCCGCCGGCGACTCGAAGGTCAGGAAGTGCTGACCAGGCTCGAAGGGCGGTTCCCACTTTTCGTAGTCGGTGAAGACCGCTGGGTAGCTGCCGCCCGCATACCACTCGGTGGCGTGTGGCCCCTGAGTCACGATTGCGCAATTCAACCCAACACCCTCCCAGAATTGGTAACCGACCGGGTTGCCACCATGAAGAACGACGCAGATCTTGGCCTTTGCTAACTGTTCGAAGTAGTCGACGTTGTGTCGATTGCCAGAAACGAACTGATAGATAAGATCTTCGTTCGTGGCGTTTTCCCTCAATCTCGGAAGGATGTTCGAATCTGAATACGATCGATTTCTCAGGGCCTCAATGAAGGGGGCGCGCTGAGGGCGATGCTCTAGGCGTCCTCGATAGAAGACGGAGGTCGTCTTGTGCTCGGGCGAGATATTGTACTTAAGGTAGCGTTGCTCAACGCCATTGAATCCGAAGTTCACGACATAGGGGTGCACCTCGAAAGTTCGGTAGAGCCTGGGCCGCCAGACGAACGCGAGCCTAGCCTTCAAGAAAATATCGCGTAGATCCGGATGCAGGGAGCCCCTTTCGTCTTCATCCAGGTAAACGAGCTTATGAAACAAGTCTTTCTTCCTAATGATCTCGGCCGCCCGAAATGCGTTGTGGTTCTCCCCCGCATTAACCGTGAAGACAATGAAGTCAGCACTTTCTAGACGCTGCCAGAAGCTCGGCGTCGCGAGATTCGGAACGAATGATGCCGCGTCGGGAAACACCCCGATCGACGAAGTGTCGGCCCGATGCAAGCGTGGCTCCCGCAATCCCAGAGTGTCCTCACGGGACGCAGTGTGAGATATGTCATTCCTCCCGAGTTGTTTCATCCCTTCGATGATCAATCGCGCCGTACAACTGGCGTTGTTGTGAACCACCCAAGCCAGGGTTGTCATCGCCCCTCGCCTCGCCTGAAGAGGTTATAGGCTTTGAGCACCGCTACCCTTGCCGGATCAGGCATGGCTACGATTGCGCGGACAGCAGTTCGTCGCAACCAAGCTCTGGTCGGTCTCCACCTAGCAAGAACATTCCCGCCTCGGTACCGAACCATTCGATGTTCTGCCAGTAAGTCATAGAAATATCTGGCATCGTAAGGGGGGCCCTCGTGGTCCAATCCGGTGCGTTCGAGCAATACCTGCGTCCAGTTGGGTCGCTCTGAGACGGCCCGGAGCGAGAATCCGTTTACCAGCAAGAACGGAACCGCTAGTGATCCTTTGCCGAAAACATGGAAACCTCTTAGAACTTGGGCGTTCGAAAGCGAGCCGAAATCCAATTGATTCGAGACCCTGCCTTGGCCGGGAGGATCCCTTTCGAGGAACCAGGTATCGTCGAATAGAACGAGTCCGCCACGAGGGACTTTGTCGACGATGATCATCGCTTGCTCTAGGTGGACCAACTCGCTTTCGCGCTTGGACAAGAACGCCGGATAAGTTCCGGTCTCGTCCTCCTTTGAATCAACCCAGTCGTAGTTGTCGAGGTAGCTGAAGGCAATGTCGCCCTCAAATCCTCGAAGAAACTGCTGCCCAGTAGTGCAGATTGCCGACGCGAACGGCTTACTCCTTAGTTCAGCGCTCGCGGTCTTAGTCACCAACGCAGACAGATCGACGGTAAGAAATCTCTCCCCTCTCCTCGCGGCCAGATCACAGAGCAAAGCCGTACTGTTCCTTCCGGAGCCGATCTCAACGAAGACGCCTCTCGGGAAAGATGACGACATCACCAAGTCCTGGAAAAGTTCAGATTTGAGAACCGATTCGTCCAGAATCATGCGCGGCACAAACGGGACTGGATCAAATCAACCAACTCTTTGACTCTCAATTCGAATGTATGAGATGCCAGAGTCCGCATCTGCCCCTGACGAGCCACCCTCTTCCGTTGGTCATCCGCTTCGACCCATCGGCAGATGAGTCTGTAGCACTCTTCAGGGTCTCGATACACCAACACCTCCTCGCCGACATTGAACAGTTGTGGGAGGTTGGGTTTCGCGTCCGTGATTAGCAAGGTGCCCACCCCCGTTGCCTCATACAAGCGCAGATTATTGGCAAATTTCACATCACCATGGTGATTGAGCGTCACGGCGGAACTCGCCAGAACGCGATACATCTCCACGCCCCATGCCCTCCCTTGGTAGGCGCGACGGATAGCCGAGGTGGCCGACAAGACGTCGAACCCGTGTCCCCAAACGCGTACCGGGACTGGCCCCTTCTCAGAGGCGGCACAAACCGCCTCCAACCAATTCAGGCGGCTTGAGTGAACCCCCATGAGTGACCCCACGAATGAAGCATGTGGAGATTGCTCAGTCGTTCCGACGGATTCCAATACAGAGGGTTCGAATGCAAGCAACTGCAGCTCAGACTGCAGGCCCGAGCTCCGGAATCGATCGACCCATGCAGGAGTTGAAGACAGCAGCAGGTCATAAGCGCTCCAATCCTGATCCGGCAGTTCGGGGGTAGCATTCTGCCCTATTAAGAGATTGATCTTGTCGCGGTTCCGTAGGAAGAATCCAGGAGAAACCTCGTCCATGCACTGATTGAGGATCACGTCGGGACGGTAGTGGTCGAGTTGCGCAGCGAGGATAAAGGCCGACCAGCTTGCAGGAGGTCTTAACAGTTTGCGCAACAGCCGCGATCTCCGGAAAGGTGTTCGTTTCCCCATTTCGATCATTCGCTCGACTAGACCGTCAGTGACACGCCGAGGCTGCTGAACAGGAAGGCCATGCTCTCGAGCCCACGCTTCCTGAAGCGGCCAATTGTTGACGTAAATGTCCACAGCCTCATGTCCAATCTTGCGAAGGTTGCGCGAGTAAAAGTCTGCGACTCCAAACAAGGATTGAGTTCTCGCTTGGAGTTGTCGCGCATAAGTCCACGAGGCCATACCGGGTTCATCTGAATAAAGATCATGTAAGAAAAGAGGGTAGTCAGCATTGAGAATTAGGAACCTCAAGAGACACGTCCTATCAAGACCCCGCGGCCCACCATGGAAAGACCGATAACGTTCACGCCGGTCATATTGTTCCACGCCTGTGCGATGCCAACCTCCGAATCTCGCGCTGCATCATCGAGAAAGAACCAAGCTCCTTTCGTCAAAAAATCCCTCGCCAGCGGCAATGTACCGAATCGGGCACCCGGTTCGCCGGATGGCCCGTCAATAACCAATAGATCAAACTGCCCCCGGTACTTTTGCAGGGCGGTGCTGCCGAGATCGTAGCAGCGAGTGGCGTGCCCTTCGATCTCTTGCGGGGCCATCGGCGCAACAATGACCTCTGCTTCCATGTCCGATCCAAAATCCTTGAGCCGCTGCCGGGTTAATGTCGCATACCTCTCGTCCTGTTCAACCGAAACGACAAGGGGGGGTTCCACATCACCGTGTCCTGCCTCGTGCATGTAGCGGGCCAAGCAAAGGGTGCTCAGACCGCTTCCCAACTCAAGAACTCGGCTCGGACGATGGTTCCGGATATGAGCTTCTAGGATATTCAACACCATCGGAGACATCGACCAAGGGTTGAAGATTTCGTCTTTCAGCGCCTTGGAAAGAAACTCATTCGTAAGCGAGCTACCCTTGAGGGGCTGCTCGGACATGGGGTGAAGGCCATCGGGGCCCCATGTTCGACCCCACCAAAGCGAAATCTTCGAGAGGGGAATCGGCTCGGTGCCGTATTTGAGGTTGAGACAAGCCCTGAGCGCCCCATTGATCAAACGCCGATAGAGCCGGATCAATTGCCCGCGGACCGCAAGCCCCACGAGTGCGCTACGGCTACAGGTCCGTAGCCCGAAGATTGGAGCTTCCCCGTTCCAAAGAAGTCCCCTTCGCTGACTTCGATCCTTCCGGCGTCGATGATCCAGTCGGCAAGTACTCCGTTGACCATACCGAAAACGTTGACCGAATAGGTTCCGGGCAACAAAGGCACCTTGTCAAAGTTACAAACAATGGTGCCGTCCTGAGGCAGCTCAGTCAGTTCGTCTCCGACTAGGGCATTGCCCAAAAAAAGAGCTCCCTCTCCTCGGATGGTGAAAAGTCCCAATGACACCTCGACATTGCGGAGAGGCCGATCGGCCGAATAGTTAAGAACTATCTCTCCGGGAGACCCGAACTTGAGGTCGGAAGCCACCCGCGTGAATCGCAACCTTCCATCGCCCTGACGGTCTGTCCTTTCAGTCAGGTCAACCGGCCCCTCCGAGCCAACCGTCTCAAGATAGCGTTTTACCACGTCCTCGACCCCCCCGGCGTGCGCTAGCCGGCCCTTCTCCAACAGCAAACCTCGGGAGCAGAGATTCTCGACGGCAGCCATGTTGTGGCTGACGAATAGGACAGTGCGCCCGCTCCGAGATACATCGTCCATCTTGCCGAGACACTTCTTCTGAAAAGAGGCGTCTCCCACCGCCAATACCTCGTCAACGATCAATACTTCTGCCTCCAGATGAGCCGCCACCGAGAAGGCGAGCCGTACGTGCATCCCACTTGAGTACCGCTTCACAGGGGTGTCGAGGAATTCTTCCACCTCCGCGAAGGCGACGATCTCGTCGAACTGGCGCGCTATCTCTGACCGCCGCATGCCGAGGATCGCCCCATTCAGAAAGACGTTCTCCCGACCCGTGAGTTCTGGGTGGAAACCAGTTCCCACTTCAAGGAGCGAGCCGACGCGCCCCTCTAGCCGCGCGATACCCTCCGTGGGTTCTGTGATCCGAGACAGGATCTTGAGCAAGGTCGTCTTGCCCGCGCCATTGCGCCCGATTATGCCGACGACCTCACCAGCGGCGACATCGAGATCGACATCCTTAAGAGCCCAAAGATGTGCCTTTTTGCCCCCACCCAGGCGCAGCGGACGTGTCACTGCCCGCGTTATCGACTCGGTCAGGCGACCATAGCGCTCGGCGGGACCACCTATCAGATAACGCTTTGAGAGCCCTCTGGCCTCTACCACTGAACTCACGTCAGATCACGTCCGCGAACGTCTTCTCGGTGCGTTTGAAGAAGGCAAGTCCAGCGATCAGCACAACAAAGCTCGTGAGCCCAGATACAAGAACAAGTCCACCCGGCTTGGTATTGGTTCCCAGTAGCGCCCAACGGAAGCCTTCGACGACCCCCGCCATCGGGTTCAGGCCATACAGCCCTCGCCAGGCGATTGGGACAATCGAGCTCGGGTAGGCAACCGGGCTTGCGAACAGCCATAGTTGAATGAGGAATGGGATCGCGTAGATCACGTCGCGATACCGAACGTTGAGGGCCGCCAGCCACACTCCGACAGACAACGAAGCCAGAAGGGCAAGTAGCGTCAAAGGGATCGTCCAAAAGATCTCGATCCCTGGAGTAATGCCGTAATAGAACATCATCGCGATGAGAAGCGCCATCGCGATGACGAAGTCGATCAGGAAAGATCCGACTGCCGCTAGGGGAAGCGCGAGGCGAGGAAAGTAGACCTTAGATATCAGGTTGGAGCTCCCTACCAAGCTGTTCGACGCGCCCGCGAGGGATTGAGCAAAAAGGGTCCATGGAACCAATGCCGCGTATGCAAAGACAGGGTAAGGCAGGCCATCGGACGGGACCTTGGCGAGCTTGCCCAAAAAGATCGAGAAAACGATCATCAGCATGAAGGGTTGAATCAGTGCCCACGCCGCGCCTAGGGCCGTCTGTTTGTAACGCACCTTCACGTCCCGCCAAACAAGGAAGTACAACAGCTCGCGGTAGGTCCAGAGATCGCCCAGTCCCAGCCTCACCCACCCTTTCGTGGGTTTAATCACTACTGTCGACATCAGCTTCCTTTCGATGCGCGCTAAATCATGACTGCCGTGCTTGGAGAACGAGCCAGCGCGATGTTATCTTGCAGATGCTTCAGGTCGTGGATGCGTTGGCACCGTATCGAAGACATGACCATTGGAGAGATACGCTGTCGCCAAATCGATCTCTATGGTCTCTACGTGGCCCCTCACGGAATTCTGGGTTTCGGGAACCAATCGTTGAATTGACCGCATCTTGGCATCGTATCCCTTAGACTGACCGAGCTTTGGACCTTCTGTCGCGAATCCGGGACCGATCCGCCCGCGTAGCCGTAATCGGCCTGGGCTACGTTGGTCACCCTCTTTCCGCCGCCGCGGCCGCCGCGGGCTTCCGGGTGACGGGCATGGACACAGACTCGCAGCGTGTTGCCGAGTTGAACGAAGTTTCTTCGGAACTACTGCAATTTTCAGACGATCCGCAAGTCCTTGGCGAAGCCGAGATCATCTTGATCTGCGTCCCAACACCTCTGAAGGATGAGCTTCCGGACATGTCGTACGTTCGTGCTGCCGCCGAAGACATCGCTCGCTCCCTCAAGCCCAGAACGCTCGTGATCCTGGAAAGCACGACCTATCCTGGCACCACCGAGGAGTTGTTACTTGGGATTCTCGAGTCTTCGGGGCTCAAAGCCGGAGTCGACTTCCATCTTGGGTTCTCGCCGGAGCGGATCGATCCCGGCAATCAGTCTTTCGACCTCATCAACACACCAAAGATTGTCGGCGGAATCGACCAGACCTCTACCGACCTGATGGAGGCTTTCTATTCTGGTTTCATCGACAAGATCGTGCGCGTGTCGTCACCGAAGGCGGCGGAGATGGCCAAGTTGCTGGAGAACACTTACCGACACGTAAACATCGCCCTGATAAATGAGATCGCAATCCTTTGTCACGACCTCGGTATCGATGTGTGGGAGGTGGTCGATGCTGCTGCGACCAAACCGTTCGGGTTTCAAGCGTTCTATCCGGGGCCGGGATGGGGCGGGCACTGCATCCCCGTTGACCCCTCATATCTGTCGTGGCGCGTCCGTCAGTTGGGTTCGACCGCGAGATTCATTGAGTTGGCTCGGGAGTTCAACACGAAGATGCCTGAATACATTGTCCAAAGGATCGGCGAGGCTCTGAACGATCAGGGCAAGAGCCTGAAGGGCGCCCGCGTATTGGTACTCGGAGTCACCTACAAGGCCGACATCGGCGACCTTCGAGAGTCGCCCGCCATTGAGATCATCGAGAGGTTGGCGAAGTCGGGAGTGGAGGTTTCATTCAACGATCCGTTCGTTGAGAGATTAGACACAAACGGAGGCGCGCTCGAGGGAACGAGTTTGGAAAACGTGACGGACGCGGACCTCGTCCTGATTCACACGGCGCACGCATCGTACGACTTCAAGGACCTGACAGGCCGGGCCAGATTGATTTTCGACACACGCAACGCGTGCCAGGGCCTTGGAGGGGCTGTGATCAAACTGTAGGGGACAGAGATTTCTGCTGAGAATTGGTGGTCCCCGCACCCTGGCGGGCGGGTGCCGAATTGGCTTGGGGCAACAGGACACCGATGGTCAGCAGCAGGAAGGCGGCCACGACCACGATTGCGATGAACCGCAGGAGCTTGCGGCGGCGCTCAAGGGCGTCTCCACGATAAGAACTTCGTCTACCGATCTTTGTTCCCTCCTCGTCTCAAGCCCAAACTTCTAATCTATCGGAACAGCGTAACAGCGTGGCTCGCTCAGCCGGAGGGTAGGATCGAAATTCCCCAGCAACGAACGCAGCCGGTTGAGCGCACGGCTGCCATCCGCGGTGCCGCCCTTGAGAATTTCTTCTATGTCCGCCCAATCTCGAGAGCGATTCAGCATGGCCTTGAACACTACGAGCGGATAGCATCCCAGCACTGGGATGGTGGTGCCCTCGAACGGTACTCTCTGAATTTCTTCGGCCGTCTCGCGATGGAACTCATCCGTATTGAAGAAGAGGTCGATCGGAGTGTCGTCCCACATCACTCGCACTTGCCCGTCCCGTCGAGCCACGATCCTGTTTTTGCTCGTAACCCTCACCCCCGAAGGCATCGCATCGAGCACCGTATCCGCCCGCTCCGCAGGAACGAAGATGTTCACGTCGAGATCGCGGGTGCCGCGCGGCTCCTGCGTGCCGCACGCGAGTGTGTTCATTTAACGCGGCTCTTGAAGAGCGGGTACGCAAGCGTGGGGCGGGGGCGCCACGGCAGACGTCCCGCCAAGTCCAAGACCTGGGCCAGCACCCGGCCGTTGCGTTCCTGATCGATCCGGGGACACAAGCGCAATTCGAAACCGGCGGCCGCGAGAATCGACGCGAGCGCATCGGCGCCGGGTTGACGCCGTCCGCGTTCGTAAGCGCTTAGCACCGACCGGGGTATGCCTGTTTTCCGGGCGAGGTCTGCCTGGCTCAGCCCGGCTTCGCGCCGGGCCTGAAGCAACAATTCCTAAGCTACGGACATTGACGAGATGTTAGCGCATCCGCTAACATTTGACCGGCGTGAACTGCCTAGTCCCAGCCTCCGCAAGCCAGCCTCTCAGCGGTGGAAGTGAACGCCCTTTTCCAGCGCGACTAGGATCGACGCCTTGAGCTTGCTGGCTGGGGTTCCAGCGTCGGTCCACCAGCCCTTCAGGATGTCGAAAGTCATCGACCCTTCCTTGACGTAGAGACTGTTGAGATCCGTAATTTCTAATTCACCCCGATCGGAAGGCGCCAGGCGCCGGATGAAATCGAAGACTCGTTCGTCGTACAAGTAGAACCCCGTCTGGATCAGATCGCTCATCGGCTTCGCCGGTTTCTCGACAATGCGCGTGACCTTGTCGTCTCCTAACTCAACAACTCCGAAGCGCTTCGCGTCGTCCAGTGAGACCCTTTTGAGAAGAACCATTGCCCCGCTCTCCTGCGATTCGAATCGCTCGACGAATGGTTGGAGGGTGTCCTGAAAGATGTTGTCACCGAGGATTGCCGCAACCCTGTCGCCCTTGACCAACGGCTCCGCCATCAGCAAAGCTTCGGCTATTCCCCCGGCGCCGCCTTGAGTTGCAAACTCGATTCTTGCTCCGAGGTCCGATCCGTCGCCGAGCAAACGCTTGAACTGATCAACGTCGGATTCGAGTGTCACCAGGACGAGGTCGGTGATGCCCGCAGTCACCAGAGTGCGTATAGGAAAGAACACTACCGGCTCGTCGTAAACGTCGAGCAAGTGCTTGTTGACGACCTTGGTGACGGGATGAAAGCGCGTGCCCAATCCTCCGGCCAGCACGACACCTTTCATATCGCTTCCTCCTTCAAGTAGACCGCCAGAGCCTCGCGCCATGGGCGCAATGTGACTCCCAGCGACGCAGCCTTTCCACAATCAAGCACGCTGTTGGACGGCCGCGGGGCCACCGGGCTCCGCTTGCCGGAATGGTACTCGGCCGTGGTCACTCGGCGCACTTTAGCCGGCAGACCTGCGAGGGCGATCGTTTCCTCGGCGACATCTGCCCAAGTCGCGGGGGGGCCGCTGCCCGCCAGATGGACGATCCTCTTGGCCCCCGCGCTTACGAGATCGAGTATGCCTTGCGCCAGATCCAACGCGTAAGTTGGAAGCCCGCGCTGGTCTTCGATTACAGTCACTTCGTCGTGCTTGGCTGCAGCCGCTAGAATCGAGCGGACGAAATTGCGCCCGTCACCAAAGACCCACGACGTACGGACAATCAGATGGCGGGACGATTGCGCGGCGACTCGTTCGCCCTCAAGTTTGGTCTTGCCATAGACAGATGCCGGCTCGGTCTGATCGTCTTCGTTGTAAGCACCCGCCTTGTCGCCGGCAAATACGTAGTCGGTCGAGACGTACACGAAATTCGCTCCGTGCTTCTCACAGGCCTCCACGAGATGCTGAGTACCCTCTACGTTGATGGCCCTCGCGCCGAGGGGGTCGGACTCGGCGGCGTCTACCTGAGTGAAAACGGCGCCGTTGATCACCAGGCTCGGCTGGTGCATCTCGATGGCCGCCATAACGGCGGCGGCGTCGGTTATGTCGAGAGCGGCCCGGCCGAGAACCACGGCCGCGGGGACCACACGCGCCAGCGCCCGGCCAAGTTGCCCTCCACCTCCTGTTACCAGGATGCGGGTATCGAATCCCACTCGAGTTTCGGGTTGGCCTTATCCCGGTCGGAAAGGATCGGGTCGGAGATTTTCCAGGGGGCTTCGAGGGTGGGGTCGTCCCAGGCCACTCCGAACTCGTCGCTTGCATCGTAGTAGCCGGTCACCCAATAGATCAGATCAACCTCCGTCACGGCAAGGTAACCGTGCGCCACGCCCGGAGGGATGTACAGCACCTGCGGCTCGCCACCCACCAGGTCGATCGACACCACCGCGGGCTGGTCGGTGCGCGTGCGAAGATCGGCCAACATCGCCTGCGCCTGACCCCCAATCACATACCAAAGGTCGGCCTGGTGGCGGTGCCAATGCAGACCGCGCAGCACACCCGGCTTGGACTTCGAATGATTGCCCTGCACAAACCTAACCCCGAGCAAACTCTCTCGAAAAATCTCCATAAGTGAACCGCGTTCGTCGCCATTAACTTCGGGCGCGCCGATCAGAGCGCCGGGGATACCGAAGACTTCTTCGAGTTTCACGCGGACTTCGAGTCGGAGTAGATAGACTCCGCCTCGGCAACATGCGACTTCCACCATTCGCCATTGGCGCGATACCAATCGACGGTTTTGCCAAACTGTTTCCAGACATCGCCGGAGGCCCAGCCAAGAGCGGCGATCTTTGAGGAGTCGACGGCGTAACGGCGATCGTGATCGGGCCGATCGTATGCAGTCATCTTGATGCGGTCATCATCCAGGTCGAGATAACGCAGAAGCCACCGGACCAGGTCGATATTGGTGATTTCCGGATCGTGGGTCGGGCCGACGTTGTAGGCCTCTCCCGGGGTTCCTCGCTCGGCGAGGATTTCGATGGCGCGGGCAAAGTCCTCAGCGAAAAGCCATTGCCTTATGTAAAGACCATCGCCCCATACCGGCAGCGAATCGCCGCTGAGCGCCCGCACGATCCATCGGGGAAATGCCTTCTCAGGAAACTGCCAGGGTCCGAAGGCGTTGGTGGGCCGAGCCACTACCGCGGCCAGCCTGCCGGCATAAGAAAGGACCAGGTCGTCGCCCAAAGTTTTGGATTGCGCGTATGGGCTCGTGGCCCCGCCAATTCCCACAGGCTTGTCGTTTTCATGGAAGGCCCCTTCCAGAGTCGGGCCGTACACCTCGTCGGTGGAGATATGCACAAACTTGGTGACACCAGCGGTAATGGATGCGTCCAGCATCGTCCGCGTCCCTTCGACGTTAGTGGAAAAGAATCTCTCGGGGTCTGACTCGCTCCGGGTCACGTGCGTGTCGGCGCCATAATGCACAACGACATCGGGCGCGTGTTCGCGCATAGCCGCGCCAACGTCGGAAGCAGAAGCAACGTCGCCACGCACGAAAACGTAGCGTGGGTCGTCCTCAAGACCTGCGAGCCGTCGCCGGTCCCCCGCATAAGTAAGCAGATCGAAGTTGACTACCCGCTCGGCCCCCGATGCCAAAGCATCCCGGACGAAGTGGCTGCCCAAGAACCCGGCCCCGCCGGTGACAAGTATTCGCCGACCCTTCATCTCCAAGGGCAGAATATCACCCGCGTGTGGACCCATCATCGCCGATAGGTGACTATCGGACCAGCGCGAGATCCCTGGCCGTAGCACGGATTCCCGAGAAGGTGAGACTCCCATAGAACGGCGCATCCCCAAACGCGTTCACAGAGCCCGCCTCACCGAGTAGGTAGTAGCCACCACCGGTGAAGGTCGCCGCAAAGCCGACGACCCTCGTGCGAATTCCGCGGCTCGGCCCCGATCCAAAGAATCCCGCGTCTCCGAAGGCGAATATCCCTCCGTCGGATGCGACCATCCAGTACCCGCCTCCTGTCGGCGTCGGCGCCATTCCAATGATCGGCTGGCTCAGTTTGATCCCCCCCGTGGATCCGAAGAATCGTGCATCTCCGTAAGCAAAGATTCCTCCGTCGGATGCGACCAGCCAGTACCCGCCTCCGGTGGGCGTCGGCGCCATTCCAACGATCGGCTGGTTCAACGTGATCCCGCCCGTGGAGCCAAAGAATCGAGAGTCTCCGAAGGCAAAAATGCCTCCGTCGGACGCCACCATCCAATATCCGTTGCCCGTTGATGCTGAGACCAAGTCGACAATCGGTCTGTTGAGGCGGATCGATCCAGTGGATCCGAAGAAACCCGCAGAGCCGAACGCAAACACTCCTCCGTCGGTGGCGACCAGCCAATAGCCGTCGCTGGTAGGAGTTGCATCCATTCCGACAACGGGCTTGTTCAACCGGAGCCCGCCGGTTGAACCATAGAACTTCGCTGAACCAAAACTGAAAACTCCTCCATCGGAGCCCATAATCCAATACCCGGTCGCCGGCGCTTCCCCTAGAGAAATCACGTAGTCACTTGCCACCGGGGCAGCCGGTGATTCCCGCAACTGAGCATCGAAAGCAACCGCTCGCACCGCGTAATGGTCTTCCGCTAGAGAAATTCCACCAAAGTCCGAGTCGGACAGCGAGAACGATCCATTTGCTGGCGTCAGTCTAAAGGTGCGGTCGGCCAAGAGCCCCCGTCCGTCGAACCTTAGTTCCACAAGAGTAGCGCTACGACTCACGGCGCCGGTAGCATTCGGGGTTTTGTCCCGGGAGAAAGCGCTGGGCAACAGTTCAGTGCCGGTTGGCATGGCGGGAGGAGTCAATGAGGTTGTGACTTGGATCCTCGTTTCGACATCGTTGCGAATGCCCGGCAGTTGCGCATACAGAAGGTCGCCCGGGCACGCGGTACTTCCGACGTCGCGGTGGCCCGCAATATTGGGGATGCCTTGAGCCGCCCCGAGAGGACCGATACCATGCCGATCGGCCTTCCATGCCAGGAGGTTTACCAAGGAGACGACGGCAGCCGGACGAGGCGAAACAGAACTGAAGTTCCCAAGGAGCGCAACTCCCGCGCTGCCTGTGTTGTAGCCAGCTGCATGCGCGCCAATCACGCCCATTCCATTTGTGTTTTCTCCGTTGGGCAGTTCCCCCTGCGCCAGGGGTCGTGAGTAACGTCCCTCGTAGATATTGCCGTTGGAATCGACGAGAAAGTTGTAGCCGATGTCGTCCCATCCCCTCGATTGAACGTGGTACGCGTAGATCGCGCGAATCGTGCCTGCGGGATCCGTGTCGTCATTCGCAGTGACCGTGTGATGCACGACGAGTCGGCGCACACGAGCGAATCGCGGCTGGTCGCGGCGCAGAGTTTCGTCGGCCCCCCACTGCGCCCGCGAGATAACGTTGGGCTGAGGAGTTGCAGCAAGAGCCTGCCGTCTGACGGTGATCTTGCGAGAGGGCCCGTCGCGCGTGTTGATTGCGGTGAGAACTACGGACGCAGGGTCCACTGTGGGCGGCACTCGGACTTCAGCCCACTGCGCATCGCGCCCGGATTCCAAAGCCGCGAAGTAGATTCCCGCCTCGTGATCGGAAAGGTCCTCGCTGACCGTGACGCCGCTCCAGTTGGACCACACAGTGCCGTCGCGACTGGTCCGCAGCTCGGGGCCGACTTCGTCGGTCCCTCGCCATCCAAGACCAAGGTGCGTTGCGGTAAATGGGAGCTTCCTCGCTGCAGAAGTTCTCGCCGAAGCCGAGATGGGCAACTCGATTTTCCTGTGCAACGTCGCGGGAATCTCGACAGTCCAAGACGAAGGCGCAAGCATCGGAACAAATGCCGCAACCAAGGCCATCAACACTAAAAGGCGCGCCGCCACATGGGTTCGCATAGAGACCATATATTTCGACCTGTTCACAACAGCCCTTGACCTAAGTGCCCGCAGACAGTGCATCAGCGGGTCCTTGGAGCGTAGGCTGCCATGCCCACGATTGGCTGGGCCAGCCGGATGGCGCCGGTGGATCCGAAGAAGGCGGCATCGCCGAAGCTGAAAATTCCACCGTCTGCCGCGACGAGCCAGTAGCCGTTGCCTGTCGGAGTAGCAGCCATCCCGGCAATCGGCTGGTTCAAACGCACGGAGCCGGTCGACCCGAAGAAGGAGGCGTCGCCGAAGGAGAAGATGCCACCGTCGGAAGCCACCAGCCAGTAGCCATTGCCTGACGCAGTTGCGGCCATTCCGACTATTGGTTGGTTGAGCTTGATCGCACCGGTGGATCCGTAAAACCGCGCGTCGCCGAAAGAGAAGATGCCACCGTCGGAGGCCACCAGCCAGTAGCCGTTACCCGACGCAGTTGCCGCCATTCCGATAATCGGTTGGTTGAGTTTGATCGCACCGGTGGATCCGTAAAACCGCGCGTCGCCGAAGGAGAAGATGCCACCGTCGGAGGCCACCAGCCAGTAGCCGTTACCCGACGCAGTTGCCGCCATTCGCACGATCGGTTGGTTGAGTTTGATCCCGCCTGTGGATCCGTAAAATGGAGCGCTGCCGAACGCGAAGATGCCACCGTCCGACGCGACCTCCCAGTAACCACCCGGATATAGGATCCGGAACCAGTCCGACTTCAGGCCAAGCTTCCCGCGCACCTCGTCGCCGGATACTGTGATCGAGCCGGTCGTCCCCTCGATGCGAGCGTCGACGACGCGCCCACCCCAGTCCCCGTAGCCGTTGCGGCGCGTGACGGTGATGGAGACGAGCCGGCCGACCTGGGGCCATGCTGCTTCGACCGCGCTCACGGGTACGGACTTTCGCCACAGGTGAGACGGATTGCTCGCGATATCGTCATCGGGGTCGGCAACCGGGGCGAGATAGGGCTTGGATCCCGGTTTCGTGTATCCGCCACTCGACGATGCGTATGCCGCGAGTATCGGAGCGCCCTGATAAAGGAGGGCCTTTATCTGCGAGCGGTCAGCGGTGGTGATCGAGTCGACAGCGGTGTCGGTCCGATCGTCCTCGAGTTGGCGGATGCTTCCGGACGAGTCGGCGTAACCCCAACCTTTGTAATTTTGACAGTTGCTGGTCGAGCAAAGGTCGTAGGGAGAGATCCCGGCTTGGTCTCTTTTAAACATCGCGTAGCTGCCTGCAGTTATCGCGAGGGCGCGCAGGCTTTCGCTCCCGGGAACAGGCTGGCTGGGCGAGGGGCCCCATCGCGAGGGGGCCGCCTCGACGGCCATCACACCGTAGAGGTACTCCCTCACGGGAGCGACGCTGATCGAGTACGCATCTCCTGCGACCACCGCGCT
>Ga0183260_10000881_pt1 | contig 25558 bp, 28 predicted proteins | sample AntDrymUQ4972206_2_FD_129768 | JGI IMG/M metagenome (GOLD analysis project Ga0183260, IMG submission 129768) | Polar desert sand microbial communities from Dry Valleys, Antarctica - metaG UQ497 (22.06) (version 2) (version 2) | ecosystem: Environmental > Terrestrial > Soil > Desert | place... | reverse complement strand
GGCCTGCTGCAGCAGGGAGCGGGGCGTGCTGTCGGGCCCTCCGGAGACCCCCTGGTCGGGCCGACGCTCGCCGGACGACTGGGTGACCAGGTAGCCGGAGCCGGCGGCCAGCACCAGGGTGACGACGATGCCGAGGAGCATCGGCCACCGAGGCCGCCCCGAGGTGGGAAGCCGGGGCGGGGCCGTCCCGGTGGCAGCATCCACCTCGCCGCGACCCGATGGGGGCGACCCGGCTGGCGCGTCGATCTGCTGGAGGCGGCGCAGCACGGCGGCGGCCCGCGCCGTGTAGTCCTCCTCGAGGGCCCGGTAGTCGTCGTCTTCGAGGTCGCCGGCGGCGTGCTCGCCCTCGAGGTCGTCGAGCGAGCGGAGGAGGAAGTCGCGCTCCTCCTCGAGCTCGGTCTTCAGCTCGTCGGACCTCACGCCCGCCTGGCTCGCTCGACGAGCACGACGTCCGCGTCAGTCGCCCGGCGCAGCCCCCGGGCTCGCCAGCGCCAGAAGGCGAAGCCGAGGCCGGCGACGGCCAGGACGAAGGCGGCCACCGGGATGGCCCAGACGAGGCCGCTGATCCCCGACTGCGGCGGGCGCAGCAGGATGCTGGTGCCGAAGCGGTCGGCCAGCTCGGCCTTGATCTGGGCGTCGCTGGCCCCCTGGCGCAGCCGGTCGCGGATGAAGACCTTGACGGCGGTGGCGGCCTCGGCGTCGGAATCGGCCGCCGACAGGCCCCGGCACGTGGGGCAGCGCACCTCACGGGCGATGCGCTCGACCCGGGCCCCCTCGCTGCGGTCCACCTCGGGCTGGGCGGCGACGGCGAGGGCGGCGAGCAGGAGGCCGCCCAGGAGGGCCAGCGACAGCCACCGGCGCACTAGGGACGGCCCGCCTTGGCCCGGGCCAGCAGGTCCTCGAGGCGGGCCTGGTCGATGGCCCCCTTCGCCGCGTAGAGGACATTGCCGCCGGGGTCGATGAGGAAGGTCTCGGGCGGGCCGGTCACGCCGTAGTCCAGGGCGAACTGGCCCTCCTCGTCGATCAGCACGGGCCAGCCGCCCTGACCGCGGTCGCGGAAGAACTGCCGGGCCGGGCCGGGCTTGTCGTTGTAGAGGACCTGGACGACGGTGGCGTCGCCGACGGCCGAGTGGCGCTGCTGGAAGCGCACCAGCTCGGGGTGCTCCTTCTCGCACGGCACGCACCACGAGGCGAAGAAGTTGAGGACGACGTAGCGGCCGGCGAAGTCGGCCAGGCGCACCCGCTCGGTCGACGCCAACGTGTCGAACCCGCGGTCGGCCGACGGGGCGGGCTTGCCGACGACCGCGCTGCGGCTGTCGGGCTGCTTGGCCAGGACGAGCAGGGCGAGGAAAGCGGCCAACACGACCGCCACGACCAGCACGGTGACGAGGACGCTGCGCCGCCCCCTTCGAGGCAGGAGGTCGGTGTCCACCGAAGATGGGCCGGGCGACGTCGGCGTGGGCGCCGCGCCCGCCCTGGGTTCGGTGGTCGCCTCGTCGGTCGTCGCCTCGTCGGTCGTCGCCTCGTCGGTCGTCGCCTCGTCGGTCGTCGTCTCGTCGGTGGTCTTCACGACGTGGCCTTGCGGGCGGAGGCGGTGCGGTCGCGGGCGCCGACGGGGACCTTGTCGAGCTGGCGCTTCGGGCCGCCGGCCCGCGGTCGTGGCGGCGGGCGGCGGGCGGCGGGCGGCTGCGGCGGGCGGCGGGCCTTTGGGGTGGTGGTGCGGCCGGCCCGCACGGCGGCGAGGAGGGTTCCCACTGCCATGAGCCCGGCCCCGGTCCACAGCCAGATGGTGAGGGGGTGCACGAGCACGCCGACGGTGGCGCGCCCGCCGGGCTCGGCGGGCGCCTCGACCAGGGTGGTGTACACGTCCTCAAACAGCCCGGTCCGCACCGACGGCGTGCCGATCCCCTGGGCCTGGAACCGGTACTGGGTGATGGCCGGCTCGTACACCCGGCCGCCGTCGACCCGGAGGCGGGCGGTGATCACCACCGCCTTCGGGTTGGTGTCGGCGAAGCGGCGGGTCTCGGTGCCCAGGTAGGTGACCCGGTGGCCGCCGACCTCGGCGCTCTCCCCCTCGGCCAGGCTGACCTCGATCCTCGAGGCGTAGGCGGCGCTGGCCGCGAAGGCCACGGCGATCAGCACGACGCCGAGGTGGACGACCATCCCGCCGTTGGTGCGGCCGACCAGCCCCCGCCACCCGGTGCGGCGGGTGGCCAGGAGGAGCTGGCGCACGGCCGACCCGCCTCCCAGACCGCCGAGGAAGAAGGCGAGCAGCGCCAGCCAGCCCCGCAGGCCCGACGCCACCAGGGCCACGGTGACGAGGACGGCGAAGGTGAACGGCCACTGCATCCGGTCGCGCAGGGTCTCGACCGCCGCCTTGCGCCACGGCAGCACCGGCGCCACGGCCATGAGGAACAGGAGCGACACGGCGATCGGCGCCGACATCCGGTCGAAGTAGGGCCGGCCCACGGTGATGCGGTCGTCCTGCAGCGCCTCGGTGACGAGCGGGAAGACCGTGCCGAGCAGGACGACGAAGGCGAAGCCGGCGAACAGCAGGTTGTTGACCAGGAAGGCGCCCTCGCGGCTGACGGGGCTGTCGATGGTGCCGGGCGAGCGAAGGCGGTCGCCCCGCCAGCCGATCAGCCCGATCACCACGACGACGATCAGGGCGAAGAACCCCAGGATCCACCCGCCGATGCTGCTGTTGGAGAAGGCGTGGACGCTCTCCAGCACCCCGGAGCGGGTCAGGAACGTGCCCAGGATGGTGAGGGCGAACGTGGCGCACAGCAGCGACAGGTTCCAGACCCGGAGCATGCCCCTCCGCTCCTGCACCATCACCGAGTGGAGGTAGGCGGTGGCCGTCAGCCACGGCAGGAACGAGGCGTTCTCGACCGGGTCCCAGGCCCAGAAGCCGCCCCAGCCCAGCACCTCGTAGCTCCACCAGGCCCCCATGGCAATGCCGACGGTGAGGCACCCCCAGGCCAGCAGCGTCCAGCGCCGGGTCTCCACCAGCCACCCCTCCCCCAGCCGGCCGGTGGCCAGGGCGGCGACGGCAAAGGCGAAGGGCACGGTGAAACCCACGTAGCCGAGGTACAGGATCGGCGGGTGGACGAGCATCAGCGGGTGGTTCTGCAACAGCGGGTTGGGGCCCGGGCCGTCGAGGGGGACCGGGCTGACGGTGCCGAACGGGTCGGCCGGCCCAGCGAGCAGGGCAAAGAAGAAGACGGACACGGCCAGGACCACGAGCGTCGCCCACGCCACCACCGGATCGGAGCGGCGGTCGCGGAAGCGCCACGCCATGGCGGCGCCGAACCCGGCCAACACCAGCGCCCACAGCAGGATCGAGCCCTCGAGCCGGCTCCACAACGAGGCGACGGTGTACATCGTCGGCGTCGAGCGGCTGTGGTTCTCGGCCACGTACCGCAGGGAGAAGTCGTTGCTGAGCAGGGCCCGCTCCATGGCCAGGAACGCGGTGACCGCCCCGCCCAGCACCATCCAGGCGTAGACGGTCCCGCTGCGCAGCAGCGCCGCCTTGCCGGTGGCCAGGCCGACGGCGAGGGCGGCCACGCCGGCGATGGCCCCGGCCAGGCCGAGGAGGACCCCCATCGACCCGAGGGTGGCGTTCACGAGGGCGACGGTGGTCGGTAGTCGTCGACCCGGGCCGGGTTCTCGGCCCGGTAGGTCTCGGAGTGCTTCACGATGATCTTGTCGGAGGCGTAGGCGGCGCCGCCCTCGGCCCAGCGCCCCTCGAGGACCACCGGGATCGAGTCCTTGAACAGCCCGGTGGGCTGGCCGCCGGTGTGGACCACGGGCACCACGGCGCCGCCCTCGCCGAGGATGCTGAACAGCAGCCGCCCCTCGTCCTGACGGATCGTGCCCGCCAGCACCGTGCCCTGGATCCGGAACCGGCGGGGGCCCAGGTCCTGGCGCTCGGCCACGGCCTCGTCGGCCGTCTTGAAGTACACGGTGGCGCTGCCCAGCCCCTTGCTGACCAGGAACCCGATGGCGACCAGCGCCACCACCGAGGACACGACGATGCGGCCCCGCTTGGTCTGCCGGGGCCGGCGGGTGGTGACGATCGGGGGCAGGTCCTCGTCGCCGAGGACGGGAGAATCGCTCACCGAGCTCGATCGTGCTTGAGCTGCTTGGCCCGGCGGACCAGCCAGGCCGAGTAGGCGCCCAGCCCGCCGAGGGTGACGAGGTAGCCGGCGGCGACGTAGCCCATCAGGCCGTGACCCCGCGGGCCGGGCTGGCCTCAGCCCGGCGCTCGGCGATGGCCCGGTCGAGGACGATGCCGTCGGCCTCCTCCTCGAGCGCCTCGATGCGGACCCGCTGCACCACCATCCAGGCGAAGAGCACGGAGAAGGCCACGAAGCCGACCAGCATGGCGACGATGTAGGGGTTGTCGGCGTTGGTGGCCGGGTCGGGGGCCAGGAGGGTGCCGGCCTGGTGCTGCGAGCGCCACCACTCGACCGAGAAGTGCACGACCGGCAGCAGGCCGACGGTGGCGAGCGCGGCCACCGAGGTGATCACGCCCCGGCCCAGGCCGGGGGCCAGCGACCGCCGTAGGGCCACGGCCCCGAGCAGGACGGCGAGCAGCAGCGCCTCGGTGGTGAGCCGGGCGTCCCACTCCCACCACACCCCCCAGGTGGGCCGCCCCCAGATCGAGCCGGTGGCCAGGGTGATGGCCGTGAACACCGCCCCCACCTCGAGGCTGGCGATCGTGACCCGGTCCCAGCCGCCTCGGCGGGTGACGAGGAAGCCGATGGCGGCGACGGCGGCGACCCCCACGGCGACGTACGACGCCCAGGCCGCCGGCGGGTGGACGGCGATGAGCCGGCTGTACTCGGCCTGCTCCTGGGTGCGGGGCAGCACCAGGCCGAGCCCGACGGTGGCGCCGACCAGCACCAGCGAGGCCCAGCCGAGCACGGCCGAGGCCCGTCCGGCGGCGGGGGCGGGGGTGGGGGGGGTGGTCACGACTCCTCCAGGAGGGGACCGAAGCCGAACAGGCCGACGACGGTGTAGAGGGCGGCGAAGGCGGCCAGCAGGCCGAGCCAGCCGACGGTCTCACGGGGGGCACCGGCCAGCGCGGCCTCGAAGCTGCGGGTGGCGGCCAGCAGGACCGGCGCCAGCACGGGCAGCACGAGCAGGGGCAGCAGCGTCTCGCGCACGCGCAGGCCGAACGCCATGACCCCGTAGACGGTGCCGGCGGCGGCGAGGCCGAGGGTGGCCAGCACGCACGTGAGGGCCAGCAGCCCAAACGAGCGCAGGGCGATGCCGTACAGGAAGGAGATGCCCACCAGCAGCAGGACCTCGAGCAGCAGGAGCTGCACGGCGACGGCCCCCGCCTTGCCGAGGAACAGCCCGGCCGGGTCGAGCCCCGACATGCGCAGCCGGTCCCGGTTGGCGTCGGCGGCCTCGACGGCGAACGACCGCTGGGTGGCCAGCAGGGAGGTGAGGAGCACGGCCACCCAGAACAGCCCCGGCGCCGCCCGTTCGAGGACCCCCCGGTCGGGGTCGAGGGCGAAGGCGAACAGCACCAGGACGACGAAGGAGAAGGGCAGCACCTGGTTGAGGGCGACCCGGCTGCGCAGCTCGATGCGCAGGTCCTTGCCGGCGACCAGGCCGGCGTCAGACCACACCGGTGCCCCCAGGCGCCGTCGTGGGCTGGGGCGCCCGGTGGGCAGTGCCGGCTTCGATCGTCACCCGGCGGGAGGCGACGGCGGCGGCGCGGTGGAGGTCATGGCTGGCGAGCAGGACCGTCCGCCCCCGGGCGGCGGCGTCGACCACCAGCTGGTCGACGAGGTCGCGGCCCTCGGGGTCGAGGCCGGCGTGGGGCTCGTCGAGCAGCCACAGCTGGGCGTCGCAGGCGACGAGGCTGGCCAGGGTGCACCGGCGCCGCTGGCCGGCGCTGAGGCGGGCGACGGGCACGTCCCGGAGGCGCCCGTCGAGGCCCAGCCGCTCCAGCGCGGGACCGACCGCACCGAGAGACCCGCCCCGGGCGCGTACGGTGAAGCGGACGTTGTCGGCAACCGACAGGTCGTCGTAGAGGGAGGTGGCGTGACCGACGAGCCCAAGCAGGCGGCGGACCGACCTGCGATCGACGCGCAGGTCGTGCCCCAGGACGACGGCCGTGCCGTCGACGACCGGGACGAGGCCCGCGCAGGCGCGCAGCAACGTCGTCTTCCCGGCACCGTTCGGCCCGGCCAGGAGCACCACCTCGCCGGTTCGGACGTCGAGGTCGACGCCCGCCAGGGCGGGGAAGCGTCCGAGCAGGCAGACGGCGGAGCGGAGGTGGACGGCGAGGCTCATGCCAGCGGACCCAGGCTACCGGGGGGGCCTTCGGTTCCACCAAGGCGGCCGGCGTTCTCCTCCACCTTCCGCAAGGCCCTCGATGCCAGCGGGACCGGCGCGGCCGCCGCCCCGGTCCGTCCCTCCGCGCGCCCGGTCCCCCCGCCCGATCCCGACGAGGTCGCCGCCGCCGCCCTGGCCGGCGCCTCGGCCCAGGCCGCCGCCGCCCCGGTCGAGCCGGCGCCGCCGCCGCCTCCCCCGCCAGCCCGACGGCTCGACCTGGCCAGCGTCCTGTCGGTCGCCGGCCGCACGCTCATCATCCTCGGCGTCCTGATCCTCGGCTTCGTGGCCTTCGAGCTCCTCGGGACCAACGTGGCCGAGGCCCGCAACCAGTCGACGCTCCGCGAGGCGCTGGCCGTCCCGCCGCCCCCGCTCGACCTGGCCGTCAGCAAGCCCCTCCCCGAGCAGCCGGCACCGCCGCCACCGCCGGTCGGATCGGCCGTGGCCCGGATCCGGATCCCCCGCCTCGGCCTCGACAAGGCGGTCGTCGAGGGCGTCGAGCTCTCCGACCTCCGGCGGGGACCGGGCCACTACGCCAACACGCCGCTGCCCGGCCAGCCCGGCAACAGCGCCATCGCCGGGCACCGGACCACCTACGGGGCGCCGTTCTTCCGGCTCGACGAGATGAAGCCGGGCGACCCGATCTTCGTCAGCACGGTGCAGGGCGCCTTCCGCTACGAGGTCAGCAAGGTCTTCGTGGTGAAGCCGGACAAGGTCGACGTGCTCGACCCGAGCGTCGGCGACCAGCTGACGCTCACCACCTGCAACCCCCGCTTCTCGGCGGCGGAGCGGCTGGTGGTCATCGCCGACCTGAAGGGCCCGGCCGCCGCCCCGGCCCCGCCGCCGCCCGGCGTCAACCCCAACCCGGCCGTGGCCGCCGCCGAGGCCGAGCCGATCGCCCGGGAGGTCGTGGGCGCCAGCGGTGACCCGGCCGAGCTGATCCCGTCGGCGCTGTGGGCCACCGTGGTCCTGGCCCTCGGGATCGCCGGCGCCGTCCTCGGTCGGCTGTGGCGGCGCTGGCCGGCCAGGCTCCTGGTCGCCGCTCCCCTCCTGGTGTCCCTCTGGAGCTTCTACACCCACCTGGCCCGGGCCGTCCCGTCCTGATCCGGCTCGGCCCCCGCTACAGGCTGCTGCTGAGGGCGTCGAGGCCGATAGCCCGGAGGACGTCCTGGAGCCAGCGGACGACGTCGGTGACCGAGTTGGTCAGCAGCAGCACGCCGAACAGGGCCAGCAGCAGCCCGCTGACGAGGTTGATCACCCCGAAGTGCCGCTTCACCCAGGAGAAGGCGCCGGTGAGCCGGCCGAAGGCCAGGCCCGAGGCGATGAAGGGGACGGCCAGGCCGGCCGAGTAGGCGAGCAGCAGCAGCACCCCCCGGCCGAGGCTGGCCGTCTGGGCCGCCAGGCCGAGGATCGCCCCCAGCACGGGGCCGATGCACGGCGACCAGCCGAAGGCGAAGGCCGCCCCCATCACCGGCGGGGCGTAGGAGCCCAGGGACGACGGCGACACGTGGAACCGGCGCTCCCGGTCGAAGGCGGCGGGGCGGACGAGCCCGGCCAGCGCCAGGCCCATCACCACGATGAGGACGCCGGCGACCTTGCGCAGGCCGAGCTGGTGGTCGAACAGGAACGAGCCGACAGCCGAGGCGCCGGCGCCCAGGGCGGTGAAGACCGCGGTGTAGCCGGCGACGAAGAGCAGGATCGAGCGGAGCAGCTTGCGCTGGTCGACCTTGGTGGCCACGGCCAGCTCGGACGCCCCCACGCCCGACATGAGGGACAGGTAGCTGGGCACCAGCGGGAGCACGCACGGCGAGAGGAAGGAGACGCCGCCGGCCAGGAACGCCACGGCCAGCCCGGGGGCCAGCCCCGAGGGCAGGCTGATGGCGAGCAGACCGAGCGTCATCGACCCGAGCATCATCGGCGCATCATCGGAGCATCACCGTCCAGTGAAGCGCGGCGGCCGCCGTTCGGCGAAGGCGGCCCGCCCTTCCTGCAGGTCCGCCGAGCGCCACGCCGCGCTGCGGGCCGCCTCAGCCGCCGGGTCGCCGTCGGGGCAGGCCAGCGCCAGCTTGTGGGCCTGCACGGTCAGCGGGGCCAGCGCCGCCACCTCTCGCGCCCAGGCCACGGCGTCGGCGGGGGTGCCGATCCGCTGGGCGAAGCCGATGGCGTGCGCCCGGCTCCCGTCGATCTCGGAGGCGGCGAGCAGCAGGGCGGCCGCCTCGCCGGCCCCGACGGCGGCGATCAGGCGGCAGGCGGTCCACCCGCCGACGGCCAGGCCCAGGCGGGCGGCGGGGACGGACAGGCGGGCGTCGGCCGAGACAACCCGGACGTCGGCCGCCAGGGCCAGCTGCATCCCGCCGCCCATGCAGACGCCCTCGACGGCGGCCACCACCAGCAGCGGCGCCGCCGCCAGGCCTTCCAGGGCCATCTGGAGGGCGGGCGTGAAGGCCGGGTCGTCGACCATCGCCAGGTCGGCCCCCGAGCAGAAGTGCCCGCCGGCGCCGCGCAGGACGAGTGACCGGGCGCCGGCGGCCACGACCTGCTCGGTGGCGGCCCCGAGGTCGAGGCAGGCCTGCAGGTCCAGGGCGTTGCGGCGCTCGGGGCGGTCGAGGGTGAGGTGGGCGACCTGGTCGGTCTCCCAGCCGAGGCGGATCATGGCGGCCGCCGTCACCGGCCGGTCCACGTGGCCGGACGCTTCTCGGAGAAGGCGGCGAGGCCTTCACGGGCGTCGTCGGTCTCGACCAGCACGCTGAGCAGCGGGTGCAGGGCGGCCAGGGCCTCGGCGGCGGTGGCGTCCCAGACCCGGTAGAAGGCGTCACGGCCGAGCCGGACGGCGGTCGGTGACTTGGCGGCCAGCGTCGCCGCAAGCTCGGCGGTGGCCCCGTCCAGCTCACCGGCTGGCACCACCCTGGTGACGAAGCCCAGCCGGTCGGCCTCGGCCGCCCCGACCCGGCGACCGGTCAGCATCAGCTCGAGCGCCCGCTTCGGGGCCATCGACCGGCACAGCGGGACGCTGGCCATGAAGGGCCACAGGCCGACGTCCACCTCCGGGGTGGCGAAGGTGGCGTCGTCGGCGGCCAGCACGAGGTCGCACGACAGGGCCAGGCCGAAGCCGCCGGCCAGGCAGAAGCCCCGCACCTTGGCGATCGTCGGCTTCCCCAGCGACCAGAGGTCCTCGAACACCCGGGCCAACGCCCCCCGCCCGTCGTGCAGCTCGAGCGGCGAGGCGCCCGCCGCCATCCCGTCGAGGTCGGCCCCGGCGCAGAAGGCCGACTCACCCGCACCGGTGAGCACGAACACCCGCACCTCGGCGTCGGCCTTGGCCTCGGCCACCACGGCCCGCAGGCGCTCGAGCATCGTCCAGGTGAGGGCATTGCGCCGCTCGGGCCGGTGCAACGTCGCCGTCGCCACCGCCCCGGCGACCTCGTAGAGGACCTCGGGCTCACCCATGAGCGCCACGCTACGTTCCCGGGGGTCGTGCCAGCCGCCGCGCTCGTCTCGTTCCGCCTGGGCGGGCCGGACGGCGTGAGCGTGGTCGCCGGCCAGTGGGCGTGGGCCCTCGGGCAGCTGGGGTGGTCGGTGCGGACCGTGGCCGGCAGCGGACCGGTCGACGTCGTCGTGCCGGGGCTGGCGTGGCCGGCGGCGGCCGACCCGGCACCGGGCGAGGTGGCCGACGCCGTGGCGGGCTGCGACGTCGTCATCGTCGAGAACCTGTGCTCGTCGCCGCTGCACCCGGCCGCCGCGGCCGCCGTCGCCGTGGCCCGCCGGAGCCGGCCCACCGTGCTCCACCACTACGACCTGCCCTGGGAGCGGGACCGGTACCTGGGCTCCGGTTGGTCGCCGCCCGACGACCCGGCCTGGGTCCACGTGGCGATCAGCGACCGGGCGGCCGGGGCGCTGGCCGAGCGGGGCATCGCCGCCACCGTCGAACCGCTCCGGATCGACTCGGCCTGGGCCGCCGCCGGGCAGCGCCAGAGGACGAGGGAGGTGCTGGGCGTGGCCGGGCGGGAGCGCCTCCTCCTCCAGCCGACCCGGGCGCTGGCCCGCAAGGGGGTGGCCGACGCGCTGGCGCTGGCCGCCACCGCCGGCGCCACCTTCTGGCTGACGGGACCGGCCGAGGAGGGCTTCGAGCCGGAGCTGGCTGCGATCCTGGCCGAGTCCCCGACCCGGATCCTGCGGGGCGCCGACCGGCACGGCCTGTCGATGCCCGATGCGTACGCTGCCGCCGACGGCGTGGTCGTGGCCTCGAGCTGGGAGGGCTTCGGCCTGCCGCTCCTCGAGGCGGCCGTGGCCCGCCGGCCGCTCGCCGTGCGCCGCTACCCGGTGGCGGCCGATCTCGAGCGGGCCCACGGCTTCGCCTGGCTGGCCGTCGACGACGGGCCCGGGCTGCGGCGGGCCATGGACCACCCGGATCCGGCCGCCCTCGACCGCAACGAGTCCATCGTGCGCGACTGTTTCGGGGTGCACGCGCTCCCCGGCCGGCTCGCCGCCCTCCTCGAGACGGTCCTGTGACCGATTCCGAGGGCGCTGCGAAGGGCCCATTGGGGTCCCCAGATTCGGTGCTCGTGCAGCGGGAGCGGATGCGGCGGCTCGCCTCGCTCGGGTCGCGGGTCGGGTACCTGGCCCTGCTCGTCGCCGTCGTCGCCTTTCTCGTCGGGGTCCGGAGCGACCTGCCGGGGTGGTCGGTGGCCCTGGTCGTCGGCGGCTTCGCCGTCGCCACCGCCTGTCTCGTCCCCTCGATCATCCTCGGCTACGCGGTCAAGGCCGCCGCCCGGGAGGACCGCGAGCGCGTCGCCCCGTAGACGCCCTCGGAGCGGCGCTGGCTAGAGGAGGAAGGGGCGCCGGCGGCGGCGGCGGGCCTGCACGGCGATCAGCGAGAGGGCGGGCCGCTGGGCCGGCGCGGGCCGGGGCGGCTCAGGAGGCCGGGTCGTGAACCGGCGGGGCGTCTGGTGCTTCGGTCCCACACCAGAGCAGTTCGACGAGGGCAGCCGCCCCTCCTGCTCACCCGCCCATCCCGGGCACACCTCGCGAAAGGGACGACCTGGCCGTACCACCGGCTCTCGTGGTTACCATTCAGTAGAGCGACATGTCCGGCCCCGACCCTACGCCCCGCCTCCCGGCTGCCCAGCGTCGGCGCCAGCTCCTCGACGTCGCTCTCGCCACCTTCTCCGAGGGCGGGTTCCACGGCACCTCGATGGACGACGTGGCGGCCGCCGCCGGCGTCACCAAGCCCGTGCTCTACCAGCACTTCGGGTCGAAGCGGGCGCTGTACGTCGAGCTGCTCGACGACGTCGGCGGCCAGCTGATGGACGTCATCGCCAAGGCGGCCGCCGAGGCCGCCGGCCCCCACCGCCAGGTCGAGGCCGGCTTCGGCGCCTACTTCCGGTTCGTCGAGCACCACGAGCCCGCCTTCCGCCTGCTTTTCGGCGGGGGGAGCAAGCGCGACGACGACTTCGCCGACCGGGTCCGCCTGGTCGAGGGCGCCATCGCCGAGCTGATCGCCACGTTCATCACCGCCGAGCTCCCGCCCGAGCAGACCCTCACCCTCGCCCACGGCATCGTCGGGATGGCCGAGTCCACCTGCCGCCACTGGCTGCGGGCCCGGGCCGCCGGCGACGCCACCACCTCGGCCGACGCCATCGCCGACCTCTTGGCCGAGCTGGCGTGGGCCGGCCTCCGCAACGTCGGGAAGTAGCCGCCGCTCACTCGGTCGCTGCGCTCGCTCCGTTCGGGCGGGTTTCTGCCGCCGCTCACTCGCTCGCTGCGCTCGCTCCGTTCGGGCGGATCCTCGGGACGGCCTTCGGCCGGCTCATCGTTGCGGCCACGGGAGCAAGCTCCCTTCCGGCCGCCTGACGAGGGGGCTCCGCCCCCCTCGAGCTCCCCGACTGCTCGCACCCTCTTGGCGTCAGCGGTGTTCCGGGGTTAGGGGAGGGTGGCCAGCTTGAGGGTGGAGGTGGTTCCGGGGGCGATGCCGGTTCCTGAGAGGTTCTCGGTCTTGGACACGGGGAGGCCGAGGGAGGGGGCGAGCTGCTCGGTGCCGACCGAACGCACGCTGAACACCCCGAGGGTCGTGGTGAAGACCGTGGTCTCGTCGACGGCGATGGTCCAGGTCGCCACCGACCGGCCGGCCGCGTCGATGGTCTGCGTGCCGGTGACCTGGCGGGTGCCGCGCCGCTCGATCGTGGCCTGCACCGGCGTCGTCACCGAGCAGCGGGTGTCGTAGCTCCACGACCGGCCCAGCTTCAGGCCGCCGACGTACTGCGGCCACGCCGGCTGCCACAGGCAGTCGGCCCCCATGGCCTGGCTGCGGCGCACGACGGCTCCGGCCGGGCCCCACGCCACCCGGCTGCGGATGATGGTGCGCTGGCCCAGCTGGTCGGTGGGGATGGAGATGTCCTGGAGGGTGGTGGACCCCTCCAAGCCGGCGCCCTCGACGGTGACGGTGACCCTGCTGGTGCTGGGAGCCCCGCCACCCGAGGTGGTGGTGGCGTCGTAGCCGTACGCCCCGACCTTCGGCGCCACCAGGGCGCCGGGCACCGCGCCGGCCCGGGGCTTGGCCGTGGTGGTCGTCCGACCCGCGCTGGCCAGGGTCGTGGTTGGACCGGAGGCGGCCGCCGCGGTGCTCGCGGTGGCGGCGGTGCCAGGGGGTCCCGGCACCGTCTCCGGAGCGGGGTCCGGGGCCGGGGCCGGGGCGATCGTGGCCGTCGCTTCCTCGGACCTGGCGGCCGGCGCGGCCTCGATCGTCGCGTCGCCATCGTCGTCATCGTCGACCGTGGCCACAGCGACGACCCCGCCGAGCAGCAGCAGGCCGGTGGCGCCGGCGAGGACCAGCCGGAAGGGCAGGGCGGGCGCAGCCATGGAACTGCTCAGCCTACGGGGGCCTCGGCGTCTTCGATGTTCGGGGCGGCCCACGCCCGACAGCGCCCGCCTCCGCCGTTCAGGGCGACCACAGGGCGCCCGTGCAGTCCGGGAGGGGGATGAGGGAGATGCCTTCGTCCCGGCAGAGGTCGAGCAGGTGGGGGGTCGGAGTCATCTCGGGGAAGACCCGCGTGCGCTTCGATCAGAGGAGGGCGCGCACCGCGTCGATGGTGTCGGCGTCGGCGGGGCCCTTGTCGGCCCGGTAGCGCCGCACGCGGGCGAAGCGGAGAGCGACCCCGCCCGGATAGCGGGTCGAGCGCTGGGCGCCGTCGAGGGCGATCTCGACCACCAGCTCGGGCCGGACCACCACGACGTGGCCCTGTGCCTCCCGCGCCGCGAGGCCGCTCGGGTCCTGGGGCGGCACCTCCCGCTCGAGCAGGGCCGCGGTCTGCCACCGCAGGAGGTCGTCGGTGAGCCCCTTGAACGTCTTGCCCACCATGATCGGCGGGCCGCCGTCGGGGTCGCGGGCCCCGAGGTGGAGGTTGGACAGCCAGCCCCGGCGGCGCCCGCTCCCCCACTCCACGGCCAGCACCACGAGGTCGAGGGTGCGGACCGGCTTCACCTTGCGCCACGCCCCGCCTCGCCGTCCCGCCTCGTAGGGCGAGGCCAGGTCCTTCACCACCACCCCCTCGTGCCCGGCGGCCAGCGACGCGGCCAGGAGGGCCTCGGCCGCGACCGGGTCGGCTGTCTGCACCGCTGGCACCCGCCACGCCCCGGCCACCCGCTCCAGGGCCACGGCCCGGGTCGACAGCGGTTCGTCGAGCAGTTCGACGCCGTCGAGGTGGAGGCAGTCGAAGAAGCGCACGGTCAGGGCCCGACCGGTCCCATCGGGCGGGGAGGATCCGGTGGCGCCCTGCTCGCCGCCGGCGTGGCGGCCGAAGCGGGACATCGTGTCCTGAAAGCGGTCAGGCCGCTCGTCCTCGGCCAGCCCGATGACCTCGCCGTCCAGCACCACCGACCTGCAGGGCAGGGCCAGCAGCAGGTCGGCCACCGCCCCGAGGCGGGTGGTGACGTCGTTGCCGTTGCGGGTGAACAGCCGGACCTGCTGGCCCGACCGGTGGGCCTGCAGCCGGGCGCCGTCCAGCTTCTGCTCGACCGAGGCGGGGCCGCCGTGGGCGGGCAGGGCGGTGACGGCGTCACCGGGGGCGGCCAGCATCGGCTTCACGAACCGGCCGACCTCGAGGCCGACGGCGGCGAGGGCGTCGGCACCGCCGGCCAGGGCGGTGGCCGCCACCGACGGCAGGTCGCCGGCCAGCATCGCCGCCCGCCGGACAAGGGCCAGGGGCACGCCGGCGGCCTTGGCCACGGCGTCGGCCGCCACCCCCTCGAGGGCGCCCTGGCGCAGCTCGCCCAGCAGCAGGTGCCGCAGGAAGACCTGCTCGTCGTCGGTGGCGGCCCGCAGCAGGGCGTCGAGGCGACCGGAGCGGACCGCCTGCGAGCCTGAGCCGACGGTGGCGGCCAGGTCGTCGAGGGCCCGGTCGAGGTCGGCGACGGTGAGCGACGGCTCGGCGGCGGCCGGGACGTCGAGGGCGCGGACCGTGGCCCAGCCCACCCCGATCCGCCCCTGACGGGCCTCGCCGGCCAGGGCGGCCACCACGACGGCCACCTCGTCCGGGTCGAGGCGGCGCAGCAGGTCAGCCAGGGCCGCCACCTTGGCCGAGCGGCTGGCCGTCGAGGTGACGGCGGCGGAGGTGGCGACGACCTCGCAGAGCAGCACGGGCGCATCCTGGCAAAGGGCCGGCGACGGTTCCCGGCGGGGCCCGAGGGGTAGAGCCGGGGATCATGGGTGAGACCACGGGACACATCAAGAAGGTGCTCGGCAACGTCACGGAGGACCGTGAGGTCGAGGCCGAGGGCCGGGCCGAGGAGGAGCAGGGCCAGAAGCCCAGCGGCGAGTCGGTCGACGCCATGGAGGACGACGTGCAGGAGGCCCGGGGCGAGAAGCACCAGGGCCCGTCCTCCCCCTGAGCGCAGAGGCACGGCGTGGCGTAGCAAGGTAGGGAGGTGGAACGGAGCGTCCTGGTCGGGGCTGCCTGGCTGCGCTGGGTCGTGGTCGCCTTCGCCATCGCCGTCACCCTGGGCAACCGGCACCGGATCGAGCACTCGGGCGTGGCCTTCGCCCTCCTGGCGGCCATGGCCATCTGGGCGCTGGTCGCCCACCGCCTGGCCGCCGGCGACGGCTGGCGCCAGGCGCTGCGGCGCGAGGCGGTGGCGACCGAGCTGGCGCTGGTCCTCGCCCTGGTCGTGGCCGACGGGTTCGTGCTGCAGAGCCGGGCCACGGGCCAGCACCTGGCCGGGGCCATCCCCATCGCCGTGCTGCTGGTGGCCGGCGCCGCCCTCGGCCCGTGGTGGGCAGCCGGTGTCGGCTTCACGCTCGGCCTGGCCCGCTTGGCCGCCGCGACCATCGCCGGCGTGCCCGAGGGGCGGCAGGGCCGGGAGCTGCTGGCCTCCCTGTCGGCCAGCGTCGTGTGGATCGTCGTGGGGGCCGTGACCGGCGGCACCTGCCGGCTGCTGCGCCGGGCCCAGGACGACCTGGCCGAGGCCCGGGCCCGCGAGCGGGTGGCCGCCGACCTGCACGACACCGTGCTGCAGGCCCTGGCCGTGGTCGAGCGGCGCACCACCGACCCCGAGGTGGCGAAGGTGGCCCGCTCGGCCGAGCGCGACCTGCGCCTCTACCTCTTCGGCGACGACCGCGACCCGGGCACCCTGCCCGCCGCCCTGCGGGCCGCGGCGGTGGCCGTCGAGGAGCGCTGGGGCGACCTGCTCGTCTCGGTCACCGTCACCCCCGACGCCGAGGCCGGCCCCCACACCACCCGGGCCGTGGCCGCCGCCGTCGGCGAGGCCCTGACCAACGCGGCCAAGCACGGCAGTGCCCGCTCGGCCGTGGTGCTGGCCGACCTCGACGACGCCACCAACGGCCTGCTCGTCACCGTGCGCGACGACGGGACCGGGTTCGACCCGGCCCTGGTGCCGGCCGGCCACGGCCTCACCGGCAGCGTGCACGGCCGGGCCCGCGACGCCGGCGGCATGGCCGAGGTGGTCACCGCGCTCGGCGACGGCTGCGAGATCCGTGTCTGCATCCCCCACCCCGCCAACCTCCGATGAGCGCGAGGGTCCTCCCATGACCGAGATCGTCCGCACCACCACCGTCGTCATCGCCGACGACCACCCCACCGTGCGGGCCGGCGTGCGGGCCGACCTGGGCGACCCGCTGCGGGTGGTGGCCGAAGCCGGCGACGCCGCCGAGGCCATCGCCGCCATCGAGCAGCACCGGCCGAACCTGGTCGTGTGCGACCTGCGCATGCCCGAGGGCGGCGGGTTGCGGGTGGTGAAGGAGGTGGCCTCCCGCTTCGCCGAGGAGGTCAAGGTCGTGATGTTCACGGTGTCCGAGGACGAGGCCGACCTCTTGGAGGCGGTGGCCTCGGGGGCCTTCGGCTACCTCACCAAGGACACGCCGGGACCCGAGCTGCGGCGCCGCCTCCTGCTGGCCGCCGAGGGCGAGCCCCCGTTCTCACCGAAGCTGGCCGCCCTGCTGCTCGGCGAGTTCCGCCGGGTGGCCCGCAAGGAGACGGGCCGCAACCCCCTCTCCGAGCGGGAGCGCGAGGTCCTCCAGCAGGTGGCCCGCGGCTGCACCTACAAACAGGTGGGCGCCCAGCTGTTCATCTCGGAGAAGACGGTGGAGAACCACGTGCGCAACATCCTGGGCAAGCTCCACCTCTCCCGCCGGGCCGAGCTGATCCGCTGGGCCGCCGACCACGGCATCTGAGCCGAAGCGAGGGACGCCATGGGCAGCGACTACGAGTTCCTCACGGTGTGGCGGGTGCCGGGCACCATCGCCGAGGTCCGGGCCGTCCTGAGCGACGCCGAGGCCCTGCCCCGGTGGTGGCCGGCGGTGTACCTCGGCATCCGCCCGCTGTCGGAGGGCGCGCCCGACGGCGTCGGCCGGGAGGTCGACCTCCACACCAAGGGCTGGCTGCCGTACACGCTGCGCTGGGGGTTCCTGATCACCGAGCCGGTGACCGACGAGGGGTTCGCCCTGGAGGCCCGCGGCGACCTCATCGGGACGGGGCGGTGGACCTTCACCCAGGAGGGGCCCGAGGTCGTCATCACCTACGACTGGCGGGTGCGGGCGGCCAAGCCGCTCCTCCAGCGGCTGTCGTGGCTGCTCAAGCCCGCCTTCGCCGCCAACCACGTCTGGGCCATGAAGCGCGGCGAGCAGAGCCTGAAGCTGGAGCTGCGTCGGCGCCGGGCGCCGACCGAGGCGGCCCGGGCCGCCGTCCCGCCCCCGCCGCCCACCACGTTCCGCCGGTTCCTCCGTCCTTCGAGGTGACCCCGCTCGTGCGCCTCAGCGGTGGCAGCGGGCGCAGGTGCCGACCAGGTCGAGGCGGTGGCTGGCGCCGGCGAAGCCCTGGCGGGAGGCCACCCGGCCGAGGAACCGCTCCAGCTCGGCCTCGAGGCCGTCGGGAACGGTGAAGTCCTCGATCCCACCGCAGTGGCTGCAGATGAGGTGGTGGTGGTGCTCGGTGAGGTCCTCGGCCAGCTCGTAGCGGGCGAACTCGTCGTGAGTGACCAGCCGGCGCACCACGCCCGCCCGCTCGAGGACGCTGAGGGTGCGGTAGGCGGAGCTCTGGGCCAGGTCGTCCAGGGCCTCGAGCAGCTCCGGGATGCTGAGGGGCCGGTCGGAGCGCTCCAGCTCCTCGACCACCGACCTGCGGTTGGTGGTGTAACGCTGCCCGTCGGCCCGCAGCCGGGCGAGCGCGGTGGCGTGCAGGTCCGGCATCCCGGCTCACGATAGCGGCCGTGTCGAGAACTGCTGAGAATGCCCGCCCCTCGATCGGCGGTTGACATCAGAGTTGGAACCACTATCATTCTGGTTGCTGCCCTGAGGAGGACAACCCCCTGCGACGCTTCCGCGGCTCTGCCGCCCTTGCCTGCCTGCTGATCGCCAGCGGGGCGTGCTCGACGGAGGCGTCGGTCGGGTCCTCCGCTGCGCCCGGGGGCAAGGTGCTGTCGGTCGTCACGACCACCACCCAGCTCACCGACCTCGCCCGGGAGATCGGCGGCGGGCGGGCGAAGGTCTACGGCGTGCTGAAGCCCAACGTCGACCCGCACGACTACGAGCCCTCGCCCGCCGATCTCGACGCCCTGGCCAAGGCCGACGTGATCGTGAAGAACGGCGTCGCGCTCGAGGGGTGGTTCGACGACACGATCAAGAGCGCGTCACCGAAGGGCCAGATCGTCGACGCCAGCGAGGGGATCACGATCCGTCGGGGCGCCGACGGCGAGGGTGACCCCCACATCTGGCACAACCCGCAGAACGTCTCGGTGATGGTCATGACGATGGAGAGGGCGATGGGGCGGGCCGCACCCGAGGCCGCCGCTGTGCTCCAGCGAAACCTGGCCGACTACCAGGCGAAGCTCGTCCAGGCCGACGCCGACATCAGGACCCGGGTGGGCCGGCTCGCCAACAACAAGCTCGTCACCAACCATGACGCCTTCGGCTACTACATCGACCACTACGGCCTGGACTTCGTGGGGTCGATCATCCCGAGCTTCGACACCTCGGCCGAGTTGTCGGCCGCCCAGATCGCCGACATCACCACCAAGATCCGGGCCACCGGGACCAGGGCGGTCTTCTCGGAGAGCTCGCTGCCCCCCAGGACCGCCGAGGCCATCGGCAAGGAGGCCGGCATCAAGGTCGTCGCCGGCGAGGACGCCCTCTACGGTGACACCCTCGGGCCCGAGGGCTCGGAGGGCGGGACCTACCTGAAGATGCTCGAGCACAACACCAAGGTCATCGTTGGCAACCTCAGCTGATCCTGCCGCTCCCCCGCTGCTGGCCGTCGAGGGGATGAGCGTCCGCTACGGCCGCGACCTCGCCCTCGAGGACGTCTCGCTCAGCGTCGCCCGGGGCGGCGCCGTGGCGCTCATCGGCCCCAACGGCGCCGGCAAGTCAACGCTGCTCAAGGCCATCCTCGGCCTGCTCCCCCTCGCCCAGGGCGGGGTGAAGGTGCTGGGCCGGCGCCCCGAGGACGCCCGGGAGCAGGTCGCCTACGTCCAGCAGGCCGACACCCTGGACCCCGAGTTCCCGGTCAGCGTCCTGCAGGTGGTGCTGATGGGCCGCTACCGCGCCGTCGGCTGGGCCCGCCGGCCGGGTGCGGCCGACCGCCGCGAGGCCATGCGGGCCCTGACCGAGGTGGGCCTGGCCGATCGGGCCAAGGACCGCTTCGGCACCCTCTCGGGCGGCCAGCGCCAGCGCGTGCTGCTGGCCCGGGCCATCGCCCAGCACGCCCAGCTGCTCCTGCTCGACGAGCCCTTCAACGGGCTCGACGCCACCACCACCGACGTGCTCATCGAGGTGCTGGCCCGGCTCCGGGGCGACGGGGTCGGCGTGGTGATGTCCACTCACGACCTGGCCGTCGCCCACCTCACCTGCGGCGACGCCTGCGTCCTGAACCGCCGCCGGGTGGCCTACGGCCCGATCGACCAGGCCATCACCCCGGGGAACCTGGCCGAGGCCTACGGCAGCCGGGCCGTCCTGCTGGCCTCCGAGGCCACCATCGTCACCACCGCCGACTGACCGTCGATGGTCCGCCTGCTCGTCGAGCCGTTCCGCGACGCCTACATGCAGCGCGCCCTGATCGAGGTCCTCCTGCTGTCGGGCCTGGCCGGGATCGTCAGCGTCTACGTGCTGCTGCGCCGCCTCGCCTTTGTCGGCGACGCCCTCACCCACACCATCTTCCCGGGCGTCGCCATCGCCTTTGTGGCCGGGCAGTCGCTGTTCCTGGGGGCGCTGGTCGCCGGCCTGCTGTCGGCGGTGCTGCTCACCTGGGCGAGCCGCATCCCCACGGTCGACCAAGACGCCGCCCTCGGCGTGCTCGTCGGCGCCTTCTTCTCCCTGGGCGTGGTCATCGTCTCGACCAGGCAGAGCTACACCGCCGATCTCACCGCCCTGCTCTTCGGGCGGATCCTCACGGTGGACACGGCCGAGATCATCCAGACGGCGGTGATCACCGCAGCTGTCCTGGTGGTCCTGGCCCTGCTGCACAAGGAGCTGGTGCTGCGCGCCTTTGACCCGGTGGCGGCCGAAGCCATGGGGTACCGGGTGATGGCCCTCGACCTGGTGGTCAACGGCCTCGTGGCCCTCGTCGTGGTCGCCGGGGTGCGGGCCGTCGGCACCGTGCTCGTCATCGCCCTCCTGGTCGTCCCCGGCGCCATCGCCCGGCTGGTCACCGACCGGATCGGGGGGCTGCTCGTCGTCTCGGTCGGCGCCGCCGCCCTCTGCGGCTACGTCGGCCTGGCCGCCAGCTACGAGGCATCCCTCAACCACCGCGTCCGCGTCGGCTCGGGGGCCACGATCGTCGTCGCCCTCACCGTGGCCTTCCTCGGGGCGGCCACGGTGACCACGCTCGTGCGCCGCCGCCGGCCGGCGCCCACCACCCCTCAGGCCGATCCTGTGCCGGCATGACGATCCTCCAGCAGCTCGACTCCCCGCTGATCCGGCGTGCCCTCCTCGAGGCCGTCCTCGTCGGCGCCCTCTGCGGGGCCGTCGGCGTCCACGTCCTCCTGCGCCGCCTCCCGTTCTTCACCCTGGCCCTGTCCCACGCCGCCTTCCCCGGCGTCGTGCTCGCCTCGCTGCTCGGCGTCAGCGTCTACCTGGGGGGTGCCCTTGCCTCCCTGGGCCTCGTCCTGGCCGTCGCCGCCATCGGCTCGTCCCGCCGGCTCGAAGCCTCGACCGCCACCGGCGTGGCCCTCGCCGGCGCCTTTGCCGTCGGCGTCCTCCTGCAGTCGGCCCAGAGCGGCGGGTCCAGGGACCTGGCCGCCTTCCTCGTCGGCGACGTCCTCACCGTCAGCCCCCGCGACCTGGCCACCACCGCCGCCTTCGGACTGATCGTCGTGGGCGGCCTCGCCCTGTTCCACAAGGACCTGGTCTTCGCCGCCTTCGACCCCGTCGGGGCCAAGGCCGCCGGCTACCGGACGGCCGGCCTCGAGGTCCTCGTGCTGGCCCTGGTGGCCCTCACCGTCGTGACGTCCATCCGGGCCGTGGGCACCATCCTGGCCGTGGCCCTGCTGGTGACACCGGCCCTCACCGCCCGCCAGTGGACCGACGAGATCGGTCGGATGATGGCGCTCAGCGCCCTCTTCGGCGCCCTGGCCGGCGTCGGCGGCATCGCCGCCTCGGCCCAGTGGAGCGTCGCCGGCGGCTCGGCCATCGCCCTCACCGCCACCGGCCTCCTGGTCATCACCGTCGCCTTCCAGCAGGCGAGGCGGGCCCTCCTCCCCGGCGGGCGTCAGCCGTCGGGCGTCACGGCAGGGCGGTGCGGGTGACGTTCTCGACCTTGCAGGTGAGCTGGCCCTTGGCGCTGGTGGCGCCCTGGGTGGTCCAGGTGGCGGTCGCCCCCGGCTCGACCCGGCCCACGCCGTTGGTCGCCTGGCTCACCTCGTTGCCGGCCGGGTCGAGGAACTTCACCTGGAAGGTGTAGCCGCTGGCCTTGCTGGTGCCGTTGGCGATGGTCCCCTGAGCCACCGGCTTGTCGCCGCCCGGGCTGGCGGCGCAGCTCTTGACCTCGACGTCGTCCGTCTCGTCGTCCGAGCTTCCCCCGTCATCCGAGCATCCGAGGAGGGCCAGGCCTCCGAGAGCAGCGGTGGCGGTGAGGCGCAGGATCCCTTGCATCGGTCCCCTCCTGGTCATGGGTGTGTGCACGCTCAGCCTTCCCAGATCAGGGGGCTCCTCAACATCCACCGTCAGGGGCGGCCGGCGCCCTCGTCCACCTCGACCAGGCCGGCGGCGGCGGCCACGGCGGTGGCCACCTGGGTGGCCTTCTCGTAGACGGCGTGGAGCTGGGCGGCCGCCAGCTTCTCCTGCACGGTGAGGGGGATGGGCCCGAGCGAGCGGAGCAGGGCAGTGGGGTCGTGGGTGGGGCGGATGAACGGGGCGATCGGCTCGTCCACCTCGGCGCCCCAGAACCTGGCGGCGTCAGCCGCGGCCACCGCCGCCGGCTTCTTCCTGCGCCGCCCGCTCATGTGTCGCCGTCCAGTTGCTGCAGGGACGGGCTCATGCCGCCGCCTCCTCGTCGGTGGAGCCGTCCTCGTCGGCCACCAGCTGGTCGGGGCGCAGGCCGAGGGCGACCCGCAGCTGCTCGGCCGACAGGTCACCGAGCGAGGACGAGGCGGGCAGGACCAGGTCGGCGATCCGGCGCTTCCCGGCCACGACCTCCTCGACGCGCTCGTCGATGGTGCCGGGGCACACGAACCGGCGGGAGACGACGGTGCGCTCCTGGCCGATGCGCCAGGCCCGGTCGCGGGCCTGGTCCTCGACGGCCGGGTTCCACCACCGGTCGTAGAGCACGACGTGGCTGGCCTCGGTGAGGTTGAGCCCGGTGCCGCCCGCCTTGAGCGACAGGACGAGGATGCCCTCGCCCGGGCGGGCCTTCCAGTCGGCGATCAGCTTGTCCCGGGCCCCCCGGGCCAGGCCGCCGTGGTAGCAGCCGACCGGCTCGTCGTACCGCTCCGACAGGTGGTCGGCCAGCCGCTCGCCCCACGAGGCGAAGTGGGTGAAGACCAGCAGCTTCTCGCCGGCCGCCCGCACGGCGTCGGCCACCTGTTCGAGCCGCGACAGCTTGCCCGAGCGCCCGGCCAGCGGCCGGTCGTCGTGGGTGTAGGCGGCCGGGTGGTCGCAGATCTGCTTCAGGGCGGTGATGGCGGCCAGCACTCGGCCGTTGCGCACCTTGGTGTCGCCGGTCGGCGACGAACCCATGCCTCCGGAGCCGGCGGGCTCGGCCACCAGCTTGTCGAGGACCGCCTGGTACAGCCCGACCTGCTCGGCGGTCATGGCGCAGCGCTCAAGCTCGTCGATCTTGTCGGGCAGCTCGGCGCCGATCTCCGGCTCGGACTTGGTGCGCCGGAAGACCAGCAGCCCGTTGAGCGCCCGCAGCGCCGCCTCGGCCCCCTGGCCGCCCAGGGTCTTGCCCGAGAGCCCGGCCACAAAGGCGTCGCGGGCGCCGACCAGACCGGGATTGGTGAAGTCGAGAATGGCCCACAGGTCGCCGAGCCCGTTCTCGACCGGCGTGCCCGTCAGCGCCAGGCGCGACCGGCCGGGGAGGCGGCGCAGGCTCTTGGCCGTCTCGGAGCCGGGGTTCTTGATGTTCTGGGCCTCGTCGACCACGATCCGGTCCCAGCTCACCGACGCCAGGCTGTCGATGTCGCGCACGGCGGTGCCGAAGGTGGTGACCACCAGGTCGTGGGTGGCGGCCATCCGCACGACGTCGTCGCTGCGGGCCGCACCGTGGTGGATGGCCACCCGCAGGCGGGGCGTGAAGCGGTTCGCCTCGGAGGCCCAGTTGGTGAGCACGGCCTGCGGCACGACGGCCAAGGTCGGCCCCTGGTCGCAGGTGGAGACGATGCGGGCCAGCACGGTGGCCGTCTTGCCCAGCCCCATGTCGAGGGCCAGGCAGCCGCCGAGGCCGGCGCGGTCGAGGAAGGTCAGCCACCCGAGGGCCTCGGCCTGGTAGGAGCGGAGCGTGCCCCGAAACGATTCGGGCGGTTCGATCGGCGGGGGCGGGAAGGCGCCGGCCTCGCGGAGGAGGTCGGCGGCCCAACCCTCGCCGTCGACGCGGATCCCGCCGGACGGGCCGGAGCCCTCGAGGCCGAGCGCCTCGCGCAGCACGGCGCCGCCGGTCATCTGCGTCACCTTCGAGCGCTCGGCCAGGGCGGCGGCCGCCTCGGCCAGGTCGGCCCGCTCGAGCGCCACCCACCGGCCGCCCGTCCGGACCAGGGGGGTGGCCTGAGCGGCCAGCCGGGCGATGTCAGCGGCGCCCAGCTCGAGGTCGCCGATCAGCACCGACCAGCGCACGTTGACCAGCTGGTTCGCCCCGACCTGCGGCGAGCCGCCCTCCTTGGTGAACAGCCGCAGCACCGGTGACGGGCTGCGGCGCTGGAGGCGGGGCACCTGCACGGCGAAGCCGGCCGCCTCGAGCGCCGGCCCGACCTCGGTGAGCAGCTCCCAGGCCTCGGCGTCGGACAGGGCCACCTCGCCCCGCCGGGCCCGGCCGGGCCGGGAGATCACCGGCACCAGCCGCTCGAGCCGGCCATAGGCCACCTCGACCGCCCGCCGCTCCTCGCCCCGGGAGGTGCCCATGGCCACCTCGACCGGCACCTCGCCGCCGCCCGCCCCCACGCCGGGCACGTGGACCGACAGCAGCCACACCCCCTCCGAGTCGGGCTCGGACAGCCGGACGAGGAGGGGCGACCCCACGTCGGCGGTGAGGGGGCGGGCCCACCGGTTCAGGCGGTGCTCGACCATCCCCGCCACCCGCTCGGCGGCGTCGAACCGCTCACCGGCCAGCCCGGCCAGGATGGCCTCGCCGACCTCGGCCGCCGTGGTGGTGGCCGGGGGCGAGGGGATGCTGGGCGCCCGGGCGGCGGCCAGCCGGAAGAGCGTGTCGACCACCGAGCCGAGGACCGAGCGGGTCGTGACCACGGCATCCTCGGCCGGGGCGGTGATGACCGCCGCTCCCGGGCGGCGGGCGGCCGCGGCCTCGAGGCGCCCCTTGTCGACCAGCGCCGGGGTCCACCGCACCCGGCACCGGGAGGTGGGACCGCTCCCCGAGGAGCGCCGTGCGGTCGAGGTGGCCTGGGGGCGGCTCGGGCGGCGGGTGCGGGTCATCTCCCGGCCGGGCCGAGCCCGCCGGGGCGAGGTGGCCCTCTCCGACGCCGAGGCCTGGGAGCTGCTCACCGAGGTCGGCCCGGCCCTGGAGGCGGCCGGGTTCTCGGTGCAGGTGCCCCGGCTCCAGCGCCGCAGCCCGTCGCCCGTCCTGCGGCTGTTCACCAAGGAAGGGGGCTCGCCTCACGTCGGCGCCAACCAGCTGGTCGACGTGGCCTGGTCGGTGCTCATCGGCGACCTCGAGCTGGACGCCGCCGAAATCGCCCGCCTGGCCGCCCAGGCCACGCCGCTGGTGCGTACCGGCGGCCGGTGGGTGGCGCTCGAGCGGGCCGACCTGGCCGAGGCGGCGGCGGCCCTGGCCGAGCGGGCCAAGGTCACGCAGATGACCGGCGGCGCAGTGCTGCGGGAGGCGCTGGGCCTCGAAGGGTCGGGCCCGTCGGGCGGCATCCGGGTCGACGGCGAAGGCTGGGCCGCCGACCTGCTGCGCGAGGCGGGCGCCTTCCCGCCCCCGCCGGTCGAGCCTCCCGACTCGTTCCGGGGCACGCTCCGCTCCTACCAGGCCGAGGCGCTGGGATGGCTCACCTTCCTCGACCGGGCCGGCCTGGGCGGCTGCCTGGCCCTCGACATGGG
>Ga0183260_10000879_pt1 | contig 25594 bp, 23 predicted proteins | sample AntDrymUQ4972206_2_FD_129768 | JGI IMG/M metagenome (GOLD analysis project Ga0183260, IMG submission 129768) | Polar desert sand microbial communities from Dry Valleys, Antarctica - metaG UQ497 (22.06) (version 2) (version 2) | ecosystem: Environmental > Terrestrial > Soil > Desert | place... | reverse complement strand
TGGAGCATCCGATCCCCGATACGAAGACGATGTCCTTCCTTTCGACACCGAGTTCGGGCATGAGGCTCTGGACCGTTGCCAAGATGGCGTAGTCGCCGCATCCAGGACACCATCTGACCTCTTGGTCCGATACGAAGTCCTTGCGGGTCAGCTGCACGGCTACGCCGTTGCCCCCGCCGTGTCCGTTCGATTCAGTCATCGATCATCTCCAGGATCTTGGCCTCGATCTCGGCCGCCAAGAATGGCTGGCCCTGCACCTTGTTGTAACTGCGTGCATCCACGAGGTATTCGTAGCGGATCATCTTCGAAAGCTGTCCCATGTTCATCTCGGGGACGAGGACCTTGTCGTACTTACCAAGAACCTTCCCGAGGTTCCTCGGGAACGGGTTGAGATGAGTTAGATGAGCCTGTGCCACCTTGCGGCCGCGAGCCCTCACCCTTCTTACTCCCGCTCCGATGGAGCCCCATGTGGACCCCCAACCGATCACGATGAGCTCGGCCCCGTCGGGATCGTCAACGACGATCTGGGGGATGTCGGATGCGATCCCCGCGATCTTCGCAGCTCGAAGTCGCGTCATCTTCTCGTGGTTGTCGGGGTCGTAGGAGATGTTGCCAGTCCCGTCTGCATGTTCGAGTCCACCGATGCGGTGCTCAAGGCCAGCAGTTCCGGGGATAGCCCAGGGGCGGGCAAGTGTGTCCGGGTCTCGCTTGAACGGCCAGAATTCGCCGTCCTGGTTCGGCTCGGTTGCGAACTGTGTTGCGATCGACTCGATCGAATCGGCTGATGGGATGAGCCAGGGTTCCGATCCGTTAGCCAGGAACCCATCTGACATCAGGAAGACCGGGGTGCGATATTTGAGCGCGATGCGCGCCGCTTCGATAGCCGCGAAGAAGCACTGAGCTGGTGAGTACGCGGCCACGATCGGCATCGGAGCCTCGCCGTGGCGCCCGAACATCGCCAGAAGAAGGTCCGATTGCTCGGTCTTGGTCGGAAGCCCTGTCGAGGGCCCGCCTCGTTGGATGTCGACGATGATCATCGGCAGTTCCATGGAAACTCCAAGACCTAGCGTCTCGCTCTTGAGGTCTACACCGGGCCCGCTCGTGGTCGTGACTGCAAGCGATCCACCGAAGGCCGCTCCAAGTACCGCTCCGATCGCCGCGATCTCGTCTTCGGCCTGGAACGTCTTCACTCCGAAGTGCTTGAAATTGGAAAGGGTGTGCAGGATGTCGGACGCGGGAGTGATGGGATAAGAGCCCAGAAACAGCGGCAGTTCGGCCTTCTGGGCGGCTGCTATGAGTCCCCACGCGAGAGCCTGATTGCCGGTGATGTTGCGATATCTGCCCGGCTTCAAAGACGCAGGCTTCACCTTGAAGGTCGAGACGAACATCTCGGTGGTTTCGCCGAAGTTGTAACCGGCCTTGAAAACAGCGAGGTTGGCCTCGAGCACTTCGGGTTTCTTCGCGAACTTCTTCTCGAGGAAGTGGAGGGTGGGCTCGATGGGGCGGTGGAACATCCATGACATCACCCCAAGGGCGAACATGTTCTTGGATTGATCTACCTGCTTCTTGCCGACGGGCAATCCCTTGAGCGCCAGAGCAGTGAGGCTCGACATCGGCACCTGGTAGACCTGATACCCATCCAGACTGCCATCCGTCAAAGGATCGACGGTGTATCCGGCTTTCTCGAGGTTGCCTTGAGTGAATGCGTCGGAATTAGTGATGAGGATGCCGCCCTTGATCAGCTCCTTGATGTTGGACTTGAGGCCAGCAGGGTTCATCGCCACAAGGACGTTGGGTGCATCCCCCGGGGTAAGGATGTCGTGGTCTGAGAAGTGGACCTGGAACGAGGAGACTCCTGCCAGTGTGCCGGCAGGGGCTCGGATCTCGGCGGGGAAGTTCGGCAGTGTCGACAGGTCGTTCCCTAGCACGGCAGTTGCATCCGTGAAACGGTTACCCGCCAGCTGCATTCCATCACCGGAGTCGCCGGCGAACCGAATCACGACCCGGTCCAGCTCCTTGATCGGAGCCGTAGGCATGAAAAAGCACTCCCTTCGATGAGATGAACGACCCATCCTAACATCGACCCACAGGGGCGATATCGTCGAAACGGTTAAGTGCGAAAAAGGAGAAACCATGAAACTGAAACTCGCATCCGTGATGCTTCTGCTCCTGGCCGCGGCTTGCAATCAGTCACGGGGCCCAGGCGGACCTGGTTCAGCCAAACCCGATGAGGCAGGCGGAGACGGTGGCGCGGTCATGGGCTCGTGCGCTGAGCAGTACGGAGCGCAGACCCTCGCCAAGAAGCAGTTCGCCTTCGACGGAGAGCTTGTCGGCATAAAGCCAAGCTCGGGGGAGCACGAAGAGGGCCATGAGAGGGACGGTACAGACGCGGAGTTCGGAACCCTCACCTTCGAAGTGAAGCAGTGGTTCAAGGGAGGTGACTCGGAGCGGATCGAACTGAAGTCTTCGGTGCCGGTGGATGCGGTCTCGTCTGTGGACTCACCAGTTCTCGAGAAAGGCTCCCGCTACCTCGTTTCAGGCGAGGATGGCTTCATGCACTCTTGCGGCTTCTCGCGGGCCTGGTCCGAAGATGCAGCAGCCGAATGGAAGGCGACTTTCTCGGCAGGATAGGACCTACCGGGAAGGGACGACCTTTGCCGCCATGATGGCTGAATCGAAAACAGTCACCTCGGTCCCATCGCGTTTCAGCACCAGATAGCGCCTATCTAACTGCTGTCCCTCGATACGCTGGAGAACACCAACGACCTCGGTGAATGGATGCTCGGGATCTTCCTCGATCTTATGAAGGATCGAGACTTTGCGGCCCAGGTCTTGGGGCTCGAATCTACTCGCCGCGTTCCTCGCTTGGAGCGAAGGGGCTCTCCGCAGCCCCTCCCGAGGCCTCCGGATTCTGCACGAACCACTGGGCTTGGGACTCGATGTATTCCTTCCACTCTGCCGGCACGTTGTCTCCCGGGAAGATCGCATCGACTGGACAGGCTGGAAGGCATGCATCGCAATCGACGCACTCTTCTGGATGGATGTAGAGCCGGTCATCTCCTTCGTAGATGCAGTCGACTGGACATTCGTCGACGCAGGCGCGGTCCTTGACGCCGATACACGGTTCGCAGATCACATACGTCATATCTTCGGGCTCCTTCGAGGTTCGATGTTCGTGCTCACGACCGAGAGTCATTCTAACCATGCGAGCAGGCTGCGAGATGGACGCCCGGCCATCACTCGCCTTGCCCCTCGGTATGCTGTCGCCCCCATGGGCCCCCGAGAGATACTTAAAGACCTAGAAGGGCCCGAACCCAGGATGCTGATAGGGGCCGCAGCTCTAGTGGCCCTTGGCCTCATCTTCTGCGTGATAGCTCTGCTTCCCCCCAAGGCCAAACCAGATGCCGTCAGCTATCAGATCGCCGGTATCGGAAGCCGCCCCGCCCCCCCTGGGCAGCCTCCTCCGGCGGCAGCCCCAGCACCCCAGACGCTTCTGACCGGCAGCTTCAAGATCACCATCGGCAGCCGGCTCAAGGGCCAGCGGGTTGAGTTCAAGAAGGTTGCCTTCTTCCTGGAGGGGGGCAAGCAGTTGATGGAGGTCCCCGTAGCTCAATTGACGAGGCAGCTGACCACCAGGTCAAAAGTGGGTGACAAGGAGGTTGTCGGCCAGAACGCCGAAGTCGTGACCGGCAGTTTGTTCCTATGGCCGCTGGAAGACGGCACCGTCAGTTTCGGAGTGGTCTCTCCGAAAAGCATCGACATAAAGGCGGGGCAGAAGGTGTACGCCGAGGTCAAGGGCAAGTCCGGGGTGAGGAGCTTCACCATCAAGATGCCGGTCAAAGAAACTCAGGGATTCGGCTTCTAGCCGAGCGTTATGACAGCAGGCAATTAGGATGGCCCTCATGTTTGGCTGGCAGGTGATCCCGAGGATCGGGTTCGGCGACTTCGGCATCTCTCCCCATGGCATCGGGATAGCCATCGGCTACTTCGTCGGCGCGCTGGTGATGGCGAGGCAGGCGCGCAAGATCGGCTACGACGAGGACCACGTTTGGAACGGTGCCGCGATCGGCGTTTTGGGAGCGATGCTCGGTGCCCGCGTCGCATATGTGGTCGGCCATATCGAGGACTATCCAGATCCCCTGGAGTGGCTAAGGCTTTGGGAGGGGGGCCTTTCGCTGGTCGGGGGCCTGATCGGCGCTTTCATCGCGGTCTCCATCTATTGCCTGGTTAAGAAGATCTCTTTCTTTCAGCTGGTCGACCTTGGAGCCCCAGGGCTCGGCATCGGGATAGCTCTTGGCCGAAGCGGCGACATGGCTATCGGAGATCACCTGGGCAGGGCAACCAATGGGTGGTGGGGATGGCAGTACCAGGGGGGCGAGCTGATCTCTCCTCCCCCGTGCACGACTCCAACCGGAGCCCCGGTATACCCAAGTGCCGACGGCTGTCTAGAGCCGGGAATGGTAGTTCACCAAACGGCCATCTACGACTCGATCTGGTCATTCGTGATCTTCGGCATATTGCTGCTGCTAGCCAGAAAACCCCGGAGAAGAGGATTCATGTTCCTCAGCTGGGCCTCGCTGTATGCCATCGGGAGGATCGCAACCGACTTCGCTCGCGTCGACAAGCACTGGTTCGGACTTGGCCTTACCGGCAGTCAGCTTACGTCGATAGCAGTACTGACGCTATGCGGCCTGCTCCTCATCTTCTTCAAGGGCATCCCGGGGGGACAGATGCCGCCCGCGACGGTCATGGACGGGGCAGTCGTAACTCCGGAGGATGTTCCACAAGCCGCCCCGAAACCGGACCAGAAACCCGAGGAGTCTTCAGACGAGACTCAGCCGCTCTGACGCGGCCCGGTACTGCTTGCCCGCATGGTATGACGATCTGACCAGGGGGCCCGATTCAACCCAGGCGAACCCGAGCTCCTCGCCGATCCGTTTGTAGTCTTCGAATTCCTCCGGCCTTACCCACCGATCCACCGGCAGATGGTGTGACATCGACGGCGACAGATACTGCCCGATCGTCATCAGATCTACTTTCGCCTCGCGCAGATCGTGAAGACACTCGATGACCTCATCAAAGGTCTCTCCCATGCCGACGATGATGTTTGACTTGGTGGGGACCCTGAGGTTCATCTGCTTGGCAATCGAGAGAACCTTGAGCGAGCGCTCATAACGAAAGCCCGGTCTAACCCTGCGGTGCAATCTGCGGGTCGTCTCGAGATTGTGCGCGAACACATCGGGTTTAGCCGCGATGACGATTCGGATGGCATCCGCCTCGCCTTTCAGATCACCAGTCAGAACCTCCACCCCACATCCTGGGATCCTGCTTCTGATCTGTAGGATCGTGTCCGCCCAGATCCGTGCGACATCCACCGGTGGAGCATCGTCTCTCTCAACGCCAGTGATCACCGCGAAGTTGAGCCCCATCTTCTCGATCGCCTCGGCCACCCGAACTGGCTCTTGTGTGTCGAGCGGTCCCGGCCTTCCGGTTGCGATGTCGCAGAAACCGCATCTGCGCGTGCACTTGTCACCGAGGATCAAGAAGGTCGCCTCCCTTTGTTCCCAGCACTCATAGATGTTGGGGCAAGACGCCTCTTCGCAAACCGTGTGCAGACCAAGGTCCCGCACGAGTCCCTTGAGGTCTGAGTAGTTCGGCCCGGTCCTGAGACGGGTCTTCATCCACGGTGGGCGAGGCGTCCTGACGGTGGTTGTCGCATCGCCCATCTCGGTTCGCGTGGGGATCGAAGCGCCGAAGAACACCTGACTCATGATGCCTTGCCCCTGCGGATATCAAGCGGGATCACATCGGCATCGGCGAGGCCCACCTCTCCCAACGATCCGGCTACTACTCTGCGATGAAGGACCTCGCCTATAGCCGAGGCTAAACGGTCTTCGATGTCGCCTCTGTCTGGCGCCTGGCCGAGGAGCGTCTCCAATGAGGCCATCTGCACCTTCGGGATCCCACACGCCACCATCTCGTCGAAGAAAGAAAGGTCTGTCGAGATGTTGAGCGCCAGGCCGTGACGGGTGACACCGCGCGATACATGGACACCGATCGATGCGAGCTTGCTGTCCCCCACCCAAACCCCGGTCAGACCTTCACGCCTCGCCGCTAACACTCCGTATGAGCGCGCCGTTCGGATGATCGCTTCTTCGAGTACTCGCAGATACCGGAGGGCATCTGGGTCCTTTCGGTCATCTCTTCGCAGATCGACGATCGGGTAAGCCACCAACTGGCCGGGACCGTGATACGTGATGCTGCCTCCGCGATCTGCCTCGAAGACCTCTACATGTTTGTCAGCCATGGTCTTCGGCGTTGCCAGCAGGTGCTCCTTCTTGAAGGAGCGGCCAAGGGTGAAGACATGCGGGTGCTCCAACAGAAGGAGGGTGTCGGATATCTCGCTAGCCACCCGCTTTTCATGGAGTGCCTTTTGCCACTCCGACGCGATCGGATAGGGAACCTTCCCCGCCCGGATCACCGCCAACTGATTCATCTACTCGGGAAGGTATCCGCTGAGATCGCTCGTGAAATCCGCCTCTTGAAGCAACTCTTTCAGATGGGCCAGGAACTGGGCAGCCTCCGCTCCATCGATGACGCGGTGATCCCATGACATCGACAGGAACACCATGTGGCGTATGGCGATCGAATCGTCTCCATGCTCGTCGGTCACCACCGCGGGGCGCTTCACAACTGCGTCGAACGCAAGGATCCCTGCCTGACCCTTGTTCATTATCGGGACTGAAAGTACCGATCCGAACGGTCCTGGGTTTGTGATCGTGAACGTCCCCGACGAAACGTCGTCCGGACTGAGCTTCTTGCTCCGTGCGCGATCGGCCAGATCGCGGACACCGCGCGCAAGACCAACTACGTTCATCCCGTCGGCCCCCTTCAGCACCGGGACGATGAGGCCATTGGTAAGCGCCACCGCGATCCCTAGGTTCACAAAGTGCTTTCGGGTGATGGTGCCATCGCCATTCCATGTCGAGTTGACGGATGGAAACTTGAGCAGGGCCTGAGAAACGGCCTTAGAGAGGAAGGGCATCCAGGTGAGCGAGTAACCCTCGCGCGTTTTGAAGTCCGGGCCCGCAAGCTCCCTTAGACGCGCGATGTTCGTCATGTCCACTTCCACGCTGTTCCAGGCCCTGGCGGATTCGCGAAGCGACGAAACCATGTGCTCGGCGATCAAGCGCCGCATGTTGCTGACCTGAATCACCTCTTCGCCGGCTCCCCCGACAGCGGCGGCCGGAACAGCCGGGCTTGCGGCGGTGGCCTGCTGAGCCGTCTTCTCGGCATCTAGCCCAGCGGGATCCAAAGAGGGCTCCTCAGCCGCCTCGGCGCGGGGCGCAGTGCCAGGCGCCGCAGCCATGATGTCTTGCTTGGTTATTCGCCCGCCGGTCCCTGTGCCTCGGACTGAATCCAGATCTATCCCACGCTCAGTAGCAAGCTTTCGCACCAGGGGCGACAGGATCCCCCTGCGGGGTGCATCCTCGGCTGACTCGACCTGAGCGGCGGGGCGTTTCTTCGTCGGAGCAACAGGCTCGGCCGCGGCCTGTTCTTCGGCCGGCCGTTCCCGGGCGGTCTCCTCAGACGCGGGCTGGTCTGAGACCTCGGCATCGCCCTTTGGAGGCTTCTGCTCGGCGGCTGGCTCGGCGGCTTCGGCTGGCTCGGCGGCTTCGGCTGGCTCGGCGGCTTCGGCTGGCTCGGCGGCTTCGGCTTCTCCCTCGACACCGATCTCGGCGATAGGAGTGCCGACCGCCACAGTGTCACCTTCCTGAACCAGGATCTTCGTGATGGTTCCAGCCATGGGCGCGGGGATCTCGCTGTCGACCTTATCGGTTGATACCTCTACGAGCGGCTCGTCTGCCTGAACAGTGTCGCCTTCTTTCTTGAGCCATCTGGTGATGGTGCCTTCGGCTACGGTTTCGCCCAGCTGCGGCATCTTGAAGGGGGTGGCCATACGATCAAACTCCCATTGTCTTAGTCGCTTTCGTTTTGAAATCCTATTGCGAAGCGGCCTACCCGGCTCAGGCCTCCAATTTGTTCACCACGTGGCCGCCGAACTGATTGCGGAGCGCAGCGACCACTTTCATCGCCGACGACGAATCCTGCCTGGATGAGAATCTGGCGAAAAGGGCCGACGAGATGACGTTCAGAGGTACGCCCAGCCGGATGGCTTCTTCAACGGTCCATCGGCCCTCGCCCGAGTCTTCGGCCCAGCCGGCGATCGTGTGAAGACCCTCGTCTTCATCGAGGGCCTTCACAAGCAGTTCGAGGAGCCACGAGCGGACGACGCTTCCCTTCCGCCACGCAGCGAGGGTCCCATTCACATCTATCCCAAGCTCGCTCCTTTCAAGCAGCTCGAATCCCTCGCCGAAAGCATGCATCAGTGCGTACTCGATCCCGTTATGAACCATCTTGGTGAAGTGGCCGGCCCCCTGGGGGCCGGCGTGGACGAACCCTCCTTCTGGAGCAAGGGCCTGGAATATGGGCATCAGCGCGTCTACGTGTTCCTTTTCTCCACCGACCATCAGGCAATAACCCTCGGTGGGCCCCCAGATCCCTCCGCTCACGCCTGCGTCGATGAAACCGATGCGACGCGAAGAAAGACTCGCCGCGCGCGCGATCGACTCGGTGTATCTGGAGTTGCCACCGTCGACTATCACGTCACCAGGCTCCATCGACTTCGATGCCTCCTCGATGGCGGAGCTGGTCGGTTCGCCTGCCGGGACCATGAACCAGACGACACGAGGAGGATCGATGGCCGCAACCAGGTCGGCGATCGATGCGACGTCTGATTCGGACGGGTCGAGGTCGTATCCAACGACATCGAGGCCGGCCTGCTTCAGGCGCGCTGACATGCCGCCGCCCATCCGTCCGAGCCCAACCATCCCGAGCTTCAAAGAACGCTGCTCATAGACCAAGGTCCACCCTCATCAGGCTTGACGGGGGTCGATGCGCTCGACGTCGATCTGATACTGCGATATCGCTGATGCCACCGTCTCCGGTTTGATCTCACCCGCCTCAGCAAGTGCCGATAGGGCAGCCACCACGATGTGCTCGGCATCTACTTCGAAGTGACGCCGAAGGTTCTCACGGGTATCACTCCTGCCGAAACCGTCCGTTCCGAGTGAGACGAAATCATTTGGGACCCAACGAGAGATCTGATCCGGTACCGCCTTCATCCAGTCGGACGCCGCGATGACCGGGCCCTCCGAGCCGTTCAGGGCCTTCTGCACGTAAGGGACGCGCCTGGCTTCGCCAGGATGCAGGCGGTTCCATCTTTCCGTTTCGAGCGCGTCTTCGCGAAGCAGTTTGTAACTGGTCGCGCTCCAAACGTCGGCCGAAACATCGTGGTCCTGGAGCATCTCCTGCGCCTTGAGGACCTGACTTGCAAGGATAGATCCGCTGCCCAGCAGTTGAACGCGGTGTTCTTTGCCCTTCGCGCCTTCGTTGAATCTGTACAGACCCTTCAAGATGCCCTCATCAACAGACTTCGGTTTAGCAGGCATGACGTAGTTCTCGTTGTAGAGGGTGAGGTAGTAGAAGACGTCCTCGCCGTCCTCGATCATCCTTCGCAACCCTTCTTTAACAACGGTTGCGGTCTCGTATGCGAACGCAGGGTCGTACGCCAGGCAGTTAGGAACGGTAGACGCGAGCAGATGTGAATGACCATCCTCATGTTGAAGTCCCTCGCCGTTGAGGGTGGTCCTGCCCGCTGTACATCCAAGAAGGAAGCCGCGCCCTCTTGCATCACCGAAAGCCCAGATCAGATCGCCGATCCGCTGGAACCCGAACATCGAATAGAAGAGGAAGAACGGAATCATGTGCTCGCCTTGGGTTGCGTATGAAGTTCCTGCGGCCGTGAACGAGCCCATGCTCCCAGCCTCGGTTATCCCTTCCTCTAATACCTGACCGTCTCGGGCCTCGACGTAAGAGAGCAAATTCGCGTAATCGACCGGCTCATACATCTGTCCCATCGGCGAATAGATCTTGAACTCCTTGAACAAAGGCTCCATGCCAAACGTGCGCGCTTCGTCCGGGATGATCGGCACCACTCTTTCGCCGAACTGCTTGTCGCGTAGCAAGTCTCTTAGCAGTCCTACGAAAGCCATGGTCGTTGAGACCTCCCGTTTTCGCTCTTCGGTGCCCGCGTCGAAAGTTTCGTAGATCTTGGCCGCGGGAAGGGGAAGCGGAGTAGGCGATGAGCGTCTTGCGGGGAGGAATCCACCGAGTCGCCTACGGCAGTCCTTGATGTACTGGACCTCATCAGAGTCCTCGCCGGGATGGAAGAACGGAAGCTCTTCTCCTGAAAGCTTCTTCTCGGAGATCTCGATGTTCAGGCGTTCAGCGAATCGCTTGAACTCTTCCTCGGTCATCTTCTTTATCTGGTGAGTCGCGTTGCGTGCCTCGATCTCTGGGCCGAGGGCCCATCCTTTGACCGTCTTAGCAAGGATCACGACGGGGCGGTCCTTCAATTCCGTTGCTACTTGGTATGCCGCAAATACTTTTCGGTAATCGTGGCCCCCGCGCTTCAGCCGCCACAGGTCGTCGTCGGAAAGGTGCGAGACCATCTTCTTGAGCCGCGGATCCGGACCGAAGAAGTGCTCGCGGATGTACTTGCCCGATTCGATGGAATAGCGCTGGAACTCTCCATCAAGGGTGGTATTCATCTTGTTGACTAGGACGCCTTCATGGTCCTGAGCAAGAAGCTCGTCCCACTCGCGGCCCCACACCACTTTGATGACGTGCCACCCGGCTCCGCGGAACAGCGATTCCAATTCCTGCATGATCTTGCCGTTTCCGCGGACAGGACCGTCGAGACGCTGCAGGTTGCAGTTGACAACGAAGATGAGGTTGTCCAGCCGTTCGTACGCCGCCTTGTGCAAGGCGCCGACACTCTCGGGCTCGTCCATCTCGCCATCGCCGAGGAAAGCCCAAACCCTTTGCTCCGATGTGTCCTTGATGCCGCGATGGTCGAGATAGCGGTTGAAGCGAGCCTGGTAGATCGCGCTGATGCCCGCAAGCCCCATCGAAACGGTGGGGAACTCCCAGAAGTCGGGCATGAGGCGCGGGTGAGGATAGGAGGACAGCCCGCCCTTCCAGATGGCCTCCCGGCGGAAGTGATCGAGCTGCTGCTCGTTGATCCTTCCCTCCAAGAACGCGCGGGCGTAGACGCCAGGAGCTGCATGGCCCTGGATGTAAACCTGATCTCCTCCGCCAGGATGGTCCTTGCCTCGGAAGATGTGGTTGAAGCCAACCTCATAAAGCCCCGCCGCGGACGCGTATGTTGCGAGATGTCCCCCGATACCCGTGAAGAGCTTGTTGGCGCGAAGCACCATCACAGCTGCGTTCCACCGGATCAATTGACGGATACGGAATTCGAGGGCTTCGTTGCCGGGGAAATAGGGCTCTTGCTCTGGGGGGATCGTGTTTACGTAATCGGTGGACACCATCGAGGGAAGGCCGATCTGCCTCTGCCTCGCGTGAAGGAGCACGCGGTGAAGAAGGTAACGGGCTCTCGCCTTTCCCTGCGTGTCGATGACGTCATTCATCGCCGCCAACCAATCAGCGGTCTCATCCGGAAAAGGGTCCGGCAGTTGATCTTTGAAAACGTCGTAGGGCATCTAGACCACCTCGCCTAATAGTCTGCCCCAAAAGTAGGCGGGTATGCCGAAGATCTGGTTGTTGTTCAGGCCCCGTGCAGCTGCTTCCCTGCCAGATGCAGCATCGTTTCGCCGACTGCCTCCGAAAGTGTTGGGTGGGGATGGAACAAGGCGGCGACCTCGGCCGGGTACGCCTCCCAGTTTGTGATCAACTGAGCTTCAGCTATCAATTCGGTCACCCTTGGACCAACCATGTGGATGCCGAGCACCGGCCCATCGCGTCGGGCGACCACTTTCACGAATCCTGCGCTTGTCCCAAGGATCGTCGCCTTACCGGAAGCGGCCCAGGGGAAACGAGCAACCTGAACGTCATTGCCCGCGTCCTTGGCTTGTTGTTCGGTGAGGCCAACCGAGGCGATCTCGGGCTCGGAGTAGGTGCACCGGGGAACACCTGGGTAGCTGACTGGGACCGTGTCTTTGACTCCGGCGATCTGCTCTGCGACATGAACGCCCTCGGCAAATGCAACGTGTGCCAACTGGAAGTGAGGGAAAGGAAGGTCGAGCGACGGCTGCGTGATGAGATCGCCGACCGCCCAGACTCCATCAACCCCGGTTCGGCAACTGCCGTCGACCACGACGTATCCACGGTCGAGCTTGATGCCGGCCTCTTCATAGCCCAGCCCTTCAGAAATAGGGCCCCGTCCTACGGCGACCAGGCACCTCTCAGCCTCCACGACTTCGCTCTTGCCTTGTGCCGTTTCGAAGGTAACTTTGGCTCCCGCTCCGGAGGTCTCTGCCTTCACTACCTTCACCCCGGCGTGGGCCTTGATCCCGCGTTTCGTGAAGTGACGCGTGAATTCTTTAGACACTTCTTCGTCTTCGCCAGGGGCGAGTCGGGGCAATGCCTCGATGACCGTCACCTCTGCTCCGAACGAGCGGTACACACTTGCAAGCTCGAGCCCAACGGCTCCTGCCCCGATAACGATCACCGATGATGGGATCTCGTCTAGGACCAGCGCATGGTCGGACGTGATGAATGCCTTGCCGTCGATCTTTATGAATGGGAGCGACTTCGCATAAGAGCCGGTGGCGAGCACTACCGCATCGGCAGACACCGACTGCCCCGACTCGACCTCGATGGTGTCTCTGCTCGCCAGGCGGCCCTTACCCGACACGATCTCGACCTTCCGAGCCTTGAGTACGCCCTGGAGGCCTTTGAATAGGCGGGAAACTACAGAGTCTTTGTAGGTTAGGACTTTGCCCCAATCGACCTCGGGCTCTGAAGCAAGGATTCCGAAGTTGCCGGAAGATTTGATGGTGTCGATGATTTCGGCCGAATGTAGAAGGGCCTTGGTGGGGATGCATCCTCGATGCAGGCAGGTTCCCCCCACCTTGTCGCTCTCGACCATGACCACTTTGAGTCCAAGCTGCGCGGCCCGGAGGGCCGCGGCATAACCCGCGTTTCCTCCTCCGAGGATCGCAACATCGGCTCTGTCAGGCATGAGGCGAGTCTATCCGCTCGGCCAGGAGGTGAGAGAGCCGAGCCACCCCAGCACAGCCTCGATCGCGCGCGGGTCTCTTCGCAGTTGGTGGCCCCCTCCTTCGAGCATCAACAACTGCTTGGGCTCCCTCGCCGCGTCATAGATCAGTTCCGCGTGGGATGGAGGCACTACCGCGTCGGCTGTGCCCTGCACGATCAATAAGGGCTGGCCGAGCCGCGAAGCAGAATCCGCAGCAGGAGCCTGCTCCAACTCGCTCCACCACTGCTCTTCGTCGATATCCACTTCGGTAGGGATCAGCCCGATACGACGCCAGTGATCGAAGAGGCTGCTGTCGCGCGTCCAGTACGCAGGAGCTGCCAGGGTCGCAACCCCCTTCACCCTCGGATCGGACTCAGCGTGATTGAGCGCAACCGCTCCCCCAGCGCTGCTGCCGACGACGAACAACGGGCCTTCGGCCGAAACCAGATCGATCACCCCAGCCAGGTCTTCGATCCATCCGTGGTGAGTGAACTCGCCCTCAGAGTCCCGGGCTCCCCTGAAGTTGAACCAGACAGCCCTGTAGCCAGCGGATGAGAACTGCTCGGCAAGGCCCGGATAACCGGCATCCGTGGGGTCGTGGGGACCCCCGGAGGGGATGCCATGACACAAGATGACGGTTGCCTTCGCGGAGGGGTTCTCAACGATTCCGCCGGTGAGAGCAAGACCAGCGACCTTGAACGTGTGCCGCTTCAACGGACCTCGAACGCTGCGGAATCGAGGCCGGAAGCTCCGTCGGGATGCGGTTCAGCTAGTTCTGCGGATTGGATGTTCCCGTCCCCATCCACAGCCCGCACGAGGATCTTTCGGCGGCCCTTGCCAGGATCGATGTCCGCCGCCCACAGCCTCCAGGTAAGTGGAGACAGGGCTCTTTTGAGCATCGCCTCCTTCCAATTGTTACCCCCGTCGTCAGAGATCTCCACGCGCTTGATCCCTCTGTCGCCGGCCCAGGCGATACCAGCTGCCATCGCGGGGAGGCTCACTCGTTCGATGTCGCGGGGCACGTCTATGCGAGAGCCGGTCTTTATGCTAGCTACGTCACTCCAGCCCTTCTGCATCCAATAACCCTGATAGTCGTGATCGACCAGTTCTATCTCGACTAGCCACTTCACGTTCTTCATGCCGTAGATCCCGGGGACGATGATCCTCGCTGGGAAACCGTGCTCCCTGGGCAGTGCTTCGCCGTTCATCCCGAACACCACCAGCGTCGTATCTTCCAGGGCCTTTTCCAATGCGATGGAGTCCGAATAACCCTCCGCCCCGCGAAAGACAACGTCCACCACTTCCTCACCGATGCCTGCTCGCTCTAGAACATCGCGAAGCCTCACTCCTCGCCACACTGCCGTCGAGATCAGATCTCCACCGACTTCGTTCGAGATACAGGTAAGCGTGTGAGCGATCTCGACCACCTCGAAGTCGCTCTGCAACGTGCCGTAATCCAAGCTGTACGGCGTGTCCACCAAGCCCTTCACCTTCAGGCGCCATTTGATGTGGTCTACCGACGGCTTAACGATGTTGATGTCGACGTTGTAGAACGAATCGTTGTCAGTCACCTCGGGTGTGAGTCCAGCTACCAGCGGAAAGGCATCGTTGGCAGGAGGAACGAATGGAGACACAGCTTGCCGGATGATCACGTCCATCTTGGTCTTCCGCCCGATGAAACGGAACATCGCGGCCCCACCTACGAGCATCCCACCTACCAGGATCAGGCCGCGGCGAAGGAAGGTCCGACGCGAACTGCGGATAGCGTCGAGAGGAGTCTGTTCTTCATGGAGTTTCGGCTCCAGTGCATCCATCAGCGGGTTACCCGCAGCCATCCGCGCGAACAGCAGTCCGGCGCCCATGTACGCGATGACCGACGAGACCCTCAGGCCTTCTGGGCTGAACGCCGCAGCTATCGATGCTGCAACGAAGAACAATGCTCCCAGAAGAAGTCCTACCCTAGCCTTGACCGAGTTCGACTTGAATCTCGTAAGCGGTATCGAGGCGATCCCGGCCGCGGCAGACATCCCGATCACAACTGAGACCGACATGAGGCGAAGCGCCCAATGACCCATCAGCTCGATCATCTGCGTGGCCAGATCTCCGGGGGTCGCAGCCGCTATGACAGCTGCTATGCGGGCCGGCGGAAAATACACACCGGGGAAGAACGAGTTAACTGCGAAGAGCATCGAGAGGGCGACAAGCATCCCAGCCGAGCCAGCCAGGAACTGCCTTTTGCGATCGTTCACCGCACTTCAGCCTGCCCCTGGAGTTGTTCCCTCAGCCGCCTTGCACTAGGACGCTCGGGCCCGGTGTGGGTTCCGGGCAACTCCTCGATCACGGCGCCAGCCGTACCCCCCACTGTCACCGTTGCTCCGATGGGAACGGCCGTCGAAACCACTCCGATGCCGAAACCTTTGCCTTCATGGGAAACGGCGCTAGTTACCGTGCCAGCCGGCTGGTCCTCGAAAACTACATCCCCCGTTGCGAGGCCCTCCTCGAAAACTATGCGGCGGAGCCTTCTTCTTAGCCTCCCGCGCTGCGCCATCGCGACTGCCTCCTGCCCCAGATAACAGCCCTTCTCGAAGTGGACGGCCTTCTCCATGGCAGCCTCTTGAGGAAGGAAGCTCTCGTCGTAATCCACACCGAACTGAGGAGTTCCTGACGCCACCTCGATATCTCGACGGGTTCGGTCATCACCGGTCACAGCGCCTGCGGCCTCGAGCCTCGCCATAAGGTCTTGCTTGTGGTCCCTCCTCACCCAGATGTCGATACCTCCGATCGGATGTATCACCCTGACCAGCCATCCTGCTCCGAACTGCTCGGCCCCATGTTCTTCTTCCGGAAGGGTCATCCTTTGTAGGGCATCCTTGACCACTGCCGCCGCCTTTTCCCCAAGGACGCTCACCAGTGCGTAAGACTGCGTGCAGTCTTCGATCTCGACTTGGGTGGTGAAGATACGGGACGAGAAGAAACCGAGAAGGTCGCTCTGCTTATCTGGCTCGGTATCTAGAAGGAGTTCTGCTCCGGCCCCCACGACCCTCATCGGAGCCACGATCTTGCCGTTGGGCCTCAGAAGCAGCGCCTGCATGCCCTGGCCCGACCTAAGGGATCCGACATCGTTGGTTAACAGCTGGCCAAGGAACCATGCCGCTTGCGGTCCTTGGAAACGAAGCTTGCCCCGCGACGAATTGTCGAACAGCCAGGTGTTCACTCTTCGCCTCTCACCAAGCCATAGGTCGACTTGCACTCCCCGCAGTAGTAGGCATAAACATTGATCAGCTTCCCATCGACGACTTTCAGGGAAACCTCCTGAACCTTCCCGAAACCCGCGACCGACGCTCCGCACTTCGAACAGCGTTTACCGGCAGAGGCGTCCTGGTCGTTTCGTATCTGGTCCATGAGGCGCTCGACGAACGCTTCGCCAAGCTGGTCGGACAGTCCGTCGATGATCGAGCGCGCGCCACCCGACTTGGTGCGCAGGATCCCGAGCAGGAGGTGTTCTGGGGCAACGAACTCGTGTCCCAGCTCCGATGAGATGGCTGTCGCGCTCGCTATGGCAGCGTTCGCATCGTCTATGAGGACCACCTCGCCATCCGGGACCTCTCCAGCTGGCTCATCTGCCGCGAGGACACGGGCACTTTCACGAGAGATCCCCTGGTCCTGAAGAAGCTGTGCGGCCAGGCTTTGCCCTTCGGTGAGCAGGCCGATGAACAGATGGGATGTGTCGATCGGCCGACTTGCCTTGGTGGCCTCATCCTGCGCCTGGACGATGACCCTTCGGGCACGGTCGGTGAAATTCTCGAACATATCCAAAAGGCTACCTCGCCCGGCGCCGAATAGACTCGGCCCCCGAGGGAGGGCTCTTGACCGAACCAGCGATACGGATACGGGATCTGACGAAGTCTTTCGGCCCACAGATCATCTTTGAGGATGTGACTTTGGACTTCCCGAAGGGCGACATATCTATCATTCTTGGGCCGTCCGGAACTGGGAAGAGCGTCTTCCTCAAACATCTCGTCGGCCTATTGAAGCCAGACCGTGGCGAGGTTTGGGTTGGAGACGACAACGTTCCAGCCTTGAGCGAGAAACGCCTCTATGAGGTCCGAAAGAGGTTCGGCGTGCTGTTCCAGGATGGAGCCCTGTTCGGATCGATGGACATCTACGACAACGTAGCTTTTCCGTTGAGAGAGCACACTCGAAAGACCGAGGCCGAGATCCGAGGGATCGTCTCGGAGAAGCTGTCACTGGTGGGGCTGGAAGGCGCTGAGAAGAAGTTCCCCGGCGAGATCTCGGGAGGGATGAAGAAGAGGGCGGGCCTTGCAAGGGCCCTTGTCCTCGAGCCCGAGATAATCCTGTTCGATGAGCCGGACTCAGGGCTAGATCCCGTTCGCACGGCCTTCCTGAATGAATTGGTGCTGGACCTAAAGAAGCAACTCGGATCGACGATGATCATCGTCACGCACCACATCCCATCCGCCCGTCAGGTGGCAGACCACATCGGCCTTTTGTTCCGTCGCAAGCTCGTTAGGTTCGGCCCCAAGCAGGAGATGTTCTCGGACACCAGCGCAGTTGTGAAACAGTTCTTGAACGGCGACACGCAGGGACCTATCGGGATGTCCGAGGAGAAAGATGGCTCGATAGAGGGGACCGCTTGAATCTCAAGGGATTACTCCGTCAGACCGGAGACATGTTTGCTCTGACCCTCGAAGCCTTCCGGCTGATGGGGAGGCGGCCTGTCCCCGTAGGCGAGTTCATCCAGCAATCGTGGTTCATCGCAAGCGTGGCTATCGTGCCGGTCATCCTGGTGTCGGTTGCTTTCGGGATGGTGATAGCCCTACAGGTGGGCAACATCGCACGGCAGTTGGGCGCGCAGTCACAGACTGGGGCAGCCATGGTTCTAGCGGTCGTCCGAGAAGCTGCTCCGATCGCCACTGCTCTTCTCATCGCCGGGGCCGGAGGCTCCGCGATGACGGCCGATCTGGGCTCACGAAAGATCCGCGACGAGATATCTGCGATGGAGGTGCTTGCGGTGAACCCTGTGCACCGATTGGTAGTTCCGAGACTTTGGGCAGCGATGCTGGTAGCCGTACTGCTGAACGGATTCGTCAGCGTCGCCGGGATCGCCGGCGGCTACTTCTTCAACGTGGTGGTGCAGGGAGGAACAGCTGGGGCTTACCTGTCTTCGTTCAGTCTCCTCAGCCAACCCGCAGATCTGTACTTCGCGCTGACGAAGGCGCTGGTGTTCGGACTGATCGCCGCGATGGTCGCAGTCCACATGGGACTAAGTGCAAAGGGGGGGCCGAAGGGTGTTGGCGACGCCGTCAATCAGGGAGTCGTTCTTACCTTCATGCTTATCTTCCTCGCAAATATCATCCTCACGCTGCTCTATTTCCAAGTCGTCCCACAGAAGTTCGCGTGACGTGGCTCGCGTAACCAGGCCCCTGGCCCCGCCGCTGTCGTTCATCCGCTTCGTGTTCAGCGTCTCTGCGTTCGGACTTGAATCGATCGGCAGACAGGTCGCTTTCTATCTGAGGTCCATCCAAGGGCTCGGCGCAGCTGCAACCAAACACTTCGGCGAGACGCTTCGTCTGGTCGGCGAGATCACCTGGGGAGCTGGTGCGCTGATCGTTGGAGCAGGCACGGCTGGGGTCATCTTTTTCCTATCATTCATCACCGGGGGCCTTGTTGGGCTGGAAGGGTTCAAGGGACTCGAACTGATCGGAGCGGAGGCGTTCACCGGTTTCGTCTCGGCATTCGGCAACACCCGAGAGATCACTCCTTTGATCGCCGGCATCACTCTGGCGGCGCAGGTGGGGGCCGGCTATACCGCAGAGCTAGGAGCCATGCGGATCAACGAAGAGATAGACGCTCTTGAGGTGATGGCGATGTCGACCATGCGCTATCTGGTCTCGACGCGCGTACTCGCCGCCTTGATAGCCATAACCCCTCTTTATCTCGTTTCGCTTTTCGCTTCCTACCTTGCAACCGAATTGGCCGTCGTCAACCTGTACGGACTTTCCGCCGGCACCTTCAGTCATTACTTCCATCTGTTCCTGCCACCCATCGACATCTTCTACTCACTCATCAAGGCGTGGACGTTCGCTGCTGCGGTCGCACTGATCCATTGCTACTACGGCTACACCGCGTTCGGCGGTCCGGCGGGCGTCGGAGTCGCTGTCGGCAGAGGGATCCGAACGAGCATCGTGGTGATCAACGTTTTGAACCTCGCGCTTTCTGCGTTGATGTGGGGAATCAAAGACACCGTGAGGATCGCAGGATGAAAGCCAATAAGTCCCATGTTGCCTTGGGGGCCCTGGCACTGGCTGCAGCACTAGCGTTCATCGGCTCTGTCGGGCTTTCGATGACACGCACCGCAGGCAACACCTACCCGGTAACCATCGTCTTCGAAAGGGCAGGACAGCTCCTTCAAGAGGGCGCAGATGTGAAGCTTCGCGGAGTTCTGGTTGGCAAGATCGACAAGCTGTCCGTGACTTCTAAGAGACGGGCTCTCGTGACGCTGGCCATGGATCCCGCGCAGCCCGTCCCGGCAAATGTGACCGCTGCCATACGCGCCAAGACCCTTTTCGGAGAAAAGTTCATCGCTCTCAGCGATCCTTCTGGTGGACCCCAGGGACGGCTGGGCGCTGGAGACCGGATAGATGAAACCAGGACCGTCGGGCCCTTCGAACTGGAAGAAGTGCTGGAGGCCGCTGGCCCGGTTCTTGAGGCCATCGAACCGGGCGAGTTAGGTGGCGCCATCCACGCGCTAGCTGGAGGGCTTGTAGGAAACGAAGAGGCCGTGCGGCGCGCTCTCACGGATGCGCCAAGTGCCTTGGCTGCCCTGAACGACAGCAACCTCGACGGGCTGCTTGGCGGCCTGGACGATTCGAGCGCGGCTTTCGCGTCTGCGGCTCCGGACCTTCAAGCGTCCCTGAAGGATCTGACAGTCGTGGCCAACATGCTGAAGGCCAAGAGAAGCTCGCTGGAGTCGGTACTGGCAGACACGCCCAGCTGGATAGACCCACTCACGGCCATCATGCAAGCTCGATACGCGGACCTGGTGGATCTTTCGGTGAAGGGGGCCGACATCGTTTCGTTGGTCTCAGATCACCGGCAGGCGATCCCATACACGGTGTCCTCATTGAAGAACTTCACCCAGGACTGGGTCACCAACCTTTCGGTGGGCTGTTTCAATGCGAATGAGCAATCGATCGACACGCTTCATCCGAGTCTCGCTGGCAGCACCTGCTGGCAGATCTGGCAGGCAGGCGGCGAGCTGCAGCGAGCTCCCGGAGATGGCGCGTACGACTCCGGGACCCGGCCTCTCCCAAACTCGGCAACACAAGCCTACCGGGTACAGGTGAGGTCGCTGCTCAAGCTGTCATCCGGGAGAGAGCCGAGTGACCTTTCATTGATGCTCTTCGGTGCAGTAAGGGACCCTCGCGGACTCATCCCACAGGAGCTGCTGTGAGGAAGCCCGGGATGAAGCTGGTGATCTTCACCGTCTTCACCGTTGCGATAACGGCCCTGCTGGCGTCGGTCATCGGCAACTTCCATCCATTCAAGAAGCGTTATGAATTCGAAGCGGCCTTCGAGGACGCGACCGGGACTCTGAAGGGCGATCTGGTGACCCTGGCGGGCGTGGATGTGGGAAAGGTGAAGGGGGTAAGGGTCGAGCGGGGGCTCGCCATCCTCACGCTCACCGTCGATGAGGCCGTCAAGCTGCCGATCGATAGCCATCTTTCCATCGAGTACCGCAACCTGCTCGGCCAAAGAACGGTGCAACTGGAACCTGGCGAGTCCAGAACCTACATCGAAGACGGCGGATCCATCAGCAAGGAGCGGACACTCGGCCCGCTCGACTTGGGGGCGGTGCTCAACAACCTTCGCCCGGTCCTAACCGGGGTTCGGGCAGAGGACGTCAATACCCTTTCTTCGACGCTCGCCGACACCATCGCTCCGAAGAAGTCTCAGATCGACGGCATCCTTTCGGACTCGGCTTTGCTGACTTCCGAGCTCTCCAGCAAGAGCCCGCAGATCGCTGGGCTCATCACCGGGGTCGAATCAACCGCAGGAGAGTTGGCAGACTCAAGGCAGGAGCTTGGCCGACTGCTTGCGAGTTTCTCTAAGCTCTCGGAAACCATCGCATCGAGGTCGTCCGCCTTGGACCGGACCATCGTCAACCTCGATGCGGCATCGGGCCAGATCGGATGGCTGATACAGAGCAACCGGCCCGCCCTCGACCAGGATCTGGACGATCTGTCCACGCTTCTCGGGTTGGTCGTGAACCGACAGCAAGACGTCAACAAGATCGCAGCTCAGTTGGACGACGTCCTCGAAGCCACTACCAGAGCTACGACATACGGTGAGTGGGCCAACCTGTACGTCTTCTCGCTGTGTTCACGCAGCGAGCCGAAGTGTGACGCCGGTTCGGCTTCAACGGCCTCAACGCCCCTACCGGCCCGCGGTTCACGACTGAGAGCAGTCCTGTTCCAGGAGACGCGGCCTTGATCTCGTTCCGCGAACGCGACCCGCTCAGGGTAGGCATCGCCTCATTGGCCGTAATGGCCGTCCTTGTCGGTTCGGCCTTCTCATTCGAATCGATCCGGTCGAAACTAAGCGGATACGTCGTCTATGCAGAGTTCGCCGATGCCGCTGGCCTCCAGAAAGATAACGAGGTACGCATCGCTGGTCTGAAGGTTGGGAAGGTCAAGTCGATCGCGCTGAAGACGGACCGGGTGATCGTTGAGATGTCCGTTGAGAAAGACATCCAGATCCCCAAGAACGCCACGGCGGAGATCTCGCTCGGCACCATCCTTGGCACCAAATTCGTGGCGGTGGACGCAACCCGAGACGGCAAAGCACTGGAAGATGGAGACGTCATACCCCTTCGTCGGACGGCGATCCCCTTCGAGATCTATCAGATCACCGGCCGAACGGTCGGACTGCTCTCGCAGCTAGATGCAAGGAAATTGAATAGCGGTTTCAGGGCTCTTGCCGACCTAAGCGAAGACCCCGGATCAAACCTGTCTGCAACACTGAAGGGCGGAGCCGACGTAGCTGACGCGGCCGCCTCGCAGGCCGAGACCATCGGATCGCTCATCGAAAAAGGTGAAGTCCTTGTTTCCGAACTGGACTCGTCTTCTCCGCAGATCCTTTCGATCATCTCTAACAGCAATGCCATCATGGACGTACTCGCGCGAAGAAGAGCCGTGCTGCAAAGCCTTATCCGAAATACGGACCTTCTCGCTGGGGCCGTCGGGGGCCTGGTGAAGGACAACCGGAACGAGATCGATCGCGTCCTTCGGGACCTGCATGCGACGCTGCTCGTCGTAGATTCCAACCTTGCCCAACTCGAAGAGGCCATCCGACTGCTAGGACCATCGAGCGAATCGCTTGGACGAGTGCTTTGGACCGGACGCTGGGCGAACGTATGCATCGGGGCGATCGAGGCGGCCCCCACCTTTGGTATCCCGACCGCGATAGGCACTGGTCCGGAAGGGCCCCGTGGCTGCGACCCGGAGGGAGCAGGCGGATGAAGTTCAAGGTCTCTCTTATCGTCGTAGCGATGGCCGTAGGGGCAAGCGGTGTGGCTGCTGCGTCTTTAGCCGGGCGCAGCAACACCTATATCGTTCATGCGTACTTCTCCTCAGCCATCGGCCTTTTCCCTGATTCCGATGTCAGGGTCCTCGGCGTACCCATAGGGAAGGTGTCGTCTGTAACTCCCGAAGGCGATCGCATCCACGCTGTCCTTGAGATCGAGAAGGACCGCCTGGTTCCATCGAGCGCGTCGGCCATCATCGTCCCCATCTCGCTCATATCGGATCGCTACATCCAACTTGAGCCGCCCTATACGAAGGGTCCAGCACTGAAGGATGGCGACCGGATAGAGCTAGCGCGAACCATCGTGCCTTCCGAGCTGGACGACCTTCTGGGCAGTCTCAAGACGTTCCTCGATGCCCTGGAAGCAGGCAAGCAGCAGGACCCGGGCGCGTTGGGGGATGCGGTGACGAACCTAGCGAAAGCCCTCGACGGCACCGGGGACGACATCGACAGACTCCTTGGTTCGTCAGGCAAGATCGCCGAGAGCATCAACGAAAACTCGCCGCAGCTTGAGTCTTTAGTGGTTCGCCTTTCGAGCCTCATGCAGGCTTTGAGCACGAAAAGCTCGCAGATCGCTGCCCTGAATCGCAACTTGAACGCCGCACTCGGGGCAGTCGCTGACGAAAGCGCAGCTTTCGATTCGGCCCTCACGAACCTTGCTCTACTTACTCAGCAGCTCGGCTCGGTCGTGAAGGACCATCGAGGTGCGCTCGAACAAGATCTCGGCATCCTGTCTCGCACCACGGACGCGGCCCTGCGCCATCAGGATTCGCTGATCCAAGCGAACGACTGGCTTCACGTCATCGCCGACGGAGGGGAGTCATCGAATAACGGAGGAGCCATCCACCTGTCTAACGACCCGGCCCACCCACTCAACTCAGGCCCCGACCACCTCGACGTCAGGGAATCCCACACATCCCCATGCGGGCCATCTTGCCTGATCTTCGGCCTGCCCTTGTCCGGTGCAGCAGACCTCACCTCTGGCGCTCAGGACGATGAAGCGATGAAGCCCGAGGAGGAAACATCACTGCTTCTGCCTTCGATCGACCGTGCAGTTCCGTTTGGCCCTGTGCCTCCGCCGTCGATTCCGAAGCCGATCGCGCTTGGAGCAGACGCACCAGGGGGACAGCATGAGCAGGCCGGATTCTTCGAGCGCCTTTTCCTTGCGATCGGATCTTTCGTCAGCCTCATCTTCGGTGGCGCCAAATGAGAACTCGCCTCGCCGCCACCTTAGTCTTCGCACTGCTCATCGCGGGCTGTTCCCTATCTAACTCCAGAGTCCAGGTCGTTGCCTTCTTCGAAGATGTTGGCGACCTTCCGACGCGCGCCGCGGTCCAATCAGCCGATGTGAGGATCGGCACTGTTTCCTCCATCGAACTGCAGGGATACACCGCCAAAGTCACCATGCGCATCGACCCAGACGCCCGTCTGCCTCAGAACGCGCTGGCCCTCATACGCTCCACGTCGCTTCTTGGAGAAAAGTTCGTCGAACTGCTGCCGCCGAAAGAAGGTGAAGAAGGTCGGCTGAGAGATGGGGACTTCATCCCGGTGTCTAGGACTGGAAAAGCACCTGCCCTCGACGATGTGCTGGGCAAACTCGGTCGGGTCCTCCAAGGGGGGAGCTTGTCGGAACTCGGCCCCCTGCTGCGTTCGGCAGCCGAGATCGTGCGGGGGAAGCAGACGGAACTCGGCCGGTCGATAGAAGAGCTGAAAGACCTTACCGGGACCCTGTCTGTCCATTCAGCAGACATCTCAGCGGCCATCGTGAATCTCGACTCAGCCTTCTCGGTGCTCAGTTCAGAGCCCGGGGTGCTTTCTGATGCAGTTGGGTCTTCGGCCGATGCCGCTGACATCCTGGCCAGCCAGCAGAAAAACCTGGACCGCCTTCTCGTTTCCCTCGACGGTTTCTCGTCGGTCATGGCTCGCTACGCTGCCGACTCCGTCACGTCGTCGGACCGAGCCCTAGATCAGTTGCGTCTCGTCCTCGATGAAGTGATGAAGACCACGACCGACCTGGACAAAAGCTTGATCGCCCTGGCCCACTTCACCGACCTATGGCCGCGTTCGATCCCAGGCGACTACATCCAGCTCGACGTCGTGAACGCCGGCAGTAACGTCGGCCCCCCGGCCACATCCTCTACCGGGTCCGCTTCTTCCAGCCGCGAAACGACTCTTTCCGGCATGCTCTGGAGCCCGATCAGATGAGGATCGAGCGTCGTGTGCTCATCAACGCCATAGCCTTCGTCGTCGGGGCAGTTCTGCTGTTCGTCCTTCTTGCCGTAAGAGTGCTTCCCAGCGTGTTCGGTGACACCTACAGCATCTACGCGATCTTTCCAGAGGCGGGAGGGGTCTTCACCAACCAGGAAGTCACCTACCGCGGAGTGCAGGTGGGTCGAGTGGGATCTATGACTCTCACGACAGATGCCGTTCGGATAGAGCTAGAGATAGAAGGACGGTTCCAGATTCCCTCATCGGATACGACCGCGCGCATCATGTACAAAAGTGCCGTTGGCGAGCAATTCGTCAACCTGATACCGAAGACGAAAGGCGTTCCGTTCTTCGCAGATGGCGACACGATCCCGTTAGAGCGAACGTCCATCCCCGTGCAGAGCGAAGACCTACTGCGAGAGTTGAATGCGGTCCTGGAATCGGTGGACCCGTCGGCCCTCGGGTCGGTGATACACGAACTTGGGACGGGGCTGAAAGGTCACGGCCCAGACCTCAAGGAACTGCTATTGGCTCTCGACACTCTCGCCGCGATCGGGGCGGGCCATGCCGCCGAGATACAGACCGGCATCTCGTCGGCAGCCACTCTGCAGGATGCCTTCAACTCCAGCCGCGCCGACTTCGTAGCAGCGTCGG
>Ga0183260_10000878_pt1 | contig 25594 bp, 20 predicted proteins | sample AntDrymUQ4972206_2_FD_129768 | JGI IMG/M metagenome (GOLD analysis project Ga0183260, IMG submission 129768) | Polar desert sand microbial communities from Dry Valleys, Antarctica - metaG UQ497 (22.06) (version 2) (version 2) | ecosystem: Environmental > Terrestrial > Soil > Desert | place... | reverse complement strand
GGCTCCCGATGGCCACCCTTGGGTAGCCCGCGAGCACCGCCCGAGAGGCTCATCACCGCCCGGTGACGATCAGGCCGAGGTCGGCGTCATCTGGAGCCGCTGGGTCCGGAGGAGAGCGTCCCTACTCCTCGTCGGGGGCGAGGAGGTCGGCGGCGACGGCGAGAGCCGTCGCCAGGCCCGCCGCCCGCTCGATCACCGTGGCCACGTGGCGGTCGGCGCTGGCCTGTCCTGGCAGGGGCGGACGGCCGAGGGAGCGAAGGAGGGCGGTCGGGTCGGCGGCGGGGGTGATCGGAGCGGGGACCCCCGCATCGGGCATGGCCCGCCAGAAGTCGACAGGGCTGGTCTGCTCGGGTCCCCCACGCCGCGACTTCGGATTGCGCCGGCCCGTCTTCATGCCGCTTCCTGGTCGGTCGTCGAGGCATCTTCGGGCTCGGCGGTGAGCAGGCTGTCGGGCTGCAACCCGAGGGCGATGCGCAACTGGTCGGGATTCAGGTCGGCGAGCGTGCTCGACTTGGGAAGCACCACGTCGGCGATGTGGCGCTTGCCGGCCACGACCGCCTCGACCCGCTCGTCGACCGTGCCGGGACACACCAACCGGTGCGAGACCACGGTGAGCTGCTGGCCGATGCGCCACGCCCGGTCACGGGCCTGGTCCTCGACGGCCGGGTTCCACCAGCGGTCGTAGAGCACCACGTGGCTGGCCGCCGTCAGGTTGAGCCCGGTGCCCCCCGCCTTGAGCGACAGCACCAGGACGGCCGGGCCCTCGGCGGCCTGGAAGTCGGCGATGAGGCGATCGCGACTGTCTCGGGTGAGGCCCCCGTGGTAGCAGCCCACCGGCCTTGCCTTGCGCTCGGACAGGTGCGCGGCCAGACGCTTGCCCCATTCCGCGAAGTGGGTGAAGACCAGGATCTTCTCCCCGGCAGCGAAGACCGAGTCGACGATCTCCTCCAAGCGGGCGAGCTTGCCCGAGCGGCCAGCGAGGGGGCGGCCGTCGTCCTGGTAGGCGGCGGGGTGGTTGCAGATCTGCTTGAGGGCGGTGATAGCGGCCAGGATGTCGCCAGGTCGTCGCTCGTCGTCGGGGGTGCCCATCAACCGGTCGAGCACCGCCTGGTAGAGCCCGACCTGCTCGGTGGTCATCGTGCAGTGGTCGAGCTCGTCGATCTTGTCGGGCAGCTCTGCGGCCACCGACGGCTCGGCCTTGGTGCGGCGGAACAGCAGGATCCCGTTGAGGGCCCGCAGCGCGTGCTCGGCCCGTTCGCCGGTGTCCTGGCTCTGGGCGGTGAGCTGGGCGACGAAGGCGGGCCGGGCGCCCACCAGGCCGGGGTTGGTGTAGTCGAGGATGGACCAGAGGTCGCCGAGGCCGTTCTCCACCGGTGTGCCCGTGAGCGCCAGACGGCTGTCGGCCTGGAGGCGCCGCAGCTGCTGGGCCGCCTCACTGGCGGGATTCTTGATGGTCTGGGCCTCGTCGAGCACGACTCGTGCCCAGGAGCACTGGGAGAGGGCGTCGATGTCGCGGACGGCGGTGCCGTAGGTGGTAATGACCACGTCGGCGCCCGCCACCTCGGTGGCGAGGTCTTCAGCCGATGCGCGCGACGAGCCGTGATGGACGACCACGCGCAGGCCGGGCGTGAACCGGGCGGCCTCGGCCGCCCAGTTCCCCACCACTGCCGGCGGGGCGACGACGAGGGAGGTGCCGCGTTCGGACGTGCGGGCCAGGTGGGCGAGCATCGTGGGCGTCTTGCCGAGTCCCATGTCGAGGGCCAGGCATCCGCCCAGGCCCGTGGAGTCGAGGAACCCGAGCCAGGCGAGGGCTTCGCTCTGATAGCTCCGCAGGGTGCCGACGAACCCTTCGGGGGCGTTGACGGCCTCTGTGGACAACTCACCGGTCTTGGCCAGAAGGTCGGCGGCCCAGCCCTCGCCTCCCACCGTGGTGGCCCCGGCCAGCGGGGAGTGCTCCAGGCCAATGGCGTGACGCAGGACTTCGGCGCCGGTGAGACGGGTCTTGGTGGCTCGCTCGGCCAGTGCCGCGGCCGTCTCGGTGAGGTCGACGCGGTCGAGCTCCACCCAACGTCCGCGCGAGTGGATGAGAGGGCGGGCTTCGGCGCTGAGACGGCGGACGTCCTCGGCCGTGAGCTCCACGTCGTCGAACATGGCCGACCACTGCACCTGGGCCAGCTGGTGGGCTCCAACCACCGAGGGATCGACGGGCTCGGCGGTCATGCGCAACGCCGGCCGGGGCTTGCGCCGCGACAGGGCGGGCACCCGGACGTCGAAGCCGGCGGCCTCCAGCGCCGGGCCCGTGACCGTCATGAGCTCGAAGGCCTCGTCCTGGCTCAGCACGACCTCACCCCGCCGCTGGCCGCCGGGCCGGTTGAGCAGGGGGAGCAGACGCTCCAGGCGCAGGGTCTCCTCCGCCAAGTGTCGCTTGGAGCGGCCATCGACCAGCGCCACCTCCAGGGGCACTGACCGGCCGTCCTGGCCGGGACCGAGCACCTTGAGGAACCAGGCACCGCCGCGGTCGGGCGGGTCGAGCTGCACCACCAAGCGGTCCTCCACCGGTGTGCAGACCGGTTCCGACCAGCGCTTCAGGCGATCGCTCAATGCCGCCGCCAGCCGGCCGGGAGCCTCGAACGGGGTGCCGCCCAAGCCGGTAAGCACGGATTCGGCCAGATCGGCCGACGTGCGCACGACGGGCGGAGGAGCGGCCAGGTCGAGGCGGCGGGCGGCGTCGGCGGCGATGGTGTCGACCGCGGCATTGAGCACGGCCAGGGTGAGGGCCCGCGGGTCGGAGTGGTCGAGGGCGGCGACGGGGCCGGGCAGCGACCGGGCCAGCACGTCGAGTTGGGCGCGGTCGACCAGGGCGGGCGCCCACCTCACGGTGTGGGCGGAGACGCCTTCACCGCCTTCTCGTCGTCCTCGTGATCCCGACGTGTCGAGCGTGGGGACCATCGCCCCCCGGGCCACGAGCCGCACCGCCCAGACCGCCACCCGTCCGAGCCAGACGACGCTGGCGCCCATGCCTTCGCCACGTTCCCCGCCCCCGACTGCGGCCAGCCATCCGAGGGCCTCGCCGACGCCGATCGCCTTCGCGGGTGCACCCTGCTTCGTGGGCAGCGGCACCGGCTCGTGCGGCCACCAGCCCCCCGCCGGTGCTCCGAGCTGCTGCAACAACGAGTCCAGCTCCTCGTCCGAGGCCGGGGCGGTGCCGGGCCCGGCGGCCCACACGACGATCCGGCCGCGTGACCAAGAGGCCTGAAGGCGGACCTCGCCCGGGCCGTCGAGGGGCCGGTTGTCGGCGGGGCGCTGCTGCGACTTCCCCGTCGTCCCGCCGTCGAGGCGGCGCAGGGCGGCGGCCAGGCTGGCCCGCTCGCGCTCGAAGTCGCCGACCACCTGGCCACGCTCGGGGCCGGAAAGGCTCCGCACCGAGGCCAGGGCGGCGTCGGTCTCCCGCAGGAGCTCCTGGAGCCCCGTCCGCCAACCGTGGCGATCGGCGGCCAGCAGGGCCAGCTGGGGCGCGGTGGCATCACCGGCCGCCTCCGCCTCGATGGCGATGATCAAGTCCTGTGGGAGCAGCTGGGCGGTCGAGCCCCGGGGTGCTCCGGCAACGTCGTGCATCTGTCCTCCGGCACGTCGCAGGGGTTGGCCGGTATCGACCCCCCTGGTCGGGCGCGCCTCGTGTTGAAGTGTCTCGTCACCTGCCGGTCATCGGTGCCTTGGCCACGCCACCTCGTGGCGCCCGCTGGCAACAGACTGCGTCACGCCGCCACCCAGGCAAACGTGCACGGCAACGCAGAATCACGGCCATCGTAGCGCCCACCGGCGCTCTCGGGGGAACACGGCGCCCACCGGCGCTCTCGGGGGAACGGGAGCTACGGATCGTTCTCGGCAACTGAACGGATGCGGTCCAGATAGCACTCGGCGAAGCGCCGGGCCGCCCCGGGCCCGAACAGGCGGTGGGGGTAGCGGAGAACCAGGTGCAGCTGCCCGGCCACGGTCACTGCGCCGATGCACAGGCATTCGGGCACCCGCGCCGGCACCGAGAACCACACGCTGCGGGTGGCGCCGGCGTCGGCGCCGAACGACGGCGGATCGTCCATCCACCCGAGGTTGGCGAGCATGGCCGTGTCGACCAGCCGGTTGGCGGTGAGGGGTTCCAGCACGACGAGCGACTGCCTGGCCCACAACGGGAGCATGCGGCACCGCTCCAGGGCGGCGACGAGGGCGATCCCGCTGCGGGTGCGCTTGTTGCGGGTGGTCTGGGCGGTGATGGCCTTCAGGGCGGTCGCCGCCCCGGCCCGGTGGCGACGGCTGGTGGACACCCGGGCGGTGACCGAGAAGTTACCGATGGTCTCCTCTCGCCAACCGAGGGGCCGCAGATTGACCGGCACCAGCACACCCACCCGCCGCCCCGGGCTGCCGTGACGGAGGTTCCAGTCGCCGATGGCGAGGTGGAGGCCGGCCATGAGGATGTTCCTGCTCGTGCCCGGACGGTCGATGTCGGCCACCCGGCGGGTGTCCTCGGGCGACAGCTTGACCAGGAGGAAGCCGTAGCCATGCTCGTCGACGGGCTCCTCCCGGGCGAGGCGCGCCGGCCGGGCCAGGCGGTTGCGCAGCTGTTCCACCAGGTACCGGTAGCGCTCCTTCAGCGTCGACACGGGGGCCGACGCCGGACGCACCGGCAGGTCGCGCACGGTCGGGAAGTCGAGTGCCGGCCGGCGATCGTCGTCGCCGGCGTAGGTCGAGGCGATCGTTCGCAGGATCCGCAGGGCGCTGATGCCGTCGGCGGCGGCGTGGTTGATGTTGAGCATCAGGATGTCGCCCTGGGCGCGGTGCACCAACCGGACCCGCAGGGGAGGCCACTCGTTCACGACCATCGGCGCCGCCTGCAGCTGGTTGCGGGCGCGGTCCAGGGCGATGTCGTCGGGACACTCGACCACATCGAGGGGGTCGAGTTCACCGGGCCCGATGCCCAACGCCTCGGTGAGTGCCTCGCGCAGCCGCGACTCGTCGATGCGGCCGTCGATCTCGGCCTCGAGCTGAAGACTCCACGCCGACGCCGCCGGGTCGAGCAGGTCGCTCGGATCGGGGAGCCCCCTCGCCGTCTCCCAGCGCCACTCGCAGTCGAGCTCGCTGCGGTGGTCGCCCTGCCGGCCGCGGAGGAGGCGGATCAGGTCATAGGCCATGCCCGCCAGGTTGTGGGCCGCCGCTCGCCTGACCGAGTAGCGCGACCGGCGTTCGGGTCGGATCCCCAGAGGTGAGACGCGGTCCACGTGGGCGGCCACGCGGTTGTCGTGGACCACGATGTGAAGTGCGTCGCTCGGCTGGTTTTCCCGCAGCGAAAAGCTCCCGGGGTGATAGACGCGACCGAAACCGGTGTCGCGGTGGAACCGCCCGCTGGCCTCGAGGTGGCGAATGAACCCGGCGAGGTCGGTGATTGGTGGCGAGTCGCCCACCTCCGTGCGGCCGGGCGGCTCGGCTTCGAGGAGAGCCTGGAGGTTGGCCGGGGCGTCATCGGAGGGTGCGCTCACCCGCCGCCGTCCTGGCCGGGGACCGCATGGTCGGCCGGCTCCGGGATCGGGCGGTGGACCATCACGTTGACCACGAGACCGTTGGGGTCGACGACGGACCGTCCTCTCTGCGCCGGGGGAGTACGCAAGCTAGCTAACATCCGACGCCGGGCATCGGCCCGATGCCGGCCCGGCCGAGTGGCCCGGAAGCGTTAGTGATGGCTCGTGAGGGGGACAGTTTGATCGAGGTCGTCCTCCTGGACTGCGACCGGGCGACGGCCGGGTCCGCCGACCGCGCCGATCTGCTGGCCCACGCCCTGGGCCGACTGGGGGCGCTGGGGGTCGACGTCGTGCTGCACGCGTCCGGCCCGATCGACGACGTCGAGCGCCTCGGCCGCCGGGCACAGGGTCCGGGACGGCTTTTCGTGTGGTCGAGCTCTGCACCGGAAGTGCTCGAGGTCGGGCCCTCGGGGTCGACTGCGGTGGCGACCCCCTACGACTCACTTCCGGGTCGGAGCCCAGCAGTCTGGGCCCGCCGGCAGCTCGTGGGCGCCGGCGGACCCGACAGCCTCGGCGTGGTGACCGAAATCGCCGGCCTCGACGCTATCGCCGCCGCCCTCTCGGCGTTTCCCACCATGGTGGGCGACGCTGCGTGGCGGCTCGAGGTGAACGGCTTCGATCCCCGCCGGGAGGGCGACGTCGAGGCGTGGATGACCGTCGGGAACGGCCGCAGCGGCACCCGCGGCTCGCTCGAGGAGGGCCGGGAGGAATCCTTGCCCGGAGTCTTCGTGGCCGGGGTCTTCGGAGGCGCCGACGACGATCCCGACGGACCGGAGCTGGCAAAAGGTCCCGAGTGGACGCGTCTTCACCCTCAGGCCGCCGGGGAGTCGGTCGACCTCGATGCGGGATCGGCCACCGAGCACCGTCGTGTCCTCGATCTGCGTCAGGCGGTGGTCTTCCGGACGTGGCGCCAGGAGCTCGACTCCGGTGGCCGATGGGATTTCCGCTCCGCCCGCTTCGCCTCGCTGTGCGACAGAGAAGTGATGGCCCTGCTCGCCGAAGCCCGGGTCGACGGCGCCGACGAGGCCGCAGCCGTCTCGTTGGGGGGAGAGATCCCCCCGCCCGCCTCCGAGGGAGCGGTGGCCTCGGTGGAGACGCGAGGCGACAACGCCCGAATCACCTTTTCGGTCGAGGCTCGCCATGGAGGCACGGCCTCGTTCGCCATCGCTTCGGACAGCGACGGGCAGGGAAGGCTCGAGCGCCTCGTCGCCGTCGAGCGCACCGCAGGGGCGGACGGCCAGGGCGCGACCGGAGGGGCTGAGGAGGCCCTCGACCGCGGCCGGGCCGCGGGCATGTCCACCGTGCACGCCCGCCACCGCCGGGCGTGGCGAGACCGCTGGCGTCACTGCGACGTGGTGGTGGACGGCGACGCCGAGGCGCAGGAAGCGTTGCGGTTCTCGCTCTATCACCTGATCTCCGCCGCCGACCCCGAGAGCGACCTGGCCTCGGTCGGCGCTCGAGCCATGACCGGCCCCGGCTACCGGGGCCACGTGTTCTGGGACACCGAGATCTTCGTGCTGCCGTTCTTCACGTGGACCCATCCCGCAACGGCACGGGCCCTGCTCGCCTATCGCTACCGCACTCTGCCCGGGGCACGGGCCAAGGCCGCCCGCCTCGGCTACGGCGGTGCCCTCTACCCCTGGGAATCGGCCGATACGGGTGACGAGGTCACTCCCGAGACGATCGCCCTGCCCGACGGCACCGTCCTGACGATCCTCACGGGTCTCCAGGAACACCACATCTCCGCCGACGTGGCCTGGGCGGCATGGCACCACTGGCAGGTGACCGCCGATCACGACTTCCTCGTGACCATGGGGGCGGAGATGATCGTGGAGACGGCCCGCTTCTGGGTCACCCGGGCAAGGGTGGGTGACGATGGTCGCCACCACATCGACGAGGTCATCGGCCCCGACGAATACCACGAGGGTGTCGACGACAACGCCTATACGAACGTCATGGCCCGGTGGAACCTCCGCGCCGCAGTAGCGGTCTGCGATCTCGTCCCGAAGTTGGCCCCCGACGACGGGGGCGACCTCCGCTCGCGCCTCGGCATCGGAGCCGACGAGATCGAGCAGTGGGAGGCAGTGGCCGCAAACCTGGTCGACGGCTTCGACCCCGATTCCCAGCTCTACGAGCAGTACGAGGGCTTCTTCGACCTGGAGAACATTCGCGCCGTCGATCTCGCTCCCCGCCCGTTCACCGGTGAGATGGTGGTCGGCGTCGACCGCCTCCGTCACACCCAGGTGGTGAAGCAGGCCGACGTGCTGATGCTGGCGCACATGCTCCCGGGCGCCGTCGGTGGCGACGTCGCCCTGGCCAACTACCGCTACTACGAGCCGAGGACGTGCCACGGCAGCTCGCTGTCGCCGGCGATCCACGCTGCGGTGGCCGCCCGGGTGGGCGCCCTCGACGAGGCCATGACCTACTTCCAGGCCGCCGCCGGCCTCGACCTGCGCGACCACATGGACAACGCCGCCAAGGGCGTGCACATCGCCACCATGGGGGGCCTCTGGCAGGCGGCGGTGTTCGGGTTCGGGGGCGTTCAGCCCGAGAGTGGGGGCGTTCAGCCCGAGAGTGGGGGCGTTCAGCCCGAGAGTGGGGGCGTTCAGCCCGAGAGTGGGGGCGTTCAGCCCGAGTTTGACGGCGTTCGCATCGATCCCCGGCTCCCCCGGGGCTGGGACCGGCTGGCCTTTCCGGTGCGGTGGCGAGGCACACTGATCGACGTCGACGCCACTGCCGACACGCTTCGCCTCCACCTCGACGGCCCCGCCCGGGTGGCCATCGGCGGCGGTGCCTCGTCTCCGCTCCCACGCGGGTCCTTCGTGGCCGTCGCCGCCGAAGGCGGCGGCTGGTCGGGGCTCGAACGGGTGCCCACGCTGTAAACGATCGCTGCTGAATACCGAGTTCGGTCTCGCCGTGATTCAATCGGCGTTGCAACCTGTTCCCCGCTGCTCGCAGCGCCCATCCCTCACCTGCACTGGAGCAGTCATGGAGCGTTTCGAAGATGTCACCCTGAGCCGCCGAGGCCTCCTTGGCCTCGCCGCCGCCACCGCCGCCGGCGCCGCGCTGGTCGCCTGCGACTCCGGGACGAAGACCACGACGAGCGGAGCGACGACCGTGCCCGTCGCCGGCCTGGCCAACGGGCGTACAGCCACGGTCAAGACCTGCGTCTACGCCAAGAACCACGCGTCCTCGGCGCTCTACTGGCAACAGTTCGCCCCCCAGGGCGTCACCGTCGAGGTCGCGCCGGTCACTTCGACCGCCGAGATCCTCGGGGCCCTCGAGGGCGGGTCGCTCGACTTCGGCCTCATGTCCCCGTACGTGCCGATGCTCACCCAGTCCAAGGGGGGTGTGACGTGCAGGACCGTCGGCATGGTGGCCCGTCAGGGTTTGGGGATCATCGGCAAGGTGGGCGAGGTAACCAAGGTCGAAGACCTCCGGGGCAAGAAGATCGCCATCCCGCCCCCGGGGTCGCCGGTGCTCATCATCAAAGACGTGCTGGCCCGGGCGGGGTTGACTCTTGGCACCGACGTCGAGGGCGTTCCCCTCGGGTATGCCGAACACCTCACCGCCCTCACCCGGGGCGACGTCCAGGCGTTCATCGGCAGCGAGCCTCCGTGCACGCAGGCGGTCGTCGACGGTGTGGGCGTGCGTCTGCCCGGCATCTACGACACGCCGCTCGGCGACCTCAACACCGCCCTGTGGGCCTCGAAGGCCATGCTCGAGGACGAGGAGTTGTGCCGGGCCGCCGTGAAGATGCAGAAGGCCGCCGCCGAGTACCTCACGCCGAACGGGGTCAACGACAAGGCGGTGTGGCGCAACCTGTTGGTCGACCAGTTCGGCTTCCAAGAGAACGTGTACGCCGCTGTCCTGGAGAACGTCGGCGCCGAATGGGAGTTCGATCAGACCCGGCAGGACGAGTACGTGGGCGTGGGCAAGGCGCTGGTGGCGAGCGGAGACCTGCCCGCCGAACCCGATTACGAGGGTCTCTATGCGCGCCAGTACTGGACGGTCTGACGACGAAGCCCAATCGGAGCTGACCGACGACGCCGCCGCCCAGCTGGCGGCGGTCTCGGGAGTCATCACCCACCCGGCGACGGCCCGGTCGGGCCGGCGGCGCCGACGTCGCCTCCTCGGCCTAGTGGCGCCCCTGGTGCTGCTGGCCGGCTGGCAGATGGCCTGGAGCCTCGATTGGAGGCCGAAGACGATCCTGCCGTCGCCCCACCAGGTGCTCAGCGCCGCCGACGCCTTCTTCTTCGGCCACAACAGCGTCACCCTCTCGGGGATCGTGCCCTACAAGGGTGCGGCCTGGCTTCACATCTCGGCCAGCCTTGAACGTTGCATCACCACGTGGGTGCTGGCCGTCGTGGTCGGGCTCGTCCTCGGTCTCGGGCTCGGGCTCTCCCGCTGGGTGGCCGACGTTCTCGAACCGATGACCAACGCCTTGCGGGCCGTGCCGCTCTTCGCGTGGTTGCCCCTGGCCGCCGTGCAGTTCGGCATCGGTGAGCCACCGGCCCGGACCCTGATCTTCATCGGTGCGCTCTGGCCCGTTGTGGTGGCCACCACCGACAGCGTGGCCCGGGTGCCCCGCGCCTACGTGGAGACGGCTCGCATGTTGGGAACCCCCCGCGCCCGCCTCTGGCGGCGGGTCTACCTGCCCAGCGCCCTCCCGGAGATCATCACCGGCCTGCGCCTGTCGCTGACCCTCGCCTGGACCTGCGTGATCGTGGGCGAGCTCCTGGGGGTGACCCGGGGGATCGGCGCCATGATGATCGCGGCTCGCGAGGCCGGGGCCACCGAGCAGATCATCGTGGGCGTGATCCTGTTCGCCTTGATCGGCTACGCCGGCGACCGCCTGTTGCGCATGCTGGCCCGCCCCCTCGTGCGCTGGAGCGATGCATGACCGGCAGCCGGGCGGGAGAGGGGCCGGGCCTACTCGTGGCCCGCGGTCTGCAGAAGTCGTTCGGCGACGTGACGGTGTTCGACGCCCTCGACCTCCAGGTGGCGGCCGGCCAGACGCTGGCCCTCCTGGGGCCCAGCGGGTGCGGCAAGTCGACCCTCCTGCGGGTACTCGCCGGGTTCGAGCCCTTCGACGCCGGGACGGTCACGCTGGACGGACGACCGGTAGAGGGACCTTCGCCGGAGCGCGGCATGGTCGCCCAGGCGGGAACCCTGTTCCCCTGGCTCACGGTCAGGGAGAACGTGGGGTTCGGTCCTCGTGATCGGGGAACCCACGACGTGGACCGCATGGTGGCCGACCTGCTGGCCATGACCGGCCTCGCCGACTTCGCCGACGCCCTGCCCCGTCACCTGTCGGGGGGCATGCGCCAGCGGGCGTCGCTCGCCCAGGTGCTGGCCAACCAGCCGCCGGTGCTGCTCCTCGACGAGCCCTTCGGTGCCCTCGACGCCCAGACGCGACTCCGCATGCACGGGTGGGTGCGCGGCGTGCTGGCCGAGCGCCCCACCAGCACCGTGCTCGTGACCCACGACGTCGACGAGGCCCTGCTCCTTGGTGACCGGCTGGGCCTGCTGTCGCCTCGCCCGTGCCGGGTGGTCAGCGAGCGGGAGCTGCCCTTCGGCGCCGACCGCGGGCGAGACACACTGTCGGAGCCCGACTTCGTGAGCCTCAAGGCCACGGTGCTCGACGAGGTCATGACCGCTTAGGGCTTGACGTCGCCGGCCCGCCGTCGGCGCCGGCGGGTGTCCCAGGCCTCGCTGGTGCCGAGGGCCCGCAACTCGAACTTGCGCACTCTCGTCGTCGGGGTCTTCGGCAGCTCGGTGTGGACCCGCAGCCACCGGGGGACGAGGTGGCGGGGCAGCACTCCGGCGAGGAAGGCGGTGACCTCGACGAGGTCGAGCTCGGTCCCCTCCGCCCCGACGACACAGAGCAGCACCTCCTCCTCGATGCCGTCGTCGGCGGGAACACCGACGGCGGCGGCCTCGACGATGCCGGGGTGGGTGACGGCCGCCTCCTCGATGAAGGAAGGGGGGATCATCTCTCCCGCCCGGCGGATCGCGTCGCGGCGGCGACCGACGAACTGCAGCTCGCCGTCGTCGGTCCACTGGAGGAGGTCCCCCGTGCGGTACCACCCATCGTCGGTCCAGAGCTCCCGGGTCGGCGCCGACGGCCCCTCGGTGCCGAGGTAACCCTCGAACATCACGTGGTCGGCCTTCGGCCTCATCCACAGCTCCCCGGCCTCGCCCGGCCCGAGGCACCTCTGTCGGCGGTCGACGATCCGGGCGTCCCAGCGGTCGCTGGGCACACCGACGGTTCCCGGTGTCTGGGGGAGGCCGCGGGCGGGCCACGACCAGCAAGAAGCCGTCTCCGTCTGCCCCCACGTCTCGGCCAGCTCGAGGCCGAAGCGGTCCTCGATCTCCCGCCAACGGCGGACGGGCGTGGCCGCGCCCAAGATGCGTCGCACCGGGTTCTCGAGGTCGGAGGGATCGGGCCGTCGCCGGGCCAGCGCCGAGAGGATGGACCCGACGAACGTGAACATGACCGCCTCGGCGCTTCGGACCCGGCCCCAGAAGGCGAGGATGTCGAACCCACAGTCGACGGTGACGTGCCCGCCGCGTGCGAGGGCGGCCAGCACCGTCCCCTGGCAGGTGACGTGGAACATCGGCAGACAGCAGTAGAGACTCTCCCCCACCTCGATGGGGAGGCACTCCTCGCCGTAGCTGTGGGCCCAGACCACCTCGCAGCGCCGGCTCCACACCACACCCTTGGGCACGCCGGTCGTGCCCGACGTGTACATCAGCTTGGCCGGCGCACCGGGGTCGTGCACGAGGGCGGCCGGCGCCCGTCCTGATGCCTGCGCGATCAGGTCGTCGACACGGGGCGGGCCCCCGGAGTGGGCGGGGCCCCCGAGGACGAGCAGGTGGCGGAGGTCGGGCAACCCCTCGCGGATCGCCTCCACGTCGGCGACCAGGTTGTGGGCGACCACCAGGATGCGGGCCCGGCTGTGGACCATCACCTGGCGGAGGGGCTCGCCGGTCAGCAGGAAGTTGAGCGGCAGGTAGACGGCGCCGAGCTTGGCGCAGGCCAGCCAGGTGGCGAACATGCCCCACCCGTTGGGGGCCCGGATCATGACGATGTCCCCGGCGCCGTAGCCGAGTCCGGCCAGCACGTCGGCCATCCGGTTCACGAGGTCGTCGGTCTCTGCGTAGGTGAGTCGCGCGTCGGGAAGGGTGATCAGGGGCTTCGACCCCATCTCCGCGGCCCGGGCTTCCAGCAGGGCCCGGAGCGACTCGTGGCCGCCGGCGTCGTCGCCAGGAGCTCCAACACGATCCGTGCCTGACAGCTCCATGGAAGCGGGCAGATTATCGCATCACCGTTGAAACCGAGCTCCGGCAGGCGTCCATTAGAGTCGCCTCATGATGACGGGGGCGACGGGCGGCCCCGACGCTGCATCCGCAGTCGCGAGGATGCGCCTGCTCGGAAGTTCCATCCGACCGCTGGCGGCCGACATCGAGTCCGCGGGCCGGCTGCCCGACGAGGTTGTCGCCGACCTGCGGGCCAGCGGTGTGTTCGGCATGTGGCTCCCGAGCGAGTTGGGCGGCGCCGAGGCCTCGCCCCGCGACGTCCTCGCTGCCGTCGAGGAGCTGTCGGCCGCCGACGGCTCCACCGGCTGGTGCGCAGCCGTGGCGGTGGGCACCAACGCGCTCGCCGCCTACCTGCCCGAGGACGGTGCCAGGAAGATCTTCAGCACTCCGTCCACCATCGCCGGGGGCTCGTTCGCGCCGACCGGTCGGGCCATCGTGGGCGACGGGGTCTTGCGGGTCTCGGGGCGTTGGGGCTTCGGCAGTGGCAGCCTGCACAGCGACTGGCTGTGCGGAGTCTGCGTGGTCACCGACGAGGCCGGTGCACCGGTCGTCCTCGGCGACGGCCGTCCCGACGCCCGGCTGGTGTTCTTCCCCGCCGCCGACGCGACGATCCACGACACCTGGCACGTATCCGGCCTGCGTGGCACCGGGAGCCACGAGTTCTCGGTGAGCGAGCTCGACGTCGACGCCGGCCACACCATGGGCATGGCCTTTCGGCCGTGGCCGCAGGGTGCGTTGTGGCGGATGCCTCCGATGTCGCTGTTCTTCACGCCGATGGCGGCGGTGCCGCTGGGGATCGCCCGGTCGGCCATCGACGAGGTGGTCGGTCTGGCTGTGCAGAAGACCCCCTACCGCAGCAGCCGGCGCCTGGCCGAACGCGACGTCGTGCAGTCGATGGTCGCCCGGGCCGAGGCTGCGCTCCGATCAGCCCGTGCCTTCCTGCGGGAAGCGACCGAGGAGGTCTGGACCGGGACCGGCAACGGCGAGCCGGCCAGCCTGGAGCAGCGGGCGCTCGTCCGGCTGGCCGCGGTGAACGCCGCCAGCGCCGCGGTTCACGCCGTCGACCTCTGCGCCGAGGCCGCCGGTTCGACCGCCCTGTTCACGGCGAGCCCGCTGCAGCGCCACCTCAGGGACGTGCAGGCGATCCGCCAGCACGTGGTGCTGGCGTTTCCCGGGTTCGAGACCGTCGGCCGTGTTCTCCTGGGTCTCGAGCCCGACACGCAACTGCTGTGATCGGTCCCGGCGCCCGCGCGCCGTCGTTCGCCCTGCCGGACGCCACCACCGGTGAGCCCGTCGCCGACCCGTGGCACGACGGGCGGGCGGTGCTCGTGTTCTTCAAGGTCACCTGCCCCGTCTGCAAGATGGTTGCCCCCAAGGTGGAGGCCCTGGCCGAGGGCGGTGTGCCGGTCACCGCCGTCGGCGAGGACCCCCCTGTCGCCCTGGCCCGCTACGCCGCCGAGGAGGGCCAACGGGTTCCCACGGTGAGCGAGGCCGCTCCCTACGCCGTGTCGTCGGCCTACGACATCTCCACGGTGCCAACACTGTTCGTGGTCGAGCCCGACGGGATCGTCTCCGACGCCGTGGGCGGCTGGGACCGCGACCGGTGGAACGCCGTGGCCGAGTCCTTCGGCGCGCCGGCCATCTCGGAGGCGGGCGACGGCCTCCCGGTCTTCCGTCCCGGCTGAGGCAGCCGCAACCACCACTGACCCGGTCGGGTCAGCCCGACGAAGCGAGACGACGCGTCGCCGGAACTACACGGCAGGCGGAGGGGCAGGAGCCCCAGCCGGCGACAACTCAGGATCGTCGAACGCGGATGCGAGGTCGGGGCGCAGGAATCCCAGGACGAGCACCAGGCCGGCGAAGCCGAGGGCGCAGCCGGCCGTCACCACCCGCAGGCCGAAGCGGTCGCCGAGCACGCCCTGCACCACTGCGCCCACGGGGTAGACCATGCCGAGCGCCACCATGTACAGGCTCAGGATGCGGGCCCGGTAGGCGGCGGGAGCCCGGAGCTGCACGACCGTTCCCAGCCCCGAGAGCACGCTGATGTAGGTGACGCCCACCACCACGAGGGCGACGGCGGCCAGGGTCAACGAAGGGGCCAGGGCATAGACCACCACCGCGCCGGCAACGGCCAGCAGGCTGGCCTGCAGGGCTCGGCGCCGTCCGTAGCGCCGGGCGATAGGCGCCAGTGCAAGGGCGCCGGCCACCGCACCCACGCCCTGTGCGGTCACAAGGATCGCCGTGCCCGTGTCGCCGTGGCCGAACAGCTCCAGGGCCACCGCAGGGATGAGGGCGATGAACGGTGACACCAGGAACGCGGTCACGGCGATGGCGATGATGGCGAGGCGACAACCGGGCTCGGCCGCCGCCGCCCGGATTCCGGTGACGATGCGCCGGTGCAGGCTGCCGCCTTCGGTGTCGGGCGCCGGCGGCGGTACGTGCACGAACACGAGAGCCACCATGACCGCTCCGAACGACGCGGCGTTGAGGGCGAAGGCCAGTGTGTAGGAGCCGAGGGCCAGGACCAGGCCGGCAAGGGCCGGCCCCACCACCCGGCCGAGGTTGTACTGCGCCGACGACAACGAGATGGCGCCGAGTAGCTCCTCGCGGGGCACGAGGTCGGGGAGGATGGCCTGATAGGCGGGGAAGCCCAGCGCCGCCATGGTCCCGCCGCCCAGCACCACGACGATAACGGCCGCAGGCGTGGCGTGGCCCGTTCCCACGAGGACCGCCAACATGGTGGCGAACAGGATCTCGCCCGCCGTCGTGGCCATTAGCCAGCGGCGGCGGTCGACCCGGTCGGCCATGGCCCCACCGACCGGCGACAGCACCCCGATGGGAAGGAAGGCGGCGGCCGCCGCCAGGCCTGTCCATCCCGCCTGGCGGGTCTCGGCGGTGATCAGGACCCCGACGGCCACGGTCTGCATCCACGAACCGACGTTGGAGAACAATGCGGCGGTCCACAGCAGGGCGAAATCCCGCCGCCGCAGGGGCCGCAACGACGACATGGACAGGATGCCTTTGCGCTCGGGTCTCCCGCTCAGGGGGCCGCTCGGGCCCGGTCTCCCGCTCAGGGGGCCGCTCGGGCCCGGCGGTTCACCCAGGGGCGCCTCGCTCACCCTGCCGGAGGGTCGGCGGCCACCCGGTACCGGGCCTCGAGCTCGTAGTGGGCGTCGAGGTCGACGACCTGGTTGAACTCGTCGAAGGTGGTGACCAGATCGAGGTGGTCGCGCAGCGTCCCCTCCTCGGCCAGGACCCCGTAGACCCGCGCCAGCGCGCGGGCGGCGGCGAACAGGCCGGAGAGAGGGGACACGATCAGGTCGTACCCCAGCTCCGAAAGCTCCGACGGTGTGAGCAGCGGTGTACGCCCGGCCTCAATCATGTTGGCCACCCGGACCACCCCGGGAGTGGCCGCCGCCACCTCCTCCAACTCGGCGACCGTCTCGGGAGCCTCGACGAACACTGCGTCGACCCCCAGTGCGACCGCCGCCTGAGCCCGCTCGATGGCCTCCCCCAGTCCGACGGCGGCCCGGGCGTCGGTGCGAGCCACGACAAACAGGTCCTGGCGATGCTCCACCGCCGCGGCTAGCTTGGCCAGCCAGTCCTCCCGTGGCACCACCTCCTTGCCGGCCATGTGCCCGCACTTCTTGGGCCACACCTGGTCCTCGAGAAAGATGCCGGCGGCGCCCGCCTCCTCGAACAGCTGCACGGTCCGGATGGTGTTGAGGGCGTTGCCGTGTCCGGTGTCGCCGTCGACCACCACCGCCGCTTCCGGGACCCGCCCGCACACCCGGCGGGCCACCTCGGCGATCTCGGTCTGGGTCAGGTACCCGAAGTCGGGAAGACCGAGAAGCGTGGCCGCTGTGGCGTAGCCGGACAGGAACACGACTTCGTGGCCGGAGGCGGCGGCCAGGCGGGCCGAGAGGGCGTCCCAGACCCCTGGCATGAGCACGGGGTCACCGGTCCCGAGGAGCTGGCGAAGATGGTTTCCGTCCACGGGCCGAGCGTAGGTGAGGATCGCCGCTGAGCGGAGTGGCAGGGCCCGAGCGGCCCTCTGAGCGGAGTGACAGGGCCCGAGCGGCCCTCTGAGCGGAGTGACAGGGCCCGAGCGGCCCTCTGAGCGGAGTGGCAGGGCGGCACCCGCTCAGCTGTCGGTCGGGCACCGAGCGTTGATGTAGCCCTCCACGCGCTGGGATGCGGCCTGGACCTCGGGACCCGCCAGGGCGGCGGCGGCGTCGTCGGGAGCCTTGGCCGGGTCGTAGCCCGCCTGCTCGAGGCTGCCGGCGAAGGCTTCCACGGAGTCGGTGATGACCCTGATATCGGGGGCGATCTCGGTGGGGGCGGTGTTGGCCACCTCCTGGGACGCGGCCCGCAGCTCGTCGACGAACGTGCGGACCTGGGCGGGATCCTCACCCATGCTCAGGGCGGCTGCGGTCACCCGGCCGTTGAGGGTTTTGGTGGACTGGCAGAACAGCCGCACCACCCTCCCCGTGGACGGCGCCGGGATGGTCGTCGCCGACCCCGCCGAGGTGGGCGTGGACGACTCTGCGCTGCCCGACTTCGGGTCCCCCGACCCGTTGCACCCGCCCAGGGCGACCGCCGTCGTCAGCCCGGCCACCATCATCCATGTCCTACGCATCGCTGCGGCTCCCGTCCCTCGACCGAGCACGAGGGTAGGCCACGTCACCCGGGGTCACGGGACTGTGCCGGCTCAGCCGAGGTGGGAAGCATCAGCGTGAGGTCGCTGATCTCGACGCTGAAGGCGTCGATGCTCGACGGCCGCCAGCTGGCGTCGTCGCGTCGCCCTTGTCGAACTTGGTGATCAATCGGGGAGGGCGCCGCCCGGGTCCTGGGTGGGCGACGCGAACTGCACGGTTGCCAGCCTTTCCCGGTACCCGGGCGCTGGGCCCGAGAAGTGTCAGCCCTGCGGTGCGGTGCCGGCCTCGGCCTCGTCGAGAACCTGGGCCAGGGTGTTCCACGACAAGGTTGCGCACTTGATGCGCACGGGGAACTTCACGACCCCGCGCAGGGCGGCGAGATCGCCCAGGTCGACACCCGGGTCGGGGGCGACCGGCTCGGATATCTCCTTGCCGTCGCCGTCGAGACGACTCTCGTGGATCGACATCATCGCCTTGACCGCCCTCATCACCGCCCGGCTCTCCTCTACGGTGCGCCCCTTGACCGCAGTCGACATCATTGACGCCGACGATTGGCTGATGGAGCAGCCCTGGCCCCCCACCTTCACGTCGTGGACCCGCTCGCCGTCGAATTCGACCCAGACCAAGATCTCGTCGCCGCACAGCGGGTTGAATCCCTCGGCCCGGTGCGCGGGGGGGCTGGGCAGCTCACCGCGGTTGCGGGGGTTGCGGTAGTGGTCGAGGATGATCTCGCGGTAGAGGTCTTCCAGTACGGCCAAGGGTGGGCTCCTAAGGGTCAGACTATGCGGGGGCGAAGAGGTCGGTCGCCGCCAGGAGCGCGTCGCTCAGGGCGTCGACGTCGGCTTCGTCGTTGTAGACGTAGAACGAAGCCCGGGCGGTGGCCCCCACGCCGAGGCGGCGCATGAGGGGCTTGGCGCAGTGGTGGCCGGCCCGGACACAGACACCGGCCTGGTCGAGAACCTGGGACAGGTCGTGGGGGTGGATGTCGTTGTAGGTGAAAGACACCACGCCGCCGCGCTGGGTGGGGTCGGCGGGCCCGAACACCTGGAGGGCGTCGCCGTGGCGCTCGGCAAGGGTGGCCAGGGCGTAGGCGGTGAGGGAGATCTCGTGCTCGCGCACGGCGTCCATACCGAGGTTGTCGAGCCACGCCACCGCCGCACCCAGGCCCACGGCCTCGGCGATGGGCGGCGTGCCCGCTTCGAACTTCCACGGCAGCTCGTTGGGCGACCACCCGTCGAGGCGGACGTCGCGGATCATCTCGCCGCCGCCCAGGAAGGCAGGCATGGAGTCGAGGAGGTCCTCGCGGCCCCACAGCACACCGATGCCGGTGGGTCCGCACATCTTGTGCCCGGAGAAGGCCAGGAAATCACAGCCGAGGTCGGCGACCCGGGTGGTCATGTGGGGCACGAACTGGGCCCCGTCGACCAGCACCACTGCGCCGGCGGCGTGGGCCGCGTCGGTGAGCCGGCGCACGGGATTGAGGGTGCCCAGCACGTTGGACGCCGCCGTCACCGCCACCAGACGCACGCCGTCGAGAAGTTGGTCGAGATCGGTGAGATCGAGCTGGCCCTGGTCGTCGATGCGCAGGTAGCGCAGCTCCACCCCCCGCTCCTCGGCCAACATGAGCCAGGGGACGAGGTTGGCGTGGTGCTCCATCTCGGTGAGCAGCACGGCGTCACCCGCACGCAACCGGGCTCTGCCGAAGGAGTGAGCCACCAGGTTGATGGCCTCGGTGGCGTTCTTGGTGAAGATCACGCCTCGGGGCGACGGGGCGCCGATGAAGCGCGCCACCGCCAGGCGGGCCGCCTCGTAGGCGGCGGTGGCTTCCTCAGCCAGGGCGTACACCCCGCGGTGCACGTTGGCGTGGTGACACTCGTAGTAGTCGTCCATGGCCCCGAGCACGGCCCGGGGCTTTTGCGAACTGGCGGCGGAGTCGAGGAAGACGAGGCGGCGCTCAGCCTCGGTGTGACACAGGATCGGGAACTCGTTGCGGATGCCGGCTACGTCGAGCGCCATGCGTCGTAGCCCTCTTTCTCCAGCCGCTCGGCCAGCTCCGGTCCCCCACTGGCCACGATGCTCCCGTCGACGAGCACGTGCACCACGTCGGGCGCGAGGTAACGGAGGATGCGCTGGTAATGGGTGATGACGAGCACGCCGAGGTCGGGGCGGTCGGTGCGCACCTCCTGCACGCCCTTGGCCACCACCTGGAGGGCGTCGATGTCGAGGCCTGAATCGGTCTCGTCGAGCACTGCGAACGCGGGTTCGAGGATAGCCATCTGCAGCACTTCGTTACGCTTCTTCTCGCCACCCGAGAAGCCTTCGTTCACATAGCGGTCGCCGAACGAGGGATCCATGTCGAGCCGCTTCATCCAGTCCATGATCGCCAACCGCAGCTCGAGCACCGACAGGTCGATGCCCTTGCGGGCCGACAGGGCCTGGCGCAGGAACTGCACCACCGAGACCCCGGGAATCTCCTCGGGGTACTGGAACCCCAGGAAGATGCCGGCTTTGCCCCGGACGTCGGTGGCCCAACTGGTGATGTCGTCGCCCCGGAACAGCAGGCGGCCGGAGGTGACCTGGTAGTCGGGGTGGCCGAGCAGGGTGTTGGCCAGAGTGGATTTCCCCGACCCGTTGGGTCCCATCAGGGCATGGATCTCGCCGGCGTTGACCGTGAGGTCGACCCCCTTGAGGATCTCGACGCCGGTCACTGCCTCCTGGCCGGCGGGCCCAGCGGCGACGTGCAGATCCTCGATCTGAAAGAGCGGCACAGAGGGCTCGGGCATGTCACCCATCCTATTACCCCTATTGACGTAGTGGAAATAGGAATCGAGGTCGGTCCCCCGCGGCAACTACGCTCCCGCCGATGTCACAGCCGGGGTGGACGGGCGGGAGCCCGGTGCTGAGCCAGACCGGGGTCACCCTCGTCGAGGGCGCGGCGTTCTGCATCTCCGGGCGCAACGGCGACATCGGGCTCGGCCTGGCGCACGGTCTGTTCTTCCGCGACACCCGGTTCCTGTCGCACTGGGCCCTGCGGGTCAACGAAGCCGGGGCCGAGGGCCTGGCCGTCGACAGCACCGCCCCCTTCTCGGCCACCTTCGTGCTGCGGGCCCAGCCCCCTCCCGGGCGAGCCGACAGCACCCTTCTCGTGTTCCGGCACCGCTACGTGGGGCGGGGGATGCGCGAGGACGTGGTCATCTTCAACTATGCCGAGGAGCCGGCGTACTGCTCGGTGGAGCTCGACGTCCACGCCGACTTCGCCGACCTGTTCCGGGTCAAGGAGGTCCGCACGGAGTCCGCCGGCGAGGTGACGGTGGAGACCGACCGTGACCACCTGCTGTTCAGCTACCGGAAGGGCCAGGTGCGCAAGGGGGTGCGGGTGGCGCTGAGCGAGCCGGCGGCGACCCACGGCAACCTCGCCACCTGGGAGGTGATCGTCCCCGCCCGCGGTAGCTGGAGCACCTGCCTCCAGGTGGCGCCCATCATCGAGGACGAGGAGGTGGAGCCGCGCTACCTCTGCGGTCAGTCGGTGGAGCGGGCCATGCCGCAACGCCGTCTCGAACAGTGGCGGCGCGATGTACCAGCCGTCGACACCGACTACGAGGAGCTGCGTGAGGTCGTCGTCCGCAGCGCCGAAGACCTGGGCGCCCTGCGCATCTTCGACCCCGACTACCCCGAACGCACGGTGGTGGCCGCCGGCGCCCCCTGGTTCATGACCCTCTTCGGGCGTGACTCGCTCCTCACGTCGATGATGGCCCTGATCGTCGACCCCGATCTGGCCCTCGGAGTCCTCCAGACCCTCGCCCGCTTCCAGGGCACCGAGGTCGACGCCCGCAACGACGAGGAACCGGGCCGCATCCTCCACGAGATGCGCTTCGGTGACGCGCCGGGACTGAGCCTCGGTGGCGGCCAGGTGTACTACGGCTCGGCCGACGCCACCCCCCTGTTCGTGATGCTCCTCGGCGAGCTGCGCCGGTGGGGCCTGGCCACCGAGGTGGTCGACGCCCTCCTTCCGGCGGCCGACAAGGCGCTGGCGTGGATCACCGACTTCGGCGACCGCGACGGCGACGGCTACGTGGAGTACCGCCGGTCGTCCGACCGGGGAATCGCCAACCAGGGGTGGAAGGACTCGTGGGACGCCATTCGCTTCGCCGACGGCCGCCTGGCCCGCCCACCCGTCGCTCTCTGCGAGGTGCAGGGCTACGTCTACGCCGCCTACCTGGCCCGGGCCCACTTCGCCGACGAGCTGAACGACGCAGCCACGGCCGCGCTCTACCGCACCAAGGCCGCCGACCTGAAGACGGCGTTCAACCGCGACTTCTGGATCGACGAGCGCGGGTGGTACGCCATGGGCCTCGACTCCGAGAAGCGGCCCATCGACGCCCTGGCGTCGAACATGGGCCACTGCCTGTGGACGGGCATCGTCGACGAGGAACGAGCGCCGCTGGTGGCCGCCCAGCTCCTGGCTCCGGAGATGTTCAGCGGCTGGGGCATTCGCACCCTGGCCGAGTCGATGACCGGCTACAACCCGGTGAGCTACCACTGCGGGTCGGTCTGGCCCCACGACAACGCCATCATCGCCGCCGGCCTCATGCGCTACGGGTTCGTCGACGAGGCCCACCGGGTGATCATGGCCATGCTCGACGCCGCCGAGGGCCAGGGCCACCGTCTGCCCGAGCTGTTCGGGGGCCTCAGCCGCCAGGAAGTTCGCTTCCCGGTCTCGTATCCCTCGTCGTGCTCACCCCAGGCCTGGTCGGCGGCGTCGCCGCTGCTGTTCCTGCGCACGCTCCTGCGCCTCGACCCTTGGGTGCCTCACGGAAAGCTGTGGCTCGATCCCGTGCTCCCCGAACGGATCGGGCACCTGCGCGTCGACCGCATTCCCCTGGGGGGCCGGCGGGTCACCGTGGAGGTCGACGGCGACGACGTCAACGTGGAGGGTCTGCCCCCCGAGATCCAGTGGGTCCGCCAGCCCCGCAAGCCGTTGACGGCGTAGTTCGGCGATCTTGCTGGCGGCGGGCACCCGGGTCCTGCGGACCACGCCCGCCGCTGTCGGCGGGGCCCCTGCCCCGCCGACCTGGTTGCGGGCCGGACGCGCAGGGCACGCCCGGTCCTACCAGCCGCGGTCGGCCCACTCCGGCAGGTGGGGGCGCTCGGCGCCGATCGTGGTGTCGTTGCCGTGGCCGGGTAGGACGACGGTGTCGTCGGGCAGGCGGGCGAAAAGGCGGTCGTCGATGGAGCGGATGATCGTGGGGAAGTGGCCGCCGGGTCGGTGGGTGGCCCCGGGGCCCCCGGGGAACAGGGTGTCGCCGCTCAGCAGCACCGGCGATCCGCCGATCACGAAGCAGGTCGAACCCGGGGTGTGCCCCGGGGTGTGGATGGCGTGCAGGACGAGGTCGCCGACGGCGATGGTCTCGTCGTCGCCGATCACGAAGTCGTGGGCTCCGGCCAGCATGTGCGAGTCGTCGGCGGCGATTCCCACCTGGTAGCCGGCGGCGCGCACGGCGGGCACCGCCTGGATGTGGTCCCGGTGGCCGTGGGTGGTGAGCACCTTCGTCACTCCGAGGGCCCGGCAGAGATCGAGGAGCAGGTCGGACTCGTTGGCCGCGTCGATCAGCACGGAATCGCCCGTGCGCCGGCAGCGGACCACGTAGACGTTGTTGTCCATCGGGCCCACCACCACACGCGTGATGTCCACTCGGTCGTCCTGGTAGTGCAGCGGTTGTTCGGCCATGGTCGGAGTATGCCCGTCTCCGGCAGGAGAATGACCTCGGCGTCGCAACGGTAGCCTCGGCCCATGGGCTTGATCCTGGGCTTCCTGGCCGCCGCCTTGGTGTTCGTGATCGCCGCCGTAGTGGTCGGCCGCGAAGCCCGCCGGCTGGCGGCCAGGGCGCCCGGACGGGTCTTCGAGTTCGAGGACGCCGTCACCTGGGTGTGCGACCACGTCAACGACGAAGTGTCTGCCGTCCTCAGCCCCGACGACGTCCGCCGCATCCTCAACTGGCACCTCGAGTACTTCCGCATCAAGGGGGTGTCGTCCAACGGTGCGTCACCCAAGGTGGAGGGTCCCGTGGTGGTGAGCGGCGCCGAAACCGTCGACTTCGTCCTCCGGCGAGCCGAGGCCGACGGCATGGACTACACCCCCGCCCAGGTGCACGCCGTGCTCGACGCCCAGATGACCTACCTGGAGTCGATCGGGGCCGTGGGACCGGTCAGCGAGCCCGACGAGGATACCGGTCCCTGATCGAAAAACCTCCTCCAAACCGATGCCGCGATGTGCTTTCATATCGGTACCGAGGAAAGGAGGTGGTCCAACTGAGCGACTGTTGTCATGGGACCTCGGAGGTGGCTGTCCGCTAGCCGGCAGCTGGACCGGCTGGCAAATCCCGCCAGCCATCGCTCGAACAGCGGCCGGGAGTTGGTCCCCCTCGGTTCAGTTCGTCTTGTTCGGGTCTCTGATCCAGCATTTCTCGTCGTGGGGGCGCGTCCTGCGTGCCCCCGCGACGCGTTCATCCGTCGTCGCCGGCGGCGGTAAACCCCCGCGCAGTGCAACGTGGTCGGCCTGGGCGTATGGTCACCGACCGTACGGTTCGAACACCCGGGCCGGACCAGCATCGCGTCACAGCACCCGATCTGGAGGTGCGACATCGTGGATACCACGATCATCTCGGGCGGCCTTCGTCTCGCCGCTCATCTCTCCCGGCCGGCCACGCCGGTAACCGAACCTCCCCCCGGCTTGGTCCTCTGCCACGGATTTCCGTCGGACCCGGGCGGCGCCGCCGCCCTGGCCCAGACCTACCCCGAGCTGGCCGACCACCTGGCGGCCGACGGCGGATGGGTCGTGCTCACCTTCAACTTCCGCGGCGCCGGGGAGTCCGAGGGCGACTTCTCCCTGGGTGACTGGCTCGACGACCTGCGAGCCGCCGTCGACCACCTCCTCGACACCGAGTCGGTGTCGGGGGTGTGGCTGGCAGGATCGAGCACCGGTGGGGCGCTGGCCATCTGCGAGGCGGCCGAGGACGAGCGCGTCCGCGGCGTGGCCTGCCTCGCCGCGCCCGCCACCTTCTCGGGGTGGGCCGACGACCCCCAGGGGCTACTGGCCCACTCGAGAGACGTGGGTGTCATCACCGACCCCGACCACCCCCGCGACCCGGAGCGGTGGACCCGGGAGCTCGTCGAGATCGAGCCCATCTCGGTGGTCGCCAAGATCCCTCCCCGACCTCTGCTGATCGTGCACGGCAGCGACGACGAGACGGTCCCACTCGAGGCCGGCCGTCTGCTCGTCGAGGCTGCCGGCGGCGGCGCCGAGCTGCGCGTGGTCTCGCAGGCCGGACACCGCCTGCGTCACGATCCGCGCGTCGTCGCCATCCTCCTCGGGTGGCTGGAACAGATGGCCGCCGAAGGTCCATAGCCCGCCGCAAGCGGCGCGGATAGGCTCGTGCCCGCAGCGTGACCGAGGGGGGCACAGCCATCTCTTCCTTACGGCGGCACCAACGGGCGACTCGATGGGCATCGGGGAATCGGGGGACGGTGGGGGTGGGGCGCGTCCGGTTCGCCGGCTTGGCCCTCCTGCTCGCCGTGCTCCTGGTGGCCTGTGGCAGCGGCGGGTCTACGTCGGACGAGACCCTGACCGTGGGCTTCGGTCCTGACCAGTATGTGGTGGAAGGCCCGGCCGCCAACGTCGGAATGGGCGCCAACATCCTCGAGACGCTCATCGGCCTGACACCGGAGTACGAGCTGCAGCCCCGGCTGGCCGAACGGTGGGAGCTCCGGCCTCCCAACACGTGGCGCTTCTTCCTGCGGCCCGGTGTCAGGTTCCACGACGGCCAACCGCTTGACGCCCAAGCGGTCAAGGTCGGTCTGTTCGACCGTGTCGCCGATCCGGAATTCGGCGGGACGACGATCAATGCGGGGCCGGGATCTGCGGTGGTGGTGGACGAGCACACCATCGATTTCACGCCCACCCAGCCCAATGAGCACGTTCCCCTGCAGATCGTCCATCCCGACTACGGCGTGATCGCCCCCGGTTCCGATCCGGCGAAGCCCGTGGGC
>Ga0183260_10000877_pt1 | contig 25597 bp, 26 predicted proteins | sample AntDrymUQ4972206_2_FD_129768 | JGI IMG/M metagenome (GOLD analysis project Ga0183260, IMG submission 129768) | Polar desert sand microbial communities from Dry Valleys, Antarctica - metaG UQ497 (22.06) (version 2) (version 2) | ecosystem: Environmental > Terrestrial > Soil > Desert | place... | reverse complement strand
CGAGACTCAGTCGACCGTCGCCCGTATCGAAAGCGGCAAGCGGAGCATCGCCATCCGCGAGCTCTTCGTTATCTCCGCTGCGCTCGACGTCGCGCCGGTGGAGCTCCTCGCGGCGAGCTTCCAGCCGTCGGACGTGCCGATCAACGGCAAGCGCAGGCTCCCGCCGGCCGAGGCCAGAGAATGGCTCAGAGGCGAGCGTCCATTGCCCGGCGGTGACGAGCGGGCCTACTGGGAAAACGTTTCCGACGACGAGGTACGTGTTCGGCGAGAGTTCTCGTCGGCGTACCTGCTTCGCCTGCTTCTGAGCGACTACGTCAAAGCCGCGCTCACCGGCGACGCGATAACCATGGACGCAGTTCTCGACACCGTGGGCGCAACCGTCGAGAGCGACCGCCGCCTACTCGAGCAGCGTCACGGTTCTCCGGCGTTCTACAAGGCGAGGGAGGAGAGGAGGGGTCATGCCGGCTGAGCTCAGGGTCGTTGAGGGCAGCCGCACGATCGAAGAGCAGGCCGCTGCGGATCTCGAGAGGGAATACGGCTACCGCCCGTCGACAGCAGCCGTCTCGCTGCACCTGTACGTCGAGCGACTGTGCGCCAAGTACCTCGGTGAGATCGAACCTAACGAGCGACGCAAGCTACGTGTCGTCAAGGAGGGGGAAAATGCCCGCTGAACAATCGGGATCCGTCTACCGCACGAGCACTGGCTACGGGCTCCGCTGGCGGGACGAGACTGGCCGCCGACGGCACCGTGCGGGCTTCTCGTCGCCGTCGAAGGCGAGGACGTGGTTCCGGGACGTGGAGCTACCCCGGATGCGGGGCGGGCTCGTCAACGAGGCGCTCACGCTCCGGGAGTTCACCGCCCGCTACATCGCCCGCTACGAGGTCGACCGATCGGCCGTCACGGTGCAGACCCTCAAGTGGCGACTCGTTCGGCCGCTCGACGAATTCGGAGACGTGAACCTCGCCGATCTACGGACGGGCGAGCTTGCGGCGTGGGAGGCGACCCTCCCGCCACGGTTCCGGCACGCGGTCGTGCGAGCGCTTCGCCAGGTACTCGATGCCGCGGTCGCGTGGGAGTACCTCGCCCGGAATCCGGCGAAGGCGACCGGGAAGAACGTGCGGCCGACCGTCGTCGAGCGAATCGCGCTGGAACCTGCTGACGTGGACAACCTCGCCGGCGAGATGCGTTCGCCTTACGACGTCGCGGTGCTCGTTGGAGCCTGGTGCTACCTGCGTCCGTCCGAGCTCCTGGCGCTCGAGCGCGGCGACTTCGATGGGAACGTCCTCCACGTCCGGAGGACCCTCGACGGTGAGGGCGGGACGAAAGCACGTGGCAAGACGCGGCGGTCGCTTCGCACCGTTCCGCTGCCCGCGAGAGCTCGCCAGGCGCTCGCGGAGCTCCCACCGAGACTCGATACACGTCTGCTCTTTCCAGCGCCCGAGGGCGGGGTCTGGGATGCCTGCAACTTCCGCCGTCGCGAGTTCAAGTGGGCGCGGGATTCCGCAGGGCTCGCGGAGGCCGTCGTCCCGTACACGCTCCGACACTCGGGGATCTCGTGGGCGCTCGCCGCCGGCATCCCGCCGTCAGACGTCGCCCGCTTCGCGGGAACCTCGGTGACGATGCTCGAGACGACGTATCACCACCTGCTCGAGACGAGTGCCGACGCCGCACGGGTGCGGCTCGATGCGTTCTCGGAGCGTTTGGGCGAAGAAGTGGCGACGAAGTAACCGCCCGTTCAACCCCGGAAACGACGAAAGCCCCGCGTTAGCGGGGCTTTCTCATGATGCGCCCGGTAGGAATCGAACCTACGACCTCTGGCTCCGGAGGCCAGCGCTCTATCCCCTGAGCTACGAGCGCGCGAGTCAGGCAGTCTAGCCGCGGCTTCGAGCCTTGGCGGTCTGGCGCTTGACGTCGTACGCTCCCGCCGTGCCGCTTGCCGACGTCAACGACGTCTACACGGACATCGTCACCGCGGTCTTCTCGTCGACGATCGCCGCGAAGGCGTGGTTCGCGACTGCAGCCGTCTTGCTCGCGCTGGTGCAGGTGACCACAGCGGCTCGAATGTGGGGGAGGCTCGGTTTCCTCCGCATGCACGGGCCGGCTGTCGCGATGGTGCATCGCTGGTCGGGGCGGCTCGCGTTCCTGTTCACGCTCCCCGTCTTCTTCCACTGCGTCACGATCCTCGGCTTCGAGACGCCCGACGCGCGCGTGGCCGTCCACTCCGTCGCAGGAACGTTCGTGTACGGCGTCTTCGCCGCAAAGATGCTGATAGTCCGCGACCGGTCTCTTCCCGGATGGGCGCTGCCTGCGGCGGGGCTGACCATGGCGTCCACCCTCGCGCTCCTCTGGTTGACGTCCAGCCTCTGGTACTTCACGAACGTGCGGTTCGGCTTCTGATGGGGCGCTTGTGGAAACCCGTTCTCGTGGGCGCCGCGGTGACGGCTGCGACATTCGTGCTCGCACAGCTGGCCGTGTTCGAGCCCACGGCGCCACCTGCCGCAACCCTCGCGGGAGGCGATGTGTACCGCGGCCAGGTCGTGTTCGAGCGGGAGTGCGCAAGCTGTCACGGCCCGGGAGCTGAAGGAGGAAGCGTCGGCCCGCCGCTTGTCGACACCGGCCTTGATGCCGCCGAGGTCGCTGCGACGATCGACCAGGGCCGCGGAGTGATGCCTCCTGCGCTGGTTGCCGGCCAGGAGCAGGCGGACGCCGTCGCGTACGTCGTCGCGATCAGTCAGCCGTAAGCTCCGCGGCGTGGAGCTCGACGCCCGGATCATCCGCCTGCACCTGGCGGAGACGTTCGTCATCGCCCGGGAGGCGACCGACCGCGCCGACGTCGTCCAGGTCGCGATCCGCCACGCGGAGGCGACCGGGTACGGCGAGGCGGCCCCGATCGAGCGCTACGGCGAGTCGGCCGAGTCGGCCACCCGGTTCGTCGAGGAGCACGCCGAGCTGGTGGGCGACGACCCCTTCGCACTCGAGGAGATCGGCGAACGGCTGGCGACGGTTCCGGGAGAGCGGGCGGCGAAAGCGGCGATCGACGGGGCGCTGCACGATCTCCAGGGGAAGCTGCTCGGCGTCCCGGCTCATCGCCTGCTCGGTCTTCCGCGGCAGGGCCCGCCGACCTCGTGGACCGTGTGGCTCGGCGACCCTGACGACATGGCGCAGCGGGCGGAAGCGGCCGCGCACACCTTCAAGCGGCTGAAGCTCAAGTTAGGAGGCGGCGACGGTCTCGATGTCGAGCGCGTGCGGGCGGTGCGCGGGGTCACCGACCTTCCGCTCCAGGTCGACGTGAACGAGTGGTGGTCGCTCGACGAGGCGCTCGACGCTCTCCCGCAGCTCGCCGCCCTCGGCGTCGAGTACTGCGAGCAGCCCCTGCCGGCAGGCCACGAAGGAGGCGCTGAGCTTCGGGAGCGCTCGCCGATCCCGATCTACGTGGACGAGGACTGCCATGTCCTGTCCGACGTCGAGACCTCTTCCCGGATCGCTCACGGCATCAACATCAAGCTCGCGAAGTCCGGTGGCATCCGCGAGGGGCTCCGGATGGCCCACGCGGCTCGTGCGCTGGGCCTCGGTGTCATGCTCGGGTGCATGCTCGAGTCGGGCCTCGGAATCGCCGCCGGCTGCTGCGTCGCCCCGCTCTGCGACCACGTCGACCTCGATGGGAACCTGCTCCTGCGCGAGGACCCGTGCCCGGGCATCGAGCTCGTCGAGGGTGTGCAGTTTTCCTCGACCGCGCCCGGCCTCGGCGTCTCGGTCTCAGAGTCGTGAGCACGCAGCCGCGCCGGCTCCTCATCCTCGGTGAGGGCTTTTCGCACGACGCGCACTACGGCAAGACGATGCGTGGGATCATCCGCTACGGGCCCGATCCCGTGGTCGCGATCCTCGACTCCGCCCGCGCCGGGGAGACGCACGACGGGATCCCGGTCGTCGGCACCGTGGAGGACGCTCTCCCGTTCGAGCCCACGGTCGCGGTTGTCGGAGTCGCCACGCAGGGCGGCCGTTTTCCTCCGGCCTGGCGGGCCCTGCTCAAAAGCTCGATCGCCAGCGGCCTCGATGTCGAGAGCGGCCTCCATGAGTTCATCTCCGAAGACACGGAGCTGGTCGCGCTCGCTCGCCAGTACGGGACGGAGCTCCGCGATCTCCGCCGCCCACCCGAGGGGCTGAGCGTGCCCACGGGCGCCAACCTCGAGGTGGACGCGAAGATCGTGCTCACCGTCGGCTCGGACTGCGCCATCGGGAAGAAGACGGTCGCGGTGGAGCTCGATCTCGAGGCGAGGCGGCGTGGGCTCGCGTCCGCGTTCGTGCCGACGGGTCAGACCGGCATCGCGATCGCGGGGTGGGGGATCGCCGTCGATGCGGTCGTCGCCGACTTTCTCGCCGGCGCGGCCGAGCGCCTCGTCGTCGAGGGCGCCGCGCGCGGCGGAAAACTCCTCTTCGTGGAGGGCCAGGGCTCCATCGTCCATCCCCTGTACTCAGGCGTGACGCTGGGGCTCATGCACGGATCTGCTCCGCATGCCTTCGTTCTCTGCCATCGGGCGGGCTCGACCGAGATCGAAGGCTGCCCAGGACACCCGATTCCTCCGTTGCAGGACCTCGTCGAGCTCCACGAGCGAATTGCGCTTCCCCGGCGCCCGGCGCAGGTCGTGTGCCTCGCGCTCAACACCGCGGACATTCCCGATGACGACGACGCGCGGTCCGCTATCGAGGCGACCGCGGCCGAGACATGCCTCCCGGCGGACGACCCCGTGCGCTTCGGCGCGGCGTTGCTGCTTGACGCGATTCTGGCTCGGATCTAGTCTCCGACAGCCCGGGCAGTGGGGAGCCCGCGGAAACCACCCAGAATGCGACTCCTCGCTGTGGCAACGGCTCTCACCATGGCGCTCCTTGCCGGGGCGTCGACTGCCCCTGCCGCCGATGTGGGCGCGAACGACGACTCGGCGAAGCACGCCGCGGACGGCGGCCTGACGATGTACGGGGAGATGGCCGCGGTAGGCCTTCGGCAGACAGTGATCGGCGTGCGCTTCAAGCCGAGCGAGATGCTGGTGATCCAGGACAAGCAGCTCCTCGATCGCGCGGTTCCGAACGCGCTGGACGCGGGCCTGCGCGTCGTCTTGGCCGTGTACCCGTATCCGCCGAGAGAGATCGAGGCAGGCCTGGGGAGCCCGACTCTCTTCGCGTCGTACGTCTCCGCGGTCGCGCGGGCATACCCCGAGGTGAGGCAGTTCGTCATCGGGAACGAGCCGAACCAGCCCGCCTTCTGGCGGCCGCAGTTCACCCGCTCTGGAACGAATGCCTCCGGAGCTGCGTTCGGCCGTTACCTCGCCGCGGCCTACGACGCGCTGAAGAGTGTGGACCCGGCGCACGAGGTCGTCGGCATCGGGCTGTCTCCGCGCGGGAACGACAAGCCGAAGGCGAAGAGCAACGTCTCAACGTCCCCGGTCCGGTTCCTGCGCGCACTCGGCACCTGGTACCGCGCGAGTGGGCGGACGCGACCGCTCATGGACTCCTTCAGCTTCCATCCCTATCCGAATCGCGCGACAGATCCGCTCGACCGCGGGTACGGCTGGCCCAACGCCGGCTTCGTCAATCTCGACCGCATCAGGCTGGCTCTCTGGGACGCGTTCAACGGGACCGCTCAGCCGACGACGATCACCGGGTTGAGGCTGCATCTCGACGAGGTCGGCTGGCAGGTCGACACCTCGCGCCGGGTCGGCTACCAGGGCAAGGAGAACGTGCCGGTGACCGACGAGATCACGCAGGCGGCGATCTACGGCGACCTGATCCGCCGCTCGGCCTGCGAGCCGGACGTCGACGAGGTGAGCTTCTTCGGTTTCCGGGACGATGGCCTGCGCACCGGGTTCCAGGCCGCGCTCCAGAGAGCCGATGGCACACCGCGGCCGGCGGTGGACGCCGTCCGTGCCGCGATCGCCGACACCGCCGCAGGTTGCTCCGAGACCCCGGCTTCGTGGAGCCCGCTCGAGGAAGTGGTCGGGGCCGAGACGGAGCTGCGTGTCGACGCCCTCGGGAGAGTCACGGCCGTGCTCGCGGCAGGAGAGGAGGCGCGCGCGAAGGCCTGCGTCTCCGGGCTCGTCGTGCGAGGCATGGGAGGAGCCCCGCGCGCGCTTCGTGCGGCACGGCGTTGCGTGAAGGCCACTGTCGGGCCGGGTTCGACCACCCTCGCGCTTCCGGTCCCGGCGGGCACTGACGTACGCGCGAAACTGACGCTGGAGCTGGTGGCGGCATCGAATCGTCTCCGGAAAACGGTCGCCGAGCACGACATTCCCGCTGCTCGTTAGGGGACTTGACACCGAACAGGTGTTCGCTCATACTACGAACACATGTTCGCTCGGACGCTCGTCATCGTGTTCGTCGCTGTCCTCCTGTGGGCGATCCTCGCACGGGATACGGGCGCAGGGCCTCCGCAGCAGTACTACAACGTCCGCACTGGAGACACGCTGTGGTCCATCGCCGACGCGAAGTTCGCAGGTGACCCCCGCGAGGGCGTCTGGGAGCTCCAGCGCAGGAACGGACTGCAAGGGGCGACCATCGTCCCGGGCCAGCGGCTCGCACTGCCATAGACGCTGGGTCGGGAATTCACGGTGGGCCGGATGACGGCCACGACACTGCGCCGGACCGCACCCTCCCTCGCCGTCCAGGCTTACCAGCCTGCACGACGAGCGAGTGCGTCGCCCGGCTTGGTGGTGACCGCCCCCGGCTGCGCGTCGATTCCCGATCAAGCATCTAGGCAGCCACTCCTGATATGAACGGGCGGCCCCTCCGTCCGAAAAGGAGACGCATGGCCAGCGAACGCATCCTCGAGCTGCTCCGGAGACCGGTCGACCAGGACGAGTACACGGAGATCCGGGAGCTCTGGAAGACCCACTCGAAGGCAGAGGACAACCGCGACCTGCCTGGCTTGATCTCGACGTTGACGGAGGACTGCGTCTACGAAGTGATCGGGACCGGCGCGCGCTGGGAGGGGCACGAAGGCGCCGTCCGCTTCTACACCGAGCTCTTGACCGCCTTCCCGGACATCCACTTCGACCTCGAGTACATCGTCATCGGGCCGCAGGGCGTCTGCGAGGAGGCTCGGGTGACCGCGACTCACGAAGCCCGCTGGCTCGACAACGAGCCGTGCGGGGAGCGTCTCGAGTGGCGGAATGCCATCTTCTTCCCCTGGGATCCTGCCGCCAAGAAGTTCAAGGGCGAGATGGTCTACACGGATCTGGCGTTTCCGACTGCGAGCTGATCACACCGCAACGACGGAAGCGGCGGGTGACTCCGGCGGGAGGACGTCCGACGGGTGCCGCTTCGCCACGCGCCAGAACGCGTCGACGACGGCGGGGTTGAACTGCTTCTCCCGGCCCGAGCGGATCTGCAGCATCGCCTCGTTGAGGGTAAGGCCGTGCGCGTACGGGCGGTTCGTCGTCATGGTATCCCACGCGTCGGCGAGCCCGATGATCGCTGCCTCGAGCGGGATGGCGGTACCGCGCTGCCCGTCCGGATAGCCGAGACCGTCCCAGCGCTCGTGGTGGTGGCGAATGGCGGGAACCGCATCCTGGAACGACGAGACCTTGGACATGATCTCCGCGCCTCTGGTGACGTGCTCTCGCATGATCGCGGCTTCACCCGGCTCGAGCGGGCCGGCCTTGGTCAAGATCGAGTCCGGGATGCCGATCTTGCCGACGTCGTGGAAGAGGGCGGCCGTTCCGAGCGTGCCCAGCTGCTTCGCCGGCAAGGAGAGCTCGCGGCCGATCGCGAGCGCCACGCGGCGCACCCGCTGCGAATGACCCGCCGTATACGGATCGCGCGCCTCGACCGCCGCGTTCAGCGTCTCGATGGTCTCGAGGAGGTTCTCCTCGAGACGCAGCGACGATTCGCTGAGATCACGCGAACGGCCCATGAGGACGTCGTTCTGGCGCGCGAGCCGCGCGGCAGCGCCCCGGACGAGCAGGACCAGGGCGAGCCAGAGGATCGCGAACACGACCCCGACGACGACCCAGACGGTTCGGGTCGCGCTCGCGGTGCCGGAGTCGAGCGCGGTGGGCTCGAGAAAGACCTGGGCGACGCCGACGGGCCGTCCCTTTGCGTTGCGCAGCGGTGCCCACACGACGACGGCGCGCTCCGAACGCTGCTTCCCGCCTCGCCTCACCGCGAGCTCCCTGACTGCAGCGTGCGCCTGTCCGCTGCGCATCGTCGCCATGACGTCCGGGGAGCGCACTGCGCGCCGCCCGGCGGGGCTCGAGAGGACGTGTCGACCCTTCCGCGACCAGACGGTGAGCCTGACTAGCTCGTCCGCCGAAGCGACCGTCCGAGCCAGCCGCCTCCTCGCTCGCCGGTTCGAGACGACGCGCTTCCCGCGAACGAGCGTCGGTGAGAGCACGGAGTCCGAATAGAGCGCGACTTCACGGGCGCTGTCCGCGAGCACCTGCTGCCGGAAGTTGTCGGAGAGCACGGACGACAGCACGAACGCGCCCACGCCCAGAATGGCCGCGGACGCGAGCACGAAGGTCCAGAGCAAGGTCAGTGACCTCGTCAAGCCAGCCGAGCGATACGCCCGTGACGCCATTCACGCTCTATCGGGACATGGAGCGCAGTATTTGAGCGCGTAGACTCGGCCACCGTGGATCTCGACGTCGTCTTCCTCGGGACGTCCGGATCCACCCCGACGGCTGGGCGCGCCCTGTCCGCGACGCTCGTCCGCCGCGGGGGAGACCGTCTTCTCTTCGACTGCGCCGAGGGGACGCAGCGCCAACTCCTGCGTTGCGACGTCGGCCTGGTCGAGCTCGAGGAGATCTTCCTCACCCACTTTCACGCAGACCACTACCTCGGCTTGCCGGGGATGCTCAAGACCTACTCGCTCCGGGGCCGGGAGCTTCCGCTCACGATCTACGGGCCGCTGGGGCTGCGCGAGCTCCTCGGAAGCCTGCGCCGGATCTTCGGACGGCTCTCGTACCCGTTCGAGACCGTGGAGCTCGAGCCCGGCGAGCGGCTCGAGCGAGAGGGGTACCGGCTGGAGACGTTCGCGGTCGACCACGGTGTGTCGGCCGTGGGGTACGCGCTCGTGGAAGCCGCCCGACCGGGTCGCTTCGACGTCGGGACGGCCGACCGGCTCGGCGTGCCGGACGGGCCTGCCCGCGGCCTTCTCCAGCGTGGCGAGCCGGTGACCCTCGCCGACGGGAAGCAGGTGACACCGGACGAGGTGCTCGGCCCGCCTCGCGCCGGGCGCAAGCTCGTCCTGACCGGAGACACCGCCCCCGCCGCGTCCGTTGTCGAAGCAGCGGACGGCGCGGACGTCTTGATCCACGAGGCGACGTTCCTCGCCGGCGAGCGTGACCGAGCCCGGGAGACCCGGCACTCGACCGCGGGCGAGGCTGCGCTGGCTGCCCGCGAGGCGGATGTCCGGCTCCTCGCGTTGACCCATGTGTCGACGCGCTACTTCGGCCACGAGGTGGTCGAGGAGGCGCGCGAGCTCTTCCCCGAAACGGTCGTGCCCCGGGACTTCGACGTGATCGAGATCCCGTTCCCGGAACGAGGCGCGCCCGGGCTCGTCCGCGCGGGAGCGCGCGCCTCCAGGACTCGAGTAGGCTCCGCGGAGCCGTGACGAGGCTCGTACAGGTAGCGGTTGCTGGCGACGTGGCCGAGGCCGAGCAGCTCCAGGCGCTGCTCTCGACGGCCGGCATCGAGTCGCACCTCGAGCCCGCGGTGGAGCACGACTCGGACACGCCGGACGATCCGCCGCTCAAGGTCTTGGTGTCGGAGTCCGAGGTCGACGACGCTCGGGACGCGATCGAAGCTCTCACGGACTTCGAAGACGAGCTACGCGACGCGTAGATCGGCTAGGCGCCTGTGGGCGCCCATTCGATGCGCGTGGAACCCACGAGCCCGTCGCTCTCGAGCTCGAATAGGCACGGGATCACCTCGCCGGCAGGCCGCAAGGAAGGCACAGCACCGGACCAGACGTCGCCTGGCTCCAGCTCGATGGTCTGCCAGGGGAATCCGTTCACACTCAGGTGGAGCGGAAACCCCTCCTTTCCGAGCAACGTGAGCTCGAGCGCGCCCGGGCCGCAGGGGTAGACGACGACCTTCGCTCGGCCGAAGTCGCCAACGGGTGTGAACCCCTCGGTACGCGAGACGAGGCGCAGCGGGCCGTCTATGCGCCACAGGCTCGAGCCTGGGGCAATATCCGTCGGCGTCGAGGATGCCACGCGCTCGCCCTCGAGCGCGATCGTCGACGGCATCAACACATACGGAGCGCGGACCTCGTCCCCAGTGACGTCGACGAGCGCTCCGCCGGAGCTGATCGAGACCGGCACTTGCGGCAGCGCTTGCGGTGGAACGCCATCGAGGCGGAGCAGCCGGTGGATCGAACGGTTCCAGAATGCGACGCGGGCGACCCAAGTCGACGGCTGCTCTCCCGTGTCGAGGAGGAGAACCGATGCGATGCCTGCTCGGTCGACCCAACGCCGGTCCGCTGCGCCGAAGTCACTGGCGCGCTCCAGGGCCGAGAGGCGATCGATCTCGCGGGCAGCTTGCACCGAGACGGCCACGAAGCCTAGGGCGACCACAGCCGCGGCGGCGACGAGCAGCCGACGTGGAAGCAGGACGAATACGCCGACCAAGCCGAGCCCGAGGACGAGCAGCGCTCCGCGGAAGACGATCTCGCCCCGGTCCGCAAGGCTGCCGAACGTCAAGAGTGTGAGCGCGTCGTGCGCGCTCGACACCGTCCCGACGCGCGATCGTGGCAGTGCGACGAGCAGTGCGGTCGCCGTTATGGCGAGGGGCACCACGACGACTGCGGGGCGAGGGCCACCCCGTGCGATCCAGAGGCAGAGACCGAGCAGGAGCGGCGGGAGCGCGGTCACGACGTAGCGCTCGCTCACGTGCTCGAGATACTCGACCGCGAACAGCGAGACCTGGCCGACCAGGAGGGCGACGTAGGCGGTCGTCACGGCCAGAAAGGCACGCACTGCCGGGTCTTCCTCACCGCGCACCGCGGCAAGCACGGCAAGCGTGGCCGTTGCGAGAAGCGGAAGGCCCAAAGTCATGACGAGGACTGCACCGGCGTGCCAGGTGAGCTGGGCAAGGACACCCGTCGAGGCACGAGTCGTCTGTGCGAGCTCGCCGTATGCCCCGAGAAGGTCGCCTCGCCCGGATGCGTACACGGCCAGCAGCGCGGTCGTCCCCAGCCCGACCAAAGCGAGGAGCGGCGCGATCCGGCGCACGATCGTCGTCGAGCGTCCGAACCATGCGTACAGCCCTACCGCGACAAGCAATGCCGGGAGCAGGATCAGGGCTTGCAGACGTACCGCGGCGGTGGCGCTCACGAGCAGCAGGAACACGCCTTGGCGCTCGAGCGAGGGCTGCTCCAGCGTCCGGGCGAGCGTGAGGAGCGAGGCAGTCACGAGCGGGTAGAAGAGGGCCTCGGTCATCAGCAGGCCGCCGTACCAGAGCGCAGGCGGCAGGACAGCGAGGAGAGCCGCCGCGAGCGCCCAGCGGGCATCGGTCAACCTGCGCCCCCAGAGATAGACGGGAAGCGCGACGAGCGACATGGCCAAGGCCTGCAGCGCCTGAGCGACCGCGACGCCCCGACCGAGGTCGAGGAACGTGAGGGGCAGGCCGACGAGCGCAGGGGTCAGCAGGCTGTAGTAGGGGACGGCCGCCTCCCGGATGGTCAGCGTGCCCGACTCCCAGAGCGACTGCCCGACGAGGCCGTAGATCATCTCGTCCGGGGCGATCCAGGGCACGTCGAAGGCGCGCGCGACACCGAAGCGGACGACCGCCGAGAGGAGCACGATCGCCCCGACGAGAAGCGCAGGATGCCGAATGCCGGGCAGCTTCATCCGAGTCTGATCAGCCCTGTCGGACAGGGCGGCTAGACTACCCGCGACCCTTTAAGCCGGTTCAGTGAGGCCGGAAAGGAGCCCGATGACGACGCACGTCCCGGATCGCGCCACCACGACGCCCCTGCTCGACGACCAGGCGATCGCGAAGGCGCTCTCCCGCATCGCTCACGAGCTCATCGAGAGCATTGCCGACCCCGACGGCCCCGAGCTCGGGACGTTGGCGCTGGTCGGCATCCAGACGCGCGGCGTTCCGCTCGCCTCACGGCTGAAGCGGCTCGTCGCGGAGCGAAGCGGCACGGACCTTCCAGTCGGCGCCCTCGACATCACGTTCCACCGGGATGACGTACACGTGCGGGACGGAGGCAGGACTCCCGACCGCCAGCCGATCGTGCGCGCCACGAGCATTCCGTTCTCGCTGGAGGGGAGGACCGTCGTCCTCGTCGACGACGTCCTCTACACCGGCCGCACCATCCGGGCGGCGATCGATGCGCTTCTGGACTACGGAAGGCCGGCACGCGTGCAGCTCGCAGTGCTGGTCGACCGCGGGCACCGCGAGCTTCCCATCCGTCCGGATTTCGTGGGTAAGAACCTGCCGACCGCCCGCACCGAGCGGATCCAGGTGGAGCTGATCGAAATCGACGAGATCGACCGCGTGCTGCTCGTCCGGGAACGCGAGGACGACGACCGTGGGTGAGCTTCGTCCTCCTGCTGGGCCGCGCCGCCATCTGCTCTCGATCGGAGACCTGCAGCGCGCTGACGTCGAGCGAATCCTCGAGACAGCACGGAGAATGGCGTCCTCGCTCGATCGGGAGGTGAAGAAGCTCCCGACCCTGCGCGGACGCACTGTCGTCAATCTCTTCTACGAGTCCTCGACGCGGACGCTGGCCAGCTTCGAGCTCGCGGCGAAGCGGCTCTCCGCCGACACGATGTCGCTTCGCTCCTCCGGCTCGTCGGCGGACAAGGGCGAGTCGCTCAGGGACACCGCATCGACACTCTCCGCGTACGACCCCGACGTCATCGTCGTCCGGCACCCCTCGATCGGCGCAGCCGGGCTGGTCGCCCGCTACACCGGGGCGAGCGTCGTCAACGCCGGGGACGGGAAGCACCAGCACCCGACGCAGGCGCTCCTCGACCTGTACGCGATGGAGAAGGCGCTGGGCCGCCTCGAGGGACTGCACGTTGCGATCGTCGGCGACGCGCTGCATTCGCGCGTTGCCCGCTCGCTCGTCCAGGCGCTCGTGCTGGTCGGAGCGCGTTCGACGTTGATCGGGCCGCCGACGCTGGTGCCCCGCAGCTTCGAAGCGCTCGGGTGCTCCACCTCGAACGACATCCGCGACCTGGCCGAAGCGGACGTCGTGTACGTGCTGCGCATGCAGCAGGAGCGGATGTCGCCGGGCGAGGCGTTCATTCCCTCGCTCCGCGAGTACACCGCGCTCTACGGGATCACGCAGGAACGCGTGCTGCCCGGTCAGGTCGTCATGCACCCTGGGCCGATGAACCGGGGCGTCGAGATCGACGCACGGGTCGCAGACTCGGGCGCCGCGCTCGTCAGCGACCAGGTGCGCGCCGGGCTCGTCGTGCGCATGGCGGTTCTCTACGACGTGTTGACGACTGCCGCCGCTCACGAGCAGGTCGTCGCGGAGGTCGCCCAGTGGTCTCTCCACTGATGCTCTTCTCGCGGAACGGACGCGGTGACTCGCTCACGCTCGAAGGTCGGGTGCTCGCTCCCGCGCAGGGGATCGACGAGTGCCTTCGCATCACCGTGACGGACGGGGTGATCGCGGCGATCGAGCCTGCTGCGGCCAGCGCGCTCGTGATCGCTCCGGCGTTCGTCGATCCGCACGTCCATCTCCGCACCCCGGGCCGTGAGGACGAGGAGACCCTCCGCTCGGGAACCGAAGCCGCGGCGGCCGGCGGGTACTGCGCGATCCTCGCGATGCCGAACACGGAGCCGGTCGTCGACACGGCAGCGGTGCTCGGCGCGCTGATCGAGCTGGCCCGCGCGGAGGCGGTCGTGCCGACGGGCTTCATGGCAGCGATCAGCAAGAGCCAGGGCGGGGAGGAGCTGACCGAGATGGCCGAGCTCGCCTTCGTAGGTGCCGCTGCTTTCACGGACGACGGGAAGCCGGTCGTTTCCGCCGGCCTGATGCGGCGTGCGCTCCAGTACAGCGCGCTTGCGGGGCGCCCTCTCGCGCTCCACTGCGAGGAGCCCGCGCTCTCCCGGGGCGGGCACGCGCACGAGGGTCGCGTCTCGGCCGAGATCGGTCTCGGCCCGTATCCGTCGACCGCCGAGAGCCTCATGGTCGAGCGGGACCTCGCGCTCGCGGCTGCCGAGGAGCGCCCGCTCCATCTGATGCACCTCTCGGCGCGTGAGTCGGTCGGGGCCTTGCGACGAGCACGGAACGAGGGAATCCCTGCGACCGCCGAGGTCACGCCGCACCATCTCTGCCTGACGGACGAAGCGGTCCGCTCGCTCGACCCGAATTTCAAGATGAACCCACCGCTGCGCTCCGAGGACGACCGACGAGTGCTCATCGATGCGCTCCGCGACGGCGTGATCCCCGCCGTTGCGACGGATCACGCCCCGCACGCGCGTCACGAGAAGGACGTACCCTTCGAGGACGCGCCGTTCGGCGTGACCGGGCTCGAGACGTCCTTCGCCGCGCTCCATACGTACCTCGTCCTGCCGGGCGAGCTCACCCTCGAGACGCTTCTCGAACGCATGTCGACCGGCCCTGCTCGGGCATTCGGCCTCGCCGAGCCTCGCATCGAGACGGGCGCCCGGGCGAACCTGGTCGCGCTCGACCTCGAGGCCGAGTGGGAGGTGACCGAGGACGGGTTCCGCTCGCTCTCGGCGAACTCGTGGCTCCTCGGCAACACGTTGCGCGGAAGGGTGGTACGCACGGTCGCGGACGGGCGCGAGGTGTTCGTCGCATGACTGTCGGCTACCTCGCGCTCGAGGACGGAACCGTCTTCAGGGGCCGCTCGGTAGGCGCCGCGGGAGCCGCCTTCGGCGAGGCGGTGTTCACGACCGCGATGACCGGCTACCAGGAGACCGTGACCGACCCGAGCTATGCCGAGCAGCTCGTTTGCTTCACCGCTCCGATGGTGGGCAACTACGGCGTCGCCGACGAGCGGGACGAGTCCGACCGCCCGCACGCCAGGGCCGTCCTCATGCGACAGCTCGGAGGAGATGAATGGGCTGAATGGCTCGTGCGCCACGGTCTCGTCGCGCTGGAGGAGATCGACACCCGTGCGCTCGTCCTGCGCCTGCGGGACGGTGGCGCCATGCGGGCGGTGGCGGTCGCGAGTGAAGACGAGCGTTCGGTGGCCGACGCGATCGCCGCGGTGCGGGAGCAGCCGCTCATGGAAGGGCAGGCGCTCGTCGCGCAGGTCTCGACGCGCGAGCGGTACGTCTTTGCCGAGACCGGATCGCCCGGAGTCGCCGTCGTCGACTACGGGACGAAGGGGTCGATCCTGCGCCGACTCGCCGCGGCCGGGGCGGCGGTGACGGTGTTCCCGCACACGGCCGAAGCCGACGACCTCCGAGGCTTCGACGGTGTCGTCCTCTCGAACGGCCCCGGCGACCCGGAGCCTCTGCGCGCAGAGACCGACACGGTGCGTGAGCTTCTGGGCACGGTTCCCGTGCTCGGGATCTGCCTCGGCCATCAGCTCGTCGGGCTCGCGACCGGGCACGAGACGTTCAAGCTCCCCTTCGGCCACCGCGGCGCGAATCACCCCGTCCTCGACACGCGAAGCGGTCGCGTGCTCGTGACGAGCCAGAACCACGGCTTCGCCGTGCGCCCCTCGCAGAACGAGGCGGCGACGCACGTCTCGCTCTACGACGGGACCGTCGAGGGCTTCGACTTCCCCGAGCTCCGGGCACGTTCTTTGCAGTTCCATCCCGAGGCCGGCCCCGGCCCGCACGACGCCTGGCCGATCCTCGAGCGCTGGGTGAAGGAGTTGAAGCACTAGTGCCCGCCAGGCGCGACCTCGAGAGCGTGTGCGTGATCGGCTCGGGCCCGATCGTGATCGGCCAGGCCTGCGAGTTCGACTACGCGGGCTGCCAGGCGTTGAAGGTGCTCCGCGAGGACGGATACCGCACCATCGTCGTCAACTCGAACCCGGCCACGATCATGACCGACCCCGGGTTCGCGGACCGCACGTACATCGAGCCGCTCGATCTCGAGAGCGTCGCATCCGTGCTCGAGCGGGAGCGCCCGGATGCGCTACTGCCCACGTTGGGCGGCCAGACGGCTCTCAACCTCGCGATCGAGCTTGCAGAGGCGGGGGTGCTGGAGGATTTCGGAGTCGAGCTGATCGGCGCGCCGGTCGAGGTGATCAGGCGCGCGGAGGATCGCGAGGAGTTCCGAGAAGCGGTCCTGAGCTGCGGGCTCGAGGTGCCGACCTCCCGCATCGTTACCTCCCTCGACGAGCTCGAGGACGTGTCCCTGCCGGCCGTGGTCCGGCCTGCCTTCACGCTCGGGGGACACGGAGGAGGCTTCGCCGACGACGAAGCGGCGCTCGAGCGCCAGGTCGAGCGAGGGCTGGCCGAGTCGCCGATCGGGCAGGTGCTGGTGGAGGAGTCGGTACGCGGGTGGGACGAGTTCGAGCTCGAGGTGATGCGCGATCGCTCGGACAACGTCGTCGTCGTCTGTTCGATCGAGAACCTCGACCCGATGGGCGTGCACACCGGGGACTCGGTCACGGTCGCTCCGCAGATGACGCTCTCGGACGAGGCGTACCAGGAGCTGCGCGACGCGGCAGCGGCCGTGATCCGCGCGGTCGGCGTCGAGACGGGCGGCTCGAACATCCAGTTTGCGCGGAGACGTGAGACCGGTGAGCTGCGCGTGATCGAGATGAATCCTCGCGTCTCGCGCTCGTCCGCCCTTGCCTCGAAGGCCACCGGCTATCCGATCGCGAAGGTCGCCGCCAAGCTCGCGGTCGGCTACACGCTCGACGAGATCCCGAACGACCTCACGAAGACGACGCCTGCGAGCTTCGAACCGACGCTCGACTACGTGGTGGTCAAGTTTCCGCGCTTCGCGTTCGAGAAGTTTCCCGGAGCCGACCAGACGCTCGGCACGCAGATGAAGTCGGTCGGGGAGACCATGGGCATCGGCCGCACGTTCAGCGAGGCGTTCCTGAAGGCATACGGATCGCGGGAGCTCGACCCGGGCGCGCCGACACCGTGGCCGAGCCTCGACGACCTGCCCGACGGACTTCACCCCTGGTTCCGCAAGGAGATCGAGCGGGCGAAGACCGAGCTCGAGAGCGGCGATCTCCTGCGAGCCAAGCGTGCCGGTTGGGGAGACGACTCGATCGGAGCCCGGCTCGGCGTGAGCGGGGTGGAGGTTCGCCGCCGCCGGCACGAGCAGGGTGTGTTGCCTGCGTTCCGGCGGGTCGACTCATGCGCCGGTGAGGTCGAGGCCGGCTCGAACTACTTCTACTCCACCTGGGGCGAGGCCGACGAGACGCTTCCGACGAGTGACAAGCCACGGGTCGTCATCCTCGGCTCCGGTCCCAACCGCATCGGGCAGGGCATCGAGTTCGACTACTGCTGCGTGCATGCGGCCCAGACCTTCCGCGAGCTCGGATACGAGGCCGTGATGGTCAACTGCAACCCGGAGACGGTGTCCACCGACTACGACACCTCCGAGCGGCTCTACTTCGAGCCGCTCTCGCCGGAGGAGGTCCTCGCGGTCTGCGATCGCGAGCAGCCGGTCGGGGTCGTCACGCAGTTCGGTGGACAGACGCCCCTCAAGCTCGCCCGCGCCATCGAGGAAGGCGGTTATCGCATTCTCGGCACTCCGCACGCGGCTATCGACCTGGCCGAGAACCGCGCGTGCTTCGGGGCCCTCGTCGAGGAGCTGGGCGTGCGCTGCCCGCCCTGGGCGATTGCCGAGAGCGTCGACGAAGCCCGCGCCGCTTCGGAGGGCATCGGATATCCGGTGCTCGTCCGGCCGTCATACGTGCTCGGCGGGCGGGCGATGCGGATCTGTTACGACGACGAGGAGCTCGAGCAGGCGATGGCCGCCGTGCACGGGCCGGTCTTGCTCGACAGCTTCGTCGAGCACGCGATCGAGCTCGACGTCGACGCCCTCTGCGACGGCGAGGCGGTCTTCATCGCAGCGGTCATGCAGCACGTCGAGGAGGCGGGGGTCCACTCCGGCGACTCCGCCTGCGTGCTGCCGGCTCCGTCGCTGACCCTGGCCGCAGCGCTCGAGGTCGAGCACGTGATGAAGCGCCTCGGTCCCGCACTCGGAGTGGTCGGACTCCTGAACGTCCAGCTCGCGATCACGGACGGCACCGTCTACGTGCTCGAGGCGAATCCGCGGGCCTCGCGCACGGTCCCCTTCGCCTCCAAGGCGATCGGCCTGAACCTGGTGGCCGCGGCGTGCCGCCTGGCCGCCGGCGAGAAGCTCGCAGACCTCGCGCTGCCGACGCCGCGACCTTCGCAAGTGAGCGTGAAGGCGGCCGTCCTGCCCTTTGCCCGTTTCCCCGGCGCCGATCCAGTGCTCGGTCCCGAGATGCGCTCGACCGGAGAGGTGATGGCGAGCGCGGCGGACCTTCCCACTGCGCTGGCGAAGGCAGAGCGGGCGGCGGGGCGGCCCCTTCCAACCTCCGGGACCGCGTTTCTCTCGGTGCGGGACGAGGACAAGCCCGCCGCGGTTGCGGTCGCCGCCGCGCTCGCCGGCCTCGGCTTCGAGCTCGTCGCAACCGAGGGTACGGCGAGGACGCTGCGGGCCGCCGGGCTCGAGATCGAGGAGGTGGCCAAGGTCGCGGACGCGCTCCCGGACGAGTCGACGGTCGTCGATCTCGTCAGACGCGGGCGCTGCGAGCTCGTGATCAACACACCGCAAGGAAGCGGCGCACGGGCCGACGGCTACCTGATCCGCGAGGCGGCACTCGTCGCGCGCATCCCCTGCGTGACGACGATCTCCGGCGCCGCGGCCGCCGTGCACGCGATCGCGAACGCGCGCGCCGAGTCCGCGTTGTCGCTCCAGGAGCGAATCGGAACCGGGGTCTGACCTGCCTGGTAACAGTCTGTTGCTCGCGGGCCGCAGGGCTCGCCGGGAGAAGGTGACGGTCTGCGAAACGGAGGTAATCGGGCCGTATGTCCTTCTCCGGCTGGAGCGTGGTGGGATGGAGCCCGGGACACCGGGACAGTTCTTCATGCTCGAGGCCCCGGGGCGGCTGCTTCCGCGCCCGATGAGCCTGTGCCTTGCCCCGCCCGGCGAGCTGGCGTTCCTCGTCGAGCCCGTCGGCCCCGGCACCCGAGCCCTGGCTTCACTTCGGGGAGGTGACGGAATCCATCTCCTCGGCCCGCTCGGAAACGGCTTCGACCTCGAGGTCGAGCGGCCGCTGCTGGTCGCCGGTGGGATCGGAATCGCTCCCATGCCCTACCTCTCCGAGGTGCTCGGTCACCCGCCTGCGTTGCTCGGATTCCGCAGCGAGCGCCATGCCGTCGCGGCGCGGCTCCTCCCGGGAGCAGACGTGGTCGTGGAACCACGGCTCGTGACCGAGCTGCTCCCGGACGACCCGGGCGACGTCCTCGCCTGTGGCCCCGAGCCGATGCTCGAGGCGATACGCGAGCTCGTGCCGGACGCGCAGCTCGCCTGGGAAGCACCGATGGCTTGCGGGTACGGCGCCTGCTACGGCTGCGTCGTCGAGGTCGAGGGGCGCTACGTCCGGCTCTGCGTCGAAGGCCCGGTGTTGTGAGCTCGTTGCTGAAAAAACGAAGGTCTGACCCCCAGACACGTCCGCAACGGACAGCAAATGTGCGCCAAGAGCGCCCGGAGTTGTCCACAGGGCGATGAGCGTCCCCCTTCTCAACGCGAGCGGCTGCCTCGACGCGCTCGTCGCACCCGATGTGGCGAAGACGCTCGACGCGTTCGTGACGAAGACGGTGACCCCGCTTCCACGAGAGGGCAACCCGCCGCCGCGGATCACCGAGACCGACGGTTGGATGCTGAACTCGATCGGCCTGCAAAATCCCGGGATCGAGCAGTTCTGCGGGAAGGTGGCGCCACGCCTACAAGACCTCGAAGTGCCGCTCTGGGTCTCCGTGGGCGGGTTCTCGGCCTCCGACTACCGAATCTGCTGCGAGCGCGTCGACGAGCTCGATGCAGTGCAGGTCATCGAGTTGAACCTCTCCTGTCCGAACGTCGACGAGGCACCGGAGACGGTCGCCGAGCTCGTTGCGGCTTCGCGCCGGGCGACAGGTAAGCCGCTGTACGCAAAGCTCTCCCCGGCGAGCTCCGATATCGGGGAGCTCGCGCGCGCGGTCGCGGACGCGGGAGCGGACGGGCTCTCCCTCGTGAACACGCTCCGCGGCCTCGTTCTCGATCCCGCGAGCCTTCGGCCACGGCTTGCCCGCGGTCCCGGCGGTGCGTCCGGGCCAGCGCTCCACCCGATCGCGCTCGCCTGCGTTTACGCCTGCGCAAGCGCCGTCGAGCTCCCGATCGTGGGCATGGGAGGGGTCATGTCGGGGCGGGACGCTCTCGACCTCGTCGCCGTCGGCGCGGGCGCAATCTCGCTCGGAACCGTCCTCTTCGGCGACCCGTTCGCGCCCGATCGGGTGCGCGGCGAGCTCGAGCGAGAGGCCGGGTCACGTGGGTACGGCCGAGCGGCGAAGATGGGCGGCATCGCACACGTATCGGCCTTCAACTCGAGTCTGTCTTCGAGGTAGGCAACAGTAAAAGGCCTGCAAATCGGCTAAAACATTCCGGCTTGACCAGCGCTCCGCGCTTGGTAGACTCGACCGGCTCATGGTCACGTCCAAGACGCACGCGAAGGCGCCTGCCCGCTCTCTCGATCAACGCATGGAGGCGCTCCAGCGGGCGAACGACGTCCGCGTACGACGTGCGCAGCTCAAACGAGACCTGAAAGCAGGGCAGGTGCAAATCGATTCGATCCTCCTCGCACCGCCCGAGTTCGTCTCCACGGCCAAGGTCTTCGACATGCTCATGGCCGTACCGAAGTTCGGCCGGGTGAAGGCCGCGCGACTCCTGAACCACTGTCGCATCAGTCAGTCGAAGACCGTCGGGGGTCTCTCCGAACGCCAGCGGACAGAGCTCGTCGACCTCTTCAACCACCGGTCGTAGTCTCGGCGGGTGCCGTCGTCGCGGCCCGTCTTCGTCGTCACCGGGCCGTCGGGTGCAGGCAAGGGAACGCTGATCAAGGGTCTGCTCGACCGCGTCGGCGGAGTCGAGGTCGCGGTCTCGGCGACAACACGACCGCGGCGACCCGGCGAGCAAGACGGTCGCGAGTACCGGTTTCTCTCCGACGACGAGTTCGCCCGCGGGGTCGAGGAGGGCGCGTTCCTGGAGTGGGTGACGTACGTCTCGGGACGGCGGTACGGGACGCTCCGCTCTGAGATGGAGCGAATCGCGGACGACGGAAGAGTGTGCGTGCTCGAGCTCGAGCTGGAGGGCGCGCTCCGGGTGCAGGATCAGGTCACGAGAAGCGTGACGATCTTCATAGCCGCAGACGTGCCCGAGCTAGAGCGGCGGTTGCGCGAGCGCGCGACCGAGAGCACGGGGGAGATCGACGGACGGATCGCCCTCGCTCGGAACCAGCTCGAGCAGGCGCATCGTTTCCGCTACATGGTGCGAAACGACGACGTGGAGCGCGCAACCGCTGCCGTCGCAGCCATCGTGGGATGCGAGCTGGCATTCGCAGGTACCATGAGCCGCCCATGATCCATCCTCGACTCGATTCTCTCCTCGCCAGGACGCACGATTCCCGGTACGCGCTCGTCATCGTCGCGGCGAAGCGTGCGCGGCAGATCAACAACTACCACCACCAGCTCGGCGAAGGGATCGGGTTCGACGAGGCCCCGCCGCCGCTGATCGAGTCGCGCTCCAAGAACTACCTGACGATGGCGATGGAAGAGATCGCGGGCGGCAAGATCACGTACCAGACTCCCTCGTAGGGGAGCGCATGGCACGCATCCTGCTCGGCGTCACCGGGGGGATCGCGGCCTACAAAGCCTGCACGCTCACGCGCCTGCTCGTTCGAGCAGGACATGACGTCCATCCGCTCGTCACCGAGGCGGCGGAGCGATTCGTTCGCGCGGAGACGTTCTACGCCCTCGCGCGGAAGGCGCGAAGCGACGATCCATATCCGCACCTCGAGCGCGCCGACCTCCTCGTCGTCGCGCCACTGACGGCGAACACGCTTGCCCGGCTCGCGCACGGGCTCGCGGACGATCTCCTCACGGAGGCAGCGCTCGCTCACGCGGGACCGGTTCTCGTCGCGCCGGCGATGAACGTGCGCATGTGGGAGCACCCCGCGACCCGGGCGAACGTCGACGTGCTGCGCGCGCGCGGCGTGGAGATCATCGGACCCACGGAGGGCGACCTTGCCGAGGGCGAGGTCGGCGCAGGGAGGATGGTCGAGCCGGACGAGATCGCTGCCCGCATCGCCGAGCTGCTCGGTGTGCCGGCGAACGGAACAGGTTCGCTCGACGATCTCCGAGTGCTCGTCTCGGCGGGTGGCACGCGCGAGCCGCTCGACACCGTTCGCTTTCTGGGAAACCGTTCGTCAGGCCGCATGGGTGTTGCACTCGCGGAAGAAGCGCGTTCGCGTGGGGCGGACGTCACGCTGCTCGCGGCAAACCTCGCCGTGAGCCCACCCGCAGGAGTCACGGTGGTCGAGACGCCGACCGCTGCGGACCTGGAGCGGGAGGCGCTCGCCCGAGCGGATGCGGACATCATCGTCATGGCCGCGGCGGTGGCCGACTACCGGCCGCCGGCTGCGCTCGGCACGAAACGCCCGAAGGACGGCGCGCCCTGGACCGTCGAGCTCGAGCCGACGTCCGACGTGCTTGCCGCGCTCGGGACTGCTCGCAGGTCGAGTCAGGTTCTGGTCGGCTTCGCCGCCGACAGCGCGGAGAACGGGCTGGCTCGCGCGCGAGAGAAGCGCTTGGTCAAGGGCGCCGATCTCTTCGTCTTCAACGACGTCAGCCGCGCTGACATCGGCTTCGACGCGCTCGAGAACGAAGTCGTCGTCCTCTCGGAGGACGGGGAGCTGCACGTGCGGAAGGCGCCGAAGCGGGAGATCGCCGCGGCGGTGCTGGACGAGGTGGAGCGGCTACTCTCGAAGCGATGAGCGAACCGGCTCCGGCGCGAGAGGCGGTGTCGTCCGCTGTCGCGGCGGATGTCGTCCGGCGCGTGGTTGCGAATCTGGAGCTCGCAGTGCGGGCACCACGCGAAACGCTCGAGCTCTGCATCCTCGGTCTCCTGGCCGAGGGGCATCTGTTGATCGAGGACTTCCCCGGGGTCGGAAAGACGGTGCTCGCGAAGTCCCTCGCGCGCTCACTCCACCTGGACTTCTCGCGCCTGCAGTTCACGCCCGATCTGCTCCCAACGGACGTCACCGGGGTGAACGTCTTCAACCAGAGGACGAACGAGTTCGAGTTTCGCCCCGGCCCGGTCTTCACGAACGTCCTGCTCGTCGACGAGATCAACCGCGCTTCGCCGAAGACGCAATCCGCGCTCCTGGAGGCGATGCAGGAATGCCAGGTGACGATCGACGGAGAGACCTATCCGCTCGAGCTCCCTTTCCTGGTCGTCGCCACCCAAAACCCGATCGAGTACGAGGGGACCTATCCGCTCCCCGAGGCTCAGCTCGACCGCTTCTCGGCGATGCTGTCGCTCGGGTATCCGCCCCTCGCCGAGGAGGCGCGGATGCTCGCCGAACAGACGACCGACCCTCCGCTCGACCATCTTCGGGCGGTCGTCCGCCGTGAGGACGTGCTCATGGCGATCGAGGCGGCGCGCGTCGTGTTCGTCGAGGAGAGCGTCAACCGCTACGTCGTCGGGCTGCTCGCTCATACGCGGCAGAGCTCGAAGCTCGCGCTGGGGGCGAGCCCGCGCGCCGGAATAGCGCTCCTGCGGATGGCGAAGGCGCGGGCGGTCGCCGCCGGTCGGGACTACGTCCTCCCAGAGGACGTGCAGGCGGTTGCGGTAGCCGTGCTCTCCCACCGAGTCATCGTCGCGCCCGAGGCACGGGCCGCAGGGGCCCTGGGCGCGGAAGCGGTGCGGGAGGCGCTGGTCGAGACCCGGGTTCCTGCCTGATGAAGCTGGGGGGCGCACTTCTTCTCGGAGCATGCGTCACCGTCGCCGCTCTCATGTTCGGCTCGCGGCCACTCGGGGTGGCCGGAGTCGGTCTTCTGCTTGCTGCGGGCGCCGCGCGGGTCTGGGCCGGGCTCGTGCAGGGCCCGATCTCCGTCGTGCACGGCGCCCACCCGGCACCGGCCGTCGAAGGCGATCGCGTGCGGCTGAGGATCGAGGTGCAGCGGGCATCGCGCATACCGGTCGGGTCGATCGTCGCTCGCGGCTCCCTCGACCGGCTGGGCGCCTACGAGCGCCGGCTGACGGGCCGCGGGAGAAGCGCGGCGGCCGATCTAGACCTCGGACTGCTTCCTCGGGGCCGCTTCGCGATCTCGGATGCGCGGATCGAGCTCGGCGACCACCTCGGGCTCGAGTCCGTCTCGCTGGCCGTCGATCCGGCGGGCGCGGCGGTCGTCGTCCATCCGCGGCTCGTCGAGCTGCAGATGCTGTTCAGCGACGCCGGGCGGCTGGGCGGCGCAGGACGCCGACTGCTCCTGCGGCGGCCGGCCGGCTTCGACTTTCACTCGGTGCGCGAGTACACGCAGGGCGAGTCCCTGCGCCGCGTGCACTGGCCGACCACTGCGCGCCGCGGGCAGCTGATGGTCAAGGAGCTCGAAGACACTCCGCGCGACACGGTTGTGGTGCTCCTCGACTGCGATCCCGCCGGGGCGTGCGGCGAGCCGGGAGGCTCGAGCTTCGACGATGCCGTGCGCGCGGCCGGCTCCGTGCTCAAGGTGTACGCAGGCAGGGGGCGGAAGGCCGCCCTCGCCAGCACCGGCGTGGGCAGCGCGGTCGTCCAGGTGTCGTCGCTCGTGGAGGGGCTCCAGACCATGCTGGGCGTCCTCGCCGCCGCCAAGCCGGACGCACGGACAAAGCTCGCGCATTGGCTCGCGCACGAGCACACACGGACCGCCCAGGCGGGAGAGCTCGTCGTCGTCACCGCGAATCTCGAGCCCGCAGCGGTCGACGTGCTGCTCGCCTTGGCGACGCGGCGCCACCTTTCCGTCGTCTGGATCGATGCACCGAGCTACGCCGGCCGACCGACGCGCACCGGGGCAGGCCCGCTCCGCCTCTCGCGTCTCGGCATCCCCGTCGCGGTCGTTCGTCGTGGCGACGACCTTGCCTCGGCTCTCGATGCACCCCGGGTGAAGGCAGTGGCAGGTGCGTAGCGGACGAACGCTCCTCGCCTGCGCGCTCCCCGCGCTGGCGGTCTGCGTCTCGTGGCTGAGGCTCGAGTCTCCCGCCCAGGTCGCGGACGCCCTCGCCGTGGTGGGTCTGGCGCTTGCTCCGACTCTCGTGAATCGTGGATGGGCCCGAGCGCTGACCACCGCCGTGGGCGCTTTCGGCGCTGCCTGGATCGCCTTCGGCGTCGAACCGTGGGAGCTCTTGCCGTACCGAGACGAGCGGGTTCTCGAGCCGCTCGCGGGTGCAGTCGGACAGGGAATCGAGGACTTCTATCGCGTCCTCCTGCCCCTCTCGCCCGATGCGAACCCCGAGATGCACGGGCTCGTACTCCTGGCGATCTTCGGCTTCGTCCTCGCCGTCTCGCTCCTCGCCGGTGCATCGCACCCGCTCGGCGCGGCGGCGGTGACCGTCGCCGGCGCGGGCTGGTCGGCCACGCTGGTCGACGG
>Ga0183260_10000876_pt1 | contig 25602 bp, 23 predicted proteins | sample AntDrymUQ4972206_2_FD_129768 | JGI IMG/M metagenome (GOLD analysis project Ga0183260, IMG submission 129768) | Polar desert sand microbial communities from Dry Valleys, Antarctica - metaG UQ497 (22.06) (version 2) (version 2) | ecosystem: Environmental > Terrestrial > Soil > Desert | place... | reverse complement strand
TTCGCGAACGCCTTGCGGATCGGGTCGAGCAGCCCCGTGTACGTCGCCGGGTTGCTCCGCCGCGAGCCGCGGATTGCGCCCTGGTCGACCGACACAACCCCGTCCTGGCCCGACACCGAGCCGCGGATCAGCGAGCTCTTGCCCGAGCCCGCCACACCGGTCACGACGACCAGCACGCCCAGCGGGAGGTCGACGTCGACGTCCTGGAGGTTGTGCCGGTTCGCACCACGGATCTCCAGGACACCGGTCGGCTTCCGGGTCTCGGCCTTGAGCTGTGTGCGGTCGTCGAGGTGCCGCCCGGTGGTGGTGTCGCTGGCCCGCAGCCCCTCGACGCTGCCCTGGAAGCAGATGGTGCCGCCCGCCGTACCGGCGCCGGGGCCGAGGTCGACGGCATGGTCGGCGATCGCGATCGTCTCCGGCTTGTGCTCCACGACCAGAACGGTGTTCCCCTTGTTCCGCAGCTGCAGCAGGAGGTCGTTCATCCGCTCGATGTCATGTGGGTGCAGCCCGATCGTCGGCTCGTCGAAGACGTAAGTGACGTCGGTGAGCGAAGACCCGAGGTGGCGGATCATCTTGGTGCGCTGCGCCTCGCCGCCCGACAGCGTGCCCGACGGCCGGTCAAGGCTGAGGTAGCCCAGCCCGATCTCCACGAACGAGTCGAGCGTCTCCCCCAGCGCCGCCAGCAGCGGCGCCACCGACGGCTCCTTGAGCTCGCGGACCCACCCGGCCAGGTCGCTGATCTGCATCGCGCACGCGTCGGCGATGTTGATCCCCTTGATCTTTGAGGACCGGGCCTCCTTGCTGAGCCGGGTGCCGTCGCAGTCTGGGCAGGTCGTGAAGGTGACCGCCCGCTCCACGAAGGCGCGGATGTGCGGCTGCAACGCCTCCTTGTCCTTGGACAGGAACGACTTCTGGATCTTCGGGATCAGGCCCTCGTAGGTCAGGTTGATGCCCTCGACCTTGATCTTGGTCGGCTCCTTGTAGAGAAGGGCGTCGAGCTCCTTCTTGCTGAACTTCTTGATCGGCTTGTCCGGGTCGAAGAAGCCGCAGCCGCGGAAGATCCGGCCGTACCAGCCGTCCATGGTGTAGCCGGGAATTCTGAGAGCACCCTCGTTGAGCGACAGGCTGTCGTCGTACAGCTGGGTCAGGTCGATGTCGTTGACCGAGCCCCGGCCCTCGCAGCGCGGGCACATACCGCCGAGGATGCTGAAGCTTCGTCTCTCCTTCGTCGCGCGGCCGCCGCGCTCGATGGTGACCGCGCCGGCACCACTGATCGAGGCGACGTTGAAGGAGAACGCCTGGGGTGAACCGATGCGCGGCTTCCCGAGCCGGCTGAAGAGGATCCGCAGCATCGCGTTGGCGTCGGTCGCCGTACCGACCGTGGACCGGGCGTCGGCACCCATCCGCTCCTGGTCGACGAGGATCGCGGTCGTCAGCCCGTCGAGTACGTCGACCTCAGGCCGCGCCCGCGTCGGCATGAACCCCTGCACGAACGCGCTGTAGGTCTCGTTGATCAGCCGCTGCGACTCGGCGGCGATCGTGCCGAAGACCAACGAACTCTTGCCCGAGCCGGAGACGCCGGTGAACACCGTCAGGCGGCGCTTCGGGATCTCGATGCTGACGTCTTTAAGGTTGTTCACGCGCGCGCCGTGCACGCGGATCAGGTCGTGGCGGTCGGCAACGTGCAGCGCAGGCGACTGCGCGTCCTTCTTCCTCGCCATGCTCGTCGGTCCGATCTGTCAGGCGGAGCCGCGATCGCGGTCCCCGCCGGCATCCCTGGCTGATCTCACCAGCGTCGAGCAGTTCGCCTTGTTGCCGTCGTCCGCGCAACCGACCGAGCGTCGAACCAACCAGCGGGCGGCGCGCATCAGCTCGCCGTTGACGCCGATCTCGGGAGCGGGAGTCGGCATTCATCAGCCTTCGGGAAGAGCACCAAAATCACGCTTGGTCTTCCGGTACCACCCCATACCTGATAGTGGGTTCTTCCACCGACCCTGCATCTCCTTCAACGCACTCTTGTGCGTTTCATCGTTACTTGCGACCATTTCCTTCAGACGTTTGTCCTGCGCCTTGATGACATCGTTGGCGGTTCTTCCGTGCAGTGGAAGATCGCATGGCCCACCTAGCTGTTCACATGTCATTGTCTTCATAGAGCGTCGCTTCCTTTAGTCGTATTCGGTCCTCGACTAGGACGCTTGGAAACGGATGAGAGATCTCGTCTCAGCGACCCACGTTCTGTGCAGGGTCATGGCTGCGATCGCCGGGCGGCTCAGCGCAGTTCCTGAATGCGGATCATGTTGCCCGCCGGGTCGCGGAATGCGCAGTCGCGGACGCCGTACGGCTGCTCGGTCGGCTCCTGCACGACCTCGGCGTCGCTGGCGGCCTGCAGCCGCTCGAAGGTGCCGTCGAGGTCTTTGGTGGCCAGCAGGATCCAGCCGTAGGTGCCCTTGGCCATCATCTCGACGATGGTGCGGCGCTCGTCGTCGGTGATGCCGGGGTCGGCGGCCGGCGGCGCCAGGAGGATGGACGTGCCGGGCTGGTCGGCGGGGCTGACCGTGATCCAGCGCATCTTGCCTTTTCCGACGTCGTTGCGGACCTCGAAGCCGAGGGTGTCACGGTAAAAGGCCAGGGAGGCATCCGGGTCGTCGTGCGGAAGGAAGCTCGTGTGAATGGTGATGTCCATGGCAGTCACGCTAGCTGCGGCTCGGGGGCCGGCGCTTCTCGATTCCTGATCGGTCTGGTCACCTGTTTCGCGACGCACGGTGGCATCCCCGCCGTCGCGCGCGTCGCGTGACGCCGGTAGGTGCTGGGCGGCATACCGACCAGCTCGGTGAAGCGACTGCTGAAGGTGCCCAGCGAAGAGCAGCCGACCGCGAAGCAGACCTCCGTGACGCTGAGGTCGCCACGACGCAGCAGCGCCATCGCGCGCTCGATGCGCCGCGTCATGAGATAGGCGTACGGCGACTCGCCGTAGGCGAGCCGGAACTGGCGGCTGAATTGCCCGGCCGACATGTGTGCGCCGCGGGCGAGCGCCTCGACGTCCAGCGGCTGCGCGTACTCCCGGTCGATCCGGTCGCGGACGCGGCGCAGCAGCGCGAGGTCGCGCAGGTGCTGCGCCGCGGCGGGACTGCTGGTCATCTGCGCGATCGTGCCACGTCGCACCGGAGTTACCTAGCGCCGCTGGTTCCGTTCCCGACTACTCGGCCACCGTTACCAGCGCGTCCTCGCGGTTCCTGTCGCGTGCGCGTTCCATGCTCGAGCGACGTAGCGGCCCGAATAATGAGGTAGGCAACCAGGTCGCCAGCCAGCGCGTCCGAGCAGAGCGAGTCGCGGCCACGGCGTCTGAAACAGTTCTCACGGCTTCCCGCAGGTCGCCGCTGGTCGAGACATGTCGGGCGTACCGCGCCTGCTCGGTCGCCAGGACGATGCGGTTCAGGGCTTGGACGAAGGTGTTGTCGTTCGACACCTGCGCCCGGAGCTGGCGTCCCATGGCGCGCGGAGTGGCCTGCGGATCCCACTCCATGCGCAGGTCCACGACGGTGTCGCGCAGCTCTGCCCAAGCAGCTTCGGTGGTGACCGTCGGTCCGCCAGCGCGCGACCAGCGGCGCCGAGCGGTGACAGTCCGGGCAATTCGGGGGGCCACGAGCGCCAGCAGGGACGCTGCGATGAGGAGCAGCGCGGTACCGGTGCTCGACCACGGTCCCGAGCCGGAGGAATCCCCGGCCGCGGCGGGTGTGGGAAGTTCCTCCGGGGTGAGCGGCGTGCTCGTCGGGTCCGTCGCATCGGTCAACCGGCCGCCGCCCGGGCCGGTGTTGCCGGCGACCTGGTTGTCCCTGAAGTTCGGTGCCGCACCCGTGCGGGTGCCTGGCGTCGGCTCAAAGCGAACCCAGCCAACGCCGTCGAAGTACAGCTCCGGCCAGGTGTGCATGTCGGTGCCTCGGTAGACGTACTCGGTGCCGACGGGGTCAGGACGCAGGAAACCGACCGCCACCCTGGCCGGGATTCCCAAGTCCCGAGCCATCAGCGCCATCGCGCTCGCGAACTGCTCGCAGTAGCCAACCCGGTCGTCCCCGAGGAACGACTCGATCGTCTCCAAGCCGGTCCCGGAGCTCGCCTCAACCGAGTAACGGAATTTGTCGCTGCGGAACCACGCTTGCAGTGCCAACGCCTGACCGAACGCACTCGTTTCCCCCTCCGTGACCTCACGGGCCCGCTCCCCGATGATCGCCGGGAAGTTGTCGTTCGGGAGCGCAGTGAACGCAGCTATCTCCGGCGGCACCCGGCGGCGGCCGGCCTGGCGCAACAGGGCAGGTGTGGGTTCGCTCAACAATGCGCTGAACGAGTAACTGATGCCAGCGGTCGACTGGCCCTCGTCGGCGGCGGCTGCATCCAGACTCCTCACGTCGACCCGCCACTGTTCCTCAGCGGTGATGCCTGTCGGCGCGTAGACCAGTGGCAGCCAGGTTGAGACCAAGTTGTCGGAAACCTCGACGTCGTAGCTGTAGCCGGAGCGGGGCACGGTCGAGGCGAATCCTGGGGCTGCGGGGAGTCCCTCGTCGCTGCCGACACTCGTGTCGGCAGCCCGCGTCCCCGGTTCCCAGGTGTCTTCGGTGAACAGGTTCAGCGATGCGAGCCGTAGGTAACCGGGATCCGGATCGTTGGTGCTGAACCGGATCAGGATCTCGTCGCTGGGCTCGACCAGGTTGCGGCGCAGGTCGAGCACCGGGTTGGTCACCACGGTCGTACCACCCCCGTTCGCGCCTTGTTGACTCGAGCTGCTCTCGCCGAAGTAGTGCGGTGACAGGGTCGGGATCAGCACCGGTAGCACCACGGCGGCGGCCACGGCGCCTAGGCCGATGCGGCGCCCGGTGGAGCGGATGCCCTGCGCATTGACGTCCTCGGCGGGGTCCTCCCACACCGGGCCGGTAGCGCTGATCTGCCGCCCCCAGTGAGTGAGTCGTTCACGTTCGTCGGCGGCCATCAAGAACACGAAGCCTGCGGCACCCGGGATGAAGACGAACAGCGAAACATCGCCACCGAGCAACGCGACCGGAGCCATGTAGATGGCGAGGAAGAGCAACCCGAGCAACGGCACTCGTCGCCACGTCACCGCCACCGCATCGACAACGATCGCCAGCGCCATCATGCCGAGGGCCAGTGTCATCGTCAGGTCGGGATCCTGCGGGACCGGTGCCGCGTACCTCTCGGTCATCGCGAGGAAATCCGCGACCCGGTCTGCGAGTTCGACGACGGCAGCCTTGGTGGGGATGAGCGCCCAGAGCGCCTCCCCCCTGGCGTAGACGATTACGGACCACTCCGCCAGGACCGCCACCTGCGCCAACATGATCAGCGACCAGTGGCCTCCACGCGCCCGCAGTGCGGCTCCCACTACGGCGAGGACAGCGGCCCCGGCGGCACCGTGCACCAGGTACGTCTTCTGATACACGAGGGGCGCGATCATCACCGCGGCACCCACGGTGGCGAGCCAGGCCCAAAAAGTCAGCCGCACCTGTTCTGACCAGTGGCGCCGGATCACTGTTGCATCCCCGTCGCTGTCACGGCGCCTCGGGCGCCGGAGCCGTGGTTCATCAAGGCTCCGAGACGCTGCCACACCGCGGTGACCGAGTCTTCCGGACCGGCGCTGGTGGCGAACCAGCCATGGCTGCCGAGCATCGCGGTCACCCCTGAGGTGTGGGAGCCGCTGGCGGGAAGAAGTCCCGAGGTCCGTCCAGGAGCCCGGCTCTGTCGTGGCGGCGGCGCCCAACGGTCCGTGTCGAGGACGATCCCGAGCACCTTGCTGCGGTAAGGGGACATGCGTGCCAGGTCGGCGAGGTCGGTGCCCTGCACACGGCCGAGGAGCGCCACTACCAGGCCAGGGGAGCCGACGACGGCATCCACCGCCTCGGACAGCGTGCTGCACCGGGAGTCGGTCATCACGGCGAGCTCGTCCAGGATCGGGCCGGCCTGGCCGACGGCGTTCATCGACCGGTCGTGCCACGCATGCGCATCGATGTCGGGTCGGTCGGTGACCAGGCGGACGGCGAAGCCAGCCGAGGCGAGGTGCACGGCGATGGAGGCAGCGGCCGAGATCGCCCACTCCAGGGAGGACGCCGGGCCGGAGCCGCGGTGGGCCATGGCTCGGGAGTCGAGCAGGATCGTGGCGCGACTCTGCCAGGGTTGCTCCTCACGGCGGACCATCAGCTCGCCGACGCGGGCGCTGCTGCGCCAATGCACCCGGCGAAGGTCGTCGCCGCGGCGGTACTCGCGCACCGTGACGTCCTCGGCACTGCCCACCGCAAAGGCCCGGGGTCGGTTCTCACCCGCGCCGGTCCACTCACCGCTGACGTTGATGGGTGCAAGCGGGTAGATCTGCGGGATGACCACCACCGACGTCGTGTTCTGGAAGGAGCGCACGAGCTCGAAGAGCCCGAACGGGTCCGAGACGCGAATCGAAAGCGGCCCGATCTCGTAGCGGCCACGCAGCTCGGAGCGGACGGCGTAGGAGACGCTCTGATGCCAGCGCGGGCCGGCGTGGTCCAGCAGGAACCGCGCCCGGGTACCCAGCACGTACGGGACGGTGTCCTCGAGCAGCAGCAGCCCCATGGGCATCGAGCCATCGTTGGCCAGGTCGAGCGTGACCGTCGCCGGTTGCCCGGCCGACACCCGAGTGGGCGCGACCCTGCGCTTGGCCATCAGCCGGTAACGGGCGCGGCTGACTGCCAGCGCCGTCAGGAGAGGGAGTGCCAACGCAAGGACGCCCACTCGCAACAGCGCATCGAAGCCCAGGATGAACGCGCAGATTGCGATCGTCAGCCCGGCAGCGAGAAAGGCGCGACCGCGGGTTGTCAGCGCTGACAGTGCCTCGCGCATCAGCGGTGAGTGCTCGAGCCGTCCGACGCCGGCCGGCCGGTGTCGCGTACCGGAATTGAAGCCAGGATCGCGCTGAGCACACCGGCGCTGCGACGCCCGCCCATGGCGGCCTCCGCCGTGAGCAGCAGCCGGTGGCCGAGCACCGGCTGCACCAGGCGCTGGATGTCGTCGGGTAGGACGTAGCCGCGGCCGTCGAGCGCGGCGGCGGCCTTGGCGGCGCGAACCAGATGCAGCGTGGCTCGCGGCGACGCGCCGAGGCGAAGCTCCGGAGAGTCACGAGTCGCGCTCGTCACAGCGACCGTGTAACGCTGCACGGCCGGTGAGACGTAGACCTGCCGGACCAGTGCCGACAGCTTGGCGATCTCAGCCGCGTTGGTGACCGGGGACAGGTCGGCCAGTGGGTCGGCGTCCGCGTGCGAGTTCAGCATCGCCAGCTCCGCCGACTCGACCGGGTAGCCCATCGAGATACGCGCCATGAACCGGTCCCGCTGCGCCTCCGGCAGCGGATAGGTCCCCTCCATCTCGATCGGGTTCTGCGTGGCGATCACCATGAACGGCTCGTCGAGGACGTACGTCGTGTTGTCGACGGTGACTTGGCCCTCCTCCATACACTCCAGCAGCGCCGACTGAGTCTTGGGCGATGCCCGGTTGATCTCGTCGCCGACGACGATGTTGGCGAACACGCCACCCGGTCGGAACTCGAACTGGCGTGTCTCCTGGTTGTAGATCGAGACACCCGTGACATCGCTGGGGAGCAGGTCGGGTGTGAACTGGATGCGGCGCACGGTGCCGTCGACAGAGCGGGCCAACGCCTTGCTGAGCATCGTCTTACCGACCCCGGGGACGTCCTCGATCAGCAGGTGCCCTCCGGCCAGCAGCACGGTGATGACCCCGCGGATGGCTTCGTGCTTGCCTTCGATGACTGTCTCGACGTTGTGCTGGATGCGCTGAGCCACCTCGGTGAGCGACCCGAGGTCTCCGCTCGCCCCCTCCAGCCCAGTCGTCGTGCTCGTCACGGGTCCTCCTCTAGGCGTCTGCGCGCCGATCCTCTCAGCCCGGGCCAAATTCTGACCACGAGTCCACATAACGATGCAGTCATGATGCCGCGATCCGGCGGCCATCCGGTGGCGTGATCGTCGGCTCAGGTCGTTGACGGGGGGGCTTTGTGGGGTAAAGTGGCGCGCAGTGGAGGACACCGAGGAGGTCATGGGGTGTTTTTGGGAACCCACACGCCTCATCTCGACGACAAGGGCCGCCTGTTCCTGCCCGCCAAGTTTCGCGACGAGTTGCAGGGAGGCCTGGTGATCACCAAGGGCCAAGACCGCAGCCTGTACGTCTGGACCCGCGCCGGATTCGAGGAGCTCACGTCGCGGGTACGGCAGACGCCGTTCACGCGCAAGTCCTCCCGCGACTTCATGCGCATCCTGTTCTCGGGCGCCTCGGACGAGATCCCCGACAAGCAGGGCCGCATCACGATCCCGCCGGTGCTCCGCGAGTACGCCCGGCTCCGGCGGGACTGCGTCGTGATCGGAGCCGGAGACCGGGTGGAGATCTGGGACGCCGCGGCCTGGCAGGGCTACTCCGTCGAGCAGGAAGACGCGTTCTCGGCGATGTCGGAGGAGGTGATGCCAGGCGTGTTGTGAGCAGACCGTGCTGTACCTCGTACGGCGAGGTCTCCGCTCCGCCCCTGTCTGCTGGCACCCCTTCCCCGGCGCCAGCCGACATCAGGTACGCGGACGGAGTCCTGGCTGAACGAATGGCCGAACGAATCCATCACGGTGACGGGCAAGGGGTCGAGATGACTGTCGGGGTCGAGGACGACCGTTCGCACGGGCCGCCGCGTCGGCTGCCCGAGCCGGCGGTTCGCGTCGGTGCGTACTCCTACACCGGCAAGCGGGTCCGCGACGAGGTTCGCGAGGGAGCCGCCGTGGTGGTGTTCTCGCTGGTGGTCTCCACCGGATTTGCGCTGGTGATGACGCTCTGCATCCGACTGGCCGGGTAGTGGCCGTGACGCCGCCCGAGCACATACCGGTGCTGGTAGACCGGGTGGTCGCGCTCTTGACACCGGTCCTGCAGGAACCGGGTGCGGTGGTGGTTGATGCCACGCTCGGCCTGGGCGGCCACGCCGAGCAGCTGCTGGCACGGTGCCCGAACGCGCACCTGGTGGGCATCGACCGTGATCCGCAGGCGTTGCTCACCGCCCGACGGCGGCTGAAATCCTTTGCCGGTCGGGTGACCTTTGTGCACTCCGGCTACGACCGGGTGAGCGAAGTACTAGCGAATCTCGGTCATCACTGCGTACCGGCGGTGCTCTTCGATCTCGGAGTCTCTTCTCTGCAGCTCGACGACTCCGCTCGCGGATTCGCTTATGCGGTGGACGCCCCGCTCGACATGCGAATGGACCCCTCTGGCGGGCTCACTGCGGCTGACGTCTTGAACACGTACGCCCAGGCCGATCTGGCCCGCGTCCTTCGTTGGTACGGGGAGGAGAAGTTCGCCCGACGGATTGCGGCGGCGGTGGTGAGCGCTCGACGCGATGGTGCGCTGGTCACCAGCGCCCAGCTGGTGGCGATCGTACGGGAGGCGATCCCCGCCCCGGCCCGTCGCCATGGTGGGCATCCGGCCAAGCGGACCTTTCAGGCACTCCGGATCGAGGTGAACGACGAGCTCGGTGCGCTGCGCCGTGCCCTGCCCGCGTCGATCCGATCCGTGTGCGTCGGCGGTCGCATCGTCGTCATGGCTTACCACTCACTTGAGGACAGGCTGGTCAAGGCCGAGTTCAACCGGCAATCCCACAGCTCGGTCCCAGACGACCTGCCGATCGTTCCGACAGGTTTCGAGCCGGAGTTGCGGTTGCTGACCAAGGGTGCGGAGAAAGCCGACGTTTCCGAGGTCGCCCGCAACCCGCGGGCCCAGTCGGTGCGGCTGCGTGCCGCGGAACGTGTCCGGATCGCAGCGTGAACACCGGCGGCCTGCGCAATCAGGCGACCCGGCCGACGCCGCCGCAACGAGCCCTGAAGCTGCCGCGGCTCCGGGCGGTGGCGCCCCAGCCGCGCCAGCAACCGACGACGACATTCGCGGCCCTCGTGGTGGTCGTGATGGGTGCCGGGCTTGTCGGGCTGCTGCTGCTCAACATCGCCATGCAGAACGCCTCCTTCCACCTCGCCGCCTTGGACGAGCAGGTGCAGGATCTTCACGTCCAGGAGCAGGCTCTGGACCTTGAAGTGGACCGGCTGGGCAGCCCCGAGCGCCTGGCGGAGCAGGCCGCGGAGCTGGGCATGGTGCCCAATCCCAATCCGGTTTTCCTCGACATGGGCAGCGGCAAGATCATCGGCGACCCGCAACCGGCGCGGCCGGGAACGGGTTTGGTCGATGACTTCAAGCGGGTGCCGGAAGCAACCAGGAAGCCACAGCCGACGAGAAAGCCTCAACAGACCTCCCCGGAAAACCCGAAGCCGCAGGGTGAGCAGCGATGACCCCCTCGCGGCACGCCCGCCGTACCGCCTTCCGGATGCGGATCTGCCTGCTCGCCATCGCCTTCGTCCTTTCCCTGTTTGCCGCCCGGCTCTTTCAGCTGCAGGGGTTGGACGGCAACGCCTACGCGTCGATGGCGACCGCTGAGGGTTCCGCATCGGTCCCGCTGCACGCGTCGCGGGGGGCGATTCTCGACCGGTTCGGTTCCGAGCTGGCTTCGACCATCGACGCGGTGGCATTGACCGCTGACCCCATGATGACCAGCGCGAAGGCACCCGAAGTGGCCGCCATCCTCACCCGGCATCTGCACCTCGATTACTTCGCGACGGTTGCGAAGCTTCGCAGGCCCGAGTCCCGGTTCGTCTATCTGGAGCGGCGGGTCCCCACCTGGCGGGCGAACGCGGTCATGGCCGACCTCGAGGCCGCGCGGTTGCCCGGAGTCTTCACCGAGCGCGACCCCCTTCGCACCTACCCGGGAGACGAGATCGCCGCCAATGTGGTCGGCCTTGTCGGAGCTAACGGCACCGGCCTCGCCGGCCTCGAGCAGCAGTACGACGAGCAGCTCTCCGGGGTCGATGGCCTGGCCACGTACATCGTGTCCCCAGCCGGCGAACGCATCCCGCTCGCCGATACCAGCGTCCAGCAGCCGCAGCCCGGAGTGGCCGTCCAGACGACGATCGACCGTGACGTGCAGTGGTATACCGACCGTCGGTTGCACGAGGCCGTCGTCGACACCAGGTCGGACTGGGGGGCGGTCATCAGCCTCGATGTCCGGACGGGCCAGATCGTCCAGTTCTCGCAGTACCCGACATTCGATCCGAACGTGTCCGCCAAGCGGGACATCGACAAGCTGTCGGCCCGTGGCGTGCAGAACGTGTACGAGCCCGGCAGTGTGGAGAAGATCCTCACGTTCGCTGCCCTGTCCGATGCCGGGAAGGTCACGCCGCGAACGAGGATGAAGGTCCCCGGGGCATTGTGGATCGACGGCCACGAGGTCAACGACGACTGGTCTCATGGCATGATCCGGTTGACGGCGACCGGCGTGCTGGCGAAGTCGTCGAACCTCGGCACCGTCTTGGCTTCTCGTCGTCTCTCCGATGAGATGTTGTACGACTACCTGCGCAGCTTCGGCCTGGGTGACGTCACTGGGATCGGGCTTCCTGGTGAGTCCCGGGGGTTGTTGCCCGAGCCGTCCATCTGGGCCGACATCAACCACGCCACCATTGCGTTCGGCCAGGGACTTTCGGTGACCGTCGCGCAGATGGCGGCAGCGGTGGCGGCGGTGGCCAACGGCGGAACGTACGTCCAGCCGTCGCTGGTCTCCGGCTTCGTCGAGGCCGACGGCTCGGTCACACCCGCTCCGGAGCCGGCGTCGCACCGGGTCGTCAGCGAACGCGCGGCGCGCCAGGTGTCACAGATGCTGGAAGCAGTCATCCTCGACGGCGGCACCGCGCCGTTGGCTGCCATCCCCGGCTACCGGGTCGCGGGCAAGACCGGAACGGCCCAGCGAGTCAATCCGGAGAGCGGCCGCTACGTCGCGGGGCAGCGGACGATCTCCTTCGCCGGTTTCGCACCCGCCGACGACCCGCGATTCATGACGTACGTGGTTCTCGACAATCCCAAGGACGGCAGCTTCGGCGGTACCGCGGCCGCTCCGGTGTTCCAAGACGTGATGTCGATGCTGCTGCAGCGGTACGCGGTGGCCCCGACGGGAACCAAGCAGCCCAGCAGGGCCTTGGAATGGTGAGCGTCGGTAATCTCACCCGGTGCCTGGCGGTATGACCGATGTGTCGTCCACGGGAGCGCCGCGTCCCTCCGCTGTGGCCCCCGTGGCAGTGGCGCGGATCGCGGCACAACTCGGCCTCGCCGATCCCGGCCCCCCGACAGCCGATCCGGTGAGGGGGGTAAGCCTCGCCTCGACGAGGGTCGCACCGGGTGACCTGTACGCGGCGCTTCCCGGCGCCCGAACCCACGGGGCGCGGTTCAGCACCCAAGCGGTCGATGGTGGCGCGGTCGCCGTGCTCACCGACCCAGAGGGCGGCTCGCTTGCAAGCGCCGGTGGCGTGCCGGTGCTCGTGGTCAACGACCCGCGCAGCGTCCTGGGGGACCTGTCGGCGCTCATCTACGGACACCCGGCGGATCGACTCGACGTCCTCGCGGTCACGGGCACGCAGGGTAAGACGACAACGACCTCGCTGGCAGTGGCCGGACTCGCCGGCGCCGGCCTTGCCGGCGGGCTGATCGGTACGATCGGCACCGAGATCGCCGGTGACCGGGTGTCATCGTTCCTGACCACGCCGGAGGCACCCGAGTTGCATGCGCTGTTCGCGGTCATGCTCGAGCGCGGCATCAAGGCGTGCGCGATGGAGGTCTCGAGCCACGCCCTCGTCCAGAGGCGGGTCGACGGCGTTCGCTTCCGTGTCGCAGCCTTCCTCAACCTGGGTCGAGACCATCTGGACTACCACGCCGACATGGCGGCCTACTTCGCTGCCAAGGCTTCCCTGTTCACCGTGGCGCGGGCCTCCCGAGGCCTGGTGAACGTCGACGATCGCTACGGCCGCCGGCTCGTGTCCGAGGCCGAGATCCCCATGGTCACGTTCTCGGCGGCCGGTGCTGAGGCGGATTGGCGGGCCACTGACATCGTGGCCGGACCAGCCGGGTCGACGTTCACCGTGACGTCACCCGAAGACGGTCGCGGTCGCGTTCAGGTGCCGTTGCCGGGTGCCTTCAACGTGGCCAACGCGCTGGCTGCGGTCGCCTTGTTGGTCGAGGCGGGCTATGCGTTGGAGCCGGTGATCGCGGGCATCGCGGCCAGTCGTGCCGTCCCGGGACGCATGGAAACGGTCGACGAAGGCCAGGACTTCGCTGCCCTCGTCGACTACGCCCACAAACCGGATGCCCTGCAGGCTGTCCTCGATGCTCTGCGTCAGGTCACTCGCGCGCGACTGCTCGTCGTCATCGGCGCCGGCGGTGAACGCGACCGGGGCAAGCGTGCGGTGATGGGGGAGATCGCCGCCCGGATGGCGGACGTCGTCGTGGTCACCGATGACAACCCGCGCACCGAAGAACCCGGCCAGATCCGGGCGCAACTGCTGTCCGGCGCTCGGGCGAGCGGCGCGGCCGTCGATCTGCACGAGGTCGCGGACCGCCGGGCGGCCATCGAGCTGGCCGTGGACCTCGCTCGGGCCGGCGACTGCGTGGTGGTGGCGGGCAAGGGGCACGAGAAGGGGCAGGAGGTCGCGGGCGTGGTCCACCCGTTGGACGACCGAGAAGTTCTCCGACTGAGCATTCAGCGAGCGGCGGCGCGATGATTCCGTTGGCGCTGGCCGAGATCGCGCAGTGCACGCGTGGCACGGTTCTCGACGCCGACCCGGCCACCCGGGTGAGCGGTGAGGCGACCGTCGACTCCCGTGACGTCGCGCCGCAGGCACTCTTCGTCGCCGTCAAAGGGGCGCACGCTGACGGCCACGACTACGCCGCTGAGGCGGTAGCGCGCGGCGCGGCCGCCTGCCTGGTGTCTCGGCCGGTCGGTGTGCCGGCTGTCTTGGTGGCAGACCCGGTCGGCGCGCTTGGTCAGGTCGCTTCGACGGTGCGATCGCAACTGACCGGGTGCACGATCATCGGCATCACCGGTTCGCAGGGAAAGACGAGTACGAAAGATCTCCTCCTGCAGCTGCTGTCACACCACGGGGAGACGATCGCGCCGGTCGGCTCGTTCAACAACGAGATCGGTGTGCCGTTGACCCTGCTGCGGACGGGCGCCGCCACCCGCTACCTCGTCCTGGAGATGGGCGCCCGGGGTGCCGGTCACATCCGGTACCTGTGCGAGATCGCCCGGCCGCAGATGGGAGCGGTGCTGAACGTCGGTGTCGCCCACGTCGGCGAGTTCGGCACCGTGGAAGCCACCGGCCGAGCGAAGTCGGAGCTCCCGGAGGCGCTGCCCGGGGGCGGTACCGCCGTCCTCAACCTCGACGATCCGCTAGTAGCCGCGATGGCCTTTCAGACCCGGGCAACCGTCATTACGTACGGTGTGCACGAACGGGCCGATCTCCGGATCGAGGCGCTGCGGCTGACGGCAGCCGGCTACCCGTCCTTCGAGCTGACCTACCGAGGTGAGCGAGCGTCCGTGACGATGCCGCTCATCGGTGAGCACCAGGCGCACAACGGCGCCGCGGCCGCGGCGGTTGCCGTAGCCGTCGGCATGGATCTGACGCAGGTCGCGAGTCTGCTCGCCTCCGTCGTCGCGACCTCGCGATGGCGAATGGAGCCGCATGAGCGAGCCGACGGCGTGCTGGTGCTCAACGATGCCTACAACGCCAACCCCGACTCGATGCGAGCCGCGCTGAAGACACTCGCCGCCCTCGCCCGCGGCCGGAGTGGGAGCCGCACGATCGCCGTCCTCGGCGAGATGCTCGAGCTCGGGTCGAGCTCGTACGAGCAACACGACGCCATCGGACGCCTGGCTGTCCGCCTCGGCATCTGCCGGCTGCTCGTCGTCGGTGGCGGCGCCCGCCCAATTCATCGAGCAGCCGCCGCCGAGAGCTCCTGGGGCGGCGAGTCGGTGCTGGTGCCAGACGCCGACGCGGCCACCGAATGGCTTCGAGACCGCGTGCGCCCCTCTGATCTGGTGCTGGTCAAGGCCTCCCGAGCCGTCGGGCTGGAGCGGGTGGCGGCGGCGCTGGTCGACGACGGCACGGTGAATGCCCCGTGAGGGCGATCCTCCTCGGTGGCGGTTTGGGACTGCTCGGCACGCTTCTCGGGACCCGGTTCGCCATCTCCGTGCTGGTGTCCAAGGGCTACGGGCAGCTCATCCGCGACGACGGGCCGACGTCCCACCACACCAAGCGCGGTACCCCCACCATGGGCGGTCTGGTGATCATGCTGTCGGTCCTGGCCGCGTACGCGTTGGCCAAGCTGATCACCCACTCATCCCCCTCGGCGTCGACCCTGCTGTTGTTGTTCCTGTTCACCGGCTTGGGTGTCGTTGGCTTCCTCGACGACTACATCAAGATCTCCAAGCAGCGCAGTCTCGGGCTGCGTACCAAGACCAAGGCAGCCGGGCAGACGCTGATCGCATTGGTCTTTGCCTACTCGGCCCTGCGCTTCGAGGACTCGCGTGGGACCACGCCGATCTCGTCCGCGATCTCGTTCACCCGTGACTTGCCGAACTGGGAGCTGCCGACCGTCCTAGTGCTGGCCTGGGTGCTGATCATGGTCGCTGGTACGAGCAACGGCGTGAACCTCGCCGACGGCCTCGACGGCCTGGCCACCGGGTCGGCGGCGATGGTCTTCGGCGCCTACACGATCGTGAACATCTGGCAGAACAACCAGTTCTGCCAGCTCACTCAGGGGCCGAAGTGCTACGAGGTGCGTGACCCGTTGGACCTTGCCGTGGTGGCCGCGGCGCTGACCGGGGCATGCTTCGGCTTCTTGTGGTGGAACGCCGCCCCGGCGAAGATCATCTTGGGTGACACCGGGTCGCTGTCCCTCGGCGGCGCCATGGCCGGGTTGGCGCTGATGACCAGGACAGAGACGCTGCTGCTCGTCATCGGTGGCCTCTTCGTCGTCATCACGTTGTCGGTGATCGCTCAGGTGGGCTGGTTCAAGGTCACCAACGGCAAGCGGCTGTTCCGAATGGCCCCGCTCCATCACCACTTCGAGTTGAAGGGGTGGGCCGAGGTCACGATCGTCATCCGCTTCTGGATCATCTGCGGCCTGTGCGTGGCCGGCGGTCTGGGTGTCTTCTACGCCGAGTGGGTTGTCGGAGCGTGAAGCTCGCAGGCACCGAGGTCGTCGTCGGCGGCTTCGGGGTCTCCGGCTACGCCGCGGTCGCTGCCCTAACCCGGATAGGTGCTCGGGTGACCCTCGTCGACGACCGCGACGATCACCCGCCGCAACGAGTGGCGGCGCTGGAAGAACTGGGCGCGCGGGTACGGCTGGGAGCCGGTGCGACCGCGGAACTCCCGCCGAGCACCGACCTGGTCGTGATCTCACCGGGGTGGCCGCCCCGAACGCCGTTACTCGTCGAGGCGGCGGCGCAAGCGGTCCCGGTGTGGGGCGAGGTGGAGCTGGGCTGGCGGCTGCGCCGCCCCGGCGCGCCGCCATGGCTGTGTGTCACCGGTACGAACGGCAAGACCACCACCGTGCAGATGCTCGCCGCCATCCTGACGGCGGCCGGTCTCCGGGCCGCCGCGGTCGGCAACGTCGGCCGGCCGGTGACAGCCGCCGTCACCGACCCCGAGCCGCTCGACGTGCTCGCCGTCGAGTTGTCGAGCTTCCAGCTCCACTGGGTTACGTCGTGGTCGCCGCAGGCAGCGGTGCTGCTCAACGTCGCGCCCGATCACCTCGACTGGTACGACGGCTCGCTGGCGGCGTACGCGCGGGACAAGGGTCGGGTCTTCGAGCGCGCAGCACGGGCCTGCATCTACAACGCCGCCGACGAAACGACCGAGCGTCTTGCCCGCGCCGCCACGGTGGCCGACGGGTGCCTGGTCGTCGGGTTCACCCTGAATGCTCCCGGCGCCGGCACCCTGGGAGTGTCCGATGGCGTGCTCGTCGACCGGGCTTTTGCCTCCGGGTCGACGGCCACCGAGCTGGCATCGATGGCCGATATCACGCCGAGTGCACCGCACAACGTCGCCAACGCCCTGGCGGCGGCAGCCCTCGCCCGAGCTCACGGGGTGCCCGCCACCGCCGTCCGAGACGGGTTGCGGGCTTTCCGGCTCGACGCGCACCGTGTCGCCCCGGTGGCAACGCTCGATGAGGTCGAGTACGTCAACGACTCCAAAGCCACCAACCCGCACGCCGCCGAGGCCTCGTTGCTCTCCTTCCCCTCGGTGGTCTGGGTCGGCGGCGGGCTGGCTAAGGGTGCCGCCTTCGACGAGCTCGTTCGAGCGACCCGCGACCGGCTGCGCGGCGCGGTGCTGATAGGGGCCGACCGGCATCGGATCGCCGCAGCGCTTGCTCGACACGCACCTGATGTACCGGTTGTCGAGGTGGACGGCGGCGAGACTGGCACCGTCATGGACCGTGTCGTCGATGCGGCCGCGGCGATGTCCCGTCCGGGCGACATCGTCCTGCTGGCTCCCGGATGCGCCTCCCAGGACATGTTCGCCGAATACGGCGCGCGGGGCGACGCGTTCGCCGCCGCGGTCCAACGACGCGTTGGTCTTGCAGGCCAGGAAGAAAGGAACCGCAGGCGGTGAGCACGGCGCAGCGCAGCGGCGGCGTCGCGTGGTTACGGGCCAGCATGGACCGCCCGCTGACGTCGTACCAGCTGGTCATCGGGGTGACCGGATTGCTGCTGTCGCTGGGACTGATCATGGTCTTGTCCGCCAGCTCGGTGCTGTCCTTCGAGCAGTACGGCACGAGCTATCACGTCTTCGGCAAGCAGGCGCTGTGGGTCGTGGTCGGAGTACCCGTTGCCTGGCTGACGTCACGCCTGCCGGTCCGGGTCATGCGGTGGCTCGCCTATCCGGCACTGCTCGGCTCGGTCGCCCTCATCGCATTGACCTACGTCCCGGGTGTGGGAGTCAGCGTCAACGGCAACCGCAACTGGTTGTCCTTCGGCGGGCCCATCACGATCCAGCCCTCCGAGGTCGCCAAGCTCGCCATCGTGTTGTGGGCAGCGGACCTGTACGCCCGCAAGGAGCGGCTCCTCGGTGACTGGAAGCACCTGCTGATCCCCATGGTGCCGGTCACGGCGCTGGTGACGCTGCTGGTGGTGGGCCAACGAGATCTCGGGACTGCGCTCGTGCTGTTCGCGATCATCCTCGGGATGCTGTGGGTGGTCGGCGCACCGGCCCGGTTATTCGCGGGCGCACTGGTGGTCGTCGGCGGTCTGGTCGCGTATCTGGCGAGCACCGACGCCGAACGCGTCAAACGAGTGATGTCGTTCCTCGACCCGTTCGCCGACATGCAGGGCGACGGGTGGCAGGCGGCGCACAGCTTCTTCGCGCTGGCGACCGGACAGTTCTGGGGCGTGGGACTGGGGGCCAGCAGGCAGAAGTGGGGGACGTTGCCGGAGGCGCACACCGACTTCATCTTCGCCGTCATCGGTGAGGAGCTGGGATTGTTCGGCACGCTGGTCGTGCTGGCGTTGTTCATGTTGTTGGCCTACACCGGGTTCCGAATTGCCTCGCGGACCCGCGAGCCCTTCGTCCGCTACGCCAGCGCCGGCATCACGGTGTGGCTGCTGGCACAGGCGGTGATCAACTTCGGGATGGTGCTCGGCTTGCTCCCGGTGATCGGGATCCCGCTGCCGCTCGTCTCCTACGGTGGGTCGGCCCTCCTGCCAACCCTCATCGCGCTCGGGATGCTGCTGGCGTTCGCCAAGACCGAGCCGGGCGCCCGCGCTGCGCTGCGGGCGCGTCGTTCGAACCGGGCGCCATGGCTCCGGAACAGGTCCGGGGACCGCTCCGTCGGCGGAGGGTGAGGATGGTCGTGCGGGTGCTGCTCGCCGGAGGTGGCACCGCGGGGCACGTCTCACCGCTGCTTGCCACCGCGGACGCGGTGCGCAGGATCGAGCGCGACAGCGCCATCATTTGCCTGGGCACCGAGCGCGGCCCGGAGGTCACCCTGGTCGCGGCGGCAGGCTTTCCGCTCGAGCTGGTGCCGGCGATCCCGATGCCGCGATCGTTCTCGACCGACCTGGTCCGGCTGCCGGGCCGGGTGCGGGCCGCGGTGAGCGCCGCGATGGAGATTCTGGACCGGATCCGCCCCCATGTGGTCGTGGGATTCGGCGGCTACGTGGCCGTGCCTGCGTATCTGGCGGCCCGCCGCCGCCGGGTGCCACTCGTCGTGCATGAGGGCAACGCGCTACCCGGCCTCGCGAACAGGCTGGGCTCGCGCCTGACGTCCAACGTCGCCACCAGCTTTCCGGCGACTGTCCTGCCGCATGCGACCTGCACCGGCCTGCCCATACGCCGGCTCATCTCAGGGATGGACCGTTCGGCGCTACGGAGCGCGGCACGCGCGGAGTTCGGCCTCGACGAGCACCGACCGACACTCCTCGTGACCGGTGGCTCGCAGGGGGCCCGGCGCCTCAACGAGGCCGTGGGCGGGGCGGCCAGCGCCCTGGCGCACTCCGGGGTCCAGGTTCTGCACGTCACCGGGCGCACCAACGAGGTGGCCGTCCAGCGCAGCCCTGAAGACCCGCCCTACGTCGTGGTGCCGTTCCTGACCCGCATCGACCTGGCGTACGCCGCAGCGGACCTGGTGATCTGTCGTGCCGGCGCGAACACGGTCACCGAAGTGGCCGTGGTCGGCCTGCCGGCTGTCTTCGTCCCACTGCCCATCGGGAACGGCGAGCAGGCGCTGAACGCCGCGCCCGTCGTCGAGGCCGGCGGCGGGCTGCTGGTCGAGGATGTCTCGATGACGGCGGCGTGGGTGGCCTCACAGGTGCCTGGTCTGGTGCACGACCGGGACCGGCTCGCAGCCATGTCGGCCGTTGCCGCCACGTTGCTTCCCCGGAGCGCGGATGTGGCAGTGGCCCGGATGGCACTTCGAGCTGCTGGGGAGGCAGCGTGAAGGTGCCCTTTCCGGACGACATCCCGGCACTCGATCGGCTGGGCCGGGTGCACTTCGTCGGAATCGGCGGCGCGGCCCTGTCCGGGATCGCCCGCATCATGTTGGCCCGTGGAGCGACGGTCAGCGGGAGCGACGCCGTGGACTCGGCGACGCTGCAAGCACTCCGGGAGCTGGGCGCCGATTGTTTCGTCGGCCACGATGCCGCTCACGCCGCCGGTGCGGGCACCGTGGTGGTGTCGACGGCGGTCAAGGACGACAACCCCGAGGTCCTGGCCGCGCGGCGCGCGGAAACACGGCTATGGCCGCGCTCGGCGGCGATGGTGTGTGTGATGGCCGGTCACACGGTCCTGGCGGTGGCAGGGACGCACGGCAAGACCACCACGACCTCACTGCTCGCAGTGTCGCTCGGAGCAGCCGGACTCGACCCGTCGTACACACTCGGGGCGGACCTGAGCGCGACCGACAGCAACGCACACGCTGGCACCGATGACCTCTTCGTCGCCGAGGCGGACGAGAGCGACGGCGCGTTCCTCCGATACGCGCCCACCGGTGCCGTGGTCACCAATGTCGAGGCCGACCACCTCGACCACTACGGCACCGAGGCGGCCTACTACGCGGCATTCTCGACGTTTCTGGGCACGATCCGGCCAGGCGGTTACCTGGTCGCGTGCGTCGATGACCCGGGGGCATCCCGGCTAGCGGCCGAGGCAGTCGGACGAGGGTTGGAAACCGTCCGCGTCGGCATCGGACCCCAGTCGGACGTGCGCGTGGTGGATCTGAAGCTTCACGGGGCCGGCTCCGGGTTCGCCGTGGAGCGGGCCGGAGAGCGCCTCGGCCGCGTCGAGCTGCAGATACCCGGCCGGCATTACGTGCTGGACGCCGCGGCGGCTCTCGCGGCTGGGTTGCGTACTGGCGCACCGTTCGACGACCTCGCCCGGGGCCTGGCCACCTACACCGGTGCCCGGCGGCGGATGGAGCGCAAGGGGGAGGCGGGTGGGGTGCGCGTTTACGACTCCTACGCGCACCATCCCACCGAGATCAGGAGCGACTTGCAGGCCGCCAGGACGATTGTCGGGGACGGTCGGCTCGTCGTCTGCTTCCAACCACACCTGGCCTCGCGTACCCGCATCTTCGCGACCGCGATGGGACAGGCGCTGTCCGCTGCCGATGCCGTGGTTGTGACCGACGTCTACCTGGCCAGGGAGGCCGCTGAGACCGGCGTCAGCGGTCGGCTGGTCGCCGACGCCGTGGCCCTGCCCGTCGAGCTGGTGCGATACCGACCCCACTTGGGCGACGTCCCCGGCGCGCTGGCCGATCTGGTCGGAGCAGGTGACCTCGTCTTGACACTAGGGGCGGGTGACGTGACCGACGTGGGGCCACGGCTGTTGGCGATGTTGGCGACCTCGACGAGAGAGGTTCGGCAGTGAGCGACCTTTTCGCACGGCGCCGGATGCTGGGCCGGTTGAGCAGGCTCCGGCTGCTGCTGATCGCGGTCGGCCTCGTCGTGGTCGTGACGTTCGGCGGGTGGGTGGTGTGGTTCTCGTCGTGGGTGGCGGTCCGGAACGTTGAGGTCGTCGGTGCCCGGCACATCGACGTCAGGGAGCTGGAGCAGGTGGCCGCGGTGGAGCTGGGCATGCCGTTGGCTCGCCTGGATTTGTCGGCTGTGGAATGGCGGCTCGAGCAGTTGCCCGCGGTGGATGTCGCGGTGGTGGAGCGGTCATGGCCGCACGGCGTCACGATCCGTATCACGGAGAGCACGCCGGTGGCGGCGCTGCTCGACCGCGGCGGCTACATCGCGCTCAACGCCGAGGGAGAACTCTTCCGCCAGCTGCCGCGTGGGCCGTCACGGCTTCCGGTGGTCCGCGCCGATCAGCTGGAGGCGGAGCGGCGGGCCGCGGCGCTCGCCGAGGTTGCCCAAGTCGTCAGTTCGCTGGCCCCGGTCATCGCCGCCAAAGTGGATCACGTCGAGGTCGCAAGTCCCGATTCGATCATGTTGGCATTGCGCAACGGTGACCAGGTCGAGTGGGGGAGTGCGGCGTCGTCGGAGCGCAAGGCGGTGGTACTGGCGGCCCTGCTGCATCTCGATGCCACTGTCTACGACGTCCGGGTGCCCGAACAGCCCGCGACGCGGTCCTAGGCTGTCCCCTGGGAAGGCTGATGCCTTCTGCTCTGGCGACCGCGATGCAGAACTTTCGTTTCTGGCGCAACCGCCACCGACCCCAGCTCGCGGCGGGTGGCGCAAATCGGCGGGATGCTTGCCGAGTGGCGCAATCTTGCTGGCTCTCACGTCCTGAGTGGCGCAGATGGTCAGCAAACGGCCTCCAGGGCGACGAATTTGCGCCACTCGCGGGCCTGAAAGGCCCCCGGCAGGTGAGTTCGCTCGGCGAAAGTTTCTCGCCCGATCCGCGACACGCGGCCGCGCTCGTTGATTGCCGACACCCAGCGACCTAGTTTGCTGCGCAGTCGGCAGGTTGACATAACTATAACCCTCCACTAGAGGGTGAGATGAAAACCAACCTTTCGGCCTTCCCCGGACAGCCGAACCGCGTGCCGTACCCACCGGGTCCGGCCACCACACATTGAGAGGTGCGCGCCGTGGCAGCGCAGAACTATCTGGCGGTTATCAAGGTCGTCGGCATCGGTGGCGGCGGAGTCAACGCGGTCAATCGAATGATCGAGGTCGGGCTCAGGGGCGTCGAGTTCATCGCGATCAACACCGACGCTCAAGCACTGCTGATGAGTGACGCCGACGTCAAACTGGACATCGGGCGCGAGCTCACCCGCGGGCTGGGCGCCGGCGCCGATCCCGACGTCGGGGAAAAAGCGGCCGAGGACCACGCCGACGACATCGAGGAAGTCATCAAGGGCGCCGACATGGTCTTCGTCACCGCCGGTGAGGGAGGCGGCACCGGAACCGGTGGCGCACCCGTCGTCGCGCGGATCGCCCGATCACTGGGAGCACTGACGATCGGCGTGGTCACCCGCCCGTTCTCGTTCGAGGGGCGCCGGCGGGCCAACCAGGCCGAAGAAGGCATCGCCGCCCTGCGCGAGGATGTCGATACGTTGATCGTCATCCCCAACGACAGGTTGCTCTCGATCAGCGACCGCAGTGTCAGTGTCCTCGACGCGTTCAAACAGGCCGACCAGGTCCTGCTGCAAGGCGTCTCTGGGATCACCGACCTGATCACCACACCGGGCCTGATCAACCTCGACTTCGCTGACGTGAAGTCGGTGATGTCCGATGCGGGCTCGGCGTTGATGGGTATCGGGTCCTCGCGGGGCGACGAGCGGGCCGTGGCCGCCGCCGAGATGGCAGTCTCCAGCCCCCTGCTCGAGGCGTCCATCGACGGGGCGCACGGAGTGCTGCTGTCGATCGCCGGCGGATCAGACCTTGGGCTGTTCGAGATCAACGAGGCGGCCGCGCTGGTCAGCCAGGCGGCGCACCCGGAGGCAAACATCATCTTCGGGGCGGTCATCGACGATGCGCTCGGTGATGAGGTGCGGGTCACCGTGATCGCTGCCGGATTCGACGGCGGAACACCTAAGCGACGTGACCTCGGTCAGCCGGTGCTGCGTCGTGAAGGGGCTGCCGTCCCGCAGGCGTCGCAGCCGTCGGCTGGTCAGCCAAAGGCCGCGCAGGCTCCGCAGCGAACCCCAGCGGTCGTCGGAGCCGGCGCAAGCGCGGTAACGGCGCCGGTGAACGGCGACAAGGCGGGCTCACCGCAGCCGGCTCGGCCTCGGGTCCCGGTGCAGCCAGTTCCGGTGGGAGTCGGAGCGCAGTCTGGGGGCGACCCGTCGAGCAGCCCGCAGCGGAAACCGCGACCGGTGAGCTTCGATGACGACGAGCTCGACATCCCGGACTTCTTGAAGTAGGTGTTCGCGTTCCGCGACCGCCTCGGTCGAGTCGAGGTCGCGTTCACCGATCGGTACGGAGGCGTCAGCGAGGGCCCTTGGTCCTCGCTGAACCTCGGTACCAGCAACGGTGACGAGCCCGCCCGAGTGGTGCACAACTTCGCTGCCCTGGCGCACGGTCTGGGTGTCGACGTTCACCGGGTGGCGCGGATGAGCCAGGTCCAGGGGCGCCATGTCGAGTTCCTCGACGATGTGCCGGACGGGATTCCGGTCGCGGACGCACTGGTGACGCGGACCCCCACACTGACGCTGTTGGTGCGCGCTGCCGACTGCGCGCCTGTGGTGCTGGCGGATCCGGACGCTGGTGTGGTGGCGGTAGCGCATGCCGGGCGCCAAGGAATGCTGCTCGGAATCGTGCCGGCGACGATCGCCACGCTCCGGGATCGTGGCGCGACCCGGATCCGCGGTTGGCTAGGCCCTCGAATCTGCGGGGGCTGTTACGAGGTACCGGAGGCCCTTCGGAATGAGGTGACGGCCGCCGTCCCTGAGGCCTGGGCGGTCACCTCCGCGGGGACACCGGGCCTCGACATCGCCGCTGGTATCCGGGCACAGCTGCGAGCCGAGAGCGTCGACATCGTCGACGTCGCGGACAGTATGTCGGCATGCACCTACGAGAACGCCGATCTCTTCTCCTACCGTCGCCAGGGCCAGCAGTCCGGTCGTTTCGGCGCCACCGTGAGGATCGCGGCGTGACCGATCGGCGCGCCGAGCTGGCGGGCCGTCTCAGCCACGTGCGCGAGCGGGTGGCCGCGGCCGCCCGCACGGCCGGTCGCGACAACGACTCGATCACCCTCGTCGTGGTGACCAAGACCTTTCCGGCGAGCGATGTCGACCTCCTTGCGGGCTTGGGCGTCCGCGACGTCGGTGAGAGCCGGCATCAGGAGGCGCGGGAGAAGGTGGCCGCGGTGACAGCCGAGCTCACCTGGCACTTCGTGGGCGCGCTGCAGTCGAACAAGGCCGGTGCCGTCGCCGGATACGCCGACGTCGTCCACTCGATCGACCGGGAACGGCTCGTGAGCGCCCTCGACCACGGCGCGCAGCGCGCCGGGCGGACGCTGGATTGTCTCGTCCAGGTGAGCCTCGACCCGACCGATACCCACACGGACCGCTCCGGTGCTCCGCGAGAGCGGGTCATCGAGATAGCGGCCAAGGTGTCGGCAGCCGAGCGGTTACGGCTTCGGGGCGTCATGACGGTCGCCCCGATGACCGCCGACCCGGGCGAGGCGTTCGGCCAGCTGGCCGACGTCGCCGCTGAGCTCCGCGCTGAGTTCCCCGCCGCGACCGTCATCTCCGCTGGCATGAGCGAGGACCTGGAAGCCGCCATCGAGGCCGGCGCGACACACGTACGCATAGGGCGCGCGATCCTCGGTCAGCGGCCCCCGCTCGGGTAGTGTCCGACACGCAGGGTAGCCGCCCTGCAACATTCCTGGACCGGAGGTCAGAGCCCATGGCTGGCGCGATGCGCAAGGTTGGTGTGTACCTGGGCTTGCTGGAGGACACCGACCGCTACGACGACGACTACGCAGACAATCCCGACGGTGACCGCGAGACCCGACCAGGACGCGAGGTGCACGTCGCCTCCGGTTCCACGGTCACCCAGTTGGCCGAGCGCCGCCGCAGCACCCCATCGTCGGTGCTGACTCGTTCGGCGGAGCTGTCGCGGATCACCACGTTGCATCCGCGGACGTACAACGAGGCTCGTACGATCGGCGAGCACTACCGCGATGGCATCCCGGTGATCATGAACCTCTCGGAGATGGACGACAACGACGCCAAGCGGCTCGTCGACTTCGCCGCCGGCCTGGTGTTCGCGGTCCA
>Ga0183260_10000875_pt1 | contig 25625 bp, 21 predicted proteins | sample AntDrymUQ4972206_2_FD_129768 | JGI IMG/M metagenome (GOLD analysis project Ga0183260, IMG submission 129768) | Polar desert sand microbial communities from Dry Valleys, Antarctica - metaG UQ497 (22.06) (version 2) (version 2) | ecosystem: Environmental > Terrestrial > Soil > Desert | place... | reverse complement strand
GCGTTCTTCCGGGCCGAGGCCGGGCGATTGACCACGCTCGGGTGGACCCGGGCCGCACGCGCCGCCCGGCGGCACGTGGCCTCCCGGATGAACGCACTGAGCCTGCTCCCGGCCGCGCTGGCCGGGCGACGGGGCGCCGCGGTCCGGACGCTGGCACGTCACGCCCTGCGCCCTTGAGCCGGCACGTCAGTTGTCGACCTTGGCGCGCTGCTCGCGCAGCAGGGTCCGCATCATGGCGGTGTCCGCGGGATCGGTGATCCCGCCGATGTCCACCGAGGCAAGGTACCCGCGCACCCGCACGTAGCAGCGCTGGTACAGCAGCGACGAACCCTCCTGCTGCGGAAAGTAGTAGCAGGGCGTGGTGGGCAACTCGGGCACGACGAACGCGGTCCGGTTGTCGAACTCGCCCTCCTCGATCGCCTTGAAGCCGAGGTAGGCCTCGTCGGCGTCCGGCAACGAGTCGAACTCGTAGACCACCATCTGGTAGGACAGGCCGTCCTGCTCCTCGCTCTGCTTGAGGTAGGAGCCGATGAAGTTGTTCTCGGTGAGCAGCCCTTCCTCGGTGTCCGGGGAGATCGCCACCCGCAGGTAGCTGGTCAACCCGTAGCTGCCGGACAGGTTCGTCAGCGCTGCAGGCGGGTCGAGGACCCGGCTCTCCAGGTTGAACGGGTCGGGGTCGAGCCCGGCCACCCGGTCCTGCGGGGTGGGCCGGAAGTCCGCGAGCAGCTCGCCCTGGGCCGCCATCACCGCCGCCGCGTCCGTCCGGGCCCGGTCGGAGTCGACGTCGCTGTGGTAGGCGTAGCCCAGCATCCGGTTCACCGGGAGCATGACGTGCAGGTCCACGGCGCCGCCCTGCTTCCGGATCAGCGCCCGGGCCTCGGGCAGGTTCGGCAGTTCGGTCTCGGTGAAGCCCGCCACGGCCAGCGTGCCCAGCAGCGCGTCGGCGGCCGCCACCGCCGATGCGGGGTCGGACAGCTCGGCGACCATCATCGTCGTGACCCGGTCGGCACCGTCGGTCCGGCAGTACGTCCAGGCGGCCACGAACCCGTACTGCCGCAGGACCGACGCCGCGGTCCCGGGCACGAACAGACCGTTGTCCGCCTCGGTTTCGGCCGGGTCGACATACGGGCCGCTGGGTCCGCAGTTGTCGCTCAGCTCGGGCAGGACCCGGCCGACTAGCAACGTGGCACCGGCGAGGCGGTGTGCCTCCACGACGGTGCCCGGGCCGATGGGTGGCGCCGGGGTGGGGGTGGCCGTCGTCGTGGACGTCGACCCCGAGGCCGCGACTCCGGGCCGGCCTGACCTTCGATCTGCGCCGAACACGCCACGGGCAGCAACGCCAGGCAGCCCAACCGCACGGCGATGGACCGGCGCCCCGTCACGCGGGCACCCTAGCCGCCGACGGGGTCCGTGGAGCGCCGTCGGAGCAGCCGCGCCGGGACGAGCAGCGCCATGAGCACGAGCAAGGCGCCCGCGCTGACGAGGACACCCACATCCCGCCCCGGCGGCTCGTAGCTCAGCACGAGGTCGTGCTCACCGGCCTCGACGTACACCGCGCCGAGCGCGTGGTCCGCGGCCACGATAGGTACGTCGGCGCCGTCGAGCTCAGCCGCCCAGCCGTCCTGGATGGCATCGGCCACCACGACGTAGCCGGCGCCCTCCGCGTCCACCTGGAGCCGGACCGTGTCCCCGGAGTCCTCGACCACCTCGATCGCCGCCGGTCGCCCGTCGCCGTCGGGACCCGCGTCGTTCAACACCACCGTGCCGGCCGGGATCTGTTGCTGTGCCACCTCGGCGAGCCGGTCGGCCTGGTCGGTGATGACCTCGGTCCGGTCGGCCCACCGGATCCTGGGCAGCGCGCCGGAGCGCTCCCATATGGTGACGCCGTCGGCGACCTCGACCAGTCGCAGCCCGTCGTCGGCCGGCCCGACGAGCAGCAGGCGCGGCGTCCCGCCATCCGCCGGGACGGACAACTCGCTGCTGCCCTCGACCGCGATCTCGACGGTCAGCGGACCGGGGCGCGTCCCGGCGTCCTCGGCGGCCAGCGGGACGTACACCTCCGACGGCGCGCGGGTACCGGGGATCGGTCGGCTGCCCCCGGCGATCAGATCGCCGTCGGCGTCGGTGAGCCGCACCGTGATCCGACCGGCCGGGCCGAACGGCGCCGCTGCGGCGGCCAGCGGCAGGCCGATGCCGCGCAGCGCCTGGGCCGGGACCTCCAGCCGCACCGGGTCGCCATTCTCGACCAAGAGGATGCCCGTGGCCGGTCCGCTGGCCACCGTGCGACCGGGGATCGGGAAGCGGTCGCCGGAGACGTAGTAGCGCACGGCCAGCCGGTCCAGGCCCGGGAGGCTGGCCAGGTCCGGCTGGCGGGGGGCCAGCGTGGTGATCGTCGGTGCGACGAACGTGTTCGGGTCGATGGCGGTGAGCAGCTCCCCCCACGTGCTGTTAGTGAAGCTGTGACCGCCGACGACGTTGATGCCGTAGACGCCCGTTGCGCTCGGGAACAGCACATCGGCGGTCTGCGCGATCCGGTACTCACCCATGTTCTCGGTGAGGAAGCGGAGTGCTGCGGTCTCCGGATAGAACTCAGCCCGCTCGCCGGTCGGCCAGAAGTTCTGCACGGCGGCGACGCCTTGGCCGGCCACCAGCAACGGGACGACGATCGCCGCGGCCAGCCGAGCCGGCCGCCAGCGGACCGCGGCGAGCACCAGCCCGCCGGCCACGACCGCCGCGGCGCAAGCCAGGACCACGTCCCGACGCACCTGGACGCCGAGCAGCGGGGTCTGCGCCCGATCGACGAGGTACCCGCCGGCGAGCAGGGCCAGCAGGCCGGCCGGCACGAGCACGGTCTCCAGCCGCGCCCGCCAGCCGCGCTCGCGGGCGGCACGCAGTACCGCGTCGAAGCCCAGGCCGGCCAGGGCGGCGACGCTGAACCCGAGCAGCGAGCGGATCCGGCCGACCGGGTTGCCTTCGAAGACCGGCACGGCGGCCAGCCAGTCGACCAGCGGTCCCTGGATGTAGATCAGCCACAGCGCCACGACGGACAGCGCCAGCAGGAAGCTCGTCGCACCGCGGGGGCGCGGCAGCCGGCCGATCCGCAGGACGGCGATCGCGGCCAGCAGGACCGCCACCGACCCGAGGTGCATGTTGATCTCGATCGGGTTGATCTCCCGGCTGAACGGCGAGTTCGGCCCGTACTGGTTGGCGAAGAAGGCCTGCGGGAAGACGGCGGTGGCGGCGTACTTCAGCGGCGTCGTGCTGAAGAACTGCTGCTCGCGGTAGGACAGGTCCAGCGTGCCGAGGTACCCGGCGAACGGGAGCAGCTGCACGGCCGTGAGCGCGAGGCCCAGCAGCACCGCGGCGCCGGTGGCCGCGGCGTCCCGGATCAGCTGCCACCAGCTGCGGCCGGACCGCTCGGCCAGCAGCCGGACGACGAGGTACGCCGCACCGGCGTACAGGGCCAGCCCGGTCACCGCCGGGAACCCCCCGAACACCAACCCGGCGACTGACACCGCGATCGGCACGAGCGCGCGCGCCGTACGCAGCTGGACGAACCGCTCCAACGCCCAGAACAGCAAGGGGATGAACGCCCCGACCCGGGTCTGCGGCCAGTTCACCCAGGCGACCATGTAGCCCGACGTCACGAAGACCATGCCGCCGACCAGGGCCGCGCCGGCCGAGCAGGACAGCCGGCGCAGGAACAACGCCGTGCCGGCGATGCCGGTGAGGATCGTCAGGAGTTGGGTGACGGCCGGGGCCAGCCACGTCGGCAGCAGCCAGTACGGCAGGCTCAGCGGGCTGAACAACGCGTAGGACGGCAGCGCCGCCAGCGGCGCACCGCCCGCGCTCCACGGCGACCAGAACGCGAGGTCGCCGTTGAAGAGGCGGCGGCGGAACTCGCTGTACGCCGGCAGCAGGCTGTCGAGGGTATCCCTCACGAAGATGCTGGCTACCGGCTCCTCGAGCGGGAAGGCGCGCGAGTAGGGCAGGAACAGCCGGAGCAGGTCCAACCCGGCGAAGACCTGCAGGCCGAGCAGCGATGGGCCGAGGGTGATCGCCAGGAAGGCCGCGATCCCTACGGCCGCGAAGAGCGTGGCCGGGTCCGGCCGCCGCCCGTGCTGCGCCCTGGACACCGGCTGCAGGGTAGCCGAGGATCACGGCAACGATCCGGGGGCGACGTGCGCGGCTGGACGCGAGTGATGGCCACGGCCGGGTGTCTGGCGCTCGCCCTGACCTGCGTCACGGCCGACTCGGCACCGCCGAGCATCCAACGCGATCCGTACGCCGCCCTGCGCGGGCTCCTGCTCGAGCCGTACGGCCTGGTGCCGCCGACCGTCCGCGTCGACGCCCCGGTCGAGCTGCCGGTTACGGCTCCGGCGTACCGGATCGAACCGCCGCGGACCGAGGACCTTCGCGCCCTGGCCGAGCGCTACGCCGGTGGCCCGGTCATCGAAGGCAAACCGGCCCGTTTTTCCGAGGATTCGACCGGCTTCGACACCGGCGACGGCTGGTTCAGCTACTACACACCGAGGACCTGAACGGCGACACCTACGATCCCAACCAGTCCTGGACCTGGACCGACCGGCGGGCCTACGAGGAGGAGCTCTCAGCCGACCCACGGGGACGCGCCGAGGGGCCGTGCCCGGCCGGCTACCGGCTCGACGCGGACGATGTGCCGGCGTTCTTCGCCGGGCTCGGGTTCGAGGCGACGGTCAAGCCCTGGCTCCGCTACTGCTACGGCGAATTCACCTCGGTCGAGCTGGCCCTCACGCTCGACGGGCTCCCGCTGATCGGCGTTCATGCCTCGGCGCAGCTCGATGGCAACGGCAACCTGACCGCCGCGTTCGGGCCGCTCTGGCGGCTAACCCCGTTGGGTCACGTGCGCCTGGCCCCGGCCGAGGAGGTGGTCGGCCGGCTGCAACGTGGGCCGGGCCTCGTCCTCGGCGACTGCTACGACCCCGACTGCACGCTCAGGACACGCGGCGCGGCCATCGGCCTCGCCTACGCCACCACGGGCGGGCTCGGGGACGGCCACGATCACATTCCGGGCGGCATCGTGGACCGCCCGCCCAGCCAGGTCCTGGTCCCCGCGCTCCGGGTCCCGGGCGCCTCGGCCAACCCGCGGGCCACCCACCGCGGGGTGCTGGCCGTCTCCTCGGCCGTGCTGGTGGACGACCCCGGCCAAGGGGACGCGGCGGCGCTGGCTGACGCCGCACCGACGACCGCCGAGCGATCGCCGGCCTGCACGACCGGCGAAGGCGGGCTCACGATCTGCGCGTCGCGCCTACGCCCTGAGGCAGGCACGCCGGTCGTGCTCACCGTGTTCGGCGAGCGCTACGAACCGGTCGGCGCGGCCCGCTGCGACCCGCTGTTCTCCCTAGGCGCGGGCCGTGGCCCGCAGTCGTTCCGGTCCCGCTCCGGCACGCTGATCACGGCGCGGGTCGTCGCGACGTACGACGAGACGGGAAGCTACGCGATCACCGCCCGCGCCGCGTCGCGCTGCCGTGAGCCGTCCCCAGGAGGCGGGACCGAGCCGGAGTACGACTTCACGGTCGAGCTGACCGTCACGGTGACGTGACGACCGGTCGGGTCCGGCGCCGGGCGCCCCACCCGCCGAGGCCGGCGAGCAGCAGGTCGGCCAGGGTGAGCAGCACGCGCGAGGCGAGGGCGACCAGCAGCGCGGCGCCGGGATCGAGCACCGGAGCCAGCCCCAGCACGAGGACGCCCTCGCGGACGCCGGCCCCGGCCGGCGCGATGATGAACAGGAACCCCGCCACCCAGGCCAGGGCGAAGATGCCGACGGCCAGGGGCAGCGACGGCCCACAGCCGCAGGTCGAGGTCACGAGCACGTGCAGGTGCAGTCCGAACAGCACCCACGCTGCGGCCATCCAGGCCGTGGCGACGGCCATGCCGCGGGCGGAGCTGCGGGGCAGGTCGAGGTTGCGGCGCAGCAGGCGGGCCGCGAGGCGGATCAGGGCCTGCTGGACCGCCGGAACCAGCAGGGCGAGCAGCGGGATCGCCGCCAGGGCCGCCCAGCGGTACTCCGCCAGCACCGTGTCGGCGGCCAGCGGAAGGGTCACGATCGCGACACCGGTGCCGGTCACGGCGGCCAGGACCAGCATCAGCGTCGCCGCGGCCGCCGAGCTGGCCCGGCGCACACCGTAATCGCGGCCGAGTTCCATCTGCGCCAGGACCGGCCACAGCGAGCCCGGTAGGTACTTGCCGAGCTGTCCGAGGAAGAACACCCGACCCGCCGCCGCCAGCGGCAGCCGGGTGCCGAAGTCGGCCACCGCGGCCCGCCAGGCCAGCATGGTGAAGACCGTGGCGCCGAGCCCGGCGAGCAGGGAGCCCGCGATGGCCAGGCCCGACAGTCGGGACAGCGCCTGCCCGACCTCGTCGCGACGGAGCCACACGAACACGCCAGCCACGACGACCGCGGTGATGACGAACAGGACCGTCAGCACCTGGCGCAGTCGGGTGCTCACGTGGGCGAGGGTAGCCAGCGCCGGCCCGTACACTCCCCAGCCGTGCGGGTGTTGGCGTGGGGAACCTTCGATCCGCGCACCCACCCCCGGGCCGGCGTCCTGATCGAGGGCCTTCGGGCACACGGGGTCGAGGTCGAGGAGATTCGCCGCCCGCTTGGCCTGTACACCGCCGACCGGGTCCGGTTGCTGCGCGAGCCCTGGCGGCTGCCGCTGCTGCTGGTCCGCGTGCTGCGGTGTTGGGCTTGGCTGGCTTGGCACGGGCGCCGGGCAACCCGCGCGGCCCCTGCGGACGCGGTGCTGGTCGGCTACCTCGGGCACTTCGACGTGCTGCTGGCCCGGTTGCTGTTCCCGAGGACGCAGATCGTGCACGACCTGCTGATCTTCGCTTCCGACACCGCGCGGGACCGCGGGGCGGGCGGCGTCCGGCAGTGGCTGCTGGGTCGGCTGGACCGGGTGGCGATCGCGGCCAGCGACGTCGTCGTCCTCGACACCGACGAGCACGCGGCGATGATGCCGCGGGATGCGGGGCACAAGGCGTGTGTGGTACGGGTCGGCGCACCGGCTGACTGGTTTACCGCGCGCGGCACGGTCAGTGACCGAGGTGGGCTGAGCGCGGTCTTCTTCGGCCTGTTCACCCCGCTTCAGGGTGCAAGGACGATCGGCGCCGCCGCAGGCCTGCTCGCGGGGGAGCCCCGCATCCGGCTGACCATGATCGGCTCCGGCCAGGACCTGGCCGCGACGCAGGCCGCAGCGGCCGCGAATCCGTCGGTGACCTGGCTGCCCTGGGTCGAGGCCCAGGATCTGCCCGCCGCGGTCGCCGAGCACGACGTCTGCCTCGGCATCTTCGCCCGCGACGGCAAAGGCAGCCGGGTCGTCCCCAACAAGGTGTTCCAGGGGGCCGCGGCGGGGTGCGCCCTCGTCACCGCGGACACACCGCCGCAGCGGCGGGCCCTCGGGGACGCGGCGGCGTACGTCCCTGCCGCGGACCCGGTCGCGCTCGCCGGGGTGCTGCGCCAGCTGGCCGACGACCCGCCGCGGCTGGCCGGGCTCCGGGCAGCCGCTGCTAGCGTGGCCGACCGGCAGTTCCGCGCGGCCGTTGTCGTCGAGCCGCTGCTGGCCCGGCTGCCCACCCGCGACTGATGCTGACTGTTTATGGAGGACCTCAGTGCCCGCTCCGGCCCTGACCCCGAACGCCTGGTTGCGGTACGACGTGGTCTCCCGACTGCTGCCCGCGGACGCCCGCACGATCCTGGAGATCGGGTGCGGGGGCGGCGGATTCGCCTCCCGGCTGGCCAGGGACCTCGACTACCTCGGGGTCGAGCCGGACGGGGACTCCTTCACCACCGCGAAGCAGCGGCTGGCCGAGCTGGGGCGCGGCGAGGTGCGGCACGGGTTGAGCTTCGACGTGGTCGAGCCTGAGCGCCGCTTCGATCTCGTGTGCGCCTTCGAGGTGCTCGAGCACTTGGCGGACGAGGAGGCCGCGGTGCGCGGCTTCGCCGGCCACCTCGTGCCGGGCGGGCACCTGCTGCTCAGTGTGCCGGCCTTCCAGGAGCGCTTCGGCCGGGCCGACGTGTATGCCGGTCACTTCCGCCGCTACTCCCCCGCGTCCATGACCGACCTGCTCACCCGGTGCGGGCTGACCGACGTGAAGGTCGTCGTGTACGGCGTACCGCTGGGCTATGTCCTCGAGCACGGGCGCAACTTCCTGCTCGGCCGCCGACTGGATCGGGACGCCCCGCAAGCCGGTGGCGCGTCGGACCACTTCACCCCGACGAAGACCGCGGCGCCCGAGGTCATGCAGGAGCGCACGGCCGGCAGCGGCCGGGTGCTGCAGCCCAAGGAGTGGATGGCCCCGCTCACGCAGGCCGGGACCGCGCCGTTCCGATTGGTCCAGCGCCTCTTTCCGACCAAGGGGACGGGCCTGGTCGCCCGCGGGAAGCTGCCGGCGTCCTAGCGGTTCCGCGCCGGGTGTCGGACGGTCTGCGTCCTCACTCAGCCCGGGAGCGGACGATCAGATCGGCGAGCAGGGCCATGGCGATGATGATCATTCCGGTCACGAACAGCAGTACGGCGTTCGTCGTGATCCGGAAGTCGTAACGGATCACGTCGACCACGCCCTTGATGAACCCGATGCCCAGACTGCCCAGCCCGAACGGCATGAGCACCTTGATGGGGTTGAAGTACATGACCATCCGCAGCACCTGCAGGATGTAACGGTAGGCGTCCTTGACGAAGTGGAACTTCGACGTGCCGGCCCGCTTGGCGTAGTCGATCGCGAGGTAGTCCACCGGGTGCTGGTTGGACAGGAACGACATCGTGATCGTGGTGACGCAGGAGAAGCCCGGCGGCAGCAGCCGCAGGTAGGGCAGCGCCACTACGCGCCAAAAGGCCCGCAGGCCGGAGTTGAGATCGGGGATCTTGGCCGCGGCCAGCCGTTCCGCCGTCTTGCGGATCAGCCATTTCGCCGGCACCCGCAGGACTTTGTGCGTGCCCTGCTCGCTCGTGCGCGCTCCGACGACCTGGTCGACGTCCGGGTGGGCTTGGAGGTACTCGACGAACTCGGGGATCCGCTCGTTGGGGTACGTCATGTCCGCATCGGTCCAGACCACGATCCGGCCGTAGGCCTCGGCGGTGCCGATCCGGCGCGCCGTGCCCGACCCGCCATTGGTCCGGAACGGCATCAGGCGCATCCGCGGATAGGCCGGAAGCGCCTGCTTGAGCACGTCCAGGGTGGCGTCGGTCGACTTGTCGTCGATCACGAGCAGCTCGTAGCTGTAGCCGCTGCCGTCCATCGCCGCCGTGATCCGCTCCAGCTCCGCGAGCACGTGGTCCTGCTCGTTGTAGCAGGGCAGCACCACCGTCACGTCGAGGCTGTTCGCGCCCGTCCCCGCGTGTCCGCTGGCGGTCAGGCTGAGGTGCGCGCCCCGCATCGTCGGCTGGACGGACTGTTCGGCTGTGGACACGTGCTGCTCCGACTCCGTAGCTCGGTCAGGCTCCGAGACGGAGCCCGTTGACCGGCCAGCCTAACGGCCGGACAAAGGCGGCTTCGGTGACTGACCGGTGTCAGTAGTCGCGCGTGACGCCCACACTGTCCGCGCCGCCCTGCGCGTCCCAGTTGCCCATGACTCCCGCATCGGTCGCCGTCCCGTAGTTGAAGACAGTCTCTGCAGGGCCGCCCGACAGGGCGTTGCGCAGGTAGAAGGTGACGCCCCGCCGGATCGCCACCGTGTCCCGACCTGAACCGGTCCAGTCCCCCGCCAGCGGCTGATCACCCGCGACGCCGTACGAGAACTGGTAGCTGGTGACCGGTGTCCGGTTGCTGTCGGACAGGTACCAGGTCGCCGCCCGGACGACGCCGATCGTCTCGTAGCCGTCGCCGTTCCAGTCCCCGACCACCGGCTGGTCTCCCGCTCGGCCGTAGTGGGTCGAGATCTCGGCGGGTCCACCGGTGTTCGTGTTCCGCAGCATGAGCGAGCCGCCGCGGTAGACCCCGATGGTGTCCACGCCGTCGGCGTTCCAGTCGCCGCAGATCGGGACGTCACCGGCCCGGCCGTAGGCGACGGTCAGGTTCGCCCCACCCGCGGAGTTGCTGTTGCGCAGGTGGAAGGTCCCGGCGCGGAACACTCCCGCGGTGTCGCTGCCGTTCCCGTCCCAGTCGCAGGCCAGGGGAACGTCGTCCTGCCGGCCGAAGCCGAAGCTGAGGTCCGCCGGGCCCCCGGCCAGGGCGTTGCGCAGGTGGAAAGTCGGCGTCGTCGGCGGGACCGGGGTGCCCGGGAAGCTGTACCAGTCCGAGAGAAGCCCCCAGTCCAGCCGGAACTCGTCGCCGGTCAGCTCCACGGTCCGCGATGATCCGACGATCCGTACCGTCCGGGCCCGCCCGCCGTCCTCGCCGAGCCCGTTGCGCGCGGTGACCTGAATCGAGGTCAGCGAGCCCACGCCATACGCCGACTGGATGCTGGAGACGGGGATCGAATCGGTCCAGTCGTGGTACGGCGAGGCCGCGTCTCCCGCGTCGGAAACGGCCGGGAAGTCCCCGCCCGCGGTGTGGCCGCCGGTCGACGAGCTGAACTCGGCGCGGGCGATCGCGCCGTTGCCGAAGCGGATGACGTCCTCCGCGGTGGCCGAGATCGCGGCGTCGGTCCGGTAGTCCTCCTGGCTGACCCGGTTCCGGCCGGCGCCGGAGTAGACCTGGCAGGACGTCGTGTCACAGGTCTTGGCGTAGCCGTAACGATTCTCCGAGTAGGCGTAGGACCGGGCCGCCACGGCCTGCGCGCGCAGGGCCGCCGCGCCGCCGGAGTCCGCCCAGCTGGCCGGGGACTCCTTGGGCACCACCGAGCGCAGGTAGTCCTCCATGAGCACGCTGTTGACGGTCCGCGGACTTCCCTCGAACTGCGCCATGGACAGCGTCCCGCGGTACTGGATCGTGTCGCCGCCCGAGCAGATCGCGAGCAGGGCCGACTGGTCGTTGCCCGGGCTGCTCACCGTCGACGTGACCTTCGACGACGAGCGGACCCGAGGCGTCGCGTCGGAGCCGGTGCAGCCGTACATGGGCGTGATGGTGAACTGCCCGTCGCTGCGCAGCTCGATCCGGGCCGCCGAACCACCGGCGACGCGCACGTCGGCGACGGTGAAGTCGCGGTTCGACGTGACGAGCAGGTCGCGACCGTCCTGGTAGAGCAGCCGCACCGTGATCCGGCTGTTCGGCTGTCCACCGAGGTCGGTGTTGGAGTAGTAGTGCCCGACGATCTGCTCGTGCGACCAGCCGTGGTCCGTGGCGTAGCCGTAGGCACCCCACTGCCCCATCCCGCGGCCGTGCCCATAACCGTGTCCGGTCAACTGCACGCTGGACGTCGGGTACGCAGCCGGCTCGGCGCCCGGCGGGGCAGTCGGTTCGGCGGCTAGCGCATCTGCGGCCGCCGCGGCGTCAGGCGCCAGGTCCGCGTCCTGCGCCGTCGCCGGCAGCGCGGAGAGGACTCCTGCGACGAGGGCCGTGATGACGGCGAGTGGGAAGAGGCTTCGGCGCATGAGTTCCCCGGAGTCTGAAGTGGCCTTGGGACCGGCGTGGCGACAGTGACAGAAGGCACTATGACCTAACGTGAAGTGCTTGCCTACCCGTCCGCGGATCGGGGCTGTTACGAGCTTCCGCGCTCGGCGCGGATCCGGCGTACGACGTCGCGGACGGCCGCCCGCCAGTCCGGCAGCGCGGTGAGCCCCGCGGCCACCCAGTCGGTGTTGCTCAGGACCGAGTACGCCGGTCGGGGTGCGGCCCGGGACATCTCGGCGCTGGTCGCGGTCTGGACCCGGTCGGGATCCGCCCCGGCGACCTCGAACACCGCCCGAGCGAGGCCGTGCCATGTGGTGACGCCGCCGCCCGTGCAGTGGTAGATCCCCTCCGGCGCCGCCGAGTGGCCCAGTTCGACGAGGCCCCGGGCCAGGTGCGCGGACCAGGTCGGCGACCCGTGCTGATCGTCGACCACCTGCACGGTCTCCCGCTCGGTCTCCAGCCGGAGCATCGTGTCGACGAAGTTGCCCCCGTGGGTGCTGAACACCCACGCCGTACGCACGATCCGGGCCGGGGTAGGCCCGGCGAGGACCGCTGACTCACCCAACAGCTTCGACCTCCCGTACGCCGTGGCCGGGCTGGGTGGGTCCTCGGGGCGGTACGGCGTCCGGCTGGTGCCGTCGAAGACGTAGTCGGTCGACAGCTGCATTAACCGGGCCCGACCGGCCGCGGCCGCGCTGATCCAGCCGGGGGCGTGCCCGTTCACGACGGTGGCCAGGCCCTCGTCGGTCTCGGCCGCGTCGACGGCGGTGTACGCCGCGGCGTTCACGATGACGCCGTCCTCCCCGGCCTGCACCCAGTGCGTAATCCTCGCGCGGACCGCGGCCTCGTCGGTGAGGTCCAGCTCCCGGCGGGTCAGGCCGGTGACGTCCTCGCCGGCCAGCGCGCTCAGCAGGTCGCGGCCGAGCTGCCCGCCGGCCCCGGTGACCAGCCAGCGCATCATGCCTGGTTCTTCAGCGGTTCCCACCAGCTCCGATTGTCCCGGTACCACTGGACGGTCTCGGCCAGACCGTCCTCGAAGCCGACCCGCGGCTGGTAGCCCAGCGCGGCCAGCTTTCCGAAGTCCAGGGCGTAGCGCCGGTCGTGCCCGAGCCGGTCCTCGACGTAGTCGACCCGGTCCCAGCCGGCGTCGCAGGCCTCCAGCAGCAGCGCGGTCAGCTCCTTGTTCGTCAACTCCCGGCCACCGGCGATGTTGTAGAACTCCCCCGGTCCACCGTCGGTCAGCACCAGCGCGATCCCGCGGCAGTGGTCGTCGACGTGCAGCCAGTCGCGGACGTTGAGGCCGTCGCCGTACAGCGGGACGTTCTGGCCGTCGATGAGGTTCGTGACGAACAGCGGGATGACCTTCTCCGGGTACTGGTAGGGCCCGTAGTTGTTGGAGCAGCGGGTGACCGACAGGTTCAGGCCGTAGGTCACGACGTACGCCCGGGCTAGCAGGTCGGCGCCGGCCTTGGCCGCGGAGTACGGCGAGTTGGGCTCCAGGATGTGCTCCTCGGTCCACTCGCCGACCGGGATGCTGCCGTAGACCTCGTCGGTCGATACGTGCACGACGCGCGGTATGCCGTGCCGCAGCGCGGCCTCGAAGACCTGCTGGGCGCCGAGGACGTTGGTCAGGACGAACGTGCTCGCCCCGGTGATGGAGCGGTCGACGTGTGACTCGGCGGCGAAGTTGACGATGGCGTCGTGCCCGGGGACCACCGCGTCCAGGTCCTCGGCGGAGACGATGTCCCCCTTGGCGAAGCGGTAGCGCGGGTGCTGCTCGACCGCCGTGAGGTTGGCCAGGTTGCCGGCGTACGTGAGCTTGTCGAAGACGGTGACCTCGGCGCCCTCCAGGCCGGGGTAGCCATCGGTCAGGAGGGTCCGGACGAAGTGGGAGCCGATGAAACCGGCGCCGCCGGTGACGAGCAGTCGCATGTGGCCAGGGTATCGACGGCAGCGATCAGCGCCCGTACGCCGCCAGCTGGTCGGGCAATGAGGGCCCGGCCTGCAGCGCCTCCGGGTCGAGCAGCCGGAGCAGCAGATCGTGGTGCGGACCCGCGATCCGTCTACGTCGATCGCGAACTCGTTCCACAGGAACGGCGGGTCGAGCGGGCAGAGGATGCCGAGATGGTCCTGGAGGCCGGTGAGCGTCGTGACCCGGGTCAGCACGCCGCCAGGGTCGACTGCGACGATCGGTTTCCGTCGGCGTCGTCGCCACGGCAGCGCTGTCCACGGTCCTGTCGACGACAGCGACACCGTCCTGGGCCGGCGAGCCACGGTGGGCGGACGTCGAGCCCCGCGCCTACGAAGGCCTGCTCACCGCCGTCGATCCGAGCACCGGAACGGTGCACGTCGCAGGGACTGGCTCCCTCGCATTCGACTCCGTACACGCAGGACCTCGTGATGCTGTCGTACGCGCCTACGGGAGAGTTGCTGCGGACGCGCAAGTGGTACCTCGCCGGCGAGAACGAGGTCGAAACTCCCGTCGGGATCGGTGGACCCTGTCACCGGGACGGTGTACGTCGCTGTCCGGATCTCCGACCTCGGCTACTCGGCCGTTCTGTCGTATGCACGGGACGGTCGGCTGAACTGGGTTCCGCCGCTCCCGGCGGAGGACACGAGGGGCTACGGCCTGTCGGACGTGGAGGTAGATCCGGTCACCGGGAACGTCTATCTCAGCGGCAACGTCGAGGAGTTCGACCTGCCGACCGGCTTCGTCATCGGCTACGACGCTCGCGGCCGCTATCTCTGGCAGCAGCGGGTCGCCCACGGCTCGGGCTGGGTATCGGCCAGCGAGGTCGCGGTCGACCCCGTTCGTGGGCTGGTCTACCTGGGCGGCAGCGGCCAGGCAGGCATGTCGGTCTTCGCCTTCGACCGGGCCGGCAAACGGCTGTGGGACGCCACCACGCCCGCGGCCACCCCTCTGGTGGGTATGCCGGTCGATCGGCGATCCGGCACCGTTTACCTGGGCGGGCAGGCCGGGTTCCTCGATTCCAGCGATTACCTGACGGTGGCGTATTCACCCACGGGTGCTCAGCGCCGGTCGCGGGTCGAGGACACCGGGTCCGCGGACGAACCCGCCGGGCTCGACGTCGACTCCCGGACCGGATCTATCGTGGTCGCCGGCTTCACCGCCAACAGTGATGGCGCGGCCGACTACTGGACGGTGGCGTACTCCTCCGCCGGCGAGGTTCTGTGGCGGCAGCGCTACGACAGCGCGGACCAGGAGATCGACAGACCCACGGCGATCGCCGTTGACGGCAAGCGAGGGATCGTGTACGTCACCGGCATCAGCGATTCCTCGACGGCCCTGGGTGACGAGGAAACCGTGGCCACGGTGGCGTACTCGACGAGCGGACAGCTGCTTCGCGTCGACCGGTACGGCGTAGCCGACACCGTCAACCGCGTGCACGACATCGCCGTCGATCCGATCCACGGGTCGGTCGCCGTGACGGGGTCGACCGGTCCGATCTACGACGACGACTCGGACTTGCTCACGCTGGCCTACCCGCCCGCACGCTGAGCATCGTGGTTTCGTCGGACAACCCGACGGGGGGCTTGCCGGCCCTTTGAGCACCGCGACCGCCGGTCGTTTGTGGCAGTTCGCTCGGCTCGCTCGCTCTACGCCTCGCCAGCCAACTGTGCGGCTACCCGGTGAACCACCCATCGGCCAATGGCCGACGTCTCAGCGGCCAGCGCCTCCTGGCCCCCGGGAACGCCGAGCACTTGAGCGAGTAAACCGTCGTCGCGGCAGACGTCGCGAAGCAAGCCGGCGAAGTCTTCAGCCGAGGCTTTCTGCAGCCCAACCGGTCGACGAGAAGCAGGATGTCGTCGGTGTCCTGCCGACGATTGGCGACCAGTTTCATCGCGAGCAGGTGACGAGGCGGCGCGACATGGATCGACAACCCGGGCTCGGCAGACGGCTCCAAGGCCTGCGCCGGTGGAGGCGGCACCCATGGTCGTACGGCCTGGCTCAGCCAGTTCGCCGGCAGGCCTTCATCGCCCGCCAGCGCTCGCGCCTCCTCCATCACCCGCTCGTCGGAGGCGAGCGCATCGATGTCCATGGTCCGGCGGGTGTCGTTGATCGTCAGGGCGATCGCGATGCCACCGACCACGTACAGGCTTGCCGCCACACCTCGCCGACGCAGCCGTCCATCGAGCTCGGCAAAGAGCTGCTCGGCACGACGGCGGTCCAGTTCGACGGCCGGCCCCCTGCTCACAACGTGACCAGGTCTCGCGGATTCACATAGATGTTGCGTGCGGCCAGCCAGGCGGGGGTCCGTTCGCGGATCTCGTCCTCGGTCAGCCGAGGACTGTCGAGAATCCACGGCTGTGGCAATGCCGGTCGGTCCGTCCATGCCGGTGTGGCCAGGCCGAGCGCCTCGAACTCGTGAGCCGCGAGGACCGCCAGCAGCGCATCCCACCGGCGATCGCCGGTCGACCGCGGGGCAGCTGCCCAGGCCGCAGCGAGGTTCGGTCGTGATGTCAGCAGCGCCCGCAGGTGATCGCGACCCTGAAGCACCAGCTTGAACGCGTGCATCTCCTGGCCACGCGCGACGGCTGCGGCCACGGTTTCGGCAGTCCGCGGCGCAGTCATCCAGCCGGATCTCCGTGCGCCACGCAGGGCCTGAGCGATGCGCAATGCGCGCAGGAACAGGGTCGCCGAGGGGGAAACCTTGCCCGAGCGGTAGGTCGACAACCGTGACGCCGACGTACCCAACGCGACGGCGAATGCGTTCTGGCTGAGGCCGCTGTCCGAGAGGGCCTTGTCCAGGGCATCGCGGCAGGCTCGCTGGTCGACATCCACGGGGGCTACCTTATCTGATCCGATAAGGCCGGTCGGCCGAGCGCCACCCGTGCGGGGGTCGCACCTCCCGCGATCGGCCGGTGGACTGACTTACTGTGGCCACGATGAGCGACCCCCGCCCGCTGCCGCGGCGGCTGGACCCGCGGGAGCGTCCGGCCAGACGACGCGCGCACACCGTGGCCACGGTGCTGCGGGTGATTGCGGCCAGCCTGTCGGTAGTGCTCCTGCTCGGCTCGGGCTGGGTCTGGTACCTGCGCGGTACGGCGGAGCAGAACCTCACCCGCACCGACGCCCTCCCGGCCGACGGCAACAGCGACGCCGCGGGTATCGACGGCGGCGCTACCAACATCCTGCTGGTCGGCAGTGACAGCCGGGCCGGGGCCAGCCAGGAGGAGCTGCGCGAGAAGCTGCGCACCGGCGACAGCGGCACGATGAACACCGACACGATGCTCGTGGTCCACATCCCCGGCGACGGCAGCCGGGCCTCGGTGATCTCCTTCCCGCGGGACTCCTACGTGGAGATCCCCGGCTACGGCGAGCACAAGCTCAACGCCGCCTACTCGCTGGGCTACAACTCCCTCGACGCCGAGGCCAGCACCGAAGACCGCGACGCGGCCGGCGCCCAGCAGCTGGTCCGCACGATCAGCTCGCTGTCCGGCGTCCAGATCGACAACTACGTGCAAGTCGACCTGCTGGGCTTCTACAACCTGACCCAGGTGGTCGGCGCGGTCGAGGTCAACCTCTGCGCGGCGGTCCAGGACTCCTTCAGCGGGATCGACCTGCCGGCCGGTGTCCAGGAGATCGAAGGCGCGGACGCGCTGGCCTTCGTCCGGCAGCGGCAGGGCCTGCCCAACGGTGACCTGGACCGGATCGTGCGCCAGCAGGCGTTCATCGGCGGGGTGGTGCGCAACCTGCTCAGTGCGGGCGTGCTGCTCAACCCGCTCAAGCAGCGCGACCTGGTGGAGGCGGCCTCGCAGTCGCTGACCGTCGACTCCGAACTCGACCTGCTCGACCTCGCCCAGCAGCTGCAGAACCTGGTCGCGGGAAACGTCGAATTTCTCACCGTGCCCGTCGCGGACCCCAACGGGCGGATCGACGGCTCCAGCGTCGTCGTCCTCGAGGAGCCGGACACGATCGTCGCCTTCTTCGCGGCGCTCGACGGGGAAACCGAGCCGGACGAGCCTGCGGACACGGCGACCGTCGAGCCCGCCGAGGTCACCGTGGAGATCTACAACGGCGCGGGGATCGGCGGGCTGGCCGCCGAGGCGCAGGCCGCGCTGGAGGAACTCGGGTACGGCATCGGCACGGTGGGCAATGCCGACAGCAGCGACTACACCACGAGCGAGATCCGCTACGGAGCCGACGCCGCGGCCCAGGCCCGCACGGTCGCCCTCGTGGTGCCCGGAGCGCGGCTGGTCGAGCAGGACGACCTCGGCGACCGCGTGCAGTTGGTCCTCGGCAGCGACTTCACCGGCATCGGGCAGGAGACGACCGCCCCACAGGACGATCCGCCCAGCGGCAACCAGGACCGGCCGCGTACCGCCGCCGACACCTCGTGCATCAACTGATGTCGCCGATCACCGCTCTGCTCGATCGCCGGGTGGCCGCGGACGGCGCCGCGCCGCTGATCACGTACTACGACGACGACACCGGCGAGCGCACCGAGCTGTCCGCTGTCACGCTGGCCAACTGGGTGGCCAAGACGGCAAACCTGTGGCAGGACGGCCTCGACGTCGAGCCCGGGCAGCGCGTCGCAGTCCTGCTGCCGCCGCACTGGCAGACCGCGGCGGTACTCCTCGGTGCCTGGGCGGTGGGCGCGACGGTCACCGAGACTCTCCCCGCCAGCGCGGTGGCCACCGATGAGGGACGGCTGGCCGAGGTGCTCGATGAGGACGGGGCTCCAGCGGTGCTCGGTTTGTCGCTGCACCCCTTGGTCGCTCGACTGCCGCGGCCTTGGCCGGGGGTCACCGACTTCGCCGATGCCCTCCTGTACGGCGACGAGTTCGTTGCCTACACACCGCCCGATCCGGCGGCCGTGGCACTCGAGGCGGGCAGCCTCATGCTGACCGCGGCCGGCCTGGTCGATGCGGCCGCTGCGTTTGTCACGCAGCTGGAACTGTCCGCCACGGACCGGCTGCTGGTCGATGTCGACCTGGCCAGGGACGCCGGGCCGGTCGCATGGCTGCTGGCTCCACTGGCGGCTGGAGCGTCCATCGTGTTGTGCCGCAACGCCGATCCGGCCGCGCTGCCGCGACGCGCCGAGAGCGAGCGGGTGACCGTCACGTTGGGCCTGCACGTCGACGGCGTCCGGGCGGCCGGCGGCTGAGTCATTCCCCAGGGGGCTCACGCCCCCCGGACCCCTGCTCAGGGGGGCGCCGCCCCCCTGACACCCCCCGCCGGGGGCGCGGCCCCGAACCGCGGGGAACCGCAACGCTCTACCATCCGGACTCGGGCAGCACCGCTCGGATCGTCAGGAGGACGTGTGGACAAAGTCGTCGGCAGCCCGGCCGAAGCCGTCTCCGACATCCCCGACGGCGCCTCGCTCGCGGTCGGCGGGTTCGGCCTGTGCGGCGTACCGATCCAGCTCATCGCCGCACTGCACGAGCACGGCGTCGGCGACCTGGAGACGGTGTCCAACAACTGCGGAGTCGACGGGGAGGGCCTGGGCGTCCTGCTCATGGCCAAGCGGATCCGCAAGACCACCGGCTCCTACGTCGGGGAGAACAAGGAGTTCGAGCGGCAGTTCCTGCAGGGCGAGCTCGAGGTCGAACTGACCCCGCAGGGCACGCTCGCGGAGCGGCTGCGCGCCGGTGGCGCCGGCATCCCGGCGTTCTTCACCCCGGCCGGGGTCGGTACCCAGGTCGCCGAGGGCGGCATCCCGTTGCGCTACAACACCGACGGCACCGTCGCGCAGGCCAGCGAGCCCAAGGAAGTCCGGGTCTTCGACGGCGTCCAGTACGTCCTGGAGCGCAGCATCGTCACCGACTACGCGCTAGTGCGGGCGGCCAAGGGCGACCGGCACGGCAACCTGGTCTACGACTTCTCCGCGCGCAACTTCAACCCGCTGTGCGCCATGGCCGGCCGCATCACCATCGCCGAGGTCGAGGAACTCGTCGAGCCCGGCGAGCTCGACCCCGTCGACGTCCACACGCCGGGCGTCTTCGTCCAGCGGGTGGTGGTCGTCGGCGAGGACGGCAAGCGGATCGAACGCCGGACCGTTCGCAGCCGCACCGAGGAGAGCTGACATGGCGCTGAGCCGCACCGAACTCGCGGCCCGGGTGGCCCAGGAGCTGCACGACGGGCAGTACGTCAACCTCGGCATCGGCCTGCCGACCCTGGTCCCGAACTATGTTCCGGACGGAGTTCATCTCGTCCTGCAGAGCGAGAACGGCATCCTCGGCGTCGGCCCGTACCCCTACGACGAGGACGTCGACCCCGACCTGATCAACGCCGGCAAGGAGACCGTGACCGTCCTGCCGGGGGCGAGCTTCTTCGACTCGGCCCTGAGCTTCGGGATGATCCGCGGCGGGCACATCGACGTGGCCATCCTCGGGGCCATGCAGGTGTCCCGCCACGGCGACCTGGCCAACTGGATGATCCCCGGCAAGGTGGTCAAGGGCATGGGCGGGGCGATGGACCTGGTCCACGGCGCCAAGCGGGTGATCGTGATGATGGAGCACGTTGCGCGCGACGGGTCGCACAAGATTCTCGAGGAGTGCACGCTGCCGCTGACCGGCCGGACGTGCGTGCAGCAGGTGGTCACCGACCTGGCCGTCATCGACGTGACCGACGAGGGGCTGGTGCTGCGCGAGCTGGCGCCTGGCGTCCGGCTGGACGACGTGCGCGCGGCGACCGGCGTGGAGCTGCTGGTCGCCGACTCGCTGACTGAGGTGCAGGTCTGACGACTGCCCCGCCCGGCTCCGTCCAGTCCGCTCCTGTTGTGTGCTCCCGGCCGGAGCCGGGCTCATGACCTTCTCGGTCGTCGCCCGCGACCGTGAGACGGGCCGGCTGGGGGTGGCGGCGGCCAGCGCCGTGCTCGCGGTCGGCCGCACAGTTCCGTGGGCGCGAGCCGGGGTCGGGGTGGTGGCCACCCAGGCCTTCCCCAACCGCGGGTTCGGCCCCGTCGGCCTGCGGTCGCTCGCCCAGGGTCGACCCGGGCCGGCCGTGCTGGCCGCGCTGCTGGCCGCGGACCCGCAGCGGGCCGACCGCCAGGTCGCCGTCCTCGACGCCTCCGGTGCGGTGGCAGCCTGGACGGGCGGCGGCTGCATCCCCGCCTGCGCGGACGTGCAGGGCGAAGGGTTCAGCGTCCAGGGCAACATGCTGGCCTCGCGCAGCGTCGTACCGACGATGGCAGCGACGTACGCCGGGACCGGCGGCGGCCTCTCCGCCCGGCTGCTCGCCGCCCTGGTGGCCGCGGACGAGGCCGGTGGCGACATCCGCGGTCGCCAGTCCGCCGCGCTGCTGATCGTCGGACCCGAGCGGGACGACGACACGCAGCCCGTCGAGGTCGACCTGCGGGTCGACGACCACGCGGACCCGATCGGCGAACTCCAGCGGCTGACGGCCTTGCAGCGGGCCCTGGAGGACGGGGACTGGGAGACGCTGCAGCACGCGGCGTACGGCGGGCTGCGCGAGTTGTACTCGGCCCTGGCCGCGGCCCGTCGCGGCGACGTGGACCAGGCCCGGTCGGCGCTGAACCTGCTGCGCCGGGAACCCGGCTGGGACGCGCTGCTGCGCCGGATGCGGGCGGCGGGCCGGCTCGACCACGCCGGCGAGTTGCTCGACTGATGGCCGGCAACCGCGAGGGCTCCATCCCGCTGGCCGCCTGGGTCGCCCTCGGCGCGTTCGTCGCGCTGCTCACCTTCTGGGCGATCATGACCCCGGCCTACCGCGCGCCAGACGAGCCGCAGCACGTCAGCGCGGCGCTCGGGATCGCGCAGGGCGAGGGCTGGCCGCGGCCCGCCGCGGCCGAGATCGACCCGGGCGTGCTGCGCAGCGCGGTCCTGGCCGGCTTCCTCACCACGCCGGACCAGCCGACGTCGCGCGGCAACACGCTGCCCGGCGTGCACGTCGCGACCGGCCGGAGCACGCCGCCGCTGTACAGCGCGGTCGGGCCCACCCCGGTCGACCAGCGCCCGCCGTACGACGCCCTCGAGGGCCCGACCGGCTTCACCAACCAGATGACCCAACATCCCCCGGGTTACTACGCCGCCCAGGCCGCGGTGTACATCGCGCTCGGCGCGGACGACTGGCGTTGGGACCGCCAGCTGATGCTCATGCGGCTGGTCAGCGTGGCCATGGTGGGCTGGCTACCGCTGCTGGCGTTCCTGACCGCGCGCCGGTTGTCCGGGTCGGCCGTCGTCGGCAGCGCGGCGGCGTACTTGCCCCTGGCCGTCCCGCAACTGGCGCACGTGGGATCCAGCGTCGGCAACGACGCGCTCGTGATCCTGCTCGGGGCGGTGCTCGTCACGGCGCTGACCTACCTGCTGACCGGTTCCCGACATGCGCTGACCCTCGTCGCGGTGGCGGTGTCCCTGGGTCTGGGCCTGCTGACCAAGGGCCTGGTGCTCCCGCTCGTGCCGGCCACGGCGGTGGCCCTCGTCCTCGGGCTGCGCCGCACCGGCCTGAGCTGGTCGGCGACGGCCCTGCGCAGCCTGCTCACGCTGACCGGCGCCTTTGTGATCGGCGGCTGGTGGTGGCTGCTGAACCTGCTGCGCTACGGCACCCTGCAACCGAACGGTCAGGGCGTCGACCGGCCTCGGGCCGCCCCGTCGGTCGGCGTGCTCGACTTCGCCGGCCGTTTCGTCGAGCAGGTGAACACCAGCTTCTGGGGCAACTTCGGCTGGCTGGAGCTGCCGCTGCCGGGGCTGGTCACGACCGGCCTGGCCGTCATCGCGGCAGTGCTCGTCGTCGCCGCGTTCGCCGACCGGGCGGCGCGGGTCCCGCTGCTCGTCCTGGGCCTGCTGCCGCTGGTGTCGGTGGTCGCGTTGTTCGTGTCGCTGTACGCCGTCCACCTGCGTGACGGCCGCTTCAACGGAACCCAGGGCCGCTACCTGTTCGGCTCCCTCCTGGTGCTGCTGGCCGCCGCCGCGATCGGCGGGTCCGTCCTGGGCCGGCTGGCCAGAGTGCCCGACCGGTGGCTGGTCCCGCTCGTGGCGCTCGGGTGTGCCGCCGTCGCGGCGTACGGCGGGTGGACGGCCTTCGCCGGTTTCTACCTCGACACGGGCATCGACCGGTCGGCGGCCTGGGCCACGATGACGGCCTGGTCGCCCTGGCCGGGTTGGCTGGTCACGGCACAGCTGGCGCTCGTGCTCATCTTGCTCGTCGCCGGCCCGGTGTCTGCGATGCTGACCGCGCCTGCACGTCGGGGCCCTGTCGACCACGGAGGTACTGCGTGACCCGGGTGGGAGTGCCCCGCGAGTCCGGCGAGGGCGAGCGACGGGTGGCGCTGGTACCCAAGATCGTCAGCGCGCTCACCGGCAAGGGACTGGAGATCGTCGTCGAGGCGGGAGCCGGTGAGTCCGCGCTCGTGCCGGACACGGCGTACGAGGAGGCCGGTGCGTCCATCGGCGACCCCTGGGGCTGCGATGTCGTCCTCAAGGTGGCCCCGCCCACCGAGGACGAGATCGGCAAGTTGCGCCAGGACGCCGTGCTCATCGGGTTCCTGGCCCCCAGGAGCAAGCCGGAGACGATCGAGGCGCTCCGGGCGGCCGGGGTGACGGCGTTCGCGATGGAGGCGGTCCCGCGGATCTCCCGGGCCCAGTCCATGGACGCGCTGTCCTCCCAAGCCAACGTGGCCGGCTACAAAGCGGCGCTGCTCGCGGCCGACCTGTCCACGCGCTTCTTCCCGATGCTGACCACGGCGGCCGGGACGGTGAAGCCGGCCACCGTGCTCGTGCTCGGCGTCGGGGTGGCCGGCCTGCAGGCGCTGGCGACGGCCAAGCGGCTCGGTGCGCGGACGACGGGGTACGACGTCCGCCCCGAGGTCGCCGACCAGGTCCGCTCGCTCGGCGCCCAGTGGCTCGACGTCGGGATCGACGCGAGCGGTGAAGGCGGTTACGCGCGCGAGCTGAGCGAGCAGGAGCGGGCCGACCAGCAGCAGCAGCTGACCGAGGCGACGTCGACGTTCGACGTGGTCATCACCACGGCCCTGGTCCCCGGCCGGCCGGCACCGCGGCTGGTCACCGCGGCCGCCGTCGAGGGGATGCGCCCGGGCAGCGTGGTCGTCGACCTGGCCGGGGAGACCGGCGGCAACTGCGAGCTGACCGAGCCGGGGCAGACGGTGGTCAAGCACGGCGTCACGATCGCCTCGCCGCTGAACCTGCCCGCGGCCATGCCCGAGCACGCCAGCGAGCTGTACGCCCGCAACGTCTCGGCGCTGCTGGAGCTGATGCTGGACGACGACGGCGCGCTGGCGCCCGACTTCGGTGACGAGGTCCTGGCCAAGAGCTGCGTCACTCGCGAGGAGAACCACTGATGGACGCCGGGCTCTTGGCCAACCTCGCAATTCTGGTCCTGGCCGGGTTCGTCGGCTTCGCGGTGATCTCCAAGGTGCCCAACACCTTGCACACGCCGCTGATGTCCGGCACCAACGCCATCCACGGCATCGTGCTGCTCGGCGGCATCGTCGTGCTCGGCCAGCTCGAGGACCCCCCGATCCTGGACCAGGTGCTGCTGGTGATCGCCATCGCGTTCGGGACGATCAACGTCGTCGGCGGCTTCCTGGTCACCGACCGGATGCTCGGGATGTTCAAGGGCCGGCAGCCACCCAAGGGTGACGCCAAGGCGACCGGGGCCTCGTCGTGACCACCGTCGTCGCGCTGCTGTACATCGTCGCCTTCGGACTGTTCATCCTCGGCCTGTCGGGACTGACCGGCCCGCGCACCGCGGTCCGCGGCAACCTGATCGCCGCCGGCGGCATGGCCCTCGCCGTGATCGCCACGGTCCTGCTACCCGACACCCAGAACTGGCTGCTCATCGCCCTCGGGCTGGTCCTCGGCACGCTGGTCGGCGTGCCCGCGGCACGGCAGGTCAAGATGACCGCGATGCCGCAGATGGTGGCGCTGTTCAACGGCGTCGGCGGCGGAGCGGTCGCGCTGATCGCCTGGTCGGAGTTCCGCAGCACTGACGGGTTCACCGGCGAACCGGCGTACGTCGTCATCGGCTCGCTGTTCGCCGCGATCGTGGGGTCGATCTCGTTCTGGGGTTCGCTGGTCGCCTTCGGCAAGCTCCAGGAGATCCTGCCCGGCCGCCCGATCGGGCTGGGCAACGCCCAGGTGCTGCTCAACGGCACCCTGTTCGCCGGTGCCGTGGCCGCGGCCGTGGTCGCCGGCCTCGGCGGGGCCAGTGAGCTGTGGATCGTGCTGGTGCTCGTTCTCGCGGCGGTGCTCGGGCTGTTCGTCGTGCTGCCGATCGGCGGCGCGGACATGCCAGTGGTCATCTCGCTGCTCAACGCGATGACCGGGCTGTCCGCGGCCGCGGCCGGACTGGCGCTGGACAACACCGCGATGATCGTGGCCGGCATGATCGTCGGCGCCTCCGGCTCGATCCTGACCAACCTGATGGCCACGGCGATGAACCGGTCGATCCCGGCCATCGTCCGGGGCGGCTTCGGCGGTGGCGGCTCCGCGCCCGGCGGGGGCGAGGACGGCGACCGGACGGTCCGCTCCACCAGTGCCGCCGACGCGGCGATCCAGATGGCCTACGCCAACCAGGTCATCGTCGTACCCGGTTACGGCATGGCGGTCGCCCAGGCCCAGCACGCGGTCAAGGACCTGGCCGCGCTGCTGGAGAGCAAGGGCGTCACCGTGCTCTTCGCGATCCACCCGGTGGCCGGCCGGATGCCCGGGCACATGAACGTGCTGCTCGCCGAGGCCGACGTCTCCTACGAGGTGCAGAAGGAGATGGACGACGTCAACGGCGAGTTCGCCCGCACCGATGTGGCCCTGGTGATCGGCGCGAACGACGTGACCAACCCGGCCGCCCGCAACGACCCCAGCTCCCCCATCCACGGCATGCCGGTGCTCAGCGTCGACGAGTCCCGCTCGGTCATCGTGCTGAAGCGCTCGATGAACTCCGGCTTCGCCGGCATCGACAACCCGCTGTTCTACGCCGAGGGCACGTCGATGCTCTTCGGTGACGCCAAGAAGTCGGTGATGGCGCTGACCGAGGAACTCAAAGCCCTCTGAGCGACGGCGAAAATGCCCGGCTGACCAGGCCTTTCACTTGCGTACGAAAGTACTTGTGAGCCTTGTCACACGTATCTCGGCGTGGCTACTCTCCGCAGTGC
>Ga0183260_10000874_pt1 | contig 25628 bp, 23 predicted proteins | sample AntDrymUQ4972206_2_FD_129768 | JGI IMG/M metagenome (GOLD analysis project Ga0183260, IMG submission 129768) | Polar desert sand microbial communities from Dry Valleys, Antarctica - metaG UQ497 (22.06) (version 2) (version 2) | ecosystem: Environmental > Terrestrial > Soil > Desert | place... | reverse complement strand
TTGACGCCACAGCCAAGTCTCTGAAGTAGCGAAAGTCTTCAGGCGATCAGCCCGAGGAGATGATTCCCACGAAGTTGCCACTAGCTCTTCCACTCCGACTTTTGCATGAAGCAACCGTATATTTTCAGGGAGTGCGTCGCCACGAACCTGCTGCGTATTCGTCCAGCTAACAGCTTCTTCGTTTAAGCTGTGGACATAGCGTTCATAATGGCTAACTAGCAGTACAACACTGGCCCGCCCCACGGCACGTGTAACACCAGGATCTTGTGGTGTTGCGCCAGATGGGCTTGGATTGGCCGATTGGAGTGATACAACTTCTTCAATTGCAGCCTCTAGGGCGAGAAGAGCTTGGGATGGCATGCTGACTAGGACTGCTCTTCTGACAAGCGCTCAAATGCATCTCCGACATCTTTGGGAATGTTTAGGCTGACTCCAGAGCGGCGCAATGCCTCAGAAACACCATGCACTCGGGTGAGGGTACGTGATCTGTCACCAGTGGCTCGTCTGATGGAATCGAGGAATTCTTCGTCTTCATATAGTGCAGCCAGGCTCTTAAGAATCTGGGTCCTCTTAGAGGACAGATGGGACTCGTCTGTCCACGAAAACGAAAGCATCTGTGCATCAAACAACGCACGGTTGACGGTGCGTTCTACAGGGACACCGTACTGGTTGGTCAGTCTAAACGCACTTGTCCCCAGAATAGACCGTACCCTCGCAATAGTTTCTTCGAAGGTGGATCGAAGTTCCTCTAACACTCCATCGCTGGCGTTCTGAAACCGTTTCATGTAGTCGTTTAGGAACACCTTGAGGGACGGGGAATACTTCGCCAACCCGTCCAGAAAGGCAAGGAATCTCAATATGAGTTCCTCGTCAACCATCCTCTTTCGAGGGGCTCTTGTTCCGAGTATTGCTCGGAAGTCATCGTTGTGTGGAAGTTGGCGAAGTAATCGATTGAACTCTCCTCGATACAGCGAGTTCCTCAATTCTTGGGCATTTAGCGCAAGCGACCCCGTGTTGAGACGTTCAAAAACCTCAAATTTAATTTTGGGATGAGAATCAGGTGAGAGAACTACAGCTCTCATAGTTCGATGCAGAAGATAACGCTGTTCACGTTGCGGCAGCTGATGATATCTGAATCCCTTGAAATCTCCAAGGACCATGAGCGAACTCAGTCGAAACTCATTCTTCACAAATCGTACAACTGATTTTATTCGCTGGTGACCGTCAATAATTTCCCATTGCGCGTCCTCTGTCTCGGCGAAGTAGACCACTGGGATGGGAATATTAAGCAGCAACGACTCGATCAATCGACTGGCTCGCGCGTCGTCCCACACGTAGCCGCGCTGAATTTCAGGCAATTCAAGAATGCGATCATCCCACTGCTCAATGATTGTTTGAATCGACAAGTCATAAGCTTGTGTAACCACACGGCGTTCACTTAAGGGTATAGTGTAACTTTCGCCGACTTCGACCTCACCCAGATTTGTGTCTGGATTTAAGTTTGGAAGAATGGTCTCTTTGGGAGAGATAGTCACTCTTGTGTCCTTTGCGTTTGTTGCGGCCACATTTGTTGTCGAATAGATTCGGGCGCCGCCAGGGATGCTTTTTCCGCGCTCCCCTGTATCTCAGTCACAGATTGCACCTCCTCGACCAATCGGGAGAAGTTTCGCTGAATGGACAGTTCAGGTATCCGTACTGTAAGCAGTCGTTGCGCAGTGATAGGTACTTGGTTGCGGAGCGCCTGCTTCATAACCCTCTCGAGTTGCGTTTGAAAACTTGAGTGACGAAGGGCTGCCCAAAGGTACCTCGGATCAATATGGCCCAAGTCTGTTCGAAAAGCCGTCAATGATGTACCTATGAGCGCCCGCTCGAATATGCCTTCGTACAATCCTACCTTTCCCACAGTTGCGTTGTGTGCAAGAAGGACATCACCATATTCTAACCAACCATGCCGAAGCAGACTCGCCTTCTCAGGCAATAGCCACTTGATCTCGTCAAAGTCAAGAGTGCCTTCGTCAGTTACGCACGTAGCCGAAAGAAATGGGACCCCCTGGGTTCCAAAATCGGTTCCGCGAGGATACAACGATCCATGGTTGCCATCTTTGTGCAAGAGCAGCCAGTTCTTCTCCAGTAACTCTCCAATCGTAAATTCTTGGTAAGCGACTTTGTCGAACATGTCGTGGAAGAGGGCGGGGATGAGGTCGGCGGTGCGCTGATCGGCCTGGGCGCGGAGTTTGCGGATGGCGTCCGCCTCGTCCAGCATCCGCACGATCCGCTCTTGCTCGGCGAGCGGTGGGACGGGAATCTGGATGCGCATAGTACCGGATGCCTTGGCTCTCACCAAAGAACCACCCACACCGGCTACAGTCCTCATGAACTGTCCGTGAAAGATGTCAGAAAGAAAGAAGTATCTCAGGTAGTTTGGCAAAACGTCTGGATGTCGAAAGACTAACCATTCGCTTGACGCAAGCGAGCGCTCTTCGGCGCTGCTATCAACCACCCATGATCGCCGGATGTGGGGCACGATTCTTGAAACCATCGCATCACCCGGCTGCACTATCGGCTTGGACGATCCGATCTCCGCTCCTAGTTTGCGCTCCGGAATTCCAGAATCGTACGCAGGAATACTATAGAGATTGAAGCATTCTTCAGGACAATGGACCGGGTTGACAGCTCCTGTTCGAGGAGACAAGAAGTCACCCAACGGGCGCATCGGCCACTGGCTCATCGCTGGCCGCCGAGCTGGGCGAGCAAGGCTTCGCCGCGGGCGATGATCTCGCGCTCAATCGCGATCACTTCGCGGAGGATGGCGGCGGGGTCATCGTGGTGGACATCCTCGATCGTGACCGGTTTGTAGCGGCCAGCCGCGAGGCTGCCGTCGTTCTCGCGAATACGATCGATGGAAACGCGGTAGCTGTTCGGGCCTTCCTCACGGGTTGGCCATCTGGCGAAGAGGTCGGGAATGTCGTTGGCCGTGGTCGGGGTCCGCTTGTCGTCCAGCGAGTAGCCGTCTGCCGTGATGTCATAGAACCAGACCGACTCGGTCGTCTTCCCCGCCTCGAAGATCAGGACCGCCGTGCCGACACCCGAGTAGGGCTTGAAGACGCCGGATGGCAGCGAAACCAGGGCCTGCAACTCGCAGGTCGTCAGCAGCAGTTCCCGTATCTTCGTCTGCGCTCTGGCGGAGCCGAAAAGCACGCCGTTGGGTACGATCACACCGGCGCGGCCGCCCGGCGCGAGGTGATCGAGAAACCACTTCATGAACAGCAGTTCGGTGTTGCGGCTGGTGAGGTTGATGTCGGCGAGGATGCTTTCGGCTTCGATCTTCCCGGCGAACGGGGGGTTGGCGAGGATGACGTCGTATCTGGCGCCGGGGTATTCCCCGCGCTTGGTCGTGGTGAGCGGGTTGAAGTTCTCAAGTTGCGCCTTCTCCAACTGGTGCAGGTAGAGGTTCATGATCGCCAACTTCACCATGTTGGCGTCATTGTCGTAGCCGGTGAAGGCACGCTCTTCGAGGAAGGTTTCCTGGGCGCTGGTCAGCAAGTCGCCGAGCAGTTGGCCTTGAGCAAGATCCTCCGCTTTCGTGTGCTCGCGCAGGATGTGGTTGTAGGCGCTGACGAGGAATCCGCCCGTGCCGCAGGCGGGGTCGATGATCCGTTCGTGCGGCCGCGGACTAACGAGTTGGACGATGAGGTTGACGATGTGGCGCGGCGTCCGGAACTGGCCGTTGGTCCCCGATTGGGAGAGTTTGCTCAGGAGGTACTCATACATGTCGCCCTTGAAATCGCGGCCATCCTGGCCGATCAGGTCGATCGCGGCGATGCTCTGGACTATCGTCCGCAGGGTCGGGCGGTCGTAAATCTTGAGCGTGGCGTTGCGGAAGAGTTCCTTGCCGGTCTGGGTCAGATTGGGCAGGTCGTGGAGTTTCTCGATTGCGTCCCGGAGCGTGTTGTAGAGTTCGTCGCCGGTCAGCGTGACGAAGTTGCCCCAGGCGTAACGCGCCCATTCGCCGCCGAAAATCGGGGTGTAGCTGCCGCCGAGAACGCCGTACTGCTCGTCGCGTTCGGAGAGCAGCCGCAGGAAGAGCAGGTACGACAACTGCTCGATCGAGTCCATCGGATTGTTGACCCCGCCCGCCCACAGCGTGTCCATCCAGCGGTCGACCCTGGCTCGCATCCCGGACGAGAAGAAGTTGTCGCTTTCGGTTTGGGTGAGGATCGCGGTCTGGGCGTTGCCTTCGGTCATCGTCATGGGTGGTTCCTGTTTGTGTGCATGCGTCACGCTGCCGTTTTCGTCCTGGTGGCGCGAAGCGCCTCTTCGTCACCCTGAGCGGAGCGAAGGGTCCCCGCGCGAAGCGCTCGTCGTCGCAGTCGGCGTATCTACACCCTCATCGAACCAGTTCCATGCCAGGTCGTTCGAGCGCGGATTCTGCGTCTCGATCAGAGCGATCTTCTTCTGGCGGGTCTTGCCCTTTACTGCTTTCTCCCACGCAATGGCATCGTCCATGCGCGCGAACTCGGCGATATAGATCAACTTTGTGACGTCGTGTTGCTTGGTGAAGCCATCACGATAGTGGGTCTTGTGCTCCCATACACGGCGCTCAAGATTACTGGTCACGCCGATGTAGATGGTACGCGAGGCGCTGGTCATGATGTAGACGAATCCGGGCTTCACTCTCCTGACTCGTCCTTTCAGATGAGGTTTCGACTCGTCCGGAGTCCTATCGTAACGCCCAAATCGTCCGCTAACGCGGACCGGCTTCGCCCCTTCGGCTCCGCCTCAGGACAGGCTCGAGATTCCTCGTGCCTCGGAATGACGGTTGGGTGAGGCACGATCGGACGTTTCATCCCGGTTTCGCGGAGGCCGCCTTACCGTCACCCTGAGCGGAGCGAAGGGTCCCCGCGCGAAGCGCATCCGACACCGTCGGACTCCTGACCATACCGGAATGCGATCGTCCGCTGACGCGGACCGGCTTCGCCCCTTCGGCTCCGCCTCAGGGCAGGCTCGGGATTCCTCGTGCCTCGGAATGACAGTGTTAGGTGAGTCACGATTGGACATTTAGTCCCGGTCTCACTGCTAAGCGTCACCGTTACCCTTCGCTGGCGCTCAGAGTGACGATTTTAGAGTAGTGCGGCAAGTGGTGAAGGGCCAGCACAATCATTTTCACCCTACTGTCCGATCCTGAATGCTTGCTTAGTGGCCTGCACCAGCGGTGACTGACGCAGCGACTCGAACACGGCTTCGCGGTCGGTCAGCTTCGCCACCGCCGGAATGCCGCCCAGGCGCTGGAAGAGACTCTTCCCGAAGACCGCCTGGTAGTTCCTGTTCTCGAACGCGCTGAACGACGCCATGTCTTCCGCAATCAGCGCAGTCGTCGCCCGCAGGATTTTGGTCTCCGACACCCGCAGATCATATCGGGCGGCGATCGAATTGACGGTGTCGGCAATCACCTCTTCCTTTGAAGGGAGCGATTTCTTGCCGAGCGCGTTGTAGACGAAGGCCGGGGTTGGGGCCGGTACGCCGTAGGAAACGACCAGCTTGTCGGGAGAGTAGTAGTGCTCGGGCCGGTTGTAGAAGCGCTCCTGGATGATCGTTTCGATTGCGTCGTCGTCCTCGGCCTCAACCGCCTCTCCGAGGTCCGCGTTGTCTCTGGCGAATTCCTTGATGTCGCGCTCGAACGAGCCCCGGAAGGTCATGATGTCGACCTTTTCGCCATCCGGACCGACGATCCGGATTTCCTTGGTGAGCATCTTGTCGATCCCGGTCCAGGTTGGGATTTCGCGTTTGCCGGGGTCGTCCCCTCCGGTGTCGTACTCGCCCTTCTCGTCCTCGATACTCCTTCGGTCCGGGTCGGGAAAAGGAGGGAGCGGCGGTTTGGAGCCATTGTCGCGCCGCTTCGGGACCGAGAGCGGAACGGTGTAGTCGTATTTCTCTTCGAAGTACTCGGCCACAGCGCAGAAATCGAGCAGGAAGAATCGTTCCTTCCTGTACTCGGTGTTGCCGAATTCGAAGTTGTAGAGGCGGGTCCCGCGTCCCTTGATCTGGATGTACTCGGTCGGCGAGAAAATCGGTCGCATCAGCACCACATTGAGCAGGTCGCGGCAGTTGTACCCGGTCGAAAGCATGTCGACGGAGACCGCCACGCGCTCCCGGCGTTTGCCGTCGCGAAAGTCCTTGGCGATCGCCGAGGCGTCCTGAACTTGCGATGTGATCGTGATCGCCAGATTGGGTTGCATCTCGTTCAGGATTTTGGTCAGTGCGGTTGCATGGCGCTGGTTCACGGCAAAGACGATCGACTTGCCAATCTGGTTGGCGGGATCGTGTTGCGCCTGGTCAATGAATGTCTGGCACATCACGCGGTTGCGCTCGGGCGTAAAGACTTTCCGTTCCAGGTCTCGAATTTTGAAGGTTTCTTCCTGTTCGCTGATCGTGACCGTCCACCCGGCCCGCGAAAGTGCTTCGGTCGTGATCTCGGATCGGCAATCGATGATTCTCGGTAGGCAGAGAAACGGTCCTTCGGGATCCTTCACGGCATCCCGGATGTCGTACCGAAAGGTCGGTTCGCCCGGTTCGCAACCGAAGTAGTTGTAGGTATCGCGCAACTGGCGCATTTCGAGCGCCTTCGGATCGTCGGCAGCCAGTTTCTCGATATCGATGTTGCGGAGGTAGGCCCGTGGCGTTGCCGTCAGCCCGATCCGCGTCGCCTGGAAGAACTGCACCGCCTCGCGGGCGTCGCCATAGATCGAGCGGTGGGCTTCGTCGTAGATTACGAGGTCGAAATAGAAGGGCGTGAACTCTTCGCGATAGCGGCGGTCCATCATCAGCGACTGGATCGTCGCGATCACGACCGAAGAGCCTTCAAGCTGGCCATTGCGGCGGGCCGTCTTGTAGATCACCGGTTTGTACTCGGGGAGAATTTGGTCGAACTCCTCTTTCGTTTGCTTGGCGAGTTCGATCCGGTCGACGATGAACAGCACCCGCTCGGCATTGCGCGTTTGCAGGAATCTCCGAATCAGCGCGGCGCAGAGCAGGGTCTTGCCGGTTCCGGTCGCCATTTCGAGCAGGAACTTCCGCTTGCCTTCCTCGTCGAACCCCTTGGCCACTGCGTTCATCGCGTTGATCTGGTATCCGCGAAGCGATTTGTCCGGCGCCAGGGCCCGGAGATACCCGTGCGTCACGGCCTCGGTCATCAGCGGCTTGGGCGGTTGGAGGTTTTTGAGCCGGAGATTCTTGAGGTCCGCGGGCGAGGGCAGGCGCTCGATCCGGTAGGCGTCGCGTTGATCGCTGCGCTCGTAGTTCCAGAACCAGTGATCCGTTCCGTTCGAAAGCAGGATGAACGGCGCGTTCAGGTTTTCCGCATATCCCCGGGCCTGGTCCTTGGCGTTGTACGGGTCCTTGTCCTCGCTTTTTGCTTCGAGGACGCAAATGGGGCGGCCGAAGTCGTCCCTGAGCAGGTAGTCGGCGCGCAGGCTGAGGCTGTTCTGCTCGAGGGTGACCTGGCGGGGATCGAGCAGGTCCCATCCACTGTCCCTGAGGGCCTGATCGATCTTGATGCGGGCGAAGGCTTCGGGTTGGGCGATGACCATGGGCGTTCTCGGGGCGTGATGTTTCGTTGGACCGTGTCGTCATGATACGCGAGATGTCCCAGGGCCGGTCCGCCCGCTCGATACGCGATGATCGGCGCCGAATGGGCTGACCACCCTGTATATTGCCCGGCCAGATGTCCGTTGTGCCGGGGTCAGCCCGGTGATGTGCGATGATCGGCGCCGAATGGGCTGACCACCCTGTACGTTGCCCGTCCAGATGTCCTTCACGTCGGGGTCAGCCCCTACGCTTGCGGAACGATCGGGCAGTGACGGCCCGCCCGATCAATACGAGGTCGCCAAAATGGCGCGCTTTCAGCCGGTCGATGCGTTCGCTTGATGAATCCTATGTTCATTTCCACTGGATGACCCCCGGGAGCGACGCGGGAGTCTGCACTAATACAGCAATTCCGCATGAAATAACCGCGTCTTTCCGGGCCAAATCGAGTTAATGTATTTATGCACCCCGAAAAAACACCTCGCCATTTCGCCACGACTCCACCCGGTTGACGCATCCCGCATAATGCGGTCAGGCACGTCAGGATTTTGAAGGCGGGTCGGGGCGGTTGAACGGGCAGGCACACGGGCCGGCCCCCGCGAATGGGCGAATGGGGTTGAACGGGAGGCCACACAGGGCCTCCCCTACGAAATGCGGGCGGGGGTGGCTTCATGGAGCGAATTGGGGACATCGAAATCAATCAGGATCTCCCGTTCCAGACGCGGCAATGGAATATCCAGCGGGTCGGTTGGGCGATCATGACGCTGCTGATTGTCGCCGCCCTGCTCGGAGTCTTCGGCAGCGGACCGCTCTCCTCGACCACCGCCGGCGATAACGAAACCGTCGCCGTTCACTACGAGCGGTTCATCCGGCACACCGGCGAGGGCGACATCACGATCGCGGTCGCCGCCAGTCAGGCACCCGCGGACGAGGTCGAGCTCCGGGTCGAGGCCAGCTGGCTGGACGCGGTCCAGATCCTCAGCATCAGTCCGGAGCCGGCCGAGTTCCTCGCCGGCGACGACAGTCATGTCTACGTCTTCACGGTCGACGAGCCCGAGCGGCCGTTCGCGGTCAACATCCGCTACACGCCGAGGGAGATGGGGCGAATTAGCGGCGGGTTCACCGTCAACGACGGTCCTAGCGTCTCGTTCACGCAATGGAGTTACCCGTAGGGCGCTGCCACTACGCCATTCAGCACCCGGTGAGGAGGTCACGCGCGCATGGATGCAGTGCTGCGGGCAGCGGTCATCTACCTCTTGCTGCTGGTCATCTTCCGGATCGCCGGCAAGCGTTCGCTGGCCCAGATCACGACCTTCGACTTCGTCCTTCTCCTGATCATCGGAGAGGCCACCCAGCAGGCCCTTCTCGGCAACGACTTCTCGATCACCAACGCCATTCTCGTGATTGTCACCCTGATCATGCTCGACATCGGCTTTTCCATGGTGCAGGAGCGCTTCCCGAACCTGACGCCATGGCTGGAGGACATGCCGCTGCTCCTGGTCGAGAACGGCAATATGCTCAAGAAGGCGATGGACCAATCGCGCATCTCGGAGGCGGATCTCCTCCACGCCGCTCGCACTCTCCAGGGACTGGAGCGGATGGACCAGATCAAGTTCGCTGTGCTGGAGCGGACCGGGGAGATTTCGATTATCCCGAAAGAATCTGGATGACGCCCCGCTGGATTTCCGGCCGAGCCGTCGTCTCCGACGCGGGTGAAGCGGCATCGGGCTTAACGCGGAGGACGAGTCCCCCGCCGGGCGTCTGGTGGGCGACGATCGTGCCATCGTCGAGGAGGTCTTCGATCTCGCCGGCGTAGGCCCAATCCGCCCGCAACCGTTCCTCGTCGATCACGATCCAGGCGTCGTGATGTTTGGCCAGGATGCGGACCAATCCGGCGGATGTGTCGATCGCAGGGTTCCCGATCCAATAGTCAACGTGCCGGCCATCGGTCGTGATTCGCGTGTAGCGCTGCGCCCGCTCCTGATCCTCGCTGCCGGCGAGGTAGATGAGATCGTCCCGGTCCGATTCGTCGAGAACGAGCCAGGCGACGGGCGGAAGGGCGACGACGATCGGTTCGCCAGGTTGCTGGCGATCGGCAACGTAGGCCAGGGCGGCATGATAGTCGGGGTGGACCACGGGGTTCAACAAGCGGAGCCCAAGCGCCGAGCCGATCGCCAGCACGACGAGGACCACCAATCCGGCCGGCACGATCTTGGCCAGGCGACCTCCCCGGGCGTCGCCCTGGCGGGAGCGGCGGTCGATCACATTCACGATCAGGACCGCCACGAACAGGTAGCCGATCACGTGGACGTGGAGCAGGTAGCGCTCCTTGGGCGAAACCGTGAACACCCCAACGACGATCAGGGAGAGCCAGTACATCGAGAGCAGTGCGATCATGTTGATCCGATGTTGCCGAGAGATGTGCGATCGGGGTTGTCGCAGCACCTGGTGGCCGCCAATGATCGTCGCGATCGCCACGATCAATCCCGGAACCAGCCACACCAGCTCAGTCGCCTGGAGGTCCCAGCTGGAGGGGGCGAAGGTCCCCCGGAATCGAGCGAGCGGCTGAAGGAGGTTATCGCCAACGAAGGTCAGAAGAGGTCGTGAGGAGGTATCGCCAGCGCCAACGCTGGATGATCCCAGGACGCTGTTGAGGGTGAGAAGCGTCACCGGCGCAATGCCGCAGAGCGCGATTCCGGCCAGGAGGTCCCGGCGTTGGAGCAGTGACCGGCCATGGACGAGGAGTATTGCCCCAAGCATCGCCGGCCCGAGGAGACTGGCGCCGATGTGCGTGAAAACCGCTACCCAAAACAGGGCGACGACCAGCAGCATCCTCCCCCGCGACGATTTCCCGGACAGGAGCAGAATGAAGGCCCACGCCAGGCCGGCGACCACGGCCTGCAGCAAGCCGTACATCCGGACATGTCCACTCCATTGCACAGAGACAGGATCGATCGCGACCAGGCTGGCCATGACCAGGCCAACCCGGGAGTCACCGCTTGCGGCGAGGCAGAGACGGTAGCAGAGCCAGATCGTGAGCGTGCCGGCGAGCACCGTCACAAAACGCATCGCCACGAGGTGGTTGAGTTCGCCCCAGCCGATCCAGACCAGCGGCGTCAGGATCCAGGAGAGCGTGGCGCCCTGGAAGTAGACGGTGCCGGAGGGCAACACCGGCCAACCGTGGGCGGCGGTTGCGTGCGCCGCCAGCACGCTCGAAGCTTCGTCGACATGCGGTGAGAGGCGAATCGACGCGATCAGGCGAATCACGAATCCCAGTCCGAGCACCATGCCCACGAGCAGGCCGCTGACCGCCGTCACCGGGGCCAAGGCGCGCAAGCCGCCGAGTATGCCGCGGAACGGAACGGCAGGCGAGTGCGATGCATCCGGACTGAGGCTGGACGAGTTCAGGGCAGGCAAACGTGTCAACGGTATCTTGCTCCTCATCGGTCAGGCCGTGCGCGGCCAGCAGCCGGAATGATACCGGACCGGTCGGCCCTGGAGGATGCGTGGCGGTCCGGTCGGCGCCTTCAGTCACTTGCCCCAATCATGGCATCATGGGCGAGAACGCGCGGCTCGACACGAGCGGTGTCGGATCGGTTCGGAAAAGCCTTGACCAACGCCGCGGCGGCATATCCAGCATATCCACCTGGGCCGACCGAGATCTTTGCGAAATGATTAGTTGAGATGACAGACACATTCGAGAAGCACGAGGGATTCCGGTTGCGGACGGTGATCGCCACGCGCTATGTGACGCCGCTGCGCGAGGGCGGCTCGCTGCCGGCACTGATGGAGACCGACGACGATGGGCTCTACGTCGTCAAACTGCGCGGCGCCGCCCAGGGCGCGAAAACGCTCGTCGCCGAACTGGTCGCTGGGGAGATCGGACGCATGCTGGGGTTGCATGTGCCCGAGCTGGTGGTGGTCGACCTGCCTCGGGCCCTGACCCTGGGCGAGCCGGACCCCGAGATCAAGGGGCCGCTGGACAAGTCGATTGGGTCAAACCTGGGGCTCGATTTCCTGCCCGGCGCGCTGCCGTTCGACCTCGCGATGCGGGACCCGATCGATCCTGTGCTGGCAGCCGACATCGTCTGGTTCGACGCCCTGATCGCCAACGTCGACCGCACGACCCGCAATCCGAACATGCTGCGCTGGCACGGCGAGTTGTGGCTGATCGATCACGGGGCGGCGATCTATCCACATCACCGCTGGACGAATCCGGCCGAGCAGGGTCGTCGCTCGTTCCCGGAGATCAGGGATCACGTGTTGTTGCCAAAGGCGGGATCGTTGGTCGAGGCCGATCGACGGCTGGCGAACCGGATGACCGACTCCGACCTGTGGGAAGCGATCGGAAGCATCCCCGACGCCTGGCTTGACGACGATGCGGGCGACGGCTCGATATATGGCGGCGAATCAGGGTCGACACGGGGTCGACCCCTACGGATTGGTGGCCACGATGAGCAGCGCGAGGCGTATCTGACGTACTTCAGGAAGCGGTTGGAAGCTCCGCGCCCGTTCATTGCGGAGGCCGAGCGCTGCCGGACGGCGATCGGGGTTGGCGCGATCGATCCCGAGCGGGCGACGAGGGGGAGACGTCGTGACTAACGATTCCCACGCCTATTTCTACACCGTGCTCCGGGTTGTGCCGAGGGTGGAGCGAGGCGAGTCTTTCAATGCGGGCGTCGTCGTGTTTTCGCGCTCGCTGCGGTTCCTGGGAATGCGCTGGGCGCTGGATCCCTGGAAATTGAACGCGCTTTCGCCGGAAACCGATCCCGATTTCGTGGAGTCGCAACTGGTGGCGATGTCGGCCGTGGCATCCGGTGCGGCGAATGGCGGGCCGATCGCCCGAATGGACCTGGCCGAGCGGTTCCACTGGCTCACGGCCCCGAGTTCGACGATGATCCAGCCCTCGGCGGTGCACACCGGGATAACGTCCGATCCCCCGGCGACGCTGGAGCGGTTGTTTGGGGAGTTAGTGGGGTGAATCATTTGTAAACGTCTCGCCGGTGACCGATTTGGATGACGAGAATCACTCGAACCGTCTCTTCAATCGAGCAGATTATCCGGTAATTCCCTACCCGGTATCGCCACAGGCCCCAAAGTTGCCGGTTAGGACACTTCCTCGTTCTCGAGGGTCGCTTAGCTCGGCAACGTCCGTGTCCATGTAGTCGAGGATTCGCCGTTGCCAGGTGCGATCGATTCGCGAAAGTTGCTTTTCAGCCGAACTGACGTATTTAACGGTCCAGGCCAAGTCGCCGCCTCACTTCAACGCTACTTGACGACGGCTCGTTGCGAGCGATGATCTCGGCTGCATCACGGTAGTCTTGCTGATCCTGGAACCAATCGGCGAGGACATCGCGTGCTACATCGGGCTTGCTATGGCCCGTCGCATTGGCAAGGCGCTCAAGTTCAACGTCGAGTTCCGAGTCAATAACGATCGTGATGGTGGTTGTATCGGCCATTGCATTCGTTCCTTGCCGCTGCCTTGAGTAGCCTGGTCGGCTGCCCAACCATTCTAGCAATTTGCCAGTGAGTGCGTGCGATAAGAGTCCTCGTTCCTTGAAATTTTAGTTGACTGCGCACGACGCGAGGCGCTTGAAGTTGGGCGTCGCCGCGACCGAAGATGTTTCGACTATGCTCGACACGACGTGAAGGCAATTGTTTGGGGGTTAGACGGGTTAGCCACGGAGGAGCATTCGCAAGGACCGACCTGTGTGTCGTCCTGAGGGGATTCAGTCAGGCGCCGCGCAGGAACTCGAACAACTCGTTGGTCCAGCCACGGTAACGGTTTGCGAATTCCGCCCAGCCGTTAGGCGTCCACTCCTGTAAGTCGGCTAACATCATTTCCAATGAGAGCACATCGGCGAATCCGTACTTCGCCATCACGGCGCACCGTCCCTCAGGCGAGGATGCACCCCAAACAAGAATCGCTCCGTCTACCGAAATCGGACGACCCTTGCATCGAACATCGAGGGCAGCGGGAGCTTTCGCGATTTCCAGGAATTTCGCAAATGCAACTGATGTGTGATGCAGCAACTGATCCGATCCGGTAAGCCTAAGATACTTGTAATTGGCGTATTCCAGTTCGCACTTCAGTTCGGCTACGTACGTGTTCCGGGTGACTCTGTCGCGGAGCGTGAAGTCAATCGTGTGGCCATACTTGAAACCGGGTTTGTAGAGCGTTGGCCGCCCCAAATCTTCATACCGTGACTGAGGGCACGCGCACCAGCAACGGACGACGTGCTCACTGAACAGCGCGAAGAGACGCGAGAGGTATTTGTCTCTTGCTGGCTCTGAGGATCGAAAGAACGATTCAAAGTCGTAGGACATGATCTGCTCCAGAATGGCGGTGAGGTTCAGGCGAATGGCCATGTTCAGAGTGGTTGAGCAAGCATGGGCAGCAAACTGGTGACGATACGCAGGTCGTCCCCTACAAGACGTGACGACAAGCGGATGTCACGATCCGGAGTCTCGTCTGGCGATGGCGAGGGTTCGTTTGGCGGCGATCTCAACCAGGTCCCACCGTCCCATGTAGGCGTTGTAGGATTGATCTCCCAACCCGATGTGGATTTGATAGCAACGGAGCCGCTCCTCGAATCGAGGAACGTCGAGACCGATTTTCGCGTAATGGCGCATCGCTTCGACCGCAAAACCGATCCGCTTCCATGCTGGACGCCAGGGCCAGTAGTATGTGAACCAGGCGACATCGTAGAGGAAGTCGCCGTACAAGGAGCAGCCCCAATCGATCACGCCGGTGATCCGCTGGCTGGAAACGAGCAGGTTGTAATTGAGGAGATCGCTGTGGATGAGGTGGCGATCCTGGGAGCTTCGATCCACCAGGCCCGTGAGGATTTCGAACGCCTCGTCGAACATCTCGGCTCCAATCGCGGACCGCTCAAGGCGTTCTCGCCAGCCATGACCTCGGGCGAACGGGTGATCGTGGGCGACGTCGACCAGGTATTCCCGCCAACTCGGAAATGAGGCGTGGCCGTCCGCGTCCCATCCCCCATAGCCGGTAGCGTTCGAGAGATCGACCTGACGAGCGGCATCGAGCGCGGCGAACAGCGATGGCAGCATGGCTCGCATCCCGACTTCATCGAGGTCGTCAATGAAGCCGCCGGAGACTCTCTCGGAGATCGCGTAGTGAGCGTCGAACGCCTCGCCAATCTCCGTAATTGCCGGGATTGGGAGCCTGCGTGAGGACCAGGTTGCGGCGCGGCGGTCCTTGACGAAATCCTCAAGGTGGGCATTGAAACGGATCACGTAATCGACGTTCACGTGGCGGAACGCATAGGCGGTGGACCACCCACCCTGGCGAAGGGGGATGACGTCGCCGGCATCGCCGTCGAAGCGATCGGTGAGGAAGGATGTGGCCTGGGTGATGCTGACGCCTGTCAATTCGCGATCCGTTCGATGACGAAGGCTTCGCGGCCCGCGATGTGGAGGTCGATTGTGACGCGGTTGGTCATCGACCGTCGTCTCACGCAGCATAACTAGGATTAAATACCTATACCAAACCAGTTGACAAACAGGGGCGCCTCAAGCATGCTCGGTCTGGGTCCCAAAAACGACAGAATGAGGCATCGGGGATGTTGTGGTCCAAGGCGCCTCGACGCGTTGGGAGCATGAACATGGCCAGGTCCACAGCGAAGAAGGACGCGGAATCCAACGGCGGCGGTTCGGATAGTGGCGAGTTTCGTTCAGGTCCAATTGCCGGAACCGCCCTTATCTCTGGGGCAACGTTTGACCAGAAAGCGCTCCAGTATGCCGAGGTCGATGGCGTCGCCATGTTCGAGGGCGATATTGTGCTCGGTACGGTCGAAGAGTTTGCTGATGCCAACCAGCGTCTGGCGGCGCCGGATGCTGGTCCGATAGCGGCCAGCATAGGCATTTCCGGGACTCAGTTCCGGTGGCCAGGTGGCGTGGTTCCTTATGAGATTGCAGCGTCGATGCCAAATCAGCAGCGCATCACTGACGCTATCGCGCATTGGGAAGCGAGCACGGCGATTCGGTTCGTGCTGCGATCCAGTGGAAACTATCCTGACTTCGTGCGCTTTCAAACCGGGGGAGGATGCTCGTCCAATATTGGGCGGCGCGGCGGCCAACAAACGATCACGTTAGGTTCCAACTGCACCCTCGGCAACGCCATTCACGAGATTGGGCACACGGTCGGCCTCTGGCACGAGCAAAGCCGCGAGGACCGGGACACCTGGGTCCAGATCGTGTGGGCCAACATCGATCCGGTGCAGCAACACAATTTCCTGCAGCACATCAGCGATGGGGACGATCTCGGCGCGTACGATTACGGCTCCATCATGCACTATCCGCCAAAGGCTTTTTCCACGAATGGGCAGGACACGATTATTCCGCTCCAATCACTCCCGGCAGGGGTTGCACTGGGCCAGCGGGGCGGGCTTTCCCAAGGCGACGTTGCGGGCGTTCGGGCCATGTATCCCGCCATTCACCCAACGGTCAAGGAAATTGCCAAGGACCCGACCACTGAAACGGTCAAACGAGGGTTCCGCGATACCTTCAAGGAAATCCGCAAAGATCCGATCCGGGACACCCTCAAGGAAACGGCTAAAGATCCGATCCGCGAGACGGTGAAGGAACTCCGCAAAGATCCGATCCAGGATACGGTCAAGGAGGTCCGAAAGGATCCGATTCGCGAAACGCTGAAGGAGGCCGGCAAAGACCCGGTCCAGGATACATTCAAGGAAGCCACCGGTGATCCGGGCACTCTGGTAGAGCAGACCGAGATCTTTCCGGTCAACCCCGCTTTCGGTGGAAGAGGAGCGATGCCGTTCGTTATGGCCAGGCCAAGCCGTGCTGGATTCCAGGAATCCATGGGCGACCCGCTTGACAATGCCCAGGCGGAGCTCCAGGAACTGGCGGAGGCGATCGCTGTGGCGGAACAGCAGTACAACGAGTTAGTGGAAATGTACGATGCGGCGTTGCAACAGATCGATGCGATGCAGCAGGGCTTCCAGTAGGTGATCCTGATTGTCGCCTACCCGGGAGAGGAACATTCCGAAGAGGTGATGCGGAGGCTTGAGCAGGCCGGTCACGAGGTGATCCTGCTTGATCTTTCCGATTTCTCGGGACGCGCATCGCTGACCCTCGCGTGGATGCCTGACGTGGAACCGTCGTTCCTGGTGCAACGCGAGGGCGGCACTGTTGAGTTGACGAACACCCGGGTTGGATGGTGGCGCCGGGTGCGGCCATTCACGATCCACCCATCGATCATCGATCCCTCGATGCGCGCTTTTGCCGAGAGCGAAACATCACAGGCGGTCAGTGGCATGCTCGATGCGTTGCCATGCACCTGGGTGAATAACCGTGCCGCTGACGAGGTAGCCCACCACAAGCCTTACCAGTGGAGCGTGGCCCAGGCAGTGGGGCTGCGCGTGCCAAAGACCCTGGTCGCAAGTGACGCCGCCAGCGCCCGAGAGTTCGTCAATTGCATGGAACCCGGCAAGACCGTGTTCAAGTCGTTCATCGCCATGACGGAGTCATGGCGAGAGACGCGCCTTGTCGAGACCAGCGACCTGGAACATCTCGACGCGGTGCACTATGCGCCGGTGATCTTCCAGGAATACATTCCTGGCGTCGACTTGCGGATTACGATAGTGGGCGACACCGTGTTCGCCGCCGAGATCGACGCGCGGGATACGCGCTATCCCGTGGACATGCGGATGGTGGTCGGCGAAGCGAATGTGCGGGCTGTCGAGCTCCCGGACTCGCTGGATGCGGCCCTGCTGGAGCTCCAGCGGCGCCTTGGCCTGTCGTATGGGGCCATAGACATGCGGCGAACGGACAAGGGGGAGTACGTGTTTCTGGAAAACAACCCGGCTGGTCAGTGGATGTTCGTTGAGTTGCGGACAGGCTTGCCGATCAGCCAGGCGATGGCGAATTTGCTGGCCCGTCTGGACGGGGAACCGACGGCGGGAGTTCATGCATGAGAACGGTGACAGGGGAAGTCGTGTTCCCGGAGCACGTGTCGGTCTCGGCAGGGCTTGTAGCTGAGATCGAAGTGCTTGATATCTCCGAGGCCGATGCGCCATCGCGGATGATTGCGAAGCAAACGGTGCAGGATCCCGTGGTGACCGCGCATGGGAGGCTGGAGTTCAGCCTTGATGTGCCCGAGACTGATCCGGCTGGCCAGTTGACACTCCGGGCGCACGTTCATCCCGTCGATGCGGTAGGGATGGCCCCCGGCGACCTGCTGTCGACGACAATGATCCCAGTGCCGCCGACGGGGACACCGGAACCAGTCGAGATTCCGGTGGTCCAGATCTAGGCGGACCAGACGTGCTCAGTTGAATGCTCCAGATCGTCACGATAGCCAAGTTTAACAAGATATGTGACGCTGAGCCGTTCCTGGATCGACGCGGTGATCGCCCGAGACCAACATCCTCACAAACCGTCAAGATGTGGGGAGATCCCGGCTCCAACCTGCACCACTTGGGAATTCGGGTTGATCGCCCTATACATGCCAGTTCCCAATTCCTCACGAGTGGGAGTATACGGATGGTCGACGACCTAAAATTGATTGCGCTAAGGTTGAGAAGGCGTTGGGAAGCACGCTCGGAACGACACGCCCATTCGACCCATTCGGCTGCGCTCAAGGTGGTCCTTCGAATGCGTTTAGGATCAGGGCAGGCTCGTTCCCTACGAAACGTAGCCGTTCCTTCCGGCCCGGTCTACCAACCGTTCCGCAACTCGATGTAATTACTGATCGCGTGAGGTCACTGTGGTTCAGCAGGCGCCACGAGAGGAGATGATGGTTTCACCGCTGGTGGAACCGATGAACCGGCGGCGTGTGCTGCGACTCGCCCGGCCGATTGTTGCCGAGTACGCGCTGCAGGTGATGGTGCTGGCGGTGAACACGCTGCTGGTGAGTCGCGCGGGGGATACGGCGCTGGCGGCAGTCGGCATTTCCAACCCGATTATCTTCCTCTTTCTCGCGATGTTCGGTTCAGTGTCGATTGGCGCGACGGTAATGGTGGCGCAGGCGCATGGGGCGGGCGACCGGTCACGAACGAATCACCTGGCGCGGCAAGCGATGAGCTGGGGTCTGGTGTTGGCGATTCCGCTGTCGCTGACTTGCTACGTGCTCACGCCGACGATGGTGGGGTTCTTTGGCGATGATCGGGAGGTCCAATCCGCGGCGGTCAGCTACCTGCATGTGATCAGTGCGACCAGCGTGGTGATGCTGACTTCCTTTCTGTGCGGGGGAGTGCTGCGCGGCGCGGGCGATGGCCGCACTCCGCTGCGAGCGGCGGTACTGGCGAATATCGCCAACCTGTTCGCCTCCTGGGTGCTGATCGAAGGGCATTTCGGGATACCGGCGTATGGCATCACCGGGGCGGCGTGGGGTTCGGTGATCGGGAGGGCGGTGGGCCTGGGATTCATGCTGACGGTGTTGTTCGGAGGTCGACTTGTGATTTCGTTGCGAGGCCGCTTGGGGTGGATACCTCATCCCGCGACCGGTCGGCAATTGTTCAGGCTTGGGATTCCGGCCGCAATCGAGCAGATTTTCAATGAAGGCGGGTTCGCGGTGCTGACAATTTTGGTGGCGACGCTGGGGGCAACGGCGCTGACGGCCAACCACATCGCGTTCACGGCGCTCGAAGTCTGGTACATGCCCTCGCTGGCGCTTTCGGTGACGGCTACTGCCCTGGCCGGGCAAAGTATCGGGGCCAAGCGTCCCGGGGATGCGTTGATGGCGGCGGTCATCCTCCGACGCTGGATGTTGGCCTGGAATCTGCTGGGAACCGCGGTGATGGCGCTGGCGGCGCAACCAATCCTCGATGTGTTCAGCGACGACCCGGCGGTGATCGACGAGGGGATGGTCGTGATGATCGTGGTCGGCCTGACATTGCCGTTCTTCGGAATGTGGCTGTTGACGACAGGCGCCTTGCGCGGGAGTGGCGACACGCACTCGCCAATGATCCGGGGGGTGCTCGCGACGTGGCTGACGGTGGGGCTTGCGACCGTGAGCGTGATCGTGTTCGAGGGCGGAATGGGCTGGATCTGGGGATCGTACATCGTCGCCTTGCCGATCGCAATCGTCGGCAACTGGCGGGCGTTCAAACGGCGGACTCAGGCGATTGCGCGAACGGAGGTTGAGGTCCAGCCAGTCGGGGCGCTGGCGCCGCAGCGGACATAGGGGAGGACGTATGGGCCGACGCACGGACTGCTACGTCTACCGAGGAGTGAGGACGAAGACGGGGATTTCGCGGCTGACCCTGGTTTGGTAATCGCCGAAGAAGGGGAGAGCGGCAACGATATCCGTCCAGGCGGCGGCGCGATCCTCGCCTTCGAGCAGGCTGGCGCTGGCGTCGACGGGGTCGTCGCCAAGTTCGTAGGTGATATCGGGGTTGGCGAGGAGGTTGAAGTACCAGGCGGGGTGACTTTCGCTGCCGGCGGCGGAGCCGACAATGTAGATGCGGTCGTCCTGTTGGAGGAAGGCGAGCGGAATCGTTCGGACTTGGCCACTCTTGGCGCCAACGGTGTTGACGAGGACGAGATTGGAGTTCGCCCACTGGCCACCGAGCTTGCCGTTGTTGGCGCGGAATTCTTCAATCAGAGCGGTGTTGTAGTCGCTTGCCATCGTTCCACCTTCTTCCATATAAGAGAAACACTGCGGCGTTGTCACCGTGACTTCATGTATACCAACTGTGGCGTTGGAATAGAGCTGCCTCATCGGGCAGGCGCCGTAACGCCGGGTGATCGGACACGGCAATGCGGTAGCGTTCAATCCTTTACGGTGTTCGGAAAGTTGGTTTCCGAGTGCGGTCGCCGTGTCCGTGGCCAATCGTGGGCGGACAACCCCTGCATCTCTGTTAGCTAGGTGTCTTCGTCGCCGGACGTCCGCCCCTACGAGTACGCGCACGCTAGAGCATTCATCCGAATTTTGAGTTATCCAATCATCCGGAATTTCCGCACAACTGCCTCCGCCGGCAAGTCAAATGATGTCGCCCACTACAATCAGGATGTGATCCGATAAGGCGCCGGCGGAAACGGAGCAACGTTCGCTGCGGCGAAGAGATTCCTCTGGTCGCTGGCGCTCCCGGCGGAATGACAATAAAGCGGGCGGATACGAGGTCCGCGGCCCTACACATCCTCGCCCAAGGCACCACCATTGCACTTCAAGCTAATGGATGACTTTGAGGCCGATGACGCAGCCGACGATGCCGAGCAGCAGCAGCACCTTGACGACCGAGGCGGTTTCGCCATCGAAAATCATGGCATAGGCCACGGTCAGCACGGCGCCAATGCCGACCCAGACTGCGTAAGACGTGCCGATCGGCAGGGCGCCCATCGCATAAGCGAGGCCAGCCATGCTGAACGCGAGAGCGACGACGAAGATGATGGTTGGCGTGGACCGGGTGAAGCCGTCGCTTTTGCCGAGAGCGGTTGCCCAAACAGCTTCCATGATTCCGGAGAGGATGAGCACGATCCATGCCATGAGAGCCCTCCATCGCGCCAGCTTCGTCGTGGACCAGGTGGCCCGCGCCTCGACCGGGCGCCTCGTGTCCTGATGATTATCCCATGACCGGATTTGGGTTGGTTGACTCGTGGCTGAAGACGCGCGGACGACCCTGCGCCGCGGTTGGCCAGGGTTCTCATGCGACCGGGGTACGCCCGTACGAGCCGCGGCCATGAGCGCGGATTCAGGGCTTGCATGCCACCACAATCTGATTGGCGCCTGGATGGTCGTCCCCGGGAGTTAAAGAGAAGGAGCCGGGTATGGAGCCCGGCTCCTTCTGTGGGTGGAGAAGAGTGCTGATACGAACCAGATCGCAGGGGGCGATCACTCCTTTGACTCGCATCTGACCGCCACGATGTTTCAGATCAGGCACCACACAAGATCACGAGCATCGGTCAGGAACTCATTTGTCGAACAATCACGTGGGGTAAAGCGAAAGGGCTGATTTCGCTTTCGTGTCATCCGCCCCGTTCCTTCGAGGTCACCACTATAGTGCTGTATTGCAAACCCTCGGTCATCCGCATTTTTACCTATTTGCGAATGGCTGAGTAATATCGCCGTCTACGTAATTTGGCGTACTCCTACGGGATATCCTGGTCTTTGGTATGGTTCGATCAGGGAAGCGCGCGCGATGGTTATCGGAAAAGAGCGATCGAGTGACAGAGGTCGGGACGGATAGCACGGCTGAGCGAGGCGGCAAGGCCCGGGAGAATCTGGTCCATGCCCTGCGCGAGTGCGGCGAGTTGGCGGAGGCCGTTGCAACTTTCGAGGGCGCGGAATTGCTTGAAGCGCTCGACTATCTCGACAGCCTCCGGTTCGTGATGGCGGAATCCGGGCAGTTGCTCGCCGGTGTTGTTCGCGGATCCCACGGGTAATACGGAATCCGGCCCAATGTCGATGAAACCGAGTCCTCCGCGACAAGATTGAGTCTAGCGGGTGTCCACCCGAATCCCGTACTTGGCGATGGGTGGGAAGACCTGAATCTCCCACTGCGGTTCCGGCATGTCCCGGTCGAGCGGGAAGACCGGACGGATTTCTCGTGTGAACGGCAGGGACTCGATGTCCTGGATGACCGCTCCGGGCGTCAGCGCCCTAGAGACCGCCGAGGCCACGGCTCGAAGCTTCGGTTCCACGTATCCCCTCTTGCCGACCGGGAGGTCGTGGCGAGCGATGTCAAGGTTGACGTTCGCGAACTCCCGCAGGTGGTGATGTGGCTTGCGGCGAGTGGGAATCACGACATCGACACCGCCGCTCCGGTGGACTTTTGAGGCTGTCACGATGCCTGGACACTCCTGGATATGCACGAGCCAATATGCCTTGGTTGGCACACACAATCCGAGATCTGCACGATCATCAATCGATCGCGTTGAGCGCCAGGCCCAAGCGTACGTATTGAGACCTGGGTGCCCGCATCGCGTCAAGGGCCTCAATCAGGAGCGACTTCATCCTCGACTCACTCGGATCGTCTTGTCCCGCCAGGTCACGCTCCTGCCTCGGGTCGTTGGCGACATCGAAGAGCATGGGATTGCCGTGTCTCCATTGCGAAGGCAGCGTGTAACGCCAGACCGGCGAGTCCGTGTACGGCAGAAACCGGTCACCGACGGCGTCGAGGTGGGGAACGGGCGGTTGGAACCAGTTCCATGGAGCCATCTGGACCATCATCGTGGAAAAAGTCTCGGCCGGGGCGTTCCGATCACATGGTTGGAAGTAGGTGTACTGTCCGTCGCTGATGTTGATGGACGACCCCCAGTAACCGTAGAGCGTCCAGTCACGGTGACGTTGTTGACCACTGGTGATCACCGGCATCAGTGAGCGGCTGTGGATGTCCGGCGTAGGTTCGGCATCGAGCGCCTCGATGATCGTGGCATAGAGATCCACCGCCGAGGTCAGGGCATTCGTGCGGTCGCCGGGGTTCGGGTTGGCCGGATGCCAGACCAGGAGCGGCGTTTGGGCCAACACGTTGTAAAACGGCGCGTCCGGCTTGCCGATCCATCCATGTTCCCCGAGATAGTGCCCGTGGTCCGTGGTGACGATCACCATCGTCGTCTCCCACAGGTTCTTCCGATCGAGCGTGTCGAACACTTCGCCGAGCCAGCGATCCACCATCGTCACCTTGCCGGCGAACTGCGCGCGAACGAAGGAGAGCTGGCGGTCGTTAAGCATGCTGCGGCCTTCGTCGACCCGGCCATATACCGGCCAGACAACCATGTCCGGATCCCGCGGATCCTCGCCGGTATACATCGACGCGTAGGGCTCGGGGCAGTGAAACGGCTCGTGCACATCGAAGCTGTCCACCACCAGCATCCACTTGTCTTGCTCCACATTCGCCGCAAGCCACTCTGCAGCCGTTGTGAAGACCTTCGCCGGGAAAAAGTCGCGCTCATCCTCGACATTGAAGGACGCGACGTTCCGCGCGTAGTCCACGCGATTCATGTATCTTGCCGGCTCGTCCGGGTAACTGGTCCGGAGCTGTCGCAAAAAATCGCCGTCCGGCCTTTTCGGCGTCGTCTTCCAGGTATCGCTCTCGTGCCCGCGAATGAATTCGTAGCCATTGTAGTCTTCGTAATATCCATGGCTGCCATGCTGGAAATAGTGGTAGTGGTCGGTGACCAACTGCGATGTCGCGCCGGCCTGCCGGGCCGCTCGGGCGAGGGGCCGGTCGAATGGCTCCACCGGCCCCCACGGCCGCCACAGGAATTCCTGGATACCGGTGAAGAACTCGCGCCTGGCGGGCATGCAGGGCAGGCTGCCCGCATAGTGATTGTCGAACACCAACGCCTTCTCCGCGAACCTGTCGAGATTGGGCGTTTTCACCTCGATCTCGATGGGTTGACCGTAGACCTTGAGAAAGTGCTTGCTGAGGCTGTCAATCGAAATGAACACGACATTCATGGAGTGGAGCTCCGTTCCTTCGAAAACACGTACGGCGCCCGAGCGGCCGATATTACTATCCCTTTATTCCTCCCAGGCTCAAACCGTGCACGATATGCCGCTGCGCCAGCAACGCGATAAACACCACCGGCATCATGATCAGGACGCCCGTTGCGGTGAACGGTCCCCAGCGGCTTTCCTCGGCGGCCAGGAAACCGAAGATCGCCACCGTCGCCGGTTGAGTGTTCGGACCGGAGAGCACGACGGCAAAGAGAAAGTCGTTCCACGCGTTGATGAAGGCGAAAATTGTGGTCACGGCGATGCCGCCACGCGCCAGCGGCATGATGATGCGAAGGAACGCTGTGAAGTGCGACGCTCCGTCGACCACCGCAGCTTCTTCCAGCTCCACGGGGATCTCCGCAAAATAGGTCATCATCAGCCACACGCTGAAGGGGATCGTGATCGTCAGGTAGATGGAGACCAGCCCGCTAAAGGTGTCGAGCAGGGAGAGCTTGCTCAGTGCGAAGTAGAAGGGGATCAGGAGCCCCATCGGCGGCGCCATTTGCATCAGCAAGGTATAGAAGGTGAGGGGCCCACGCATCCGGAATCGAAGCCGGGCGAACGCATAGGCAGCGGGAGTGGCGATCAGCATCGCCAGGGCGGTGCTGAGAACACTGATGACGAGGCTGTTTCCAATGCTCTGGATGATCAAGCCGGTGTCCAACGCTTCGATATAGTGATCCAGGGTCGGAATGAAGAACAACGTCGGCGGTCTGGTAAAGATCAGATTGCGCGGCTTGATCGATGTGATCACCACCCAAAGCACCGGAATCGACCAGGTGAAGATGGCCAGCAGGAGCACGGCATAGGTCGCGATCTCTCGCGGTGACCAGCGACAGCGCGTCCGCCTCGGTGTCATGACTCCTCCATGGGCTAGCTGGATCGCCGGAACCGGTAGACGAGCCAGGTTGTCAGTGCGGTGACGATGAGCAGGATCGTCCCCAGCGTCGCTCCGTACCCGAGCCGCAGGCTCGTGAAGGAGATGCGATAGGCGTACAGATTCAGGATCTCCGTGGCTGTTCCCGGCCCGCCACCGGTTGCCGAATAGATGGCGTCGAACGCTCGCAGCGCGATCATCGTGCGCAGGATGATCACGATCACGATCGTGGTTTGCAGCATCGGCAACGTCAGGTCACGAAACCGCTGCCAGGCAGAGGCCCCATCGAGCATCGCCGCCTCGAACGGCTCGGGGTTCAGGGCGTGGAGACTCGCCGTGAACACCAGGAATGCGAACGGCGTCCACTGCCACGTGTGAATCGCGATCACCGAGGCGAGCGCCCAGGTTGGATGGGTGAGCCAGGGGTGCGAACCCAAGCCAATTGCCTGCGTAAAGGCGTCGACGATGCCGTAGTCCGGCGTCAGCATCATCGTCCGCCACGACAGCCCAACCACCACCGGGGCGAGGATCATGGGCAAGAGCAGCGCCACGCGCAGAACAGCCTGACCACGTATGGGTAGCAACAGCGCCAGCGCCAGGCCCAGGCCAATGACAACCTGCAGGACCACACTCGTCAACGTGTATATGCCCATGATGACGAGTGAATCCCAAAAGCGATCGTCGGACACCAGTTCGCGGTAGTTGCCGAATCCGACGAAACCATCCGGGCGGAACCCGATCAGGTCG